>Ga0114999_10003227_pt1 | contig 20655 bp, 21 predicted proteins | sample ArcticOcean_MG_C_3_FD_89820 | JGI IMG/M metagenome (GOLD analysis project Ga0114999, IMG submission 89820) | Marine microbial communities from western Arctic Ocean - ArcticOcean_MG_CB8_126 | ecosystem: Environmental > Aquatic > Marine > Oceanic | place: Arctic Ocean: Canada Basin | collected...
AACGATTCGAGGGACAGAGATGCTGCGTTTTCTTACTGCCGGTGAGTCTCACGGGCCAGAGTTGGTTGCTCTGCTGGAGGGCCTACCTGCGGGCGTGCCTATCACTGAAGCGGTCATCCGCGAGGACTTGGCTCGACGCCAAGCTGGGTACGGTCGTGGTGGTCGCATGAAGATCGAGACGGATTACGCGGTTCTGCAGGCCGGTGTGCGTCACGGCAAGACGATGGCAGGCGCGCCGATAGCGATGCTCATCGAGAACCGCGACCACACCACGGGAAACGGGCCTGACGGCAAGCCGTGGACCCATACGATGAACAATGAGCCGGTGGAGGACGAGGTGACGCCGATCCATCGGCTGCGCCCAGGCCACGCCGATACGGCTGGTATCAACAAGTACAACACTGAAGACGCGCGCGACATCCTTGAGCGTTCGTCGGCCCGCGAGAGCACTTCTCGCGTCGCGGCTGGGGCGATCTGCCGCGCATTCCTTCGAGAGTTCGGCGTTGAGGTTCACAGTCACGTACTGAACATCGGCGGTGTGCAGGCAGCGCGGCAAGAGGTCATCGATTGGGCCGCGACGGAACTGAGCGATGTGCGGTGCTCGGATCCCAATGCGACAGAGGCGATGAAGCAGGCTATCGACGACGCGCGTGAGGCTGGCGACAGCTTGGGCGGGGTCGTTGAGATCGTCGCAACGGGGTTGCCGATCGGTCTGGGCACGCACGTGCAGTGGGACCTGAAGCTGAGCACTAAGTTGATGGCGTCGGTGGGAAGCGTGAACGCGGTCAAGGGCGTGGAGTTCGGCGAGGGTTTCCAGCTCGCTGATCTGCGTGGATCGCTGGTGCATGATGTGATCAAGCCGATGGACGAGTGGGAGAAGAACCCCGACGGTTCGTGGGTGCAGCCGTGGCCTCGCCGCTCCAACAAGGCAGGCGGTCTCGAAGGGGGCATGACAAATGGTGAGCCGCTAGTTATCCGGGCGGTGGTGAAGCCCATCGCGACGATCATCAACCCGTTGCCGTCGGTAGACCTGACCACGGGCGATCTTGAGCAGGCGCATTACGAGCGCAGCGATATCACATTCGTGCCGACGTGCGGCGTCATCGCTGAAGCGATGGTGATGATCACGCTGGCCGATGCGTTCTTGGAAAAGTTCGGGGGCGATCACATCGACGAGACGAAGCGCAACTACAAGGCGTACGTGACTACGCTGGGCCCGAAGCACACGTCGGTCAAGGTGTAACCGCATGGCAACTTCAGACCAGGAACAAACGCAGGAGCTTGGCGCGGATGACGTGCTAGCGGCGGTTGCTGCCAGCCAACAGGCTCTGGGTACCGCGCTGGATCGTGACTGGGAAGTGCTGGCGGGGACGCTAGAGTGGACGTGCCGTCGGACGCTGGATCATCTGATAGACGGGACGGTCTTTTATTCGTGTCAGGTCGCGAATGAAGCCCCCAAGAGGCTCCCGGCGATCCGCACCGGTAACACTACCGCGTCGGTCGAAGACTTGCTGACGACGATAGGTAGCGTGGCCCACATCCTGGCCGCGACGCTGCGATCAGCGTCACCTGAGGCGCGCGCGTTTCATCCCGCTGGCATGGCTGATCGCACGGGTTTCGCTGCGATGTCGTGCGTTGAATTGCTCGTGCACACGTTCGACATCGCCTCTGGCCTGGGTATCGAATTCGCTGCGCCGCAGGAGCTTTGCGAGCGGGTGATACGTCGGCTGTCCCCGTGGATCACAGACGTTGGGCCTGACGCTTTCGCAACCCTGCTCTGGTCGACGGGTCGGGTAGCGATCGAAGGCCGGGATGAGGTTGCGTCTGATTGGTACTGGCAGTGCGCGCCGCTGGCCGAGTGGGATGGCACGGTTAGGAAGCGCCCCGCGCCTCCCGCTGCTCCGGCCCGATAGATAGATGACCAACGGTTCTCGCATATTCCTGGTTGGGTTCTCAGGCACCGGCAAGAGTGCCGTGGGCAGGCGCGTCGCGCGTCTGCTTGGCTGGGATTTCGTGGATCAAGATGAGTACATCGTTGAGCGCTCCGGCATGGCTGTTGAGCGCATCTTCGCTAGTGAGGGCGAGGATGGTTTCAGGCGTCGGGAGCGTGAGACGGTCGATGAGCTTGCGGCCCGCGACAAGGTTGTCGTCTCGGGTGGCGGCGGCGTGATGCTCCAAGAGGCGTGCCGATCAACGATGCTCGATGCAGGGCTCGTCGTAGCCTTGGAGGCGCGACCGGAGACGATCTTCGCGCGGCTGACAGGTGCGGTTGGTGAGCCGGGTGCCGAGGGCATGGTTCGCCCGATGCTGGACGCAGACGGCGACCCGATGGAGCGAATCGAATCGCTTAAGCGCGAGCGCCAGTGGGCGTATGCGTTGGCCGAGTGGACGGTTGCGACCGATGGGTTGTCCGTAGAGCAAGCGGCGCATGAGGTTGTGCGGGCTTGGCGCCGTGTGGGTCGGGCCTCAATATTGCAAGGCGACCCGCTGCTTGCGGCAACGGTGACGGTGGAGACCGGCGTCTACCCCGTGCTGGTTGGCTGGGACATCCTCGAATCACAATTGGGGCCGCGCCTCCGCGACGCGGGCGTTACCGGACGGGCGTTCATCATCTGTGATAGCAATGTGGTGCACCCCTACGGACGCGCTGCACAGCGATCTATACACAAGGCCGGACTTGAGGTCGGGCTGTTCATCATCCCGGCTGGTGAGGCGAGCAAGACGCTGGAGACGGCGGGTGTCATCTACCAGTGGCTGGCGGAGCAACGCGTTGAGCGCCGCGACGCGATAGTTGCGGTAGGCGGCGGTGTCGTGGGCGATCTGGCGGGGTTCATTGCGGCGACATACTTGCGGGGGATCAAGCTCGCGCAGGTGCCCACTTCGCTTACCGCGATGGTCGATTCAAGCATCGGCGGCAAGACCGCTGTTGATCTGCCCGCCGCGAAGAATCTTGTGGGCGCTTTCTACCATCCCGAGTTCGTGCTCACCGACGCTTCCGCGCTGGCGACGCTGCCCGCGCGTGCGTTGCAAGAGGGATGGGCAGAGGCGCTCAAGCATGGGTTGGCATTGGATGCCGATCTGGTGGATATCTACGAATCAAAGGCCGATCAATTGCTGGCGTTGGAGCCTGAGCTGACGGCTGAGGTGGTCGCGCGCAATGCTGCTGTGAAGGCGCGGATCGTCACTCAGGACGAGCGCGAGACGAGCGGGCTACGCATGTTGCTGAACTATGGCCACACGATGGGGCACGGGGTGGAGGCTGCGGCGGGCTATGACACCTATCTGCACGGCGAGGCTGTTGCTGTGGGGATGACCGGCGCGGCGCGACTGGGCATGGCTTTCGGCGTGACGTCGGCTGAGTTGGTGGAGCGTCAGGCGCTGTTGCTAAGGCGCTTCGGCTTGCCCGAGAGCTACACGGGCATTGAGCCTGAGGCGATCTTGGAGGCGATGAGTCGCGACAAGAAGGTTTCGGCTGGCCAGGTGTCGTGGATATTCCTGGAATCCATCGGCCGCGCTGGCGTGCATCGTGGCGTGCCACAGGATCTGATCGCACAGACCGTCCGCACGTTGCGCGACTAGGCGAGCTAGGTTCTCGCATGACCACGTGCGGCGCCGGACGGTCGCTGGCTACGGACGAGATTTGGCCCTGCGCGCGAGTGTTGGTTGGTTGATATACACGGGGCGAGTTGCGCGACTAGTTGGCTTTGGCTCGTGCCTGTTCTCTTTGCCGGGCTTTGCGGGCCTGGCGCTCCACCTCTTCTGGTGGATGCACATTCCTGAACGTGAAGTACATGCCCGCGAGGTAGATGGATTTCAGCAGTCCTGCAGCGATGAACGGCGCCATCATCGAGACGCTTTGGAATAACACGGTGGTGAGCCAGGGCGTGGCGGTGCCGACGGTGGCTTGAGCCACGTTGTTGATGCTGGCCATGGCGGTTCTCTCTTCCCGATTGACGATGGCCATGGTGTAGGAGTTCTTGGGTGGGCCGTCCATCTGGGAGAAGAACCCGCGAACGAGCCATAGCAGGATCGCGAGCCATGCCCAGGGTGCGAAGGGCACGGCGATGGTGCATATGACGGCCGGGATGTGCGTAAAGACGATGGCGTTCAGCAGCCCGATCCTGTTGGCGAGCTTGGCTGCCGCCCAGAGGGATACAGCGCTGAGGAGGGTGGAGGCGGCAAGTAGGTAGCTGACTTCGCTGAGGTCTAGGCCGAACTTGGTTTTGAACCACAGCGCAACGAGGGCGAAGAAGACGAAGCGTGTGGCGAAGCTGTCGACGGAGAAGATAGCGGCGAGGGTGAAGATGGTGCGGCGAGAAGGCAGGGCGAGTGGGTTCTGCCACCCACGTTTCGGCTCCGATCCGGCGACGGTCGCTTGGTGTGTCACCGCAGGTGAGAGGAACGAGTACATGAGGGCCGACGCGAGCATGATCACGGCGTATGAGACGAACATCACTTTGAAGCTCTGAACGTCGGTGATGTCGAAGACGACGACGAATAGGGCAGGTAGGGCGGCGGCGAGGCTGCCGAGGACCCTGGCGATACGTTCGATGATGCCGGAGAGTGCGTAGAGTTCCGTGAGGTGCTGCGCGTCGGTGGTATCGGGGAGGCTCGCCGTCTCGAGCGGCTGGATCGGCCCACGGGGGCCTCCGCCAGTGATGGCCAGGCTACCCATGAAGAACGAGACGAGTGCGAGGACGGCGTACTCATCGGTGAAGGCGAATCCGAGTCCGCCGAGGCCCATGAGGATGGAGAAGCCCACGAGGAGCTTGCGGCGCCCGATTGTTTCTCCGACAAAGACGATGAGGAAGGCGAATACGGCGCTGCCGCCGGAGCCGATGGTGGCGAGGAGGCCGGCTTCGGTTACTGAGTAGCCAAGCTCGACCATGTAGATGGCGAAGAATACCGAGATCGACGCTTGGGCGAAGGTCCGTAGGGAGCGCGCGCCGATGATGAGCCAGGCATCACGGCTCACCCAATGGAATGGTTTTGTGCGGGTGGATCGGGTCACGGCGGGGATTCTACCCCGGCGTGACCCGATGGCCTAGCGCGTCCGGCTAGCTGGCGGTGCCGCCCGTGTCGCCGGTGCCATTGGCTTCGCGAATCGCGTGGACGATGGCTTCTACCGGTAGGGTTTGGTGGGTGCTGGTCGCGAGGCGAGTGGCGAGCAACTGGAGATCACCGTTCAGGATCAGTATGACGTTGGTGAAGTCGGTCTCGAGTGCTTCACGGAGGCCGTAATTGGAGGCGACTACGCCAGTCGCGTCGACGAGCATGGGGAAGCGGACGCCCAATTGTTGCGCGAGTTGTTGCGTGTTGAGTTGGTCATCGAGGCCAATGGCGATGACTTCAGCGCCTTCGATGCGCAGGTCGTTGTAGCCGGATTGCAGTTCAGCAAGCTGGGCTCGGCAGTCTTGGCAGTCGAAGCCGCGGTGGAAGATGAGGACGAGAGTGGAGTAGGAAGCGGCCCGCTCAGTGAGGCGCATGTCTCCACCATCTGCGGTGGGCAGGATGAAGTCGGGGAGCGATTGAGGCTCGTTGGGCTCAGCGGAACTGGGAGCGCTGTTGCCAAAGAATGGGGCTAGGACGGGCAGCGAAAACGACATCACGACAAGAGCCGCTATGCCGATGGCGACCCAACGAAACCAGCGCTGATCGAGGAACGTTGCCGAGGCGTCCGACTTGTTGAGTTCTTCGAATTCGTCGAGCTCATCGTCGTCGTAATCCTCGGACTCGTCGTCTTCTTCAGGCTCGTCGTCTTCCAGGTCAGAGTCTGGGGGCTGAGGCTCGATGTCTTGTGCTCCCGTGATGGAGATGCGCTCGAGCTAGCAGCCGCCAGCGACGGCGGGAACGATGCTGATCTCGTCGCCCGACTTGATGGCGGTCTTGAGACCATCGAGGAACCTGATGTCCTCGTTGTTCAGGTAGAGATTCACGAAGTAGCGCAATTCACCGTTGTCGTCGAGCAAGCGCTCCTGCATGCCCGGGTACTGGGCCTCAAGGGCACCGATAAGTTGACTCAGGTCTTCGCCTTCCATCTGTACCTTGTCCGCGCCTTCGGTGATCTTCCGAAGCGGGCCAGGGATGCGTACCGTCACGCTCATGTAACTTGCCTTCCTACGATCGGCGTGGGCCGATCGGCGTGCTGATTGGGTTAGCTCTCGCTAGCCTTCGACTACGTCGCCCACTGCGGGGTCGACACGGACACCCACCGACCTGACCCAATCCAGGGCGTCGTCGATGGATTGTTGTTCCCCTTCAAGTTCGAGGATGACCCATCCGATACCTTCTTGGATGTCAGCACGGCGGATATTGGTTTCAACTTCGAAGTCGCGACCCACTCTGTAGATGACGGGCTCTTTAATGAGCCTGTCCAGGAATGTGAATCGCACTTTTTCAATGGGCATGTCGATTGAGCCTACTACTTGCTACTGCTACTTGGCCGCTCGGGCGGCCATGGCCGCTTCGAACGCTTCAACGTTAGGTTCGATGAGCACCGGGTTGACGACGTCAGCGACCAGTTCGGTTGTTTTGAGCCCGTTGCCCGTGATGTAGACGACTACTGACTCATCGCGCTTAATCTTACCTGTCTCGACCAAATGTTTCAGGCCCGTGATGGCTACCCCGCCAGCACCTTCAGTGAAGATGCCTTCGGTTTCTGCGAGGAGCTTGACGCCATCGGCGATCTCGTTCTCTTCGGCGATGACGGCAGAGCCGCCGGACGCTTCGATGACCTTGAGTGCGTAATAGCCGTCAGCTGGGTTGCCGATGGCCAGCGACGTGGCAAGGCTGCTGGGTTTCACCGGGCGGATCACGAACCGACCTTCTTCGTAGGCCGATGCGATAGGGCTGCATCCGCGGGCCTGCGCCGAGTACATCTTGGTGTGCACGTCGCTGATGATGCCGGTGGCTTCAAATTCTTTGAGGCCCTGGTAGATCTTGGTGAACATCGCACCTGAGGCGGATGGGGCTACGGCGTGGTCCGGCGCGCGCCAGCCTAGCTGCTCGGCTACTTCATAGCCCAGCGTTTTGCTGCCATCCGCGTAGAACGGACGGACGTTGATGTTCACGAATGCCCAAGGATAGGAATCCGCTATCTCGCTACAGAGGCGGTTGACATCGTCGTAGGAGCCGTCGATGGCAACCATCGTTGGGTTGTAGATCGCGGCACCCAGGATCTTTCCGGCCTCGAGGTCTGACGGGATGAACACGTACGACTTCATGCCGGAACGCGCGGAGACGGCTGCTACGGCACAGGCGAGATTGCCGGTGGACGCACATGCGATGGTGTCGAAGCCGAACTCCAGCGCCTTCGCGGCGGCCACGGCGACAACCCTATCCTTGAAGGAATACGACGGATTGACGCTGTCGTTCTTGATCCAAAGCTCATCGAGACCGAGCTGCTCGGCGAGACCGCGCGAGCGGATCAGTGGGGTGAAGCCCGCGTTGATGTCGATGGCTGGGTTGTACTCGGCAGGAAGGAAATCCGCGTAGCGCCAAAGGCTATTCGGGCCACTCGCGATCTTTTCACGAGAGGTCGATTTGGCGATAGCTTCGAGGTCGTAGACAACCTCAAGCGGACCGAAGCAGAAATCGCAAACATTGAGTGCTTCGACCGGGTATTCCCGGGAGCACTCCTTGCACCGCAGAGACAATACGTGGGACATGATGGCAACCCCCTTCAATGGTTGTTCCCCGCGCGGCGGTTAGCCTACTCCGCACAGGGGGCTACATGGGCCGGACTCTCCGACGCAGTAGCGCTCAACGAACGGCCATCATAACAGGTGAGCGGTGAGCCCGGTCAACGTGTTGGTGGCCTGGCCGAGAGCTGTGTCGCTCAGCGTTTCGCGCCTCTCCGACGTAGGGGATGCTATGCGGTTGACCTTGATATGTGCTCACTCAAGGTTTGCTATAATCATTGTGCTCATCGATCAGGGGTGAGGGATGACTAGCCGAATGGGGTTGAGCGTGCATCGCTCAACCTGGAAACGGCATCAGATATAGCGTTACCCAGCCGAATGGGATGCGGTGTGAAGGGGATCATGGCAGGAGATTATTACGAGACGTTGGGAGTGGATCGGGGCGCGTCTGAGAAAGACATCCGCGCTGCGTATCGGCGTTTGGCGCGTCAGCACCACCCGGACGTGAACCGCGGCGATGACTCCGCAGAGGCCAAGTTCAAGGAGATCAACGAGGCCTATCAAGTACTTTCGAACGCTGAGGATCGCAAGAAGTACGATCGTTTCGGTAGCAACTGGCGTAACGCGGACCAATACCAGCGGAGCGGCGGCAGTGCTTCTCCGCGTTCTTGGTTCAATCGTGCTAGGCAGCGTCCGGAGCCCGGTGGGCCCGGTGGTGGGCTCGGCGATATGTTTGGCGACATCTTCGGCGGCGGTGGATTTGGAGGGGTGCATGTTGAGGATATTTCCGCACCGACGCGTACCGACGTTCCGATTACGGTGACGCTCGAAGAGGCGTACGCGGGAACGGCGCGGACGGTGGCGATGCCCGCGAATCCGATGACGGGGGGTGCGGCTCGTAGGCTTGAAGTGTCCATACCGGCTGGCGTGCGGTCTGGATCCCGTGTGCATGTAGGCGCGGCAGGGCAAAGGCGCGCTGGCCTGGATATCTACTTGGTTGTGACTGTCTCTCTCGATAAGGCTTTTTATCGCGATGGCGACGATCTGGCGATTAGCGTTGCCGTGCCGCTCTTGGATATGGTGTTGGGAGGGGAGGTAGAGGTACCGACGATCACGGGGAAAAAGGTGGCACTGAAGCTTCCTCCTGAGACCGAGAACGGAAAGGTTTTCAGGCTGAAGGGGAAGGGCATGCCCCGTAAACGTGGTGTAGCCGTCGGCACTCACGGTGACGAGTTGGTGACCGTGCAGGCTGTGCTACCTAAGGATATGGGGCCGGAACCACGCAAGTTATTCGAGCAACTCAAGGAATTGGGATCCAGCGGGATCTAGTAGGCGACCAAGAGGTGGTTGGGCATGGCCGAAAGAGTAATAGCTGAAACGCGAGTGACCGCTACGCAGGGAGCCGTAGATGACCAACCGTGTTACGTGATCAGCGTCGCCGCGCGGATGGTGGGCGTACATGCGCAGACGCTTCGTTACTACGAGCGCGTCGGGCTCGTAGAGCCTGCGAGGTCGCGAGGGAATATCCGCATGTACTCCCCGCTGGACGTGCAGCAGGCACGTTGGATCAGGTCGTTGATCGATGAACTCGGCATGAACCTCGCGGGCGTCGACGTCATGATGCGCATGAGCGCGAGGATGGCCGATCTTGAGCGTGAGGTTCGGCGACTTCGCGGAGAGTTGGGTGAGCGGTCGTAGGGATCTGAACCCCGTCTGCCGTTCGATGAAAGGACATCAGGAATATGGTTTTCAAACAGGATGATTTCACTGAACAAGCGCAGGAAGCGCTTGGGGCGTCGTATGACGTGGTTCGGCGTTTCAAGCACCCTCAGTGGGACGTTGAACATGTTGTCCTCGCGCTGCTGGAGACGGAGAAGAGCGTACCGGTTCAACTGCTTGCGGAGTTGGGCGTGAGCGTCGATTAGGTGCGGCGAGATCTTGAGGTTGCGCTTAAAGAGGCGCCTCAGGTCAGTGCGCAGTCGACGCAGATCCATCCGACCCCTCGCGCGCTGTAGCTATTGCAGGCGGCGAAGCAGGAGGTTGAGCGGCTCCACGATGAATACATCGGAACGGAGCACTTGTTCATTGCTGCTATCTCAGACGAGCGCGGTGATACGGCGACCATCTTGAAGCGCTATGGGGTGGATAAGGAACGCGTGTATCAGGCGCTTCAAGAGGTGCGTGGTAGTCACCGGGTGATCGATCCAAGGGCGGAGAGTCACTATCAGGCGCTGGATCGCTACACGATTGATCTGACCGCATTGGCGCGGGAGGGGAAGCTCGATCCGGTGATAGGCCGGTCTTATGAGATCCGGCGGGTGATGCAGACCCTGACACGACGTACCAAGAACAACCCGGTCATCATCGGTGGCGCGGGTATCGGCAAGACTGCCATCGCCGAGGGCCTCGCTCAGCGGATCATCGCGGAGGACGTTCCTGAATCCCTGCGCGGTAAGCGCGTGTTGGCGCTGGATATGGCGGGCATCGTGGCGGGTTCGAAGTTCAGGGGTGAGTTTGAGGAGCGCCTGAAGTCCGTTATAGACGAGATGAAGGAGGCTCAGCGAGAGGTGATCCTGTTCATCGATGAGTTGCACACGGTCGTTGGCGCTGGAGCTGCTGAGGGCGGCATCGACGCCGCTAACATTATGAAGCCTGCGCTGGCTCGCGGTGAACTGCAGGTGATCGGTGCGACGACGCCGGACGAGTACCGCATGCACATCGAGAAGGACGCGGCGTTGGAGCGTCGCTTCCAACCCGTGTGGCTCGAAGAGCCTTCGGTGGACGAGGCGATAGAGATCCTTCGGGACCTAAAGCCGCGCTCTGAAGCGCATCATAAAGTCGAATTCGAGGATGGGGCGCTGGTGGCAGCGGCACGCTTGAGCGCGCGGTACATATCAGGGCGACACCTGCCGGACAAGGCGGTTGACCTCATCGATGAGGCGGCGGCCAAGCTAAGGTTGGATGTCGAGAGCTTGCCGCCTGACGTAACGGAGATGGAGCGCAAGATAAAACGCTTGCAGGATGAAGAGGCGGCGTCAGCTCAGCGCGGGAACTATGAACATGCGGCGGAGCTGAAGACTGAGTGGCGCGATCTAGTTTCCTGGGTAGGGACAGGGACGATATGGTCGTTCGTGAGAGCGATATCGCCGAGCTGATCGCGAAGTGGACGGGCATCCCGTCGTCCCGATTACTAGAAGAGGAGGCGGAGCGGCTGCTCCACTTAGAGGACAATCTTCACCAGCGTGTCATCGGCCAGCACGATGCGGTCGTTGCAGTCTCTAATGCTATCCGGCGTGCTCGTGCCGGGCTCAAGGATGAGCAACGTCCCATAGGCAGTTTCATGTTCTTGGGCCCGACAGGGGGGGCAAGAGGGAGCTTGCGAGGGCGCTCTCCCAGTTCTTGTTTGACGATGAGGACAACATGGTCCGGATTGATATGTCTGAGTACGGCGAGCGACACACCGTTTCACGGCTGATCGGCGCACCTCCCGGATACGTTGGTTATGACGAGGCTGGACAGTTGACGGAGGCGGTGAGGCGTCGGCCATACAGGGTGGTGCTGTTCGACGAGATCGAGAAGGCGCACCCGGACGTGTTCAACGTGATGTTGCAGGGTGCTGGAGGATGGACGTCTCACTGATGGCCATGGCCGCACGGTGGATTTCCGCAACACGGTAATCATCATGACGTCGAACATCGGCACTGCCGAATTCGAGCGTACCGCGATCGGCTTCCAATCGGGTGGTGCGAAAGCCTCAGATGAGGAGCGCCACAGGACGGCGGTGATGGACGCGCTGAAGAAGTCCTTCAGGCCAGAGTTCCTGAACCGCGTGGATGACTTCGTCGTGTTTCATCAGTTGACTCAAGCGGAGCTTGGGCAGATCGTGGAGTTGATGGTCGATAAGGTTCGGGATCGGTTGCATGAGCGGTCCATCGGGATCGAGCTCACGCAGGCCGCTAAGGATTGGCTTGTCGACGAGGGCTTCGATCCTGCGTTTGGGGCGCGTCCTCTGCGCAGGGCGGTGGAGCGTCACATCGAGAACGAGATCGCCAAGCGTGTTCTCAGTGGCGAGTTCGCGGATGGCGATACAGTAGATATTGATGCAGCGGACGGTAAGCTGACTTTCGCGAAGCACTTGACGGCGAACCAAGAGGTATCTGCTTAGCTGAGACGAGGAAACCAGGGGCCCGGCGTTACGCCGGGCCCCTTTTGATATGACGCAAGAAGCCGCAAACGATTACCTGGGTATACCAGGCGCTCGCAAAGAGGTCGCGGAGACGGCCGTCGGTAAGGTCGCCTACATCACAGCGGGTTCGGGGCGACCGGTGTTGTTGCTGCATGGTCTGGGCACGACATCTGAGACATGGGGCGCGACGATCCGAACGCTGGCTAAGACTCGGCGGATCGTGGCGCCTGATCTGTGGGGGCACGGGGATTCAGGGGGCTCACGGCGATTGCGGAAGATCGAACCGCTGGTGGAAGCGGTCGAGGCACTGTGCGACACGCTGGGAGTGGATGCGACCGCCGTCGTCGTGCACTCGCTTGGGGGGCTCGTCGCGGTGAGGTTCGCGTTGGCGCACAAGGATCGTGTCACGAAGCTGGCGTTGGTGGACGCTGGGGGTATCGGTCGGGAGATGTCGTGGCTGTTGCGGCTGGCGTCGATACCTGTGGTTGGCTGGCTGGTGTTTTCGCCAGCGACCCTCGTGGTGAAGCTCTACGGGTGGCGAGCCTTCAATCCACCAGACGACGTGAAGATCTCGCTACTGAAGTCGTTGCACCGCTCGCGGGTCACACATATCTCGGCGGACGCTGTCCGCAGGTCTGTACGGTCCAGCGCTGAGCGGCTTGGGCCTGCCTCAGAGTCTTTCCTGCTCCCTCGCTTGCATGAGATCGAGGTGCCGGTCATCGTTTACTGGGGCGAGCAGGATCGGTTGTTCCCCGTTAGCCAACTGGACGGGCTTGCAGAGGCGAGTCCGCAGGTTGAGGTTCATCTGTTCCCCGATGTGGGGCACAGGCCCTATGCGGAGATTCCCGAGCTGTTCAATACGCTTCTGGGCGACTTCCTGGATAATGGCCCTCGCTGACCCAGTTGGAGAGCGTGGGAGGATGGAAATGAACACCAAGCAGCTAGGGAACACGGGAATCCAGATCCCCGAAGTGGGGTATGGGACGTGGAAGCACCAGGGCGATGTGGCGACTATCCGTCGTGCGTTGGAGATGGGGGCGTTCCTGATCGACAGTGCTGAGTCGTATGACACCGAGCGCTATGTTGGTCAGGCGATCGCGGGGAATCGCAAGGCCTATTTCTTGGCGACGAAGGTGTCGCCGAGTAACTTCCGGTACGACGATGTGCTGAAGGCCGCCGAGGGTTCGTTGCGGGCGCTGGGGACGGACGTGATCGATCTCTACCAATTGCACTGGCCGAACTATGAAGTGCCGATCGACGAGACGATGCGGGCGATGGATAAGCTGGTGACCGACGGGAAGGTGCGGCACATCGGTGTAAGCAATTTCTCGGTTGACTTGCTGCGCGAGGCTGAGCGGGCGCTGGGCGAGGGGCGCATCGTGGAGAACCAGATCAAGTTCAGTCTGCTGGATCACGAGTTCGCGGATGAGGTGATCCCGTACTGCGCTGAGCGCGGTATGACGGTGTTCGCGTACAGCTCGCTGGAGCAGGGGGAGTTTCAGGATCGGGTGGCAGAACGTCCGCAGTTGGCGGAGACGCTGGACCGCATCGGGGCCGAATTGGGCAAAACGAGGGCGCAGATCCTGCTGAACTGGGTGATCTGCGAGCCGAACGTGATCACGATCCCTATGACGAATCGCGTTGAGCGGGTTGATGAAAACTGTGGTGCTTCAGGCTGGCGTTTGTCGGCTGAACAGCGGGCCGAGTTGACTGAGGCTGCGGGTGATGGCGCTACGCGGCGTTGGTGGGTTAGCTAGGGCGTTGGCGGCTCCGCGACGGTGGGGAGCTTGGAGGCTTCCCAGGCTTCGATGCCGCCGGTGAGTTCGATGAAGTCGTGGATGCCGGCGGTTTGCAGGATGCTTGCGGCGACCGATGATCGGTAGCCAGCGAGGCATTGGAGGGCGAACGGGCGATCTTGGGGGATCTCGTCGATGCGACTCTGGAGCTCTTGGAGGGGGACGTTGATGCTGCCGGGGATGTGACCGGCCTGCCATTCGAACGGCCCGCGAACGTCGACGATGACGGGCGGGTTGGTATCGGCCAGAAGTTCGTCGAGGTTCTTGGCTGTCACGCGTTCGGTGCGTTCGATGAGGTCGGGCCTCTGCTCCAGCGATTGCATTCCGCCGCTGAGGAATCCTGTGACGTTGTCCATGCCAACGCGGGCCAGTCTGGTGACGATCTCTGCTTCGCCGCCGGGGTAGACGATGAGGACGATGGGTTTCTGGAAGTCGAGGACTGCGCCCGCCCACTGGGCGAATGATCCGTCTAGGCCGACGTTGATGCTGCCGCGCATGTGGGCGGCGGCGAAGTCGACGGGGTCTCGCGCGTCGAGAATCTGTGCGCCTTGTTGCGTGCGTTCCAGAAGGACATCAAGTGATAGGCGTTCAAGTTCGACGGTACGGGCCTCGAAGGGTTGCTCTAGGCGGTTGAGCCGGGCGTCCCAGCCGAAGTAGCTGGGGGCGGGAGGCTGATCTTTGGTGACCATCTCGACGAACTCGGCTTGCGTCATGTCCTGTAGCGCGTAGTTGTAGGCGCGCTGGACGCCCATCGTGGAGAACGTGTCGGTGCTCATGTTGCGACCGCACAGCGAGCCTGCGCCGTGGGCAGGGTAGACGAGGGTTTCGTCCGGTAGCGGGAGTAGCTTTTCGTGGAGCGATTCGTATAGCCAACCGGCGAGCGTGTTCGCTTCGAACCCTTCGGAGGCGATCAGGTCGGGCCTGCCGACGTCGCCGATGAAGAGGGTGTCGCCGGTGAATACGGCGTGGGGTGCGTCTGAGGTTGATGCGTCGTAGACGACGGCGGAGATGCTTTCGGGCGTGTGCCCAGGCGTTTCGAGGAATTCTAGGCGCACGGCGCCGAGTGGGAGTACGTCGCCGGTGTGGGCGGGTGTGAATGCGTACTCGGCCTGGCCTTGGGCGCCGAGGTGGATGGCGGCGCCGAAGCGGTCGCGGAAGGTTAGGTGGCTGGATACGAAGTCGGCGTGGAAGTGGGTTAGGACGATGTGCTTGATCTGGAGGCCTGCTTTGGCGGCGTCTTCGACGTATTCGTCGATGTCACGCTTGGGGTCGATGACGGCGGCGACGCCTGCTTTCTCGTCGCCGACGAGGTATGAGGCGTGGGCTAGGCATCCGAGGTAGTACTGCTTGAGGATCATGGTTGTTCGTCCTGTGGGGGTAAGAGCCGTCGATGGTGTGTATCTAGTATCAGCTAGGAGGCGGGGTCTGTCGGTTGCACTTGGGTGGCAAATGGTGGTGAAAAATCTGTTGCATTTTGACTCATTGTGGCTCATTCGCCTGTGGGGCTAGTTGGCCCTTAGGTTTCTGGTGGCGGTAGCGCACAGAGAGACGCTCCGCCAATGGGCGGAGCGTTTCTCTGTGTCCTCTACGGGTTGACCCGATCAATCAAGGGACGTTGAGCACTATCTCGCAGGTTTGGGCCGTGTCGGCGAGGCCACCTGCGCCATCGCATGTGTCCGTACCGGCTTCGCCTTTCATGCGGTCGATGTCGGCACCGCCAGTGATGGTGTCATCGCCGGGGCCGCCGTAGTACACGTTGTAGCCGTCACCGCCGAGCATGGTGTCGTTGCCGTTCCCCCCGTACAGGCGGTCATCGTTGGGGCCACCGTACAGGAGGTCGTTGTCGTCTCCACCTTGAACGGTGTCGTTGCCTTCATCGCCGTCGACTTCGTCGACGCCTGCCTCGCCCTTGAGGCGGTCATCTCCGGCGTTGCCGTGAAGGGAGTCGTTGTCGTTGCCGCCGTAGATCACGTCATCGCCGTCGCCACCTTCAACGTAGTCCTCACCATCCAGACCGTATATCCGGTCGTTGCCGTCGTTTCCGAACAGGTGGTCATCGCCATCTTGGCCAACCAGATTGTCGTTGCCTGGTCCACCGCAGATGGTGTCATTGCCGCCGTTGCCGTGGATATCGTCCACGCCAGCGAGGCCAACGATGACGTCGTCACCGGGCGTGCCGACGATCGTGGCGGGGAGGCCGTCACAGGTTTCCCCTGCGAAGAATGCTGGGCGCTCTACGCTGCTGTAGTGCTGCCAGCCACTGAACGAATCGTTCCCTCCTAGTGCGTAGAGGTAGGGCCCGATGGCTATGGCCATGGGGTCGTCGCGTCGCTCTTGCATCGGGGGCTCGGCTAGCCATGGTTCGGAGACCCATGCACCGAATGTGCCATCAGGGTTCATGGGAGCGGACCAGACGGCGTTCTGGGTGGTCGCGCTGGATCCGCTGATCGGCACAACGCCGCCTAGGAGGTACAGACGGCCATGCGACAGAACTGCAGCTGTGTTGCCGATGGTTGGGGAGATGGCAGGGGCGACATCAGATTCCCAGGCACCAAGAGCGCAGTCCTCCGCGCCATCGATGAATGGTGCGCGGTAGACCCTCGTGTACGTACCCGTGGTCAGTGTCCCTGTTGCGATGACGAGGTATAGGTGGGTGGCAGTGGGTATGGGCCGGGTCGAACCGAGCGCGGGAACCGTCTGGCCAAACTCGCTCCAGGGATTCAAGCTCACGAAGTTGCCAGAGCCGTCGAAATTGACGGTGGCCGCCTCGATCTGCGACAACGATCCTGAACTGTTGCCACCGCCTACGACGTAGACGCATTCGTCATGGGTCACCATTCGAAGCCCTGACCGAGTTTTGTTCAATGCTGGGCCTGGTGCCCAGCTTGTGATGGAGGAGTCAGGGTTCGGAGTCGCGATCTCAGTTGAACTGAGTGGGTCTGCATCCCCAGTCTGTCCGCCCGCTACGATCAGCGCTCCGCCAATGGATGTCATGCCGAGCAGCGTCCGTACGGTGGCCATGGGGGCCGTCGTATTCCATACGCCCAAATCGCCGTCGATGGCAATGGTTGCGTACTCGACGGAGTTGGTGTGCGCTAGCCCTTGGCTGGCGATCCCGCCTCCGCTCACGTATACGGCGGTTGCCGTCGCGGCGAGCGCTGAATGGCCCCTGGCCTGGGTCATGGAGTTGTCGAACTCCCAGGGGCTGAGAGTTGGGGCACCCGCAACCGTGACCTTTACGTTATCGATGCCCCAACTTTCGTCAACTAACGACTGGAGACCGCTTCCCGTGAACGCTACTTGCAAATTGCTGTCGCCATGGGGAATCGTATATGAAAATTGGTAGACGCTTGTTCCTGGGTCACCAGGCGGATCGAAGAATGCGGCATCAGTCTTGGGAGGGTTGTTGGCGGGGTAGTTGTCCGGGAAGGCCTGTTCGAACGGGGCAGGACAACAGATGACGTTCGCAAAAGCGGTATCGAGTAACGTGCTGCCATCGATCGCGAACTTCCATCGGTCAGGTCCGCTTCCGAAATTGTTATCGTGACCGTCCCACGAGTCGACAATATATAGATTGAATAGGATTGTTATTTCGGTATGAGGTGGAATGGTGCCCAGAGCGAGCGTGACCGTTTGATTCCCGAATCGCCCGAGGTATTGATTCCCCGACGGTGCTACCGACAATGCGGAGCTTGGCCATTCAGGCCCCGCAGCGTCCTCAAAGTCGTTCTCGTAAGTGGGGCCAGGGACGTCGGCTTGAGCGCTAGGGAGTGCCTGAGTTTGTGCAAGCAGCGAGATGGCCACAATCGTAGCTACGGAAACTAGTCGTACAGGTAACGAACCGATGTGCATTGGTAGACTCCATCAGCAGTAGGCTACATAGGAGCATGAAATGGGCGCTCCATTGCGGTAGCGATAATCTTGTTCCCTAGTGGCGCATGCTAAGTTAGATAATCGGTCTCAGCAGTGCCAAAACGGTGCTACTTTCTTTCTGCGCGCTCGTCACGCTTTGCAAATCAGCTAACGCTACACAAGCCCTTTTGAGAGCCCCAATCTTCAGTAGCGTTACGGGCGGAATTCCGACTTAGCCCCAATTCCCGTTTGGGAGCGGCGGCGCTATGCGAAGGCGAAGGAACCGGCGGGGCCACGAACGCAGCCGTGGGCTTGACGCTGGCGGCAGATGCTAGGCGGCGCCCAGCGGGTGAACGGGTAGCCAATCGCGTGCCGGGCCGACGGCCAACGTCCCCGCAATACCTGCGGGAAGGATGAATCAATTTGCATCTGATGCAGCGATTGCGTGTCACTCTGAGAGGCGGATCTGGGGCTGGGCTGATATGCTCTCGCGCGGAGCGTGAGAGCGGTGGCTATGGACACGAAAGAACAACTTCCTGACCCGGAAAGAGTGGGCGCGATCATCGTGTCGGCTGGGGCCAGCACGCGGATGGCTGGGGTCGATAAGACGTTGGTGGAGTTGGCGGGGATCCCGGTGATCGCGCGAACGGTGGACGTTTTCGAGCGCTGCGAGGCGGTGGGTTTCGTGGTGCTGGTGGTGGCGCGGTTGGACTTGAGCGCTATCGCTGATCTGGCTAGAGAGTTCGAGTGGAAGAAGGTGCTCCACGTGCGGCTCGGCGGTCAGCGTCGGCAGGACTCGGTCCGCTTGGGCTTGCGAGCGCTTCCCGATTGCGATTGGGTTGTGGTGCACGATGGTGCGCGGCCGTTGGTGACGCCGAAGGTGATCGAGAACGGTTTGCTGACGGCAGTTGCGACAGGCGCGGCGACGGCCGCGGTGCCCGTGGTGGATACGATCAAGGTAGTCACGGATGATGGGCACGTGGTGGAGACGGTGGATCGTCGGACCATCGCGGCGATCCAGACCCCTCAAATTTTTCGGCGCGATCTGCTTCAGGCCGCCCACGATGAGATAGCGGACGATGTGACGGACGATTCGTCGATGCTGGAATTCCAAGGTGTGCCGGTCGAGGTCTTCATGGGGGACCGGACGAACATCAAGGTGACGACGCCCGAGGATCTGATCATCGCGGAGGCGCTTATCGCCGCTCGCGAGAGGGACTCTTGAGTACGCGGTTCGGGATCGGCTATGACGCTCATCCGCTGACGCCGGGCGCGCCGTTGGTGCTCGCTGGCGTGGCTGTGGACTACGACAGTGGGTTGGCGGGGCACAGCGACGGAGATGTGGCGACGCACGCGATCATCGATGCGTTGTTGGGTGCGGCGGCGCTGGGGGACATCGGTACGCATTTCAAGGCGGATGATCCGTCGGTTCCCGAGGGCGTATCAAGCCTGGAATTGCTGCAACGGACGATGGATCTCCTGACTGACGCTGGATGGTTGGTGGTGAACGTGGATGCTACAATCGTGGCTCAACGTCCGCGCCTCTCTGAGCAGATAACGGCCATGCGCAGAGCGATTTCTGGCGCCATGGGGACGGCCGTGGAGAACGTCAGTATCAAGGCTACGACCGAGGACGGAATGGGCTTCACCGGCAGCGGGACAGGCATATCCGCGATGGCCGTGGCGTCCGTCACAGAACTCCTTTCAGAAGAAACGTATCCATGAAACTTTCTGACACCCTCACAGGCGAGAAGCGCGATTTCGAACCTGTTGGCGATGTGGTCAATATCTACGTTTGTGGCGTGACTCCGTACTCGGCTTCCCACGTGGGTCATGCGATGAGTTACATCGTCTTTGACGTGCTGCATCGGTACTTGGAGTACCGGGGCTACAAGGTGCGGCGGGTGCAGAACTTCACGGACATCGACGATAAGTTGATCGATCGCGCGGCTCAACAGGGCACGACGGTGGAAGCGTTGGCCGGGCAATACATCGATGAGTACTTCGAGGATATGGACGCGCTGAACGTTCGCAAGGCGGACGAGTATCCGCGAGCGACCCAGGAAGTGCCGAAGATCATCGAGATGATCGCGGGGTTGGTCGAGAAGGATTTTGCGTACCCGTCGCACGGCGATGTGTACTTCCGTGTGACGAAGGACGAGGGCTACGGGAAGCTCAGCCATCGCTCGGTCGATCAGATGCGGGCTGGTGCGCGGGTCGAGGCTGGCGTTGAGAAGGATCACCCGATGGACTTCGCCCTGTGGAAGGGCGCGAAGCCGGGGGAGCCCGCGTGGGATAGCCCATGGGGGCCCGGTCGGCCAGGTTGGCATATTGAGTGCTCGGCGATGTCGCTGCGGTACTTGGGCGAGAGTATCGATATTCATGGGGGCGGCCAGGACTTGGTGTTCCCCCATCACGAGAATGAGATCGCGCAAAGCGAGGCGTTCACTGGCGTTGCGCCGTTCGCTCGCTTCTGGCTCCACAACGGGTTGTTGCTGAAGGGCGACGAGAAGATGAGCAAGTCGCTCGGGAATCTGGTGTCCATCAGGGAGGCGCTGGAGTCTTACTCGTCAGACGCTATCCGGTTGAGCGTTCTGAAGTCGCACTATCGGGGGCCTGGGTACTACTCCGATGAGGCGCTGGCTGAGAACGACCGGGCGTTGAACCGATTCCGGCAGGCGTTACAGGCACCGTCGAATGCGGGGGCAGGTAGCAAGCTGGATGCGGCGGGGTTCAAGGACAGGTTCATCGCGGCGATGGACGATGATTTGAATACACCGCAGGCGCTGGCGACGTTGTTTGATATGGCACGGGATATCAATCGCGATGCGGAGACGGGCTCTGACGTGGGTGATGCGCAGGCGTTGCTGCGAGAGCTTGGTACGGAAATCTTCGGCTTGACGTTCAAGGAGCGTGAGATGGAGGTCGTGGACGACAAGGCTGCGCAGTTCCAGGAGCTCGTTGATCGTCGGACGGAGTTGCGCGCGGCGAAGCAGTTCGCGGATGCGGATGGCGTGCGCGACGAGCTGGCGGCGATGGGCGTGACGCTCACGGATAGTGCTGGTGCTACGACCTGGCACATCGATTAGCCAGACCGTCGCTCCTGTTCGCTTGTACGGCCTATGCGTCCGTTCTACCATTCACGTCGTAAGCGCTGGCCGTAGGCACTGACGCTGGTCCT
>Ga0114999_10003230_pt1 | contig 20624 bp, 16 predicted proteins | sample ArcticOcean_MG_C_3_FD_89820 | JGI IMG/M metagenome (GOLD analysis project Ga0114999, IMG submission 89820) | Marine microbial communities from western Arctic Ocean - ArcticOcean_MG_CB8_126 | ecosystem: Environmental > Aquatic > Marine > Oceanic | place: Arctic Ocean: Canada Basin | collected...
CCGCCATCGCCAGATTGCGCGTTTGTGGTGCAGCGGGAAGGGGAGTGGGCGGGTACGTGAGGGCATCTAGCGAGTTGGCGTCGAGGCCGCGTGGGGGCTCAAAGGCCCCGCCGTAGATGCTCATCTCGTCGGCGGTGACTAGTTGCGATGAGATGTTGTCGCTCTCAGAAGACCCGTACGGGGTTTCGTCGCCAGCAGTCGTGTTGGCGTAGGCAACGTTCGCGCCGGCTCCACCGGCCACAAGACCGGCGCCAAAGAGCACAGCTCCCGACGAACCGATCTGCTTGATGGCCTCCCTGCGAGTTGACTTAGTTGGGTCTTCGGTCATACAACCTTGCCGATGAGTAACCCGGCAATCACGAGCACCAGCCAAACTCCGGTATAGCCCAACACCCTTCCGACTCGCCAGCCGACAGGCTTCTCTTTCCAACCGAAGAGGGCGAAGAACATCACTCCAAGAACAGGGACGAGAGTGACGATCGCTATCGAGATCCACCGGGTTAGCGGGCGTAGTTCGTCTCTTTGACGGAGTTTGAGCAGAGCCCATAGCGCTCCGAGTCCCCAAACGAGCCGTGGGATCCAGTGCAAAATGGCGCCGAAGAAGAGTGGCCAGAAGCCTGAACCCAGAGAAACTCCGGATATGACGAGGTTGCGATCATTGATAGCGGTTCCCTCAACAAAGGCTGGCGTTGCAAGGGTCTCGATATTGGTGGTCAAGAAGAGGTTTGTTGCAGTCCGGACGGGAGCGTCCTTGCCGCCGGGCATTTGTTCCTGGGGCCCTGGCTTCTGTGCGTCGCCGTGCTCAAGATCGGTGCCTACCCCGTTCTGAGCTTGCGCGACTCTTCCAAGGAGATCCGAGGTCCCTGCGAGTCCGAAGGCCATGTTCACGTTGAGTCCGTTACACGAGTGCAAGACCGTCAAGAGGGAAGGGATCTTGGTTTCCGCAGTGTTGTTGCTGAAGCAGCTGCCACTTTCGAGAGGGCCCCCCAGCATGAGGTCGGCACGGCCACTGCCGAGCACAATGTTGTCTTCGACGACGTTCCCCTGAGATGGCCAGAAGTTGACGTCGATCATCGGAACGATGCCGATGCCCGATCCGGCGTTATTGATAACGAGATTGTTGTGGATTTGGGAGTTGACGGATCCCGCCAGAATGATGCCCGATCCGTATCCGCTCCATTCAAGCTTGCCGGTTGGGGCGTTTAACTCCCCGTTGTCGTGAATGTAGTTCCCAGCCACGATCACATCGTGGACGGGCGGGAGTGTCTCGGAGTCCAGCGTGTTGGGAACCACTCCCGCAATGTTGTTGTTGTACTCCGAGTTGATGAGGTACAGGTTGACTGAGGCGTTAGTTCCGGAGAAGCCGAGCCCGTTGTACTCAGCGTGTACGTTTTTGACAACCGCGTTGCATGGGTCGCACTGCCCGATGTAGAAACCAGCGTCGTACGAACCGGACGCGTAGGAGTGCTCTAGGAGACCGTCTGTTGAGTCGAAGGCGTAGATACCGTAGACCCAGTTGTCGATTGAGGTGAGGTAGGAGCCTCTGTAGCCAACGACCCCGTTCCAAAAAACGCCGTTGCCGGTAGCGTTTCGTACAGTGAGATTCTCCACAGCCACACCGTTGGCACCGACGATATTGATGCCGTTTTCGCGGAGGAACTCCCCGTCAATGATCACTGTGTTGCGGTCTTCGCCCCTAATGATGAGCCGGTCGGTGGTCACGTTGACCTGCTCTTTGTAAACACCGCCCGCAATGAGGATCATGTCTCCTGGCTTGGCCGCATCGACCGCGCTTTGGATGGTGAGGTAGCCGTCTCCTGGCACCATCAAAGTGACCCCGCTCGCCGCGGCGTCCGACGCCTGTCCCGGCGATGCTTCAGCGGGAGCGGCCTCGGCAGAGGCATCGCCGACTGTAATGGTGCCGATCATGCCGGCGTATCCGTCGGCAGTCGGCGTCGCGTGGAACGAGCAGAAGTAGGTGTATACGCCTGGCCGGTCGAACGTGATGTCCGTTGCGTCGCCATCCTCCATCACGATGTTCCCGAAGGCATCTGTTGTGGACCAACTGCCGTCGACGGCGATAGCATTGTGAGGATTGCGTCCTGCGTTGGTGAAGCGAACCGTTTCTCCAACAGCGATCGCAAGATCTTCGGGAACGAAGGTGTTGTCAAGCATCTCGATCTCGATTACGCCCTCGGTGCCACTACACGAGGCGGTGAGTGCTGCCAACAGAAATAGGGAAAGAATGAAAAGGTTGCGTCGCATGCGCAGACAATAGTGTTTTTCGGAACGATCGTTCGGCCCTGATCGTTCTAAAATTGGGGTGCAGAAATTCTCACTCTGTGAGGAGGAAATCACGATGAGAAAGAAGAGCCTGCTGATTGGCCTTGTGGTGCTGGTTTCGGCCTGTGCTCCATCGAGCCCTTCGACCAGGGGATTGTCAACCACGACGACTCCGGTTCCTCCGACAACTGAAGTCATAAGCCCATCTACTCCTGCCACAACGCTGGTGCCGCTGTCAACAACTGGTGAGGGCACAACTTCGGATCCCGCAGGGCCGGAAGCAACGCCTGACCTAATAGTGGTTGGTGAACCGATCCAACTCGGCCCTAGGCACTTCGTGGTTGGCGTCGACCAAGGCGACGTTCTTAACGGCCGGTTTAGCCCAGGCGTGGGCTCGAATATCAATGCCGAGATTGACCCTGCCTACGGAACGGTTCGGGTCAAAGGTGTGGAAGAAGAATCCGAAGACGGGGGAGTTTGGACATCGGCTACCTACTCACCAGATACTCAGCTTGTCTTCGAACCTTTTGCGGGACCCGCATATGGGTGGGTCAACTCGGCCTTCCTCGCTCACATCACAGGTTGGCTCCCGCCTGGAGGCGCATGTGACCTAACCCTTGGGATTGGTGATCTAGCCGGAGACAGTGCGTCGACCGCGGACGAGATCTACGATGTCATCGCAATTGACCTCGGCGAGTGTGTGCGAATTGTTGTCACCTTCGCCGAGAACGCAAGTGGTGATCATCTCGGTGTGGTTCTGCCACCGATTGGTGCAGCGGCAATAGATCAAAGGCGTTTGCGCATCTCAACCCCTGTCGACATTGTTCTGCCGCATGCCACTGACATCTTCGCCGAGGACTACGCCGGCTTGGTGGTATCCCGTCCGGGAGATGGGCTATGGATGGATTTTGCCCTCCCCGGAGCGGCTTCCGTAAGGGGTATTGCTGAAACGGGCCAGCTACTTATTGATTTGGCGAAGGGAGATGTGTCCGAGATCTTCGTTCGCGACGGCACGATCGTTGCTCTTCCGCCGATTCAGATGCCATCAAGCTCCATCTTCGTGGGCTACGCCAGGCCGTTTGAGGCAACGATGAGCGTTCTTGTAGGAGAGTGGCAAGGCGATGCTGTCTTCCCTGAGTCGATCTCGGGTCCATCCGTGATCCTCGATGGGGCTGCGCTGATGACCACGGGTTGGCTGGATGCCTGGGGTCTCTACCAGTTTCGGGTTGAAGGACTGCGTTCTGGTCAGTACCAGGTGATTGTTGCCGACGACACAGCTGTCGAAGAGGGCTTCTCGGTAGTTCGCTTTCCGATCGCGGTGCCGTAACCTGTAAGCCGTGATGCACGAATACCAAATCAGAGTTCGGTGGGCGGATTTAGACCCCTATAGGCATCTCAACCATGCTCTCTTCTTGACCTATTGCGAGTCTGCCCGCATCGATCTATTGGATCAGGTGGGATTCTCAATGGCCAGACTCACCGAACTTGGTCGTCAAGTGGTGGTGGTTGGCGTGGACGCTAAGTACCTCAAACCTGGGTTCGAGCAGCGCACGCTCACTATTCGGACTCGCCACGCCGGAGCCACTCGAGCTACCACCCTGTGGCGGCAAGAGATCTTCGATGGTGAAGAGAAGCTGTTCACGGCAGATATCACGTTCGCTTTCACGGATCTCAGCGGTCGACCGACTCGTCGGCCTGAGGGATTCGTCGAGGCTGTCACAGCGTGACGAGGGTCGCCCTAGCTTGTGCCTTGGCATTGCTAGTCGGTGCCTGCTCAAGCGCTTCTAGCGCTGGAAGCGACTCGACTGATCACGGGTGGGGCGACTGCAGCGGCGCATCGATTGCTGACATTCCGTCCCTTGGCGAAGATCCTGCCGATTGGGCTGGGCCAATGCTTGCCCTTGAACCGGTGGCAGATGTACCTAAGGCAACAAGCCTGACAGAACTCAGCGACGGGCGTTTGCTCGTGACCTCTCAGACGGGTCAGCTCTGGTTAGTTGATGGCGGCCAGCAGACCGTGATGCTTGATCTCGAGGATGTGGTTTCTCACGGCGTGGAGCAAGGACTGATCGACGTGATCCACATGAACGGCCTCGTGTTGGTGTCTTACACCGATCTAGCTGGGGATCTAGTGGTTCGCTCGTACGAGAGCACGGACGGAGTCACCCTGGGAGCCTTTGATGAGGTTATCAAGGTCAAGCAGCCGCATGAGTGGCACAACTCTGGCACTATGGAGGAGGGCCCCGACGGGTATCTCTATCTTGGATTGGGAGACGGTGGGGGCATTGCCGATCCGGGTCGTAACGGGCAGGACACCACGACCCTGCTGGGCACCATCGTGAGGATCGATCCCTATGACGGCGGGTATGACATTCCGAAGGGAGCTCCCTTCGGCACCGGCTTTTTCTCGTCGGATCGAGAGGAAATCGTTGCCTACGGTCTTCGCAACCCGTGGAGATTCAGCTTCGACTCTCAGACAGACGATATGTGGATCGGTGACGTTGGTCAAGGGTGCGTTGAAGAGGTGGATTTCGTGGCGGCCGACTCAACCGGGCAGAACTTTGGTTGGCCTCGGCTCGAAGGCAGCTACCAGTTTATGGGTGACGAACCCGCTGAGCATTCCTTGCCGGTCTTCGAGTACCTGCACAAGAACGGAGGATGTTCGGTTACCGGTGGGTACGTGTACCGAGGCACTGACATTGCTGAACTGGACGGAATGTACGTGCTGGCGGACTACTGCCGCGGGCGATTGATCGGTCTCGAACAGTCGAACGGTACGGTGTCTGGAGCGGTCATGTTGGGTCCTGAGGTGCGGTTCCTTACCAGTTTCGGGCAAGGTTCGGACGGAGAGTTGTACGTACTCACCGGTGGCGACGGCGTCTTCAAGCTGGTGTTGGCTGCCCAGCCTTGAGCTTTTGCGCCACTAGCGGCGATCCCGTTCGAGCAAGATCAGGACGGTGGCCGTGACCGCTAGAAGAAGCACGCTTCCTGCTGCTGCCAAGGATGCAGTCCCCGGACGACTGAGGGCGCGGTAGATCAGCAGGGGCATCGTTGGTGTCGCGGGTCGGGCTATGAACGAGGTGGCACCGAACTCACCGAGAGAGATGACGAAAGCAAACCCGGCGCCGACTCTGAGGCCCTTGCGGACGATGGGCCAGTCGACGGTCCAAAACACTTCTCGAGGACTTGCCCCTAGAGATGTGGCGGCTTCTCTCAGGCTCGGATCGATGGATCGAAGGACCGGGGTCATCGTCTGTGTCACGAACGGGATCGCGACCAGCGCATGGGCAAGTGGCACCAAGAGTTGGGTCCCTCGCAGGTCGATTGGCCAGTCGAGGGCTACGAGGAATCCGAGGCCGATAGTCACAGCGGAGGTACCAAGGGGAAGCATCAGAACCGTGTCGAAGGTTTTCGCCGCGGGTCCAGAACCTGCGATGGTCCAGGACGCGATGCTTCCGATGAACACGGCGATCAGGGTTGCTGCAAGAGCGTAGGAGAGCGATGTCAGCACGGCTGCTCCACCAGTGATTCCTAACGCATCCCCACTGAGCAGCGTAGCGAACGATTGCAACCCCCAGCCTTCGGGGGTGCGAACAGAGCTCACCAGCAGCGAGAGCATTGGAACAATTAGACCAACCGAAACCACAGACAACCACAGGCTGGCCCAGCGGCTTGGGCTGCGTTGGCCGTAGGAGATGTCTCCGATTGATCCGAACTTACGCCCAGTCCTCGAGTTCCAACTGAGTAGCACCGCTACCCCGATCAGTTGCAGGAGGGCGAGGACGGATGCCGTCTTTAGGTCGAGAGTTTGTGTTGCGTTCCTCCAGATCTCGACCTCGAGGGTGCGGTAGCGCAGCCCTCCAAGAATGAGGACGGTGCCGAAGGCGGTGAACGTGAGGAGAAAGACGAGCGATCCTGCTGCGGTGAGGGAAGGGAGCAACCGGGGCAGCGTTACGCTCAAGAACTGCCGGAAACGACCGGCACCAAGACTTCCGGCTGCTTCCTCGAGGTCCGAACTGAGCTGGAGCCATCGAGTTCCTACCACTCGAACAACGAGCGGCACGTTGTAGAACACGTGGGCGATAAGAATGGCGGGCATACTTCTACGTAGGTCGATGTTGAATGGACCCGCGGGACCAAGCAGCTGTAAGAACGCTACACCAACCACCACTGTGGGCAGAGCGAAGGGGATGATGCTGAGCGACATGAACCATCGAGCAGCGCGGGGCGCAGATTTGGTTACCGCCCAGGCTGTCGGTATGCCAATGAGCAGCGTCAGCGCTGTGGATGCCGCAGCTTGCCAGAGGGTGAACCAGGCCGCAGAAGTCACGGTGGGTGATGTCAGGCTGTCAATGACCGTTCGTCCGGTCTCCCAGTTGAGGCCAATCCAAACGATTCGCACCATTGGGTAGACGAACAGGTAGCTAACGAACAGCAGGGGGAGGACGGCGAGTAGGCGACCAGGCTGCTTCGGGGCTAAGGCAGGACGATGTCTGTCCACTCTGCAATCCATCTGTCGCGATGTTCCTCAATGTCCTCAGGGTCCATAGTGAGCGGATCCGTCGGCATCTGCGTGTACCGAATGAAGAGATCCGGAAGGGCGGCTTCCGTGTTGGCCGGGAAGACGAACATTGAGAGCGGGATGTCTTCTTGGACCGTGGTAGAGAGCAGGAAGTCGATCAGAGCCTCCGCGGCCCGCGACGCCTTGAGGATGCCGGCATACTCGACCTGTCGGAAACACCCTGAGGCCATCGAGGCTGTGGGCGCTTCTGCGAGTTCCCCGTAGAATACCTCTGCTGGCGGGGATGAAGCGTATGACACGACGATAGATCGGTCACCGCCTCCACCCACCGTGAACTCACCCCAATAGGCCTCCTCCCAACCCGATACAGCGAGGACGTCGTTGGCCACCAGCGAGCGCCAGTAGTCCTGCCAACCTCCTTCTCCGAACTCGGCGATGGTGGCGAGGAGGAATGCGAGTCCCGGAGACGACGTTGCTGGGTTCTCGACTACCAGTTGTCCACGGAACTCTGGGTTAGCGAGATCCTGGAGCGAGGTGGGTGGCGTGTCTCCCAGCAGTTGTTTGTCGTAGTTGATGCACACGTCCCCGACATCGATGGGGGTGACGGCAGAGGAGAACTCGAGTTCGTCGGGAACCGTGGAAAGCAGCGGGCTCTGATACTCGACGAAGATGCCGGCGTTGACGGCTCGTGTGAGAAAGGTGGTGTCGACCCCAAACATGACATCGCCGACAGGGTTGTCCTTCGTCAGGATCGCCTGATTAACCATGGCTCCGGCATCGCCGTTGTTGAGCACGGTGACGGTGATTCCGGTGTCGGCTGCGAAGGCCTCGAGCACTCCGTCGGAAAGGGTGAAGGAGTCGTGGGTGATCAGGATCAGCTCCGTAGGCTCAGCCTCCGAGGTGGAACACGCGCTGAGAATGAGCAGGGTCGTGAAGGCTGCTGCCAAGAATCTCACCGGTCGCAATTTGGCTCCTCAACCGACGCAAGGGAGCGGTCTTCGACCGTGCCACATCTCCCTACGCCAGCATGATCTGGTTCAGGTTGTACGGGTCAGAAGGCTGATCGGCCCTAATCTCAGCTCCCGCTCGGAGCACCCCGGATGGCGCTCCAAGTATAGGCCGGTGGTCAGGTTCGGAGAGTTTGCGCTTCCTTACCCGTTTAGCGGAAGGTGGGCCCGAGGGCTCGAATGGGGCAGCCCGAGAGAACCACCAATCTCGAAATGGAAAAGGCTGTGGGTCAGGGGAGCGAATGCTGACGCGGACGCGGGTCTTGGAGGAGGCTTGCCCTTGGTTGCTTGTTAGCCTTGTGTCCGACGAGCGCGAGCTACTGACGGAGGCGAAGACGTGAAGCTAGGGCTGATGGCGGGCTATTGGACTTCCGGGCCTCCTCACGGTGCACTTGAAGCGATATTGGAGGGTGACCGTTTGGGGTTCGACTCCGTATGGACTGCCGAGGCGTACGGGTCCGATGCTCTGTCGCCGCTTGCGTGGTGGGGCGCGCAGACCAGCCAGATTGGTTTGGGTACGGCGATCATGCAGATGAGTGCGAGAACCCCAGCTGCGACGGCCATGGCGGCGATGACGATGGATCACTTATCCAGTGGGCGCTTCCGGCTTGGGCTCGGCGTATCAGGTCCGCAGGTGGTAGAAGGTTGGTACGGGCAGCCGTTCCCTAAGCCGCTTGAACGCACGCGGGAGTACGTTTCGATCATGCGGGATATCTTTGCTCGTGAAGCTCCGGTGACGCACACAGGCGCCCAGTATCAGATGCCCTATCAGGGTGGTACTGGCCTCGGGAAGCCTCTCAAGTCCACCGTGCATCCCTTTCGGGAGGATCTACCTATCTATCTCGGGGCTGAGGGACCGAAGAACGTTGCGTTGGCCGCAGAAATCTGTGACGGCTGGTTGCCGATCTTCTTTGCTCCCAAGGACAACGGGTTCTACAAGAACGCCCTCGAGGAAGGGTTTGCTCGCTCGGGCGCCCGCCAGACGATGGCCACGTTCGACACGGCAGCTTCCATTCCCTTTATCCCAAACCCAGATCTGGAACAAGCAGCGGACATGGTCCGTCCGATGTTGGCTCTGTACATAGGTGGGATGGGAGCCAAGGGACGCAACTTCCACTACGACGTGTTCATTCGGATGGGATACGAGGAAGCCTGCGAGAAGATTCAAGAGTTGTACCTGTCAGGCGACAAGATGGGAGCCGCAGCTGCAGTACCGCTTGAAATGGTGGATGAGATGGCGCTCATCGGCGAACCGGCGAGGATCAAGGATCAGGTAGCCCGCTTGGACGAATCTGTCATCAAGACGATTCTTATCTCGGGACCTCCCGCGCTCATGCAGGTAGCCGCCGACATAATTCTCGGCTGATGACCGCGAACCCACTTCGTCGGATCGCCCCAGAAGCGCTATTCGTCGCGAGCGGGGTGTCGCAGTACGCAGGTGCTGTGGTTGCCGTTGCAGCGTTCTCCAGCCTCGCCCCACAAGGGGTTGCCTGGTGGCGGGTGTTCGGAGCTGGCTTGCTGTTGGCCGTGATGCGACGATCCTGGAGGAGGCAGTGGACGCGCCCCGCTCTTTTGTTGACCGCTGCCTTCGGAACGGTTCTTGCCTTCATGAACCTGACCTTCTACTTGGCGATTGATCGCCTACCTCTTGGCAACGCCGTAGCCATAGAGTTCCTGGGGCCCATCACCGTGGTCGCTCTTACGGCGAGATCGAGAAGGAACTGGTTAGGCCTGCTGGTCGCGGCTGGGGGAGTGATCGTCTTGGCCGATGTGGAGCTGTCGGCCAGTCCGCTCGGCGTCTTGTTTGCTCTTCTGGCAGGAGGCTTCTGGGCTCTCTACATCGTTCTGGGAGATCGCGTGGCAAATAAGGGAGCGGCGTTGGACGGGCTAGGCGTTGGCATGCTGTTTGGGGCGATCGCTATTCTGCCGTTTGCCGGAGCCTCGGCCTACAGAGGTTTCGCCGTGCCTGCGGCAATTGGCCTTGGGCTGGCTGCAGGTGTCCTGTCGAACATGATCCCGTACAGCTTGGATCAGCTGATCATGCAACGGATTCCAAGAGGGAGATACGCCCTGTTACTTGCGCTGCTTCCGGCGGTTGCCACGATCATCGGCATGATCGCGTTAGCTCAGCGCCCTGCTTTCGCTGAGCTAGTGGGCATATCCTTTGTAGTGGTCGGGATATTGATCTCGAAGCGGCCAGCAGGCACTTAGCGAGTCAGCAGGTAGTCGATCGAGAGCTCGGTACCAGGGAAGGTTTCGATAACTTCGGCCGGCAGTGAAGAGTTGGGGATTAGGAAGGCTGTGACGGCTACCGCCTTCTTGTTGGCATTAATGTTGCTTCCTTCCCCGGGGTTGAACTCTTTGCAGCTACCAGCATTGCAACCGCCGTATAGGGTCTGGAGGAACACAGGACTGAAGACGGTGAAGATGTAGTCCTGAGAGCCACCTGACGCGAAGTCCACGTTGATGCCCGGAACGAAGGCCCATCTAGGCGATTCGATCAGGTCATAGACACCAGAAATACCGCCCGAATCCTCGAAGAAGCGCAGGCTACCTACGTCGCCTGAACTTAGGCATGCGGCCATGCCGTCATGTGGGTTCGGGAGGGTCGCGGCAATGGTGGCTTCGGCGCAAAAACCCGAGCCATCTGAAATGAATTCCCAGAGCGGTTTGTCGTCGAGCAGCTGACCCATGGTGTTGATCTTCGTCCATGGACCGCGCTGGAGTCGTGCCATAGGGCTGGATGAGTCGACGAAACCTTCGTGGAACTTGGAAGCGACATTCCCTGTCTGCGCTTTGCTCCTGTCAGGCCGGGCGTTGACGTTTGGGCAGAAATCATTCTCGTGGACGCTGCTGGGGTTTGTTGACCCGGTCTCTAAGAAGTGGTCGATGCCACTCGCGATATTGGCGATTAGGTCACCCGAATTGCAGGAGACTGGGTCCGTGTAGTTTTTGAAGTCGAGGAAGCCGAAGTTACCTTCGTCAGGGCCGTCGCAGGGAGGCGCTGGAAGGGGACCGGATCCCGTCTTGACGCATATTTCAGATCCGCCGGCGGATGGGGGCAGTCCGAACGGCAAAACTGCGCCGGACTGGCCATTGCCGGTGGTCACCTCGGCAAATGCTGAAGTTGCGATGGTGTTGATACCAATCACCCCTGCGAAATTGGTATCGACGTCCCTGTTGGGGACTCTGACTCGGATCTCGGTTAGACCGGCGGTAAAGGAGACACATGCCGTCCCAGGCGCTGAGACGGTGAACCGAGCAGGCTTTGAGGTATCGGCGCAGCCGTCCCAGTCGGCGGAAGTGGTGCCAAAATTGGTCAGAGATAGCCGGCGTACTTCCGCTTCGGCAGCGATAACGGCTGCGTCTGGAGCTAACCGGAGGGTCATTTGAGCGCCTGAGAGAGCGCTGACATCTGCCGTGTTCTGTGCCGATCGGCGTTCGACCAGCACGCTCGATATGTCGACCGCCCAGGCGGTGAAACGGGACGGTAGCTACGATCACTGGGCGCGGTCTAGCTGCGGAATAGGCACGCGACGTGGACAACACTGCCCGTAGTCCAATCAGCATAAGCTGCCACTCCTGCAGCTTCATCGAGAGGAACCCCACAGTCTGAGCCTTCGGCATCCACATGGAATACAACCCCGGCGAAGGTCGTCAAGATGCCGGCGTTGAAGTCAACCGAGGTGACATCGCCCACTAAGGCAAGGTTCCCAGAATAGAATCGCTCAGTACGGAGGATCTGGAACCATTCCACCTCACCGGATTCTCTCGTTTGTCCCATCACAACGCACGGCTGCCCCAGTCTCGCCAACCTTCGAACTTTGGCACATCTGCAAGGGCCGCCGTTGGCTCACCCGTAATTCCCGCCACTGAGGATTCGTGGATGAGTACTAGGCAGAAATTTCCTCCTCGGGTGCCCTGTGGAACGTCAAGGATTCGACCGTCGGTCAGGGGTCAGGGGTCAGGGTTTGGGGCCGACGGGCGTGTCGACGTCTAGACCGCCCCTACTTAGCCCTGCAGGAGTCATTGACCAACCTGCACCAAAGGTGACCTCAACAACCTCGCCTATGAAGTCGACAGTTCGCGAGGTAGGCGGTGCAGAGGTAGGCGGTCCGGAGGAGGAAGGTTCAGGAGCAGGAGTGATCGACGATGCGGTCGGTGAAGATGTACAGGCGCCTACAGCTACGGTCAGTGAGAACAACCAAAGAAATATCGTCCAGGGATGAGGGCGCGTCTTACGAATCATGCCTGCCAACCTAATCTCTTAGGCTTGGCTCTGGCTATCAGGACACCTAGTGGTAGGGGTCCTTACCGCAGGGCAGGAACCTTCACTCGGTGGCTAGCCGGAGCTCCCGGCCTGCCCGAGCACGCTCAGGAACAGATCCGGATAGCTGGGATGAGCTAGACGGAGCGACGCGAGTTCTCCGGCGAAAAACCAGCCAAGTTCATCGTGCTTCTCAGGAGCTGCGTTGGCCACATGGCCATGACATCGGTGATCACCAGGGAAGCACCCCTCCTGCCACCCCGCTCGTCATTCACATGGACCAGCCTTCGCGGAGGCCGCTGCACCTTAAGGAAGGAAACCGTCCGAAACCTTCTGGGAATCGTAATCCGGCGACAGGCAGGTTGGCCCGGGCCGACTGATGTCGATCGGTACGGTGAGCTTCCTAATGACGATATCACGGTCCGACCATGCTCACGACCTGCTGCTTGGTGACCTTGCCCATGGCGTTGCGTGGGAGAGCCTCAACCAAGACGAAATCCTTCGGTACCTTATGGGGAGCGAGTCGCTGTTTGCACCAATCCTTGAGGATTCCCGGCTCAACCAAAGAATCCGCGGTTGGGACAATTGCCGCCACCACCCGCTGACCCCACGACGGGTCAGGCACTCCCACGACGGCACACTCTCGGACGGACGGATGCGCCGTAAGTACATTCTCAATCTCGAGAGCGGATATTTTTTCCCCTCCACTCTTGAGGATATCGACCGAACTCCGACCGAGAATGCGATACCGGTCTCCGTGCTGCTCAGCGATATCACCTGTCTTGAACCATCCGTCGACCGTGAATGACCTCTTGGTTTCGTCAAGGTGATTCCAATACTCACGAAACACTGTGTCCCCTCTTACCTGGATTTCCATCGGGTCACCTTCGTCGGCGAGTACGTCGTCCTCGGGGGCCAGTCGGACTTCAACCCCGGGGAGCGGTGAACCGACAAATCCTGGCCGTCGTTCGCCATGAAGGGGGTTGGATAGCGCCATCCCGATCTCGGTCATTCCGTACCGCTCAAGGAGCGTGTGACCGCTGATTTCTAGCCAGCGTTCGAGGACTGGTACGGGCAGGGCGGCAGACCCCGAGACCATGAGACGCAGGTCCTGGCACCGCTGTGAAAGTTCTGCGCGACGGTCGGGCTCGTTCCCCTCCCACTCCTCGATCAATCGGTGATATATCGTGGGGACGGCCATAAAGACCGACACGCGACCAGACTCGATAGTGTCCCAAATCAAGCCCGCGTCAAACCGTGGAAACATCTCGCACGAAGCACCCGACCAGAGAGCGCAGCTGACAATGTTGAGAATACCGTGAAGGTGATGAAGCGGGAGCGTGAGAATCGTGTGATCATCGGCGGTCCATTCCCAAGCCTCCACGAGGGAACGAATCTGGGCGTAGATGTTGCGGTGCGTCGTGACAACGCCTTTTGGTTGCCCCGTCGTCCCGCTCGTGTAGAGCATCATTGCTGGGCGATCTTCAGCTATTTCGGGAAGGGTCTGCGTGTCGACGTCTAGATCGTCCAGTCTAAGCAGTTGTAGACCTCGAGCCTGCGCTAGTGGCCGAATCACATCCTCGAATTTAGCGTCGACTATGACGGAGGTCGGCCGGGAGTTATCGAGAACACGGGCCAGCTCCTCCGATGGAAAGGTTAAGCAGAGTGGCGTCGCGATTCCGCCGGCTCGCCATATTCCCCACTGCGTTCGCAGATAGCCGAACGACGGTTCGACCATGAACGCCACTCTGGCTCCGTTGAGGTCGTTGGCTCCGTTGAGGAGAGCTGACGCCGCTCGGCCAGATGCCGCGAGGAGGTCGGAATATGTATGACGGCCGCCATTGTCCACGATCGCTAATCGCTCACCATGGGCGGCGGCTCGGTCGAACAGCTCTAGCCCCATGAACGCTTCTCGTGTTTAGATGTCTGGTTCGTCAGTCGAACCTGCCGGTGTCTCACTCTGAGCTCGCTCCCCATGGAATACGCGGCGATTTGGTTGAGCCAGCACCTCATGCGAATCGGATCACATCTCGTGGCGTCTCGTTCGCGGCAACGCCACATCCAAGGGGGGTATCGACCTCGTTTTTCATGGAACTGCCGAGCTGCTGATTTGATCGTCTCAGCGAGCTCTTCGTCCGCATCCCAAGACTCCAGAAAGTCGCGGGATGGAACAAGGACCTCTGCCGCTATTCGGTTGCATATAGATTCATGGCTGGTGCCACCGAATACTTCACCGGAACTAAGGATGTCAGAGATCCCAGATTCTCCGAGCCAGATATGACCAAGTTCATGTATAAGTGTGAAGATTTGTGCAACCTTCACGTCTGTACCGTTGATGAATACGAAAAGAGCAAACTGATCACTCAAACTGAAACCCCGAAACTCGTCGACATCGGGTACCCGGCGTGTATTGGTTCCTACTATTCCGCTGCGTAAGACGTTTATTCCGGCAGACTCACTCCTCCTTACAAGGAATCTCAGGAAGGTCTCAACATTGCGCGGCCTATCGTTCGGTTCAGGCAGTTCAAGAGCGTCCGAAATTGACCGTGCGACCAATTGGGGAGCCGTAGAGGCTGTCACGCTCCCAACGAACTCAACCGGATCTGCACCTATTGCCTGGAGGTACTCACTTAGCCATGTCTGCTTCCTGAGGGTTGAGAGAATCACATCTCTCAAATCCACGCTAATAGTTCCAACTATGTCGCCGTTCCGAGTTCTGAAGTCTGGAATGGGTAGCGATTCAGGAGGGGGTTGCTGTAGAAAAAGGAAACCGAAGGGGACACGTGTCCTGCTAGCAATTAATTTTGATTGACGAAAGCTTGGTTGCTTCTCACCCGCCAACCATGCACTGACTACTGCCTCGCTGGTCCCAGCTGCTTTCGCCGGCTCACCATTCGATACTTCTGCACGTTCGAGTGCCCATTCGATGATGTTTGGCAGGACGATTGCGGCACCCCGACTAGGCATGCAAGACCTCAGGGGTTGCTGGTTCCTTGAACAAGATTTGGTTCATGAGGCCATTCTCTCACGAATGCCGACGCTTGTCGCGCTCAAGGCGCTTCGCTAACTCGATCACAGCCAAGGCGAGTTTCTTCGGCTCTGCTCATTTCAGGCTCGCCTTGATCCGGCAGCTAGGTCGTGTGGCAGGCCCGTCGAACTCCTCAAAGAAGAACAACAACGCATCACGACAGAAGAAGCACAAGCACAGCGGATCCTTGACTCGTGCACCCTACGATTCGACGAGATCGAACGAAACCTCGACCAAGCACTCAACCTCGTAGGCAACTGCCTAGAAGCCTACAAACAGGCATCCGACGAGCTCAGACGCACCTACAACCAAGCATTCTTCGAAAAGATCTGGATCGGAGAAGACGGAGTAGAAGGAGTCGACCTCAAACTCCCATTCGCACACCTACTCGCACACGACCTCACAGAACGACTCGAACACGAAGCAAACGCTCTAACTGACCTGTCACTGTCGACGTACAGACGGAAGAAACCGGAAGATCACACCCAGCGGCCCTCAGGTGCGATGAAATGGGAAAACAAAAACCATGACCTTCTACTTGTTGGCCATGGTTCAAACATGTCATGTCTGGTGGGCCCCGTGGGACTTGAACCCACAACCAACGGATTAAAAGTCCGCTGCTCTGCCAATTGAGCTAGGGGCCCGGTTGGGAGTGAAACGGTACCAGATGGGCAGACCAAGTCCGCTTCGTCAGAGGCGGCGAACCGCTAGATCCAAGGGTCTCCGACGCCTGCAGCGACGAGTGTGCGCTTCGGTAGATCGAAGATGCTCATCTCGTTTGCGATCTCCTTGCCGAAGAATTTCTCAGCAGCGCTGATCTCGCTTTCCGAACGCTCAACGGCAGCGAGGAACTCTGGGTGAACGTACCGCAGGCGTGCTCCGGAGAGTTCCATCGTGGGTGAGGAGAGTAACTTGACTGGGATGAAGGGTCGGCGGCCGAACCATAGGAGCAGTCCAGCGAAGACGAAAGAGCCGATGACGGCGATGTCGAGACCCGCCGCCATGGATGGCAGCGCCTGTCCGACCGCCATGAGGAAGGCTCCTATGAGGGAGAGGGAGGCGCCGAGAATCTGTTTCCGGTGCTGGGTACGGACCAAGCTGTCGTGGACAGGGAACCGGACCGGGATCTTCCTTCCGACCATCATTTGGATAAGCATTCCGAACGGTCCCAGAAGAATGAGTGGAGCGGTCCATCGAGGTATCCAGAGAAGATTTACCGTCGTCCAAATATCAGTGGGCTTTCCTGTTGCCACACAGACCGCGGGGAGGTTTGCCTCTCCGAACGATGAAATTGGGAGCGAGATCTTTCGCCAAGCTGTCACAGGTACCTTCCTAGGTATCTACACCATCGGCAAGACACAGCGCGCCTTTAGCGGTCTGAGCCGCTAAAGACCCGCCAGCGAATGCGAATACCGACCAAGAGCTCGGTCCAGGTTCCTTAGTGAAACTCTGGGTAAGTGAGGGTGCCGTGCTCGTGGTGGTCGAGGCCTTCGATTTCTTCCTCTTCGGTCACTCGCAGGCCCCGGTAGGTCTTGATCCCCCCAGAAAACTATAAGCGAGAGTGTCAGCACCCAGGCCGTGATGGCAACGAGTCCCACTGCCTGAATGCCAAGAAGTCGGAGCCCACCGCCGTAGAAGAGACCTCCATCCATAGAGAAGAGACCGACTGCTAGTACTGCCAGATCCCGGCAACGCCATGCACTGAGATAGCCCCAGCAGGGTCGTCGAGGCTCCATGCTTTTTCAAAATCGCGTAGACCACCACAATCCCTGCCAGCAGGCCGATGATCACAGACCCGAGATCGGAGACCGCAGCCGTTCGAGCCGTGATGCTAGGGCTACGCTGACTGAGGGGCGCCCGTCTACGGACATATATCCGGCGGTTGAGAGTCCTGGTCCGCTCTCCCAACCTTGGGTTCAGCGTTTCGGACGCGGCAACCTCACGCAATGATCAGTTTCGGGTACTCGGGGATGCCACCGGATGATGTGACCGATGAGGCCTTTCTCGATGGGCTGGTCACCGACGGGTTCCAAGCATTTGAGTTGGCGTTCGTGAAGGACTTTCCGTGGAAGAAGGGTCGTTGTCGTTCCTTTGGTGAGGCGGCGGCCGAGCGGGGGATAGCGCTCACCGTGCATGCCCCGTACTTCGCGATGCTTACGCTGGATGATGAGGACAGAGCCAAGCGAGTCATCGCTGCCCTGGAGCATTCCATGAAGCTGTGTGCAACGCTGGGGGGCACCACGGTGGTCGCACATCCCGGTAATCAGCGCGATCGCGACCCAGATGAAGTGATGGCGGTGGTGCGAGGGGCGCTCGACTATCTCGAACCGAAAGTCCGAGAACTTGGGGTGACGCTGTCGCTTGAGACTGCTGGCAAGAGAGCGCAGTTTGGACGACTCGGCGATCTGACCGCTCTTTCCAACGAGTATTCGTGGGTGCGAACTGTTATCGATTGGGCGCACGTTCACGCCATGTCAAACGGGGGACTTAAGGACAAGGAATCGTTCTCTGCTGTGCTGGGCTTTGCGAGGGAGTCTCTTCCCAGCTGGCAGTTGGATCAGCTGCATTGCCACTTCTCTGATGTGCTCTATGGCGACTCCGGAGAAATCAAGCACATCCCCTACAGAGAGGGTTCGCTGAGGGTGGGCCCGCTCGTTGAGGCGGCCGTCGAGGCGGGGCAGGATCTCACTTTGATCTCTGAGATGAGGGAGCGTTCCTCCCACTTGGCCGTGCTGAGGGAGATCAACGCGACACTCCACGCTGTGGGTAACGACGATGTGAGAGAAGGCCGGGCTCTGGCGACTCTTGCCGAGCTGCCCGGTGAGGTGCGGGTTGTTCAAGAGCAAGGAAGCTATCGGCCGTTAGGCATCACGCGTCCACTGCGTCTGTCGAACATTGACAAGCCCTTCTTCGATGGCGGAGAGACCAAGGGTGATCTCATCCAGTACTACTCGTCCATCGCTCCGTTGCTGCTCCCGCACCTTGTGGGTCGTCCCATCGTCATGGCTCGGTATCCCGATGGGTGGGAGGGGGAATGGTTCTACGAGAAACAGGCGCCGGGACATCAGCCTGACTGGCTGGAACTGGCTCCTGTACATTCAGCGCACCGCGGTGAACCCATAGAGTTCATTACCGCGCAGCATCGGGAGTCGCTGATGTGGCTGGCCAATATGGGCTGTATCGAAATCCATCCCTGGTTGAGTCGTTTAGGGTCGATCGAGGCACCAGATTCCGCAATATTCGACCTTGATCCTTCAGAGGGATGCACTTGGCAACAGGTGGTCGACGTCGCCAAACTGGTGAAATTGGTACTGGACCAGTTCGGTCTTGTCTCCTATCCCAAGCCTTCCGGAGCAACCGGCATACACATCTATGTTCCATTGGACCCGGTGCATTCGTACCGCCGTGTTAGGGCCTTCGTCGAGGCAGTGGGGAGGCTACTGGTCCAGGCGAACCCCGAGGAACTGACCATGGAGTGGGATATCTCCAAACGAGGTCCCAAGATCTTCATCGATCACAATCAGAACGTTGGCGGAAAGACCATCGCCTCTGTCTATTCCGTGCGCCCATACTCAGGGGCACCGGTATCGACCCCAATCCTCTGGGACGAGGTAGATGTTGTAGTCCCTCAGGACTTCACAATCCGAACAATATGGGGAAGGCTGGCAAGATATGGTGATTTGTTTGCTCCGGTGTTACGGGGAGGGCAGACAATCGATGCGGCCGAAGCAGCGCTGGGGCTAGATTCGAGCGATACTGAGGAAGAGGCCAAGTGACGGAACTGACAACGAGAAGGGCAAACGACGATGACCTCTTCGACGCCGTTGCCCTCGCAGCTTCCAGCCAGGCCCAGAGAGCCACCCATGCCGGGTTCTTCCCGTCTGACGTTGGAGAGATTCGAGCTTCACTGAGCGCTTCGCCAGCTTGGCCGGATCAAGCGTGGGTCGCCGAGAAGAGCGGCAAGGTGGTGGCTTGGGTTATGGGCGAACTGGATGGGCCCCGTGTTGACTGGAGAGGTCCGTTTGCTGGAGAGACCAGCTGGGAGGAGCATGCGGGGCCAGTCTTGGCCGCGGCTCGCTACGCTTCGACTGCAACCACAGAACTCATTCACGCCGACAACCGCAACTACCACCTGACCCGGTTGAGCGAAGAGCTGGGCTTCACAGGATTGACTGGCGTGGTCGAGATCGGTTTGGCAAACCCACTCAAGGACAGCATCGTGATGGTCCATCCCATGAGTGATGACTTCCGAGAGTTCGTCTCGATGTTCCACGAGGAAACGTTTCCAGATTCACAGACTGTGGGGTCCACAATCGTGGATGCCACCGGAGCGGACACCACCATGGTGGTACGGCACTTTGGGGAGCCTGTGGGTTACATCAATACCACCAGAGAATCGGACGCGGTGGGGCGGATCAACTTCTTGGGGGTGATAGAGGACCTGCGTCGAAGGCGCCTTGGTGGGGAGATGGTGCGAGCAGCCGTGGCTGCGCTCGTCGCAGACGGGGTATCGAAGGTCAGGGTCTTCGTGGGCGATGACAACACAGCTGCTAGAGAGTTATTCCAGTCACTTGGGTTCACCGAACAGCGGCTGGTGATCCCCTTTAGGCGGTAGGGCAGAACGGCGAGAAGGGGGCTGGCTGAGCCAACCCCCTTCTCGGTTTAGTTTGTTTGGTTGGTCTAGCCAAAGACTTCGGTGAAGTACCTCAGAATCAGCAAGAGTGACAACACGTACATCACAGGATGGACGTCCTTTGCCTTGCCGCTCGCAGCCGAGATGAGCGTATGGGAAATGAGTCCCAAGCTGATCCCAGCCGTGATCGAGTAGGTGAAAGGCATTCCGACGATCGCAAGGAACGCAGGAATCGAGTAGCGATACTCGCTCCAATCCACCTTCACAGCACCGGACATCATCATCGCGCCGATGATGATCAACGCAGGTGCTGTAGCAACGCCAGGTACAACCGCGGACAGCGGAGCCAAGAACATCGACAGTATGAACAGTACGCCTGTCGTTACTGAGGCTAAGCCGGTGCGAGCACCGTCTTCGATCCCAGCTGCTGACTCGATGTAGGTGGTCGTCGAGGAGGTACCCAACAGGGCACCAACCGCAGTTGCTGCTCCATCAGCGCTGAACGCTGCCCGGGGTGCCTCGATGTTTCCTTCAGCGTCCATCCGCCCCGACTTGTCGGCGAGGCCAATGAAGGTTCCCGCTGTGTCGAAGAAATCGACGAAGAGGAACGTGAAGACGACACCAAAGATGCCGAACTCAATCGCGCCAACAATGTCAAGCTTTCCGATGAGATCGCTCGGCCAGGAGAATCCAACGATGCCGTTGAACCCTGAGAAAGCGGCCATGCCATCTGCCCCGAAGTACACGTGTGCGTCGGTTGCGATCGCCAGGATGGTGGTGGCAAGAATCCCGATGAGGATCGCCCCCTTCATCTTGCGAATCAGCATGACACCAGTGACGATGAGACCAAACATCGCCAAGAGAACGCTGGACGAAGTCCAGTC
>Ga0114999_10003231_pt1 | contig 20617 bp, 16 predicted proteins | sample ArcticOcean_MG_C_3_FD_89820 | JGI IMG/M metagenome (GOLD analysis project Ga0114999, IMG submission 89820) | Marine microbial communities from western Arctic Ocean - ArcticOcean_MG_CB8_126 | ecosystem: Environmental > Aquatic > Marine > Oceanic | place: Arctic Ocean: Canada Basin | collected...
CGAATCATCCGGCGCGGAAGAGCCTGCGAAAGCGAAGGCGGCAAGCAAGAAGAAGGCGGCAAGCAAGAAGAAGGCGGTAAGCAAGAAGGAGGCGGCAAGCAAGAAGAAGGCGGCAAGCAAGAAGAAGGCGAAGAAAAAGCCTCGCCCACCCGCTGACGCTGATCTGACCTCCTGACTATGCGACTCGCCGTTATTTCCGATATCCATGGAAATCTGGAAGCTCTCGAGGCGGTGCTGCTCGAAATCGACCGGTTGTCTGTCGATGGCGTGGTCGCCCTCGGCGACATCGTCGGCTATGGCCCGGACCCGTTTGCATGTATCTATCGGATCCGCGAAGCGCAGGCTTCATGTGTGCTGGGCAATCACGATGCGGCGTTAGTGGATCCACGATTTTCGCAGGAACTGAATCCTATCGCACGAGACTCTATATTGCGGTCTCGTGAGATGGTGACAGACGAAGAGCTCGCCTATCTGCGAACCTTTGCATTTCGACATGTCGAGGCAGATGGCGTTTTTTCGCATGCGAACCCGATCGTACCCGAACAGTGGCAGCACCTGCAACTTTTCGAGCACATCAAGTGGTGCCTGGAAGAACTCGAGTGGCATCTGGCATTCGTGGGGCACACGCACCATGCGGGGATTTTTTGTAAGACAGACCACCAGGTTGTCGCTCTCACTTCATCTGAATTGGCCGTTGGCCACCACCGCTATCTGATCAATGTCGGTAGCGTTGGTCAACCGCGAGATGGTGATCCCAGGGCTTGCTTTGCCATCTGGGATACGAATGCAGGGCGAGCGGAACTGCGCCGCGTCGAGTATCCTGTGCAGCTTACACAGCAGAAGTTGACCGACCTCGGCTGGCCGGCGTACACAGCTGAGCGTCTGGCACGGGGTGAGTAACAGCCAAGAGCACACAGTGGCGAAGGGACGTGTTCTACGCGTCAGTGGGCAGCATGCGCTTGCCCGGGTGGGGGAGCAGGACACGCGTTGCGAACTACGCGGCAAACTCAAGGCGGGGAGGCGTGCCTCCACGTCACCCATTGTTGCCGGGGACTGGGTGGAGGTCACCGATGCTGGTGATGGCAAGATGGTCGTGGAGACGGTCCTGCCCCGCACGTCACGGATTGCCCGCGCCGCTACTGGCCGCCGTCCAATCGAGCAAATTCTGGCAGCAAATATCGATCGCTTTCTCGTCGTTGTCGCGACTCGCGAGCCAGCATTGAGCACGGGATTCATTGATCGCGCATTGGCGATGGCCATTTCTGGCGGGATTGCTCCTTTAGTCTGTATCAACAAGGTCGACCTGGATCCTGATGAGACCTATAGCAAGGTATTTCATCTGTATCGAGATCTTGGCTACGAGGTCATACCAGCAAGTGTCAAAACCGGTGAAGGGATGGACGAACTCGATCGGGTTTTACATTCAGGAGTGTGCGCATTGGTCGGTCCATCAGGAGTCGGGAAATCTTCGATCCTGAATCGATTGCAGCCGGGGCTAAAATTGGCAACGCAGGAACTGATGCGACAGCACGATCGTGGCCGACATACGACAACGGTGGTGCAGCTTCATCCATTGCAGGGGGGCGGATTTGTCGTCGACACGCCGGGTATAAAACAACTGCAATTGTGCGGGATTACTGCCAGAGAAGTGATCGAATGTTTCCCCGAGTTCGTCGCAGCCACCCCATCCGAGTGCCATTTCCGAGACTGCACTCACCTGCACGAGCCGGGCTGCAAAATCCGAGACGCCGTGGATGACGGCCGGATCACGTCATCCAGGTACGAGGGATATGGGCGAATCATGGCGGAACTTCAAGGCGAACAATAGGAGGGGACGTTGGGCGAGGCACAGCAGCAGGTCAGTGAGTTGAGCATTGCAGCATTGCTAAAGACCTATGGTCGGCGTCTCGGTTTGCGCATGATTTCGGGAGAAGCCGGACAGGATCGTACCATCAACAGCTCAGACGTTCATCGTCCGGGACTGACGCTGACAGGCTTCGTTGATGTCTTCACCTTCCAATTGGTGCAGGTCCTCGGCAATCAGGAAATGGAGTATCTACGCAGTTTGACGCCGTCACAGCGACGCGATGCGCTCGACATTATCTATCAATTCGACATGCCTTGTGTCATTGTGACGGGGCGTGGACGGCTGCTGCCAGAGATCCGGCGACTCGCCGAGCACTATGGTGTTCCTTTGCTTCGCTCCGAGTATGGGACGACGAAACTGATTCACCTCTTGCACTTTTATCTCGATGATGTGTTCGCCCCTCGTGTCACATTGCACGGGACATTGGTCGACGTTCATGGCGTGGGTCTGTTCGTCACTGGGCGCAGTGCCATCGGCAAGAGCGAGGTGGCTCTCGATCTGGTTGAGCGTGGTCACCGTCTCGTCGCCGACGACACTGTTCTGATCACCCGGCAGTCGCAGGGCATCCTGATGGGGCGTGCCCCAGATGTGCTACAGGACCACATCGAGATTCGCGGCATCGGCATCGTCGACGTGAAGCGTCTGTTTGGTGTGAGGGGGACAAGGAAGCAGAAACGGATTGAGGTGGTTGTTGCTCTCGTAGACTGGGACAAGGAGTATGACTACGAGAGGGTCGGCGATGAAGATCACGTAGAGACAATTCTGGGTGTTGAATTGCAGGAGATCACCGTGCCCATTTATGCGGGAAAAAACATCACCGTCATCGCCGAGACGATCGCTTTCAACTATCTGCTTCGCCTTGACGGATATCACGCTGCCCAGCAATTCAACGACCGGCTCATCCGACGTATGCGCAATGACCATACCTAAGGAGCCGGCGCAGGGGATTCGCCCGATTCAAGGATTTCCGCCACTCGCCGATACAGGGAAAGAGACTGCTGTTCGTATTACATAGTGCCAATTCCGGCTCTGCCGTAGGAGTCCCCGTGTCCAGACCACTTCACCGCTGCTACCTTGCGCTGGCCCTTATACTGGCCTGCTTGGTGCCGTCACAAGCGATCGCCGCACCCACTGAGGCCCAGCAGCGGGAGGTAGAGCAAGTGCAGCCTGGAGTAGAGGGGTATCTGCGTCATCATCTGCTGAAATTGGAGGGGTGGGGGATCAACGCCCTGATGCGGACTGAGCAGCAAGTAGACAGAGAGCAGAAGCGCCGGGCAAATCTCAGCACCAATACGATCGAACTGGCTGAGCTGGCCGAGGACGAGGATATGGGGGTTCGTTTCTATGTGGCCGCCAACACGCATTCATCATTGGGCACGAGACTGGCTCTATCAAGGGATCGGCAGGCGACTGTGCGCAGTGGCGTCGCTATGTCACTCAGATATGACCCTCTTGCGACGTCGCAGGTCCGTTCGGTCACGGCGCAGCTTGCCACTGACCTGGCACGCGATCCGAATATCCTCGTACGAATGGCACTGATACAGGAGGGGCTGCTGCCACCGGACACCTATTCACTCCTGGCGCAGGACCCGGACCGGGTGATCCGCCAGTTGGTGGCAGGGCATCCAAATACCCCCGCATCCACACTGACAATTCTGACGATGGACGCTGAAGTTCTGGTCAGAGCCACTGCATTGCGACACCGTAACACCGATGCTCGGCTGTTGATCCAAATGGCCAATGCCGGGGGGACTCAGGAGCGTCTGTCTCTATGTGCCAACCCGAATACCCCCGTGAGCGTCCTTGACGCGCTCGCATTTGACGCCAATCCACTTGTGCGGCGGCAGGCCGCTCAACACCCGAACATGCGCCTACCCACGTTGCGGCAGCTATACGACGATGCCGACGTCAGCGTGCTGCAGGCTGTCGCGTCGCATCCTCATGCTGATCGGGATCTGTTGATGCAGTTGGCTTTCGACGATCGAGATGCCCAGGTGCGAGTCACAGCGCAGGATCGGTTGGAACCGCTCTTGCGGCGCGAGATTCGTGATGACATCCTTGAGCGGTGGCAGGCGAACTGACCCTCCGCGCTAGGTGAACAAGAAAACGGGCCCGACTCACCGACTGGTGCTTCGGGCCCGTCCTGTTTTCGTCTGGCACGGCTTACTAACTATCTAAACTGCGCGCCTGACGCTGCAGAGCTCGTTCCAGATTGTTCACCACGCTGCGCATTCCTTGCACCTTTGCCTCGAGTCTCTCGGCTTCTTTGGCGAACTGGGTTTCCTTCTCCTCAACGCCCATCAACTCCTGACGTAATTCGCTAGTGTCCGCATGTTCGCGGTGGAGGCGATCCGTCAACCCGTGGAGGCGAACGGAGGTCAGATACTTTGTGATGGCGACAACGGAGACGCCGGTGAAAACCCAGAAATATCCAGTCACGATCGCCAGGCAAGGGTTGGTTGAGAGAGGAAGGGTGCTTGGTTCAGATTGATCAAACCTCACAACGGTTGAGTGTACGTCAGTCACCGACCAAGAAGCAAGCCAGATAGAATGTGCCGGACCGCCAATGGCTGCAGGAATGGGATTGCCCTGCTGCGCGTGAGCGCGTATCCTGCTTTGGATGGATCTCGCTCTCCCGACAACAGGCCCCTCTTTTTGACCCAGCACAGTTCAGACCCCGAGCGACTTGGTGTGATGATTGTCGGAGATTGTGACCCGACAACACAGATCGCAGCCATTGAGCGGTCACCTCATTTGGCATTGCAGCCACGTGGCGAGGCCGGAGACCAACTGCATGATCCAAGCACACATGTCGTCGTTGTGTGCACTGCTCCCGAGGATCGATCTTATTGGATAGAGGCGGGCCTGGCGGCAGGGCATTGGGTCGTGTCGCCACTACCACAGAAACTCCCAGAATCCACCCTTGTGGAGGGTGCCAGGTATCGCGTCGATGCACCTCTTGCCTGGTCGGATGTTGATGCAGATCTACAAATACGAGCACGCCACACGCCCAACCTATCTTATGTTCGCGCGACGATTCAGATCCCGGCAAGATGGGTGCACGGCGAGGGAATTCTACTCAGATGGGGAGCTTGGTTGCCATTGCTATTACAACGATCCCTGGGCCCCATCGACACTCTCCATGCGCGCTCCAGGTGTCATCGCCATGATGGACTCTGGGAAGATCATGTCTTGGCACATCTGACTTTCGCCAATGGAGTTGAGGCCAACGTCGAGATGGATGCCCTCGGATCAGAGGCCGAATGGCACGTCGACTTTCTCGGAGGCGAAACACCAAATTCGTCCACTGGAGACATCCGCCGCGAACGCGCTGGCGGTTTGACTACGCTCTACGACAGTCTGGGGCAGGTGAATCCAATCGATGCGGTGACGGGGGGGCGGGCACTGCGCGAAGCAATGTTTCTCGTCTACTGGATACGACAGTCGGCACGCCTCGAGCGCATGCTCACTCGCCGTGAGGCTCGGCGCACATGAGTGACCGAACCACGACCTCATCAGACTCTGATATGACTTCGACACCAGATGATATGACTTCGACACCAGATGATATGACTTCGACTCCAGATGAGGGCGACAGCAAGGTTTCGACGGGACGCTTGGCATTGGTGTTGGGTGCGTCGATCATCGGCCTACTCGGACTCCTCACGTGGTTGGCTCCATTGGGTGTGCCCGTCGCGGCTGCAGAGTTACAGCGGCTGCTCCAAGCCGAGCAAGTCGTGGCCATTGATGTGGGCACGACGGCTATCGTCGCCTACCTGGCAGAGACACAACTGGTGCAGCAACTGGAAGGTGGTCGCCCGGCTCAGACCCAGTCGATAAGGGTTTATCGCTCTCTTGTAGACGAGGCGCAACTCGACTCCCTCCGCCAAACGGGCATCCCCGTCCGGCAACAGTCCCATACAACCGATGGGGCCCTGGGGCCGTACACGTGGATCTTCGTGGTGATTCTCCTACTTGCGGCCGGGGGATGGCACCTCGTCGATCAAGCGAGGCGCCATCGCCGTCACGGCAGTCCACGGCAACGAATCGCAGACCTGGAGCGTGAGCTGGAGCAGGGCAAGATCGATCCCGATCGATTCCGCCGTGAAGTCGAGCAACTGTCGACGGAACTATAGATCCATGAATGGACGCATACACAGACTATCTGAGAATATGATCCGCAAGATTGCAGCAGGGGAGGTGATCGAGCGACCGGCGAGTGTTGTGAAGGAACTCGTCGAGAATTCTCTGGACGCACAGTCCAAGCGCGTGCATGTGGAAATTGTCGATGGCGGTCGTCAGGGGATTCGCGTCAGTGACGACGGGCATGGAATGGGTCCAGAGGATGTGGATGTCTGTGCCGAGCGACACGCAACGAGCAAGATGCGGTCACCAACTGATCTGTTTACCATCGACACTCTCGGATTTCGGGGCGAGGCACTGGCCAGTATCGGTGCCGTCTCGCGAATGAGTCTCGACACCAGGCCTCCAGATGCCGAGGCAGGCACACAACTGGTGATTGAAGGGGGGATTCGCCGCGCCTTTGGTCCCATTGCCCGCGACCTGGGCACAACCATCGAAGTGCGGAATCTGTTCTTCAACACCCCGGCAAGGCGGAAATTTCTACGGCATGTGGAAACCGAAGCTCGCTATGTCACCCAAGGGATCGTCTCCCTCGCTGCAGCCCATCCAGATGTCTCCTTTCAACTGACCCACCAGGACCGATCGTCGATGCAGTTGCTACCCGGCGATCGGGGGGAGCGGGCGGCAGATTTGCTGAATGTTCAAGCAGACAACCTGCTTTGGGTAGACGGGGAGACGGGCGGTGTTCGAGTTCAGGGCCTTGTCAGTCCGCCCTCATTTTGCCGGCGAACGAGAAGCAAGCAGTTTGTCGTCGTGCGCCGTCGACCTGTCTCGTCTACGCCGGTTCAACGAGGCGTATATGCCGGATTTGGTGGCCTGCTCCCACACAATCAGCATCCGATTTTTGTCCTGTGGATCGACTTGGATCCTCGGCAGCTCGATGTCAACGTTCATCCAACAAAGCGCGAGGTCCGCTTTGCCGATGATCGAGTCGTGCGTGAAGCGGTGGAGACCGCCATCAGAGAAACTCTACAGATGCCCGAAACGACGACATACAGCGCCCAGCCGCCCTCGGCGACAGACTGGCGCTCTGGTAATAGTGTCTCACAGGTAGATGCTGCTGGCGCTCAAAGCAATCCCACAAATGGGGATTCGAAGAGAACAGGTGAGCCGGACCAGGTAGCGGATCGGCCCTGGGAGCCGTCGGCGACTCCGCCTGTGGCATTCGACGCCCCAGAGGACCTGCAGATTAGCCTGGACTTGGTCGCAGGCGGCGAACTCAGAGCGAAACCTCTTTCGCCAGCAGATGGCGAACGAGCGCTTGTTCAGGCTCGTCAGAGTGAGAAATGGTGGCAATTTCACGACAAATACATCCTTCTCCTGGTCGAAGACGGACTCCTCGTCATTGACCAGCACGCGGCCCATGAACGTGTCCGCTTTGAGGACGTTCTCGATGTACTGGGACAGGAGCCCGTCAGCTCCCAGAGCCTTCTCATGCCCCTGACCGTCGAAGTGAATCCTGTCGAGTTGGCTGTCTATCGTCAGGCGAGCGACCAATTTGAACGCCTCGGCTTCGATGTTCGGGAATTTGGTCCATCCACCTTGCTCGTGGAAGGATTACCTCCGGAACTACGCAGTTGGTCCAATGGCGATTTATTCTACGAGCTTTTGAGCACGCTCATCGACGAACTCGAAGTGCGCTCGGAGGCCCGGGAGGCCCTTGCGGCTACGATGGCCTGCCATTCATCGATCCGCGCCGGTCGTCGTCTAGTCGGTGCGGAGATCGGGTCACTGATTCAGCGTCTCCTGGGTGCCCGCGATCCATTTGCCTGCCCGCACGGACGACCAATCATCATACGCCTGCCATTGACGGAGTTCGACCGGCTCTTTGGCCGCTGAGCAAGCGTTTAGAGTGAACTCTGACGGAATGAGTGCAAAGGCAGCTACGTACACAGATCGCGCTTGTTTTGTCCACTGATCTCACTTTCGCGTATAAGCGAAGGGCTCATCGCAGAATTTACGTAAACTAACGTAGATCCAATGCTTGAACGAAGCAGACAACATAGAAATGGTCGCACTGGCTGCCAATTATCAGGTGCATAGGAATTTCTTGATAAACACTATATTATACTAACGATAATACCTGTTATAGATAGTTAGATTCATTGTTAGACTATAGATGTTATCCATTGCACTAGTTATGGTTAGGAATTTTGTTAGGTCATTGTGAAGAATGATAAATAGTATCGTTAACTCCACACGATAATTATCAAATCTTTACTGACAATCCAAGAGGTCACCCCTATATTCGTCTCATGACCTCTTCTTCAGAACATCTAACTGTCTTTCGCCCTGGCCGCAGCCTCGCGCAGACAATCCACGAGGACCCGCTTGCTCAGTTCCTTTCTGGCCAACTCACAGAGCGGACGAAGAAGGCGTATTATGCGGATCTGTGCGAGTTTTTTAACGGTGACCGTATTGGCCCCGATGACGTAAGGGCTGTCAGCTTTGCCGACATCATCGACTACCGAAACACCCTGGCGTCGATGGGACGAAAACGCACAACCATCAATCGCAAGCTCTCGTCCCTCAAGGCATTCTTCAAGATGATGGTCGCCGCCGGGCTGATCGACAAAAATCCAGCCGATTCTTCCCTGGTAAAGGGCTACCGCGTCGACGACACGCTGAGCGGTAAGGCACTGCAGAAGAACGATCTACAGAAGATCCTCGATACAGCGGCGGCAGAGCCAGACGATTTGCGCCGCTCACGTGACTTGGCGATTCTCCACCTGCTTACCTTCGCCGGCCTTCGGCGCTCTGAACTTGCTGGTATGGAATGGGCGGATCTCACCCAGGAAGGCGTTTTTCACATCCTCCAGCTTCCTGTGACAAAGTCTGGAGTTGCCCAAGATGTGAAGATGCAACCGGTTGTCCTGCAATACCTTAAATCATATCAAGACACGCTTGAACGCTTTGGTTATCCACTCACAGGAATCGTCTTTATCTCTCTGTCTCGCAACGACTCTCATGGCCAGCCGATCACTCCACAGTCGATCAATCTGATTGCCAAGCGCTACGCGCGACTTGCTGGCATCACGCGTACGGTGACAGCCCACATGTTCCGCCACACGTGCTGCACGCTCTCTATCGAAGGAGGCGCCAAACCGCAGCAGGTCCAAGCGCACCTACGACACAAGGATCTCAAAACCACGATGCTCTACTACGAGAATCGTGAACGACTTACAGACAACGCCTCCGACTATATCCATATCAAAGGCTGAAACGGCGCCATCGGATCTTCCACATAAATTATATATTTACATAATCCTTGCGAAGCGCTCTTTATAAACGTGGACGCACCTACACTTAAGTTTACATAATTAATGCGGTGCGCCTCGAGAACATACAAAAGACTGAATACGCGAAGGCACCAAACAAGTCGAAGCTCTCAGGCTACAATATTGACGATTTTCCCAGGAACAATGATAAAGCGCTTGATCTCACCTGACTCGGGCAGAAATTTGCTTACATTCTCCAGGGCGAGCACACGCGAGCGCAATTCTTCCGCCGAGATCTCGGCGGGAACCTCAATGCTTCCGCGTACCTTCCCGTTCACTTGCACTGGCAGGGTCACCGTCTCCTCGGCGACCATAGTTGAATCTGCAACAGGCCAGGTCTGAGAGCTCAGGTCACCGTCACCAAAACCACATCGAGTCCATAGTTCCTCGGCTGTGTGTGGAGCCAAAGGACTCAGCAACAGGATGAGAGTACGCGCCAATTCTCGTGGGATCCGTTCGTGTTTCACCAATGAATTGTTCAGTTCAATAAGCCCCGCTATGGCTGTGTTGAACCGAAGACCTTCGATGTCTGCTGTAACACGAATGATCGTCTGATGTAGGGACTTGCCCAGAGTGGGCGACACCTCTCCCCCGATCAGAATCTCGCCTTCGTCGCTGACGAAATTCCTCCATATACGTTGCAGAAAGCGCTGCATGCCACGGATACCCTCCATGCTCCACGGCGCGCTCTGCTCAAGTGGTCCCATATACATTTCATAGAGACGCAACGTATCAACGCCATATTCCTCCCCCACCTCTTCCGGGGGCAACCCATTTTTGTAGCGCTTCCCCATCTTGCCGCGGAAGCGATTCAGCTTCTCTTTCGTCTCCGCATGCACGGCCTGATCGCCTTCGAAGGCGACTTTGCGGATATCAACGTAACTGCCACGTGCATCCTTGAAAGCGTCGGCCGTGATCATGCCTTGATTGAAGAGTTTCTTGAATGGCTCAGGCGAGGATACGTCGCCAATGTCGAAGAGTACCTTGTGCCAGAAACGAGCGTACAGCAGGTGCAGGACAGCGTGCTCGGCGCCACCGATATACAGATCAACGGGCATGAAAAAGCGCTCGGCTTCTGCATTGCAGAAGGCCGTTTCATTGTGTGGATCGATATAGCGCAGATAGTACCAGCAGGAACCCGCCCACTGCGGCATGACATTCAATTCACGACGACACTCTGAACCGTCGACATCGACCAGACTCCACTCTTGGTTTGCACGACTCAAAGGTGGGGACACGGGCGTATTGGGATCCTCGGACGTGTTCGGACGAAAGTCGGACATCTCGGGCAGAGTCACCGGCAGGTCCGTAGCGACACTGTAGCCATCTGGATGCTCAGCCAGAGGGAATGGTTCACCCCAATAGCGCTGCCGTGAGAAGATCCAATCGCGTAGTCGATAGCTGACGGCAGCGCGTCCCACGCCAGCCGATTCGAGAGCCGTGATGATTTTCTTCTTTGCCTCAGGTGTCTGAAGCCCCGTGATCGCATAAGGTGAATCGATCTTGGATGCGGGAGAATTGATGACGATTCCATCGCCCGTAAAACAAGCCTCCTCGACGACCTCCGGTGCCTGAACGACCTCCACAATCTGTAGTCCGTATTTGGTCGCGAAGGCGTGGTCTCGGTCGTCGTGGGCAGGGACAGCCATAATCGCACCCGTACCATATTCCATGCTGACATAGTCGGCGACGAAAACTGGTACGCGATCCCCATTGACGGGATTGCTCGCCCAAATACCACTAAATACACCGGTCTTGTCCCGCTCTACCTCAGATCGATCTGTCGCCTTCTCGGCGCGCGCCTCTTCAGCCAGTCGAACGTACGCGGCGACGGCGACGCGGATCTGCAAGGCAGGATCATCACCTTTCCACCGTGCATCGGTACTCTCCAGCCAATGCTCGGGTACGGCGTACGACGCATGATCAGCGCTCACCAGAGGATGCTGGGGTGCAACGACCATGAATGTGGCTCCGAAGAGCGTATCGGGGCGAGTCGTAAACACAAGGAGATCGGATGCAGTCGACTCACCATTGGAATCGAGAACACCGAACCGGACTTCGCAACCTTCGCTTCGCCCGATCCAGTTTCGTTGCATCATCTTGGTCGGTTCGGGCCAATCGAGGCTGTAGGTTCCGCCGCGACCATCGGGCAAGACCTCGTCATCGAGATCTCCCAGCAGGCGTTCAGCATAAGCCGTTATGCGCAGCATCCATTGTTTGAGTGGACGCTGGTAAACGGAAAAGTCTCCACGCTCACTCTTGCCGTCAGCTGTCACTTCCTCATTGGCCAACACGGTTCCCAACCCGGGGCACCAGTTGACGGTAACCTCCTGCTGATACGCGAGTCGGTAGTTGTTGATCACGTGCTGCCGCTGTGGTTCTGTCAGTATCTGCCACGAGTTCGGGTCTGCCTTGCTGCCCAGGTCTTCGAGAACGCGCAGATCCATCGCATTCAGCTCTCGAGCCCCGGCATCGAACTCCTTTGCAAGCTCATCGATCGACCGCGCGCGACCTGTTACATTGCGACCCGCCTCATCCGACCAAACATGGTCATGATCGAACCAATGGCCGAACAAGCGCAGGAAGATCCACTGGGTCCACTCATAGTAGTCGGGTCTCGATGTGGCGATCTCCCGATCCCAGTCGTAGGACATTCCCAAAAACTGTAACTGATCACGATAGCGATCGATGCTCTTCTCTGTTGCCACAGCAGGATGCACGTTGTGCTCGACCGCATACTGTTCGGCTGGCAGACCGAAGCTATCGAAACCCATCGGATGCAGAACGTTGAAGCCCTGCATCCGCTTGTATCGACTATAGATATCACTGGCGATGTAACCCTTCGGATGGCCAATATGCAGTCCGTCGCCACTCGGATATGGAAACATGTCGAGGATATAGCACTTTGGTTTCTGCGGATCGAAACCGATCTCCCCAGGCGTGGGTGTCCGGTAGGTCTTGTCAGCCAACCAACGCTCGCGCCAGTGTCGCTCGATACGTCGATAGTCGTAGTAACCAGGCTTCTGACTGCGTGGAGCCAGCTTCTCAGATCCTTCGGTGCGCGGTCTCCCACTGTGTGTTGACTGGGAATCAGCATCTGATGTTGATGATGTCATGGATACAATCTCTGTAGTGTGCGCGGGAAAGGAATTGCTTCACGCACGTGCTTCAAGCCACACAACCAGGCTACGACACGTTCTATTCCCATACCAAATCCTGCATGCGGCACTGTTCCGTAGCGTCGAAGATCCAGGTACCACTCAAAGGCCTCTTTCGGCAATCCATGTTCGGCAATCTTTCCTTCGAGAATATCCAACTGATCCTCTCGCTGTCCCCCACCGATAATCTCTCCGTAGCCCTCGGGAGCGAGCATATCGACGCACAGCGCCAGATGCGGATCCTCAGGATCGCCCTTCATATAGAAGGCTTTCACTGCCGCAGGATATCGATGGACCAGCAGTGGCGCATCGTATTTGGCCGACAGGAGAGTTTCATCCTCGCCACCCAGGTCAGTTCCCCACTCGATGGAACTACCTTCCGCCTGCAGAATCTCAATGGCCTCATCGTAGCTCAAGCGTGGGAAAGGCGCCTTGCTTGCTGCCTCCAGCGGTGCCGTATCACGCTCTAGTACGCGTAATGACTCGGTGCATCGCTCAAGGACACGACGCACGATGTGTGCGACCATGCCTTCTGCCACTTCCATATCCCCTGCCAAGTCACAGTAGGCCATCTCTGGCTCGATCATCCAGAATTCGGTCAGGTGCCTTCGGGTCTTTGACTTTTCAGCGCGAAATGTTGGCCCGAGACAATAGGCCTTGCCGAAGGCCATCGCTGCGGCCTCCATGTAAAGCTGGCCACTCTGAGTCAGATACGCTGTATCGCCAAAGTAGTCGGTCTCAAAAAGCGTTGTCGTTCCCTCGCAGGCGGCCGGTGTGAGGATGGGTGCATCAACCAGCATGAAACCGCCGTCTGCCATGAATTCGCGGCAGGCGGAGAGTACCTCGTTGCGAACCTTCAGCACAGCATGAGGACGGGTCGAACGCAGCCAGAGATGGCGGTGCTCCATCAGAAAAGCAACACCGTGTTCCTTAGGAGAGATCGGATACTCGCCAGAGGGTGCGCTGTGTAGCTCCACATCTGTTACACCGAGTTCGAAACCCAGAGGTGATCTCTCATCAGCCCGGACCTCTCCACGCACGATGATCGCTGATTCCTGCGCCAGTTCACCACACAGCGCGAAGGTTTCTTCGGACACTTCGCCTTTGAACGCGACACACTGAATCACACCACTTCCATCCCGCAACTGCAGGAAATGCAGCTTGCCGCTGGAGCGCATGTTATAGAGCCAACCGCGTAGTTCGACGAAGGCGCCCTCATGGGCAGCGATTTCGCCGACACGTGTCGGGATGGGGTCTTGCCCCTCCTGACTTTCATTGCTCACCGATTATACCCTCCCGAATCATCACCCATCGCATGGGGCTGCAGAAAAACCGATTCTACTCAGAATGAAAAAAAACTACCAGCCGGAGCGCGAACGATGTCGCGTCTCCGAGCCGGTAGTCTCTGATCCACACGGGTCCTTTTCAGCCCCGTATCACTGACCTTTGCGGAAACGCTCGAACTCAGCTCTCTGGAGCTGCAAGGAGAGCCTTGCGGCTTAGTCGAATCTTGCCAGAATTGTCGATCTCGAGGACTTTGACGCGAACAGCCTCGCCTTCCGACAACACGTCTTCGACGTCTTTGACGTGGGTGTGATCGATTTCCGAAATGTGCAACAATCCCTCTTTGCCAGGAAGGATTTCGACAAAAGCACCGAATGGCATGATACGCTTCACTTTTCCGTCGTACTCTTTGCCGATCTCTGCATCAGAAGTGATCGCTTCGATCATCGCCATGGCCTTGGCAGCGGCCTCAGCTTCAACGGCAGATACGGTGATCGTACCGTCGTCATCGACGGCAACCTTCGCCCCCGTTGTCTCGATCTCGCGAATCATGCGGCCACCTGGGCCAATGACTGCACCGATCTTGGATGGGTCGATCTTGATGAACTGAATTCGGGGTGCGTGCTGTGAAAGGTCGCTACGCGATTCCGGAATGCAGTCCGTCATGACCTTGAGGATCTGCAAACGTCCCTGGCGGGCACGCTGCAACGCCTCCTCGAGAATCTCCATACTAATTCCCTGAATCTTGTTCTCCATCTGCACAGCGGTAATCCCCGCCTCGGTCCCTGCAACTTTCAGGTCCATGTCACCTAGAAAATCCTCGGCGCCCTGGATGTCGGAAAGGATCTCGTAGTCGTCGCCATCGCTAATCAGACCAATGCCTGAAGCGGTCACGGGGGCCTTGATCGGCACACCCGCATCCATCAGCGCCATCGAACAACCACAGACGGTAGCCATGGAGGTTGAGCCATTGGAAGACTGGATATCGGAGACAAGACGGATCGTATAAGGAAAGGAGTCAACAGTCGGAATCACCGGGGCGATTGCAACCTCTGCCAGATGTCCATGACCGATATCGCGGCGACTCGGTCCCCGCGGGAAGGACACCTCGTTCGTACTATAACTGGGAAAATTGTAGTCGAGATAGAATGACTTGAAGGCTTTGCCTCGCAGGTCATCGACCATCTTCTCGTCCATCTTGTTACCCAGTGTTGCCACACACAGCGCCTGCGTTTCACCACGCTGGAACAGTGCCGACCCGTGTGCACGCGGAAGAATCTGAACCTCCGCGGACAGATCCCGCACCTGATCCAGTTTGCGCCCATCGATACGACGCTTCTCCTTGAGAACCATTCGGCGCATGTCGTTCTTGATGAGGTTGTACATCACCTCGCCAATGTCCTTGCCCGAATCGGGGAACTTCTCAGTCAGCGCCTCCTGAACGTCGGCCTCGACATCATCGAGCAACTGCGCCCGACCACCCCGATCATCTGTGTGATTGGCCACGGTCACTCGTTCGGCGGCGAATTTCTCCACCGCTGTCACCAGGGCTGGGTCAATCACCGGTGCCACATATTCCTGCTTCTCGCGGCCGGCGAGGTTGCGCAGTTGGTCCTGCAGATCCAGGATGCTCTGCATGTTCTCATGGGCGAATTCGAGTGCTTCCAGCAGTGCGGCTTCAGAGATTTCATCTGCATGGCCTTCAACAGAGCCAATGCTGTCCCGATCACCTGAGATGATGAGATCCATGTCGCTCTCTTCGAGCTGACTATTAGTTGGGTTGACGACGAGATCTCCGTCGACTCGACCGACACGCACGGCGGCAATGGGGCCGTCGAAGGGCATATCGGAAAGAACCAAGGAGGCTGACGATCCGACCATACCTAGCACATCGGCATCATTCTCACCGTCTGACGACAGGATCGAGATAAACACCTGGACCTCGTGACGATATGCCTTGGGGAACATTGGGCGGATCATGTGATCAGTGAGACGTGCAGCAAGTGTCTCCTTTTCACCCATTCGCGTCTCGCGGCGAAAGAAATTTCCGGGAATGCGACCGGCAGCGTACGCCTTCTCACGGTATTCGACCGTTAGTGGGAGGAAGTCTCGATCTCCGGCCCGCTTCGAGCGGCACGCGGTGACCAGGACGATTGTCTCTCCGTATGTGATCCAGACCGCACCGTTGGCCTGGCCGGCGATTTTGCCGGTCTGCATGGAGAGTGTTCTTCCTCCCCACTGAGTTTCGACTGTGTGAGTCATCTTTCTCCGTTGCGCCCTTCTGGCGCCTTCGTTGAGGTACTGCGATATGCGTGTACGTCGTTATATGCAGTGGCGCTTTCGAACACACGCACACGCTCGGCACGACGGCCTTTTGCCGTCGGCTCGACTGTACAAATAACACTCAGGCGCGCTGGACCGATGATCGCTTCTCACGACGACCGAGCCAGCTATGCCTGCTTTGCAAACTTAACTGCTGTTTAGCGGCGCAGTTGCAGATCCTTGATGAGCTCGGCGTACGCTTCCGGGGACTGCTTGTGCAGATAGTTCTGCAATCGACGTCTTTGGCCGATGATCATCAGCAGTCCACGACGGGTGGCGAAGTCCTTCTGATGCACCCGCAGATGCTCGGTGAGATTGCGGATACGCTCCGAGAGGATGGCGATCTGCACGGCAGCCGCCCCTGTGTCAGCTTCTGTGTCGCCATATTTTACGACCAATTCTTTCGTACGCTCAGTGGTGATCGACAACTTGCTTTCTCCTGTCCTTCTTCTCGCTACTGTGATTGATCGTGTGATCGATCGTCGTCTTCAAAAAAATGTTTTGCTGCAACAATATCTGCTTGTATCTGTGTGGCCAAAGCATCTGCATCAGCGAATGCTCTTTCGCTTCGCAAGCGACGCAACAGGCTCAGGTGAATCTTTCTGCCATACAGGTCACCGGAGAAATCGAGAAAATGTGCCTCAAGCCGCAACTGCGTGCCGGCAAAAGTTGGCCGACGACCCAAATTTACTACGGCCAAATCCACACCGGCCAGGTTCACAGTGCCTTCCACTTCAACCTCTGCGTCGACCGACTTTACCCGAGCGGCATATACACCCGTCTCGAGATACGCGATGTCTCGCTCTTCGACAGAGATATTTGCCGTCGGAAAACCAATCTGCCGGCCGCGACCATCTCCTGCTACGACGGGGCCGCTCAACTCACGCGGCAGGGTCACCGCTAAAGGGGTGGGCTCCGTCAACACACGAGTAGGATGCAGACCACCCTGCTCAACACGCCCTACTCCCAGCAACTGATCGCCGAGGCATACTGCCACCTCACAGGCTTCTCCCTCACCTGGCAACACCGTATCTGTACGACCAGCCATGCCACCGACTGCTCGACCACGCGTAAAATCGCGTGCTTCCTCCACGTTGATATCAACCGTAGGCAACCGATCACGCAGAGCTGCCAACGGGTGGAGCCACAGCCGCTGTGGATCTGTCTCCAATAGAGAATGGATCTCATCCAGCGGTACAGCGACATCAACGTCAACTGACCCAATTCTAGTACGACGCAAGGCTTCGACATACGCCCCACAACCAAGAGCCTCACCGACATCGCGAGCCAAGGCGCGAATATATGTGCCTTTCGAGCAGTCTATGACGACTCGAAGAAAGGGCATCTTATACTCGACAATCTCGAAGCGCGACACAGTGACAGTCCGTGCGGGCAAGACAACTTCTTCCTGCCGCCGAGCTCTCTTGTAACTGCGAACACCGTCTACCTTGATCGCCGAAAAGGACGGAGGCACCTGCTCTATTTCCCCCGTCCATTGTGAGATGGCCACCTCGATTTCTTGCAACGTTGGAGGGGGTCCTTCCACAATGCTGATCTGGCCCTGCGCATCCGCCGTATCACTAACTGCCCCAAGCCGGAAAGTCGCCGTATACTGTTTGTCAGCACCGGTGAGCCAATCACTCAACTTGGTCATTCTTCCCACACACACCAGCAGCAGACCCGTCGCCAATGGATCAAGTGTGCCGCAATGGCCCACGCGACGCATCTTCAGTGCTCGTCGAACGCGAGCGACAATATCGTGCGATGTCGGCCCCTCGGTTTTGTCGACAGCGATGACTCCTGATAGAATCTCGGACTCACCCATCGTCACTCTGTTGTACCTGCCTCAGCCTCCTCCAATGGTGCAGGAGGACACTCTCGAGCGACGCGTTCGAGGAGAGAGGTCACACGAGCAGCCCGCTCGGATGTGTCGTCATAGACAACGGCGAACTCCGGAACATGACGCAAGGCGATGCGCTTGGCGACCTCTCGTCGGATATATCCTAAGGCACTTTCCAATGCTTCTGTTGCTTCACGTTTGGCGTCATCGTCGCCGACGACGCTGATATACATCGTCGCCCTCTTCAGATCTCGAGTAACCTCGACGTCCATGACTGTGACAAAGCCGACTCGAGGATCACGAAGGCGCGGAATGATGTCGGCCAATTCGCGAAGAAGCATCTCACGCACTTTATCCAATCGATAAGAAGCCATATTCAACGCTCCTCAAGATCGACGGACAGCAATTGCAGTCTCCCGTCCTGCTCGACGAAGTTGATCGCCTTCGATATCACCTCGTCCGCATGGCGTCCATCGTTGCTCACCATTGCCAGGGCGAGCGTGCTTCGCTGCCAAAGATCCTGATGATCAATCTCGGCTACCGAGAGGTTAAAGCGCTGATGCAGGCGATCCTTCAGGCTGCTGAGAATCTGCCGTTTTTGTTTCAGTGATTGCGCCTCAGGGAAGTGCAACTGCAACTCGCTCACAAGGACCACCATCTCAGGCTATCGCCGAGTCTCACAGCGACCGTGCCGTCTCCACGATTTCGATCGCTTCAATCAGGTCGCCATTCTCAATCGCGTTGAATCCTTCGAGGGACACGCCGCACTCGAACCCCTCCGACACTTCTCGCACATCATCCTTGAACCGCCGCAAGGAAGAAATCGTTCCGTCCCACACCACTTCCTCGGCTCGACGCAGTCGAACCTTGTGGTTACGCGTGACGTTTCCGCCCTGCACATAACAACCAGCGATACTGCCTGATTTCGATGAACTGAAGACCTCGCGGACTTCGAGAGTACCTACGACGCGCTCTTCCTTTGTTGGCGTGAGCAAGCCAGAAAGCGCCGCACGAAGCTCTTCGATCACTTCGTAGATGATGCTGTATTCACGAATCTCCACGCCCTCATCATCTGCAATCTTCCGTGCAGATGGATCAATCTGCACATGAAAGGCGATGATGATCGCCTTTGAGGCAGAGGCTAGTAGAATATCAGACTCTGTCACGGAACCTACGGAACTATGGATCACGGAGATGCGCACTTCAGCGTGCGTAATCCCACCCAATTCCTGAGTGATCGCCTCCACCGAACCATCCACGTCGCCTTTGACGACGACATTGAGCTCCTGAATCCGTCCTTCCTGAATCTGATACTGCAAGTCTCCGAGCGTGACACTACGTCGACGAGCATCTTGCTCACGCTTGATCTGCTGTCGACTCTGGACAATGTCCTTGGCATCCCGCTCCGTTGCGACCACAACCAGCGTGTCACCCGCTTGTGGGACACCACCTAGCCCAAGCACCTGGACAGGCCGCCCAGGGCCGACGGCGTCGATACGCTTATGATTTTCATCCATCAGCGCACGAACGCGTCCACCATACATACCTGTGACAAAAGGATCAGTGCGGCGTAGGGTTCCCTCTTGAACCAACACGGTCGCCACCGCTCCCCGGCCTTTGTCGAGCTGCGCTTCCACAATCGTCCCGCGAGCCCGACTCTCCGGATAGGCTGTCAATTCAAGCACGTCGGCTTCAAGCATAACGAGCTCCAGAAGCTGGTCGATTCCAGCCCCCGTGGTCGCGGAAATCTCTGCGCACGAAACCTTACCGCCCCACTCTTCGATCAATACATCCTGCTCGGACAGTTGTCGCTTGATCTTCTCTGGATCGGCTGTCGGCAAATCACATTTGTTGATGGCCACGATAATCGGCACTTGCGCTGCCTTGGCGTGATTGATCGCCTCGATCGTCTGCGGCATCACGTCATCGTCTGCGGCGACGATGAGGATCACCAGATCTGTCACTCTAGCCCCACGAGCACGCATGGCTGTGAAGGCTGCGTGTCCGGGTGTGTCGAGAAAGGTGACAGAGCGGTCGCCTTCGAGAGACACGGAATAGGCGCCGATATGCTGGGTAATCCCACCAGATTCACCTTCAACGACATCTGTCTTGCGCAGGTAATCGAGAAGAGACGTCTTACCGTGATCGACATGCCCCATCACTGTCACAACGGGTGGCCGTGGCTGGGGCTCGCCGACGTTTTCTTGCTCCTCGATGGCATCATCGAAGGCCGTGTCTCCTGATTCGGCCTGTTCTAGTGGCCGCAGTTCAAAGCCAAACTCGTCCGCCACGGTCACCATTGTGTCCATGTCGAGACGTTGATTGATCGTCACAATAACACCCAGCTGCAGGCAGGTGGTAATCACCTCTGCCGTGCGAGAGTGCATGGCCTCAGCCAGCTCGCTTACGGTAGCGAACTCGTTGATGTGCAGGACCTCTGCTTCTTCGGTGGCGACTTCCTCGCCGCCTTCGGTACGTGATCTGTCATACTTGCGACGTGTGCGCCCTTCGCTGATTTGCGACAGCGTCTTGCGGACATTGTCCTGCACAGCCTGGGTATCGACACCGGTCTGCTTGCGACCCTTCTTGCGGCCGCCTCCGCGCCATCGACCACTCACATCGCCACCACCTGGGGCGGCAGGTGGCTTGCCTGCCGCAGGGGGCCTGCCTCCACCAGTGGCCGGCTTGCCTCCACCAGTGGCCGGCTTGCCTCCGCCAGTGGCCG
>Ga0114999_10003234_pt1 | contig 20602 bp, 20 predicted proteins | sample ArcticOcean_MG_C_3_FD_89820 | JGI IMG/M metagenome (GOLD analysis project Ga0114999, IMG submission 89820) | Marine microbial communities from western Arctic Ocean - ArcticOcean_MG_CB8_126 | ecosystem: Environmental > Aquatic > Marine > Oceanic | place: Arctic Ocean: Canada Basin | collected...
CCGAGCTCGGCTATCTCTGCCATGTTTTTTGCCCGGAAGAGAACGGCCCGACCGAGCAGGTCGCGGCCGCGGCCACGATCGCCGCCTATGACGATGCCGACGCCCTGGACAGCTTCGCCGCCGCCGTGGACGTGGTCACCTTCGAATTCGAGAATGTGCCCCATGAGAGCGTGCAGCGCCTCGCCGGGCGGGTGCCGGTGCGGCCGGGCTGGAACGTCCTGCGGGTCAGCCAGGACCGCCTGGTCGAAAAGCGTTTCGTCGAGGCCGCCGGCGTGCCCGTCACCCGCTTCGCCGAGGTGACCGGCCCGGGGTCCCTGGCCAAGGCCCTGGTCGAAACCGGCACGCCCGCCGTCCTGAAGACCACCCGGATGGGCTATGACGGTAAGGGCCAGGTGCTGGTCGAGCCGGGCATGGACCCGGCCGAGGCCTGGGCGCGGATGGGCAGACCGGTCGGCATTCTCGAGGGCTTCGTGGATTTCGAATGCGAGATCTCGGTCATCGTCGCCCGTGGCCCGGATGGAACGACGGCCCATTTCGAGCCCGTGCGCAATGTCCATCGCGACCACATCCTACACACCACCACGGCGCCCGCCGGCCTCGCGGCGGAGACGAGCGCGGCGGCGGTCGATGCTGCCCTGCGGATCACCAGGGCGCTCGACGTGGTCGGCCTGCTGGCCGTCGAAATGTTCGACGCGCGGGATGGCCGGGTCCTGGTCAACGAGATCGCGCCACGGCCCCACAATTCCGGCCATTGGACCATCGATGCCTGCGCCTGCAGCCAGTTCGAACAATTCGTGCGCGCCGTCTGCGGTTTGCCCCTGGGCGATCCGGCGCGGCATTCCGATGCTGTCATGATCAATCTGATCGGGGACGAGGCCGATGCCTGGCCGGCCTTGCTCGCTGAACGGGGCGCCTGCCTGCACCTCTACGGCAAGACCGAAGCGCGGCCCGGCCGCAAGATGGGCCATGTCACGCGGCTAGGTCGTAAAACGTAGCGAAACGCCGTTCGCGCAGCGGATGACGAGGGCCTTGCGGGCCGCTAACGTCTGACTTGGAAAAAAGGGAAGAGTTTTATGGGACCGTTGGCAGGCATGAAGGTGGTGGAACTCGCGGGCATCGGGCCCGGCCCGTTCTGCGCCATGCTGCTCTCCGATATGGGCGCCGAAGTGGTGCGCATCGACCGACGCGAGCCGTCGGGCCTGGGCGTGCCGCGTCCGCATGGCTCCGACCTGCTCAACCGCGGCCGGAAATCCGCCGCCGTCGACATGAAGACGCCCGAGGGCGTGGAGACCGTGCTGCGTCTGGCCGCCCAGGCCGATGCGCTGATCGAACCTTTCCGCCCCGGCGTGGCCGAACGTCTGGGCGTCGGCCCCGAGGAATGTTTTGCCCGCAATCCGAAACTCGTCTATGGCCGCATGACCGGCTGGGGCCAGACCGGACCGCTGGCCAAGGTCGCAGGCCATGACCTCAACTACATTGCGATTTCGGGCGTGTTGCACGCCATCGGCCCGCGTGGCGGCCCGCCAGTGCCGCCGCTCAACGTTGCCGGGGATTTCGGTGGGGGCGCGCTCTATCTCGCCTTCGGCATCATGTCCGCGATCTGGGAATCCCAGCGCAGCGGCAAGGGTCAGGTCGTCGACGTTTCTATGGTCGAGGGCGCGGCCTCCCTGATCACCGGTTTCTACGGCTTGCGCGGCTTCGGCGCCTGGACCGACAAGCGGGGCGACAACATCATTGACGGCGGCGCGCCCTTCTATTCGGTCTATGAGGCGAAGGACGGCAAATACGTCACCCTCGGCGCCATCGAAGCCAAGTTCTATGCCCTTATGCTCGAAGCCTTGGGCCTGGCCGGCGATCCGGTCATGGACGACCAGATGAACAAGGACAAATGGCCCGCCCAGCGCGAGAAGATTGCCGCCGTGATGGCGACCAAGACGCGCGACGAATGGACCGCGCTCCTGGAGGGCACGGATATCTGCTACGCCCCGGTGCTGGACATGGGCGAGGTCAAGGACCACCCGCACAACGCTGCGCGCGGCAGTTTCGTCGAGATCGGCGGCTACCTGCAGCCGGGCCCGGCGCCCAAGTTCAGCCGCACCAAGGCGGAGATTCAGGGCCCGCCCGTGGCACCCGGAACCCACACGCGCGAGGTTCTGGCGGGCTGGGGCTTCGGCGAAGACGAGATCGAGGCGCTGGAAGCCGCCGGTGCGGTGGGCTGGCGCGGTGATGAGAAGGAAGCGGCGGAATAGTGCGCCGCGCTTTGCAAAGGGAGAGGAAACGATGGCGCATTCGGTCAAGATGAACATTCATAGCGGGCTGGCTTTCAGCGAGGGCGAGTTCCGCCGGCGCTGGGGCTTGGTCCATGACGCGATGGCGGAAAAGGGCGTGGACGTGCTGCTCGTGCGCACGCCCGAAAATATTTGCTACCTGACCGGCTACGAGACGCCGGGCTATTACGGCTATCACTGCCTGATCGTCGCGGCCGACCAGGATCCCGTGCTCGTCGTCCGGCGGCTGGAGCAGGTCAATGTGGCCGAATTCTCCTGGCTAACCGAATCCGCGCCCGTCGACGATCACGAGATTCCCTGGGAAGTGACGATCCGCGAGGTGCAGAATCGCGGCATGGCCGACAAGCGGCTCGGCGTGGAAAAGGCCTCCTTCTTCTCGACCATTGCCGAATACGAGGCGGTCATGGCCGGGCTGACGGGCGCGACCGTGATCGACGCCACCGGCATCATCGAGGAAGCCCGCCTGGTGAAGTCGGATGAAGAGATCGCGTTGATGCGCGTCTGCTCGGACATCCTGGACAAGGGCATGCAGGCCGGCATCGATGCGACCAAGGCCGGGCGCACCGAGGACCAGATCGCGGCCACGGTGCACGAGGTGCTAGTCGGCCTGGGCAGCGAATATCCCAGTCTGCCGCATTTCATCTGTTCGGGGCCGCGCGCCTCGGTCACCCATGCGACCTGGCGAGGGCGGACGGTCGAGAAGGGTGATGTGGTCTTCTTCGAGCTTTCGGCCGTGAAGCATCGCTACAACGTGGCCATCCTGCGCTGCGTCTGCGACGGCAAGCCGAGCGACGAGGCGCGCAAATTCGCCGACGCGACCGAAGCGGCCCTTGCTTCGGCGATGGATGCGATCAAGCCCGGCGCGACCTGTGACTCGGTCTACTGGGCCAGCCACAACGCCATCGTCGAGCGCGGGTTGGGCCAGTACAATCCGCACCGCGCGGGCTATTCCATCGGCATCAGCTTTCCGCCCGACTGGGGCGAGGGCCAGATCCGCAGCCTGCGCAACAAGGAGATGCGGACCCTGGCGCCGAACATGTGCTTCCACATCATCCCGGCGGTGCAGCGCTACCGCGAGGTCGGCGTCTGCGTCAGCCAGACGATCCGGGTGACCGAGACCGGCTGCGAGGTTTTCTCGAAGTTGCCCTATCCACTGATCGTGAAATGAGGTGTGTAAACCTGCACCCGTGAGGAAGGGCATGCTCCAAAGGCTGTTCATCATCAGCCTTTTGGTGACGCTTTCTTCTGCGGGTGCTGCCCTGCTTCATTCACATGGACTGACTGCCTCTTCTCTCCGCCCAAGGTCAGTACAATCGATCGTGTTCCCTCCCCAAATTACTATTGGATTTGGGGAGGAAGATCCTGTTTGCTCTAAGGTTCTTGAATATTTCGCTTCAGATATTCTGAATAATTCGAATATTATCGAGTTCACATGGTCACAACTCGATAATGTAGTGTAGTGTAGTGTAGTGTAGTGTAGTGTAGTGTAGTGTAGTGTATTGGAGCGGCGGGCAGGCAGGAGTGTGCCGATCGAATGAAACGTTCACGATTGGAGAGAAATCGTATTACCTCATAGACGTCCCATTATTTATTCACATTACGACCTGAAATTATTTATCCATAATTGAAGGTTCATATTTAAATAGTATTAAATCTGCAGAGATGATTGATATTAAGGGTATAAATAAAAATTCTATACCTTTGATAGACGCTCATGAGAATTCATCTTCGTATAAAATAGGTATTGCGTGCGTAAGTCATCGAGAAAAACTTGGATATGCTTCAGGTTCAGAGATTTAATATATACAACCATACTCTCACACTGTTGTTTTTATTCTTGATGGTAAATTATACGGGTTTTCCTCCTTTATGCAGGTATGAACATTTACTAGTATCTGGTCGTCGACGGGCTGCGAGCCGTTCTCCAAAATTCCACCGAAGCTGATCGTGAAATAGCGGTCTGCGGTTGAAGGCGTCTTCTGCGGTTGAAGGCGTCTAAAGAGTTTTAGGCGTCTTACCTGGCTGCTGGAGCCGTGCTAGAAGGCGCCGCAATGAGCGGTTTGCGCGAAAGACAGAAAAGCCGGCGGGCCAACGCGATCCTGGACGCGGCCCAGGACCTCTTCCGTGGCCAGAGCCTGGATGCGGTCAGCGTCGAGGCCATCGCCAGCCAGGTCGAGGTCTCGGCGGTTACGGTCTGCAATTATTTCGGTTCGCGCGACGGTCTAATCCATGCCCTGGGCGTGCGCCATCACAAGCTCGTCGAAAAGGCCCGGCGGCCACTGCTGGAGGATCCGCCCGCGGATTCTTTCGCGGCCATGGACGGCTATATCGACATGACCTTCGACCAGGCGCTCGGCGTCATGGGTCGCCCGGCCTGGCGTCAGATCACGGCGGTCAACATGGCGCCCGGAATCGCCGACGACATGCGGGCCGATCTCGACGGCATGGTCCGGCGCCAGATTGAAAAGCTGATCGGCCAGCTGATCGGCCGGCCGATCGAGCGCGGAGCCTTGCGCGATGGCGCGCAAAAGGGCGACCTGGCCGTGATGGTCTGGGCCGTCATCGACTTTCATTTCTATCGCGTGATCAGGGATGCGCGCCTGACGCCGGCCAAGGCGAAGGCCAAGGCCAAGCGTCAGCTTGCGGTCCTGATCCGATCCCACCTGGCGGGGGAGTTGGCCGCCGGAGACAGCAGACCTGCGTGAACCCGCGCCGGGCGGCTCCGCCGTCCGCCGCATTCGACTAGGGAGAGTGAGGGGACATGGCCAAGAAAGCCTCGAAACCGAAGACATCGGCCTTCGCGCCGAACATGATGGACCACCACCGGCTGAACTTTTCGGTCGGCGAGTATCAACGCCGCTACGACATCGTGACCAAGGCGATGGAAAAGGCCGGGGTCGACGTTCTGATGGTCCGCGGGCCGGAGAATATCTGCTACCTGACCGGCTATGAGACGCCGGGCTATTACGGCTACCACAACCTGATCATCCCGCGCGGCGGCCAGCCGGTCCTGGTCATGCGCAATTTCGAATCCCTGAACGTGCCTGAATACACCTGGCTGCCCTTCCCCGAAGGGGTCGAGATCGTTTGGGACTGGGAAGTGCCGGTCGAGGTCACTGGCCGGGTGATCAAGCGCCTCAAGCTCGACGATAAGCGCATCGGGGTCGAGAAGACCGGCTGGTTCCATTCGGTCGCCGAATACGAAGGCCTGATGGCCCAGTTCCCCAAGGCCAAGATCGTCGATTGCTCGAAGATCGTCGAGGAAGCCCGCGTCGTGAAGTCGGACGAGGAAGTCGCGACCATGCGCAAGGCGGCGCGTATCCTCGATCGCGCGGTGCAGGCTGGCATCGATGCCATCGCCGGCGGCGTGACCGACAACTATGTCGCGGCCGAGGTCAATCACTCGCTGATCGACAATGGCAGCCAGTATTACGGCCTGCCGCCCTTCATCCTGACGGGCGAACGGACCTGCCTGCCGCATCAGAGCTGGCGCAACACGGTGATCGAGGAAGGCGACCCCGTCTATTTCGAGGTCTCCGCCAATGTGAACCGTTACGCCGCCGCCATCATGCGTTGTGCCAATGTCGGCGAGCCGACCAAGCTGGTCCGCGACATGTCCAACGCCGTGATCGGCGCGGTCGAGGCTGCCTGCGACAAGATCAAGCCGGGCGTGACCTGCGAGCAGGTCGATACCGCCGCGCGCAATGTCGTGAAGAAGGCAGGCTTCGGCGATTATTGGCGTCATCGCCTGGGCTATTCGATCGGCGTGAACTTTCCCCCCGACTGGGGCGAGGGCCAGATCCTGAGCCTGCGCCAGGGCGAGAAGCGCAAGCTCGAGGAAAACATGACCTTCCACATGGTCCCGCTGGTGCTAAAGTATCGCGAGGCCGGCATCGGCTTCAGCGCCACCGTTCGCGTCACCAAGAACGGCTGCGAGGTCCTGAACGGTCTGCCGCTGGAACTGGTCATCGTCTAGGGGAGGCGGACCGCTTTGCGGACATCGCTTCACCCTCACCCCGACCCTCCCCCATCCAGGGGGAGGAAGTATGTTTGACTAAACCGTCGCCAATCCCCTCCCCCCTTGTGGGGGAGGGTTAGGGTGGGGGGTAGACGAGGTTCGGCCCGCAAGGGCCGGCAAACGCTGCATACCGAGGAGATTTCCATGGCCGGCTGGCAAGACCTGCGTATCGACATGTCGCGTCTGAAGAGCGATATCGAAACCTTGTCCAAGATCGGCCGGTCGCCCGAGGGCGCGCTGGGCCGCCATGCTTTCGAGCCGCCCTATGAGGAGGCGCGCGCCTGGCTCAAGGACCGCCTGGCCGAGGCCGGGATCGACGGTCGGGACGATCCCGCCGGCAATACCTTCGGCCGGGTCGGGCCCAAGGACGGCCCCTGCGTGATGAGCGGCTCGCATATCGACACCGTGCCCGATGGTGGTCCGCTCGACGGCGCTTTCGGCGTGCTCTCCGCTCTGGAAGTGGCGCGCAGCCTCAAGGATTCGGGCCTCGCCCTGCCGTTCGGCTTCGAATGCGCGGCCTTCGTCGAGGAGGAGGGGCGTTTTCTCGATTGCATGGGCTCCAAGGCCATGGCCGGCCAGCTCGACCTGGAAGAGGTCGCCCATGCGACCGATCCCCACGGCAAGAAGCTGACTGATGCGATGCGGGCCGCCGGTTTCGATCCGGCGCGTCTCGCCGAGGCCCAGCGCCCGAAGGGCGAGGTGAAGGCCTATATCGAAATTCATATCGAGCAGGGCCCTATGCTCGAACAGGCGAAGCTGCCGATCGGCGTGGTCGAGGCGATCGTCGGGATCAACCATACCCGCGTCATTTTCGAGGGCGAGCCGGATCATGCCGGCACCACGCCCATGGATCTGCGCAAGGACGCTTTCACGGGCGCGGCGGAATACGCCTATCGCATGCGCCAGACCGTTCTGGCCGAGGGGACGAAGGACCGCGCCCGCATTACCTTCGGCATCGTCGATCTGCTGCCGGGCGCGGCCAATATCGTGCCCTACGAGGTCTCCATGATGCAGGAGATCCGCGATGTGACGGACGACAAGGTGGATATGCTCTATGCCAAGGGCGAGGCCCTGGCGAAGGAGATCGCGGAGAAGCACAATCTGGGCATGCGCTACGAATACCAGTCGCGCAATCTCGCCGCGGCCATGGATCTCGACATTCAGGCCCGTATCCGCGAGGCGGCCAAGGCGCTCGACCTGCCCTTCGTCGATATGCCTTCGGGAGCGGGCCACGACGCCCAGGTCGTCGCCCGGGTCGCGCCCGCCGGCATGATCTTCGTGCCGAGCAAGGGCGGGCGCAGCCATCGCCGCGACGAATGGACCGATTGGCCGTATCTCGAAAAGGGCGCCAACGTCCTGCTGCAATCCGTCCTGCGCTTGCTGCACGCCTAGTCCGGAAACGAGAAACCCTGGCCACGCGGATGCGCGAGCCGGGGTTATTTTCGACGGCCGTCGGAGAGAAGCGGGCCGGTTGCGGCCTAGGACGCGAGCAGCAGAACCTTGTCGATGACATGGATCACACCGTTCGACTGATTGACATCGGCGATGGTCACTCGGGCGGTGTTGCCCTGGCCGTCCTCGAGAAAGATCATCCCGTCCATGTTGCGGGCGGTGAAGACGCAGCCGCCCACGGTCGTGACCGCATGGGCGCCGCCGTCGCTCGCGATCATCTTAGCGATGGCGTCCGACATGACATCCGCGGCGATGACGTGACAGGTGAGGATCTTGGTCAGGGTCGCCTTGTTCTCGGGCTCGAGAAGCATGGCGACCGTGCCGTCGGACAGTGCTGCGAAGGCCTCGTTGGTCGGCGCGAAGACTGTGAAAGGCCCGGCGCCGGACAGGGTGTCGACCAAGCTGGCGGCCTTGACCGCGGCGACCAGGGTGGTGTGGTTATTCGAATTGACCGCGTTTTCGACGATGTTCTTGGTCGGATACATCGCCGCGCCGCCAACCATCGGATTGCTGCCGGCGATCGCGACGGCTGAGCCGAGCGCCGTTCCGCCGGCGAGGGTCGCGGAAATGGCCAAGGTGCGAAGCTTGGAAGTCGTCATGGAGGGAGTTCCTTTCATTAAGTCCCGGCATTTGGGGGACGCAATGAAAGGAACGAAGACGGAAACGGTTTCATCGCAGCGCCGATTTTCTCGATCTTTTCCGAAACCGCTCGATCTTGCCTTCCGCAGTCGCCGGCGATAGCGGGCGAGACAGCGAGGTCGACGGGGCTTTGGCGACGCGCTCAAGCAGCGCGTTTGGGACTCTGTATTGGGTGAGGTGGACTCGGCGGCGCGGGATCGTTGGCCGATACAGCCAGCGCCTCTGGTGGCGTGTTCGCCAGTTCGATCTCCGTCTGATAGCTCGCGCGGGCGAAGTGCAGCCCCACCGCCAATCCGGCGATCAGTCCCGCGATTGGTGCGAGCAGGCCATGGGTCGTGGAAACGACGAGATCCTCGGCCGGCATGACGAGGGCAGCACGTCAGCGCTGCAACGACACAACCGACGAACAGGCCCACGGCCAGGGCCGTCGTGCCGGCATAGAGAAACGGCCGGCGCGACCGCAAGCCCCCGATCTTCACGGCGATCTTCCTTCCCCGATCCGGACGGGCACCCAGCGCACCCCCGATGCTGGGATAGATGGGAGGGCCGCCTGTCGGGACCCCATGCCAGTTGGATGCTGGAGTCATGCCGCCGCTGCATGGGCCAGCGGCGCGGGTTTTGCCGGCGGGTCAGTGCCGTCCGCTGTCCTGGTCGGGCACGGCCGGCCGCGGCTTCGGATCCCGGCGGCGAGCGACGCCGTCGATCTCGACCCGGCAGTCGCCGACCATCCAGGTGACCCCGACGCAGGTCCGCGCAGGCATCGCGCCCGGTTCGAAATACTGCGTATAGACCTCGTTCATGCCGTCGAAATCCTCGCCCTGGGTCAGGAAGACCCGGGCCGTGACGATATCCGAGAAATCGTGCCCAACCTTGGCAAGCACCGCGCCCAAGGCCTCCATTGCCGCCTTTGTCTCGGCTCGTATATCGCCCAGGGCGGCCTCGCCGCCGGGCACGTCGGTGCAGCATTTCCCGGCCAGGAAAACGTACTCGTCGTCCATAACTGCGTCGCTCAACATCGGCGCATCGCTGGTGATTCGGTGGAACTTGCTCATGGCGTGAACTCCTTTCTGGTTGTCAGACGGGCAGGGGACAGCAGGCCAGGTTCGAGCCTGAGCGTGGTCAGGGCGGCGGGCCAGTCCTGGCCGCGCAAAAGAGTGGCGGCCGCTTCGGACAGGCCGGGGCTGGTCTGGATACCGGCGCCACCCTGGCCGGCCAGCCAGAAAAAACCCTCGGCCTCCTCGTCGAAGCCGACGACCGGAACCCGGTCCGCGACGAAGCTGCGCAACCCGGCCCAGCTATGCTCGATCCGCCGCACCTGCAGGATCGTCGCCTGCTCGATGCGCTCGACGCAGACCGCGATATCCATCTCGTCCGGCCGGGCGTCCTGGGCCGCCACCGGGGTTTCGTCGGCGGGGGAGGCAAGCAGCTTTCCGGCTTCGGGTTTCAGATAGAAATCCTCGCCCAGGTCGTCGAGTTCGGGCCAGTCCGTCGGGTCCATGCCCTCGGGTGGGTCCAGGATCAAGGCGGTGCGTCGCCGGGGAACAAGCCCGATCGGCCGGACCCCCGCGCGCAGGGCGAGGGCATCGGCCCAGGCCCCTGCGGCATTGACGATGATCGGGGCTTCGATCCGGCCGGCAGGGGTCTCGATGCGCCAGACCCCGCCACGCCGGGAGATCGCGCCGACCTCGGTATCGGTCAGAAGGGTGGCGCCCGCCGCCCGGGCGCCGCACAGGTATCCCTTGTGGATCGCGTCCACGTCGAGATCGCAGGCCAAGGGGTCCAGAGCGGCATAGGCGGCGTAGCCCGGGCGAAGGATGGGAATCAGGCGCTCGGCCTCGGCTGGATCGAGAATTTCGATTCCGTCCCCGGCTTCGGCGCAGAGCGTGTCATAGTCGCCCACTTGGTCCGCGCGGCCGACGAACAGCCAGCCGCGCCTTCGGGTCAGCGGAGCCTCCGTGAAACCCTCGGGTGGGGAGTCGAGGAAGGCCCGGCCCAAACGGGTCAGCGCGCGGATCGCCGGCGCGCCCAGAGTCTCGGAGAGGCCGGCGGCCGACCGGCCCGTGCTGTGATAACCCGGTTGGCTTTCGCGTTCGAGCAGCGTGACCGAACAATGGGGCGCCATGCGATAGGCGATGGACGCCCCGGCAATGCCGCCGCCGACGATGGCAAGATCGCAGTTCATCCAAGCCCCTTCTTTCGCAGTCCCGATTCGGGTTGTAATCTACCTTCCGAAACGCGGCGCCGACAGGCGGCGACCGCATTGAAACGAGGGAGAGAACAGATGGCCACCGCACTTCGTGAGGTCGGCACGGCAGCCGATGCTGAACACCAGGTGCGAGCCGATCTCGCCGCCGTGCACCGGCTCGCGCACCGCTTCGGCTGGGACGACAATATCTTCAACCATCTGACCCATACGGTTCCCGGCCGCACCGACCGCTTCCTGGTCAAGCCCCATGGCCTGCTGATGAGCGAGGTGACGGCCAGAAACCTGATCACCGTCGATCAGGACGGCACGGTCGTTCAGGGCGAGGGTACGGTCGAGCGTTCGGCCCTGCATATCCATGCCGCCATGCATATGGGCGCGCCCCAGGCGGCCTGCATTCTGCACGTCCACCCGCCCTACGCGACCTGGCTGACCTGCATGCAGGACAACCGACTGAAAATGACCAATCAGAACACGATGCGCTTCTACAACCGCATCGCCTATGACGACCATTATGGCGGTCTGGCGACGGCGCGGGCCGAGGGCGAGCGCATGACCAAGGCGCTGGGCAACTATTCGGTCATGATGCATGCCAATCACGGCGTCACGACGGCCGGGCCGACGGTCGCCGCGGCCTTCTACGACCTCTATTACCTGGAGAAGATTTGTCAGGAATATTTCCTGGTGGTCTCCTCCGGCGCCGCGCCGCGGGTGATCGACGACAAGACCGCGGCCGAGGTCGCCAAGGAATTGATGGACGAATACGAGGAAGGCGCGACCCTGACCTGGGCCGCCTGGAGGCGCGTGCTCGACCGCGAGGAACCCGATTACAGGGATTAGGCCGCCATGGTCGACCGATTGAGCGAGGAGCAGGTTCGCGACTATCGCGAACGGGGCTATCATACGTCGATCCGGGTGATGGATGAGGCGGAGGCGCTGGAGCGCCGCCGCTGGGTCGAGCGGATCGAGGCGGAGCAGCCGGCTCTCTATAAGAAATGCGATCTCAAGGCGCAGATGCTGGTGCCCTGGATCGACGACCTGACCCGCAAGCCGGAACTACTGGAGCCGATCGCGCGGCTGCTTGGGCCCAATCTGATCTGCTGGAATGCCAGTTTCCGGATCAAGCGGAACGATGGCCGCCACCATGCCGGCTGGCACCAGGACACGCGCTATATCGACCTGCAGCCGCCCGGCGTGATCGCCTTCGTGGCATTGTCCGACTGCTCGCGCGAGGCCGGGTGCCTGCGCACGATCCCTGGCACCCATCGCGGCCCGATCCTGACCCATCAAGACAGCGCGAGCGCGGACAGCATCCTGACCCGGGGCCAGTTCATCACTGATCCGATGGACGAGGACAGCGCCGTGGACCTTGCCCTGAAGGCGGGCGAGGTGGCGCTATTCGACCATGGCATAGTGCACGGCTCCGGCCCCAATATCTCGGGCGACCGGCGCGTTGGCATGATCCTGGGCTATTTCGCGCCTCATTCCCGGCCGGTCAACGGCTCCACCATGTCCGGCATGGTGGTGCAGGGCGAGGACGAATACGGCTTCTTCCGCCCCGATCCCCAGCCGGACGGGGAATTCGGGGAGACAGCCCTCGCCGCGCATCATGCCGCGGTGGAGGCACAGACCCGCGAACTGCTCTTCGCCGGCAGCGAACGCAAACCCGTCGCGATGGGCTAGGCGCGATGACCGGCTTCCGCACCTCGGATGGCGGCTGGTACGGGCGCGAGCGCCTGGCCGACGGCGTAATCCTGATCTGGGAACGCCATATCAGGCCCGACTACCGCTGCAACATCTGGCATGTGCGCGGGCGCGACCGGGATCTTCTGGTCGATACCGGCTTCGAGCTCGAATCCCTGCGCGCCTTCGTCGAGGCCGATACCGAGCGACCCTTCGTCGCCTTGGCCAGCCATGCCCATTGCGACCATATCGGCGGTCATCACGAATTCGACGAGCGCTGGATCCACGGCGCCGAGGTCGAGATCATGCGCGCGCCGACCCGCGACAATACCGTCGCCGCCCCCTATGTCTGCGACGAGATGTTCGAGGATGCGCCGTCGCCCGGCTTCGACTCCGCTGCCTGGAACGTGACCCCCTGCGAACCGACCCGGATGCTAGCCGAGGGCGATTTCGTCGATCTCGGCGACCGCGCTTTCCAGGTGCTGCACGCGCCCGGCCATTCCCCGGGCTCCATCGCTTTGTTCGAGCCTGCGACCGGCATCCTCTTCTCCGGCGACGTGGTTCATGACGGGCCGAACGGTTTCGGCCGGATGCTCTGGTACCACTCGGACGAGGACGCCTATCTGGATAGCATCGAACGCTTGCGCGCTGTCCCCGCCGAGACCGTCCATGCCGGCCATTTCCACAGCTTCGGGGCGGCCCGTTACCGCACCGTGCTCGACGACTACATCGCCCGCCGGCGCGGCCCCGGCTGTCCGGCCGATCCGGCCTTGCACGACGCTTAAATCGGATTCGATTTTCCTCACCCTCACCTCAACCCTCCCCCATCGAGGGGGAGGGAGGGTCTATCCATCCGCAAGGTGCAGCTCCCTCCCCCTTGTGGGGGAGGGCGGGGTGGGGGGTAGAAAAGTCCGCTATTGGTTCGTGCGACGGCATGCGAAATTTATGTAATCAATTCTTTTTATGAAATCAGTTTCATGAGATGGTTCCGCCATGACCGGGATACGCACAAGGCGCAAGACGCGCCGGATGGACGAGATACTCGACGCGGCGCAGGAACTGATCGTCGAGAACGGTTCGGGCGGCATGGCGGTCGAGGCCCTGGCCGATGCCGCCGAGGTTTCGGTCGTCACCATCTACAATTATTTCGGCTCCAAGGACGGGGTGATCCACCGCCTGGGAATCCGCCATCACGAACGCGCCCTGTCCTTGCGCGAGCCACTGCTGAGCGACCCGCCGGCCGATCCCATCGCCGCTTTGGAAAGCTACATGGATCTGACCTTCCGGCACGCCTTCGACGTTCTGGACCGGGCCGCCTGGCGCCATATACTCGCGGTGGATTTCAGCGTACCGGGGGCGAGTCCGCGCCTCGATATCGACGAGGTCGTGCATGGCCAGGTCGATGGCATGCTCGACAGGATCGCCGCCAAGGGCGGCCTGCCCGGCGGCGCGGTGCGGCGCGATCTGGCCGATCTCGCCCATGCCGTCATGGATTATCACTTCTATCGCCTGGTGCGGGACGACAGAGCCGCGCCGGCTTCGGCCGCGCGTCTGGCGCGGCGGCAGTTCTGCGTCGCGGCCCAGGCTGTCCTCGCCGGCGCGCCTAACAGAAAAGGGGAAGGAGCTCGATGAGCAAGGTGCTGACCGATGCGCAATTCGCGGCATTCGAGCGGGACGGCTATCTCGGTCCGATCAAGGTGATGGAAGAGGAGGAAATGGCCGAGTATCGCCGCCGGCTGGAGGCCATTGCGGCCCTGCCCGGCGGGCGCGACAAGCTCGACCTCAAGGCCAATCTTCTGGCTCCCTGGTTGGACGAGCTGACCCGCCATCCGGCCATGCTCGATCTAGCCGAGGGTCTGCTGGGTCCCGACCTACTGTGCTGGACCGGCTCTTTCCGCTTCAAGCCGCCGCACAGTCCCGGCTATGCGGGTTGGCATCAGGACACGATGTATATCAAGGCCGAGCCCTGCTTCACTTTCTGGCTCGCCTTCTCTCCCAACACCGAGGAAAGCGGCTGCCTGGAGGTGATTCCGGGTTCGCACGAATGGCCCCTGCTGCCCCATCGGGACACGGACGATTCGAGCAGCATCCTTACTCGCGGCCAATACATCACGGCCGAGTTCGACGATTCCAAGACGGTGCACGCTGAGTTGCGCCCGGGCGAGATAGGCATCTTCCACCACAACATCGTGCACCGCTCCGGCCCGAACGAGTCGGACGATGCGCGCATCCTTTATCTCGCTTCCTATATGCCGACGAGCGCGGTGAACCACGGGCCGCGCGATTCCGCGATGCTGGTGCGCGGGGTCGATCGCCTCGGCAATTTCGATGCCGACCGGCGTCCGACAGGGGACATGACGCCGGAGGTGCTGGAGGCGCATCGCTTGGCCTGTTTGAAACAGACGGCCACTATGTATCAAGGTGCGACGCGCGAACCGGTTTCGCTGCGATAAGCAATCAGGGGGAGGGGAAGGTCATGAACAACGAGGTCATCATCAGCTGCGCCGTGACGGGCGGAGGCGAGACCCAGGACAAGCATCCGCGTCTGCCGATCACGCCGGAGCAGATCGCCACGGCCGCGATCGACGCGGCCAAGGCCGGGGCGGCGATCGTCCATATCCATGCCCGCGACCCCGAGACCGGGCGCAATAGCCGCGATCCGGAATTGTTCAAGGAAATCTTCAACCGCATCCGTGATTCGGAAATCGATGTCTGCATCAACATCACCGGCGGCAATGGCGGCGACTGGCGGCCCAGCGACGAGAACCCGAATGTCGGCACGCCGGATTCCGACAACACGGATGCCGAGACGCGGTTGATCTACATCTCCGCGTTGAAGCCCGAGATCGCGAGCCTGGATTGCGGCGCGATGGCCTTCGGCGAAATGACCTATATCGCCCAGCCCAGCGTGCTGCGCCACGTCGCGGGCGAAATGCAGAAGCTCGGCATCAAGGCCGAAATCGAATGCTTTCACACCGGCCATGTCGCCCTGGCCAACCAGCTCTACGCCGAAGGCCTGTTCGACGATCCGCCGCTCTACCAGCTCTGCCTCGGCATCCAATGGGGCTCACCCGCGACGACCGAGGGCATGAAGGCGATGCGCGACATGTTGCCGGCCGGTGCGGTCTGGGCCTCCTTCGGCATCAGCCGCCACCAGATCCCGATGGCCGCCCAGGCGGTCCTGATGGGCGGCAATGTGCGGGTCGGGCTGGAGGACAACCTCTATCTCGAGCGCGGCGTCTTCGCCGATAACTGGCAGCTGGTCGAGAAGGCCCGCACGGTGGTCGAATTGATGGGTGCCCGCATCCTTACCCCGCAGGAGGCGCGCGAAAAGCTCAACCTCAAGAAGCAGAACTAGGGTCGGGGCCGATTGTTTCGGAGGACAGGAGGAGGCCATGGGAAAGGTTCTGACTGACGCCCAGATCGCAGGCTTTCACGAACAGGGCTGGCATGCCCCCGTCCGGGTCATGTCGAAGGAACGCGCAGGCCACTATCGCGCGTGCTTCGAGGCCTTCGAATGCAATCACCCGGCCGACGTCATCAAGCTCGACCAGAAGGCCTATATGATCGCGCCCTGGGCCTACGAAATGCTGAAGGAACCGGTTTTCCTCGATACTGTCGAGGATCTGATCGGCCCGAACCTCCTGTGCTGGGGCCAGTCGCTGCGGCTCAAGGAGGCCGACGGCAGGAGCTTCGCCGGCTGGCACCAGGACACCGCCTACGCCAACGTCAAGCCGATCAACGTGATCGCGGCCCTGGCGCTCTCGCCGTGCCGCTCGGAGAACGGCTGCCTGAAGGCTCTTCCCGGTACCCACAAGGGCGAGCTGCTGCCCCACAGGGAGAATTTCGGCACGGCGAGCATCCTCAGCCGGGAGCAGACCATCGAGGCCGAACTGGATGCATCCTCCTCCGTCGAAATGGAGCTCGACCCTGGCGAATGCGCCTTCTTCTATCATGCGATCTGTCATTCCTCGGGCCCGAACCACGGCCTGGACCGGCGCATTATCTTCCTCAACGAGATGATTCCGACCCATGCCTGGCAGGATTGGCCGCGTGAATTGGCGGTCCTGCTGCGCGGCGTCGACGAATACGACAATTGGGACCGCGACCGCATCGCCGAGACGGAAATGGGCGCGGCGGAACTGGCGGCTTGGCAGAAGGCTGTCGAGGTTCAGGCCAGCGTGTTGTTCGGCGGCGCCAAACACGCCAAGCGCGCCTTGGAAGGAAAGAAGGAAGGGGAAGTAAGAAATGGTTGATCGGGTCGAATTGCCGGAGGCCCCGGAAAAGATGAAGGCGCGCTTCGAACGCGACGGCTGCTATTTTCCCTTGCCGGTCCTGACCGAGGCCGAGGCTGCCGAGTGCCAGGCCGAGACCGAAGCCTTCGAACGCGCCCATCCGGATCATGTCGGCCTCTACGACATGAAAGCGAACCTGCTATTCCCCTGGATCGACGCCTTGATTCGCAAGCCCGGCCTGACCGAGGGGCTGGCGCCGCTGCTCGGTCCGGACATCCTGTGCTGGGGGGTCGGCTACCGAAACAAGCCGGCCGATTCGAAGACCTATGTCGGCTGGCACCAGGACACGCCCTATATCCATATCGGCCCGTTGCTCGTCACCTGCTGGCTCGCTCTGACCCCGGCGACCGTGGCGAACGGCTGTCTGCGCGTCATTCCCGGCTCGCATAAATGGTCCCATATGCGCCATGACGAGAAGGTCGATCCCGACAGCATGCTGACCCGCGGCCATTACATCGCCGAGGCCTTCGACGAGTCGGGCGCGGTGCCTGTCGTATTGAAGCCGGGCGAGGCCGCCGTCATCCACTACAATATCGTCCACAGTTCCCAGCCCAACCGCACGAAGGACCGGCGCATGGGCATGCTGATCGATTGCATGCCGGCCGATTCGGTCAAGACTGGAAGGCGCGAATTCGCCACTCTGATCCGGGGCAAGGACCGCTGGAGGAATTTCGATCCGGACACGCCGCCCGAGACCCATTTCGGCGTGGCGGAGCGCGAGAACCACTGCCGCTCGGTCGAGGCCATGACGGCGGATTTTTACGCCGGCTCCGACCGCACGCCGGAATCTCTCACCGGCAAGATCCGGAACGTGCTTTAGGCTGTGACGCCCGGCTTGGTGAGTTGGGAGTGAACGTTTTCTCTTCACCCTCCGATGCCTCTCCCCAAGGAGAGGGGATGACGAGGCGGTGCGATGCGAATCTCCCTTTCCCCCGGGGAGAGGGTCGGGGTGAGGGGAGAACAGCGTCGGTGACGGAATCCGCCGCGCCCGCTCCGCCCAGCCGCGCTCAATGCCCGGTTCTCGCGCCGAACATGCGCCCGCCCTTGAACAGAAAGATCAGCGGCACCGTTGCCACGGCGATCACCGTGATCAGGAAAAAATAGTTGAGATAGCTGATCATCGCCGCCTGCTGGACGATCACCGCGTCCAGGGCCGCACGGCCCGCCTCGCTGGCCGGGTCCCAGGCATCGGGCAGGTCGAAGAAGCGCAGTAGTTTGTTATGGGGCGAGACCGCCTCGGCCAGCAGGGCGTGGAAGCCGCTGGTGTTGCGGGTGACGAGGGAGACCGCGAAGGCGATGCCCGTGCCGATACCGACGAAGGTGGTCAGGTTGTAGAAGGTCAGCGCTTCGGTCCGGTAGCGGTCCTCCAGGGTCGAGAAGGTCTTCGAGGCCAGGGTGACGAAGCCGATTCCCGTGCCGAAACCCTGCAGGGCGCCGGACCAGGCGACCTCCCAGGGCGTCACATCGAGAGTCCATTGCGCCATGATCCAGGACGATCCCGCGATCAGCAGCACGGCACCCGTCATGGTGTAGCGCGGGTCGAAGAACCGAGCCGCCTGGATCGCCACGATACTGCCGGCCATGACGCCGATGCCGCGCGGCGCCAGAACCTCGCCCAGGATGATGACGGGATAGCCGCGCAGCTCCTGCATCATGATCGAGATCAGGACGAGGACGCCGTGCAGCAGGAAGCCCCAGACCAGAGCGATGAGCAGCCCGAGGGAGAGGTTGCGGTCGCGGAACATCTCGACCCGCACGAAGGGATGGCGCGTCGTCGTGATATGGACGACGAAGAGATAGGCCGAGACGACTGCGATGGTCGCCTCGACGATCACCTCGGTCGAGGCGAACCAGTCGAGCCTTTCGCCCCGGTTGATCGCCAGCTGGAAAGCGCCGATGGCGAGGGTCAGGGACAGGCAGCCGAACCAGTCGAAATGCCGGGCCGGCTCGCGCGGCGCGCGCGGGATGAAGGCGAGACAGCCGAGAAAAATCGGGATGCCGACCGGCAGGTTGAAATAGAAGACCCAGCGCCAGACGGCGGAATCTGCGATATAGCCGCCGACCACCGGGCCCAGGACCGGACCGACCATGATGCCGATGGCCCAGATCGCGTTGCCCACCGCCATTTTTTCGCGCGGGAAGCTGTCAAGCACGATGGCGTGGGAGATTGGCATCATCGGCGCGCCGAGCATCCCCTGGGCGAAGCGCCAGACGACTTCCTCCTCCAGGCTGCCCGCTGCGCCGCACATATAGGAGGCGGCTATATAGGCGCCCAGGCAGGCGAGGAAGAAGGCGCGTCGGCCGAACTGGTTGCTGCACCAGCCCGACCATGCGAAACCCATCAGCATGCCGACGATGAAGGCGGTGACGACCCAGGCGATCTGGTCCTTGGTCGCCGAGAAGGCACCCTGCATATGCGGCAGGATCACCGCCGCGTTGGTCATGTTGATTTCGTAGACCGCCGCGGCCATCACGACGAAACACAGGGTGAGGATTCGCCGACCCTTGCCCGTGTCCCCGACCGTGTCTAGCGCTGTGCCGCCTGTCGCCTCTACCCCCATAGCCGAACCATGGGCCCGGGCGCGGCCGGGTTCAAATCAATTCGGAGGTGCCCGCGAGGGAGGCTGCCAAGCCTACCAGCCGCCGAGAAAGGGAACCGAGAGAATCAGGGCGAAGGGCGCGGCGAGGGCGGCGCTCGCCAGCAGGACGACGGAGGTGAACAACCAGTCGCCGATGTCGCGGTGGAAGATCGAATGACGCGCTGTCGTGTTCATTTGTTGTGGTTCCCGAGTGGTTGATGATCGAACTCTAGAATTTTCGGCAAAAGCCGGCAGTGACGCTGGTCATATGACAGCGATCACAGTTGCCGACCCCGTTTGCCGCCCCGCGCGACAAGAAAAGGCCCGGGCTGGTGGGCCCGGGCCATGAGGCGTTTGGAGAGAGTTCGTGGGCTTGCGCCGCTACTCGAAGAAGAAAGGCGTCGCGGCCAGAAGCAGGAAGGGCGCTGAAAGGGTCACGCCGACGAAAAAGACGATCGTGTTCGCCGCCATGGTCTCGAACTTGCCTTTGCTTCGTGTCGGATCGGTCATGGCCATCGTTTCCTCCCGATGTCGTCCGATGCTCGAACAATACGGTCGGCCCGTCCTCTCCACAGTGATGGCGATCATATGATGTTCATCACACCCGGGCCGCGACGACGGCGCGAGAATTAGTCCCGATAGGCCACGCCCGGCAGGACGCAGAGCATCTCGAACAGCATATTGGCGCCGACCAGGGCGGTGTTGCCCGAGGGGTCGTAGGGCGGCGAGACCTCGACCAGATCGCCGCCGACGATATCGAGGCCCCGGCAGCCGCGCAGGATTTCCTGGCCTTGGGCGCTGGTCAGGCCGCCGATCTCGGGCGTCCCGGTGCCGGGCGCGAAGGCGGGGTCCAGCCCGTCGATATCGAAGCTGACATAGACCGGCCCGCGGCCCAGCTTCTCGCGCACCTCTTTCATCAGCGGCGCCAGGGATTTGTTCCAGCATTCGGTGGCCAGAACGACGCGGAAGCCCTGGGCAACCGGCCAGTCGAAATCCTCGGCCGTGTAGCCGCTGCCGCGCAGCCCGATCTGGACCACCCGGTTGCCGTCGATCAGCCCCTCTTCGACGCAGCGCCGGAAGGGCGTGCCATGGGCGATGCGCTCGCCGAACATGGAATCGTTGATATCGGCATGGGCATCGACATGGACCAGGCCGACCGGGCCGTATTTCTTCTTAATGGCGCGCAGGATGGGCAGGGTGATGGTGTGGTCGCCGCCCAGGGTCAGCGGCTTGCAGCCATCGGCGACGATCGTGTCATAGGCCTCTTCGATGATACGCACGGCGTCGAGCAGGTTGAAGGGATTGACCGGAACGTCGCCGATATCGGCGACCTGCAGGCTGTCGAAAGGGGCCGCCCGGGTCGTCATGTTATAGGGCCGCAGCAAGCAGGATTCGGCACGGATCTGGCGCGGGCCGTGGCGCGTGCCGGCCCGGTTCGAGGTGCC
>Ga0114999_10003235_pt1 | contig 20592 bp, 16 predicted proteins | sample ArcticOcean_MG_C_3_FD_89820 | JGI IMG/M metagenome (GOLD analysis project Ga0114999, IMG submission 89820) | Marine microbial communities from western Arctic Ocean - ArcticOcean_MG_CB8_126 | ecosystem: Environmental > Aquatic > Marine > Oceanic | place: Arctic Ocean: Canada Basin | collected...
GAAGGTGCTCGATGCGATGGCCACCCGACCGAATATGGTAGCCAACGACACTATGAACCTGTGGATTGATATCGCAAAGCCGGCACTTACCGATCTCATCAGCAAGGTCGATACACTTCTCATTAACGAAGAGGAAGCGAAGCAACTCACCGGTCAAGACCACCTTCCGGATGCTGCCAAAGCAATAATCAAACTCGGACCAAACTCCACCGTGATCAAACGTGGTGAGTACGGTGCAACACTATTTGGTGACAACTTTTCATTCGCGGCGCCTGCTTACCCATTAGAGAGGGTCGTTGACCCAACTGGTGCTGGCGATTCTTTCGCTGGTGGCTTCATGGGTTATCTAGCATCTGTCGATAAAGTCGATGAAGAATCGCTACGCACTGCTGCCATCGTCGGTAGCACAATGGCTTCGTTCGCTGTCGAAGACTTTGGTCTCGACTGCGTAAAGAACCTGACTAAATCCGATATCGATGAACGCTTCAAAGCATTCGTCGATCTCACACGTTTCAATCCTTTAACTTGAATCCAATAAAATAGTTTTTTGTCTAAGGGATGGAATCATTTCATCTTGAAACCCACTGAGCTGACGGCGACGAAAGCGCCCATCGCCCGGACCAAATACAGAACTTCTTAACTCGCAGCGTTAAAACACGTTGTACAAGTCCGGAGAAATCATGGATTACGACATTAGAGACATTGGTCTCGCTGAAAAAGGCCGACTACGCGCAGAATGGGCAGAACGTGAAATGCCCGTTCTGCGAACCATTAAAGAGCGATTCGCAAAAGAAAAGCCCCTTGATGGCATCAAGCTAGCAGGTTGTCTGCACATCACCGCAGAAACTGCGAACCTTGCTCACACCCTGACGGCCGCCGGTGCCGATCTCACTCTGTGTGCATCAAACCCGCTTTCGACTCAAGACGATATCGCAGCTCACCTCGTTGAGTCCGGCATCCCGATCTACGCCATCAAAGACGAAGACGAAAAGACCTACTTCGACCACATGTCAGCAACAGTCGATACAGGTCCACAGATCACAATGGATGACGGTGCCGATGTGGTAGCAATGCTCCACAAGGACAAGACACACCTCCTTAAGAATGTACTCGGTGGAATGGAAGAAACCACCACCGGAGTTATTCGCTTGAAGGCTCTTCACGGTGAAGGCAAGCTGGCTTACCCGATCGTTGCAGTAAACGATTCGCAGACCAAGCATATGTTCGACAACCGTTACGGCACAGGCCAGAGCTCGCTCGATGGAATTATCCGAGCAACCAACATGCTCATTACGGGTAAGACTGTTGTCACCATCGGTTACGGTTGGTGTGGCAAGGGGTTTGCAATGCGAGCCAAAGGCATGGGCGCCCACACTGTTGTGTGTGAAGTCGACCCAGTGAAGGCTCTTGAGGCAGTCATGGATGGCCACTCGGTCATGAGCATGGACGAAGCCTGTAAGATCGGCGACATCTTCCTTACCGTTACAGGCGGTATGAAGGCAGTCGATGACAAGCACTTCGAGAACATGAAAGATGGCGCAGTTGTTGCCAACTCGGGTCACTTCAACATTGAAATCAACGTTGAAGCACTCGAAGAAATGTCTGAAGCAAAACGACAGGTTCGAGAATTCGTTGAAGAGTACACACTCGAAGACGGACGAAAAGTCTTCTTGCTCGCACAGGGTCGATTGATCAACCTAGGTGCAGCCGAAGGTCACCCACCTTCAGTAATGGACATGAGTTTTGCTAACCAGGCCCTTGCTGGTGAGTACATCATGCAGCATCACTCGAAGCTCGATCCCGGCGTTTACACGTTGCCTTCCGAAGTCGATACCGACATCGCAAGCCTAAAGCTCGGCGCAATGGGCATGTCTTACGACACGCTTACTAAAGAGCAAGACGTTTACCTAAACAGCTGGGAAACCGGAACTTAAGTTTCCACCTGCTAGATAACTGGCTAAAATGACCCCGGCAATTCTTCATTAGAATTGCCGGGGCATATCTAAGACACGGACTATTCAAAACAAAATATGGTCAACACAAACTACTTATTAACCTCGGAATCTGTATCCGAAGGTCATCCCGATAAGATGGCTGATCAGATTTCTGATGGTGTTCTAGATGCACTCTTAGCTCAAGATCCTATGAGCCGAGTCGCATGTGAAACTTCCGTCACGACTGGACTCGTACTGGTATTCGGAGAAATCACAACAAACGCAGATGTCGATATCCGCGGAATCGTTCGAGACACCATTCGAAAGATTGGCTACGACGACCCTTCTTACGGTTTCGACTGTGACGGCTGTTCAGTTCTTATCGCACTCGACGAACAGTCGACAGACATCTCAGCCGGGGTAACTGAAGCACTCGAAGTTCGAGGCGAGGACGCAGCAGACGAAGTCGGTGCTGGCGACCAGGGAATGATGATTGGCTACGCAGCCAACGAAACTCCTACGTTCATGCCACTGCCGATTGCACTCGCACATTCGTTGACCAAACGGTTGACCGATGTTAGACGCAACAACAAGATCTCATACCTTCGACCCGACACTAAAAGTCAGGTAACTATCGAATACACCGAGGATCACAAACCAATTCGAGTTGACACCATTGTCATCTCGGCACAGCACGATCCTGAAGCAACTAACGAGCAAATTGAAGCCGATATTCAGGAACACGTCATTCGTGAAGTGGTTCCTGCCAATCTGCTCGATGAAAACACCAAGTACTACATCAACCCATCGGGTCGATTCGTAATTGGAGGTCCAGTTGGTGACGCCGGTCTAACCGGTCGAAAGATCATCGTTGATACCTACGGTGGAAGCGCTCGCCACGGCGGAGGCGCATTCTCGGGTAAGGACCCAACGAAGGTCGACCGTTCAGCAGCATACGCAGCACGATGGGTTGCAAAAAACCTAGTTGCCGCTGGTCTTGCAGAACGAGCCGAAGTTCAGTTGTCATACGCCATCGGTGTATCAACTCCGATTTCGATTCAGGTCGACACCAAAGGAACTGGTACAAAGCCGGAATTTGAACTGGTTGAACTGGTAAAAGCCAACTTCGACCTACGACCTCAGGCGATCATCGATCACTTCAACCTCCGACGACCGATCTACCAGCAGACTGCTGCGTATGGTCACTTCGGGCGTGATGATCTAGATCTTCCTTGGGAGAAACTCGATCGAGTCGAGGCTCTAAAAGCCTAGTACCCGTTCGCTAGCTCGAATAAACTCGGGGCAGTCTGTGAATAATGCAGACTGCCCCGAACTATTTAACGAGATAGGCAGCTTCCAGAATGAACGACCGCCCAAACATCCAATTCGGAACGGACGGCTGGCGAGCGATCATCGCTGAAGACTTCACGTTTGCCAACGTACGGGCGTGCGGCGAAGCTGTTGCCAGAAATATCATCGCAACGGGGCGAGCAGATCAGGGCTTGATAGTTGGTTTCGATACCCGCTACGGTTCACCACGATTTGCCAATGCCGTTGCTGAAGTAGTCAACGGTTATGGCATCGATACGCACATGTTCGATGTCGCAGCACCAACTCCGGCATGCAGCTTCGCAGTAGTCGACCACTCAGCAGCCAATGGAGTGATGATCACGGCAAGCCACAATCCACCAGAGTGGAACGGCTTCAAGGTGAAATCCGCCGCCGGTGGATCAGCAACGCCAGGCGAAGTCGCCCAGATCGAAGAACACCTCGCTGAAATACTCGATGGCAAGATCAATAAAACCGCTATCGAGCAAGCCACTAACTCGGTCTTCGATGTAATCACTCCTTATTTAGAACAACTCCATCGAGCAATAGATGTTGCACCAATCAAGGCACAGCCATTAAAAGTAGTAGTCGACGCCATGCACGGCTCAGGCGCAGGAATCATTCCTAAAATGCTCGAGGGTGGCGCAATCGAAGTCACAGAAATCCGATCCGACCACAATCCAAACTTCCCTGGAATGGACCAACCCGAACCGATCGAGCACAACATAAAACCACTGTCAGCAGCAGTCAAAGAACTAGGAGCCGACATAGGCATAGCTTTAGACGGCGACGCTGACAGAGTAGGAATAGTCGACGAAAACGGTCGCTACCTCACAACCCTCGAAGTTTTCTCGCTACTCACAGCCCACTTCATGGGTCGCCGAAACGAACGCGGCGGAGTAGCTTGCACCATCACGATGTCGTCAATGGTCGACAAACTATCTGCTCATTACGGTGCGCCTGTTTACCGAACTCCAGTCGGATTCAAATTTGTCGGTCCCACAATGATCGATAATGGCTGCTCGATGGGCGGCGAAGAAAGCGGCGGCTACGCATTCAAAGGTCACGTCCCAGAGCGTGACGGCTCACTCTCAGCGCTTCTATTCCTGGAAGCATTGGTGATGAGCGGCAAGAAACCATCTGAGCTACTCACGGATCTTCACACCCTAGTAGGCCCGCATACCTTCCGACGAATCGATGTTTCATACGATGAATCTCAACGCTCCAATCTAGTCCAAAAAGTGACTTCCGCTGCGCCAACTAGCCTCGGAGGACTAGCCCATGAATCCGACGACCGACGTGACGGCGTACGATTCAATCTTGCTGGTGGATCGTGGGCGGTTGTCAGAATGTCCGGAACAGAACCCCTCGTAAGGATTTATGCCGAGACGCCGGACGATGCAACGTTGGACGCCGTACTAAATGACTTGCGCTCGGTCCTCGGCGTGTAGGCGAACCTGATTTAGCGTCTGCAATCCGAACGGTTAATGCTGAGGGAATCTCACAACAGAAACACTGTCATTCATGAGGATCCAATAAAGTCGTCGGCCTAGTACACGAAAACGTCTACCAAACGGCGAAAACTAGAGTCCCCGCATTGTCACCCGAGGGATATCTCATTCAATCCACCTCAGATAATACCTATCTTTTCTCATTTCTCGAATGAACAGGTACTAGCATCGATCAAATATCTCAAGACCCTCTAGCATTCCCGCCATAGTTCGCGACAATAGGAAGCCGACTCGTAAGGGTCGGCACATTTTGGGCCGGGGTGGTGGAATGGTAGACACGGCGGATTTAAAATCCTCTGTCTTAACAGACGTGTGGGTTCGAGTCCCACCCTCGGTACCAAAATATTTAGCGCATACCTAACCCACGGTTCACATGAACCAAATTAGCCCCATCCAGATATGTCGGAGAAAAAGTGTCAATGGCAATCGGAATCATCGGCGGGACCGGCCTCTACGAAATAGACGGCTTTGAAAACGCCCAGTGGGTCACAGTCGAATCTGCATTTGGTGAACCATCCGATCAACTCCTCATCGGCGACTACGAAGGACACCGACTCATCTTTCTGCCCCGACACAGACGCGGACACCGCATTCCACCAACCGAAATCAACTACCGAGCCAACATCGACGCGCTGAAGCGAGCGGGAGTCGATCGGGTGGTTTCTTTTTCGGCTGTGGGATCGCTCAGGGAAGAGCACAAGCCGGGCGACTTCGTACTGGTTGACCAGTTCATCGATCGCACGTTTGCACGAGAAAAATCGTTCTTCGGCACTGGGTTCGTAGCACACGTGAGCATGGCAGATCCTATCTGCTCGACGACCCATGCAGTTATTTCCGAAGCGGCAAGTGAGTTGGGTCTCGACTATGCTGACGGGGGTACCTACCTCACGATGGAAGGACCGCAATTTTCCAGCCGAGCCGAATCCGAGCTTTATCGATCGTGGGGCTGCACTGTTATTGGCATGACCAACATGCCCGAAGCCAAACTCGCCCGAGAAGCCGAACTCGCCTACGCAACAGTAGCTATGGTCACCGACTACGACTGCTGGCACACCGACCACGAAGACGTCTCAACCGCATCCATCCTCGAAGTACTAAAAACCAACACCATCCACGCCAAAGAACTAATCAAAGCCATCATCCCCAAACTAGCATCACTCGAAGCTCCCTTCGAATCAGGCGCCCACACAGCATTGCAGCACGCCGTAGTGACCGCCCCCGAGCATCGTGACCCAGAGATGGTGGCAAAGCTTGGAGTCGTGGCTGAGCGAGTGTTGGGCAGCGATGGGTGGTAGAGAGTTATCCCTCCAAGTTCAACCACGCCAAATCAGTTGACGTCATCTCAACATCCAACGCCGCCATAGAACTTCTCGTCTCATCGGCCGATAATGGCCCGACTAGGGGGAAGGTTGGGTTTGATTGGTTTAGGACGTAGGCGAGGGCGATTGTGATTGCGGCTACGTTTTTACGGCTTGCCATTTCACGGACTCGTGCGAGTCGTTCGAAGTTGTCGTCGCTGTACCAGCTTCGGACCAAATCCGGATCGGAGTGATCGTCAGGGTGTGCTCGACCATCGGCGAAGAATCCTCTTGCCTGACTCGACCACGGGAACAACGGCATGTTGCGTTCAGCGAGCCAATTTCGTGATTCGACATCAGACGATGCCAAACATCCGGGCCAAGGTGATTCGACCATTCGGGCGAGGCTCATGTGATTGCTGAGAACCGTGAATCCCGCAAGACTGTTTTTGGCAGCGTACTCATTCGCTTCGTCCATCCGAGCCAGACTCCAGTTCGATCCGCCAAAGACTCCCAGACGCCCTGCTCTTTTGTGCTCGTTCAGAACATCGACGAATTCGCCCACAGGAATTTCGGGATTGTCTCGGTGAAGAAAGTAGATATCGATAAAATCAGTCTGAAGCAGATCTAAGCTTTGGTTAAACTCGGTGGTGAGAGTTTCAGGATTGCAATTCGGAGTGTGGGCACCCTTCGTGATGACGACGGTGTTGCTGCGTACACCACGCCGATTCATCCACTCGCCAAACACCGCTTCCGCTTTGCCGTAATGGTGCGCCGTATCGAAAGTATTGCCGCCTTGCTCGGCGTAGGTATCGTAAAGAGTCCCGGCATGGTCGATCTCCTGCCCACCAAGAGTGCCCATCACGATTTTCGAAACCGGATGTTTTACGTCAGTGACTCGCTCGTATCTCATTTTGACGTAGGGGCCAGTGCTACTACTCAAGCGTCCATCACCTCATCTGAGTAAACGTGTCGTGAAACGATCGACGATCCGCCATCGACTGTCAGCACGGTACACAGAAATCCCGAATTAGTATCGAAATTAGGCGTGATGGCGGGTCGAGTTATCGATAACTCTGGCTGGTAGCCGAACTAGGACAATTCGGCCAGCCCCTGAGCATAGTCTCGTTCAGCGATACTCTCGATAACATCATTGAGCATTTCTGAACCATCAACCTGACCAATATTCTCAGCGAATGCCGTAATTAGCTGCCCGTAGAACTTATCGCCACCTGTTAACCGCTCCCAAAACTCTGGCCCTACAAATAATGGATAATTGTGGCGGTATCGCAGAGTTTTTTATGTGCCCCAAGGCGTTATCCTCTCGACTCAACGAGAATCACACATGCCCTCAGAAAACAAATCTAGCTTTTGAAAATCACATCACTCGAAATCATCAAAGTCCCACCATCATGGGTCTGGCTCAGAATCCACACCGACACCGAACTCACCGGGCTCGGCGAGCCATATCTCGAAAACCACCCAGAAACTGTCATCGCTGAGGTAAAACGACTTGAGCCGTTCCTAATTGGTAAAGATCCGACACAGGTCGAAAAGCTGTGGAAAATCATGTATGAATCGGGCACCGGCTACTTCGGTGGACCTATCAAACTGTCGGCGATTTCGGGCATAGACATGGCGTTGTGGGACCTCGCCGGAAAATCAGCCGGAGTCCCGGTCTATCAGATGCTCGGTGGCAAGATGTTCAACCGCATTAAGATGTATCGAGCAACCGGCGGACAGCTCCCTTGGGTAATAGAACCCGGCGAGCCGTACCACCCCGGCAATCCGCCCAAGACCGATCTCAAAACGAACGAGCCCGAAACGTACAAAGAGGCCGCACGAACTCTCATCGAAGAGTGGGACTACCGAGCGTTGAAGATGCATATTTCGCTGGGTGATGGACTAGAAGCAACAACTCTGGTCGACAGCGTCGTAGAGAAATTTGCAGCAGCAAAAGAAGGTGCAAACGAGGGCGCCCGAAACGTTGGTACAGGATTCGTAGATGTCGCAATCGACATCCACAATCCCAATCCTGCAATTGGGCGCCAACTAATCGAAGCGCTCGCCCCTCACCGGCCTCTCTTTATAGAAGAGCCAATGCCGGTAGAACGAGTCGATGCACTGGCCCAGATCGTCGATGGCTCCACTGCGACCATCGCTGCGGGTGAACGCTGGATGGGCAAGTACGTTTTCTTCGACGCATTAAGTCGAGGTCTTCTTTCAGTAGTACAGCCCGACATCGCTCACGCTGGTGGCATAACTGAAACGAAGAAGATAGCGATCATGGCCGAAGCGGCATACGCGAAGCTTGCGATCCACTGCCCGTTGAGTCCGCTTGCGCTGGCGGCTTCGATACAGGTCAATGCATGTACGCCGAACTTCTTAGTTCAAGAGCACAACGAAGTGAACGATTCACGCCCAACCGAGGGTCCACACGCTGGCAAGACAGTGATCGGCAGTGGCTTCTTCAAAGATCCGTATGTGCTCGATTCAGAGGGTTACGTGGCGACACCTGAAGGGCCCGGACTCGGCATAGAAATCGATCCTCAAGCCTTCGATAAAATCATGGCTAAACCGTGGAGTGGAGTACGGGGTTGAAGATTTCGTCTGGTATGTAAAAGGTTTGATGACACAATGATCAAAACTAGGTCGAAAGGGTGAATCGGCTCGATCAATGGAATCTCGAATAGCCAGTTTACGATCACATCTGTGCTAGTTATTGATCGCTTCCTTCGCAGCGTTGGCATCCTGAATGATTGATAAAATAAACATCACTATGATAAAAACCACGCCTGCAATCACCAATTTTCCAGTGTTTTCAGACACCCAACTTGGGCCCTGATTCGATAACCCTTTTTCATGCCCCGTGATGCCATCGCCATCACGATCCATGTCTTTGTACGAAGGTCGTTTGTTTGCCAAGCGATTTCTCGATTCAATCGATCGTTTAGTTATTTCCGATTGGGGTCATCATACGCCCGTGGGCGAGCGTACAATCGCTCGGTCTTACGAACTCCGACCTCAACGAAAGAAGCTCGTCACGGAACTCTGGATACTTGCGGCTCTAGGTAATCCGCTTATTTTCTCGATCGTCACCCTCATCGATAAGCGAGTGTTGTCAGGTTTCGGACTCGGACTTCCCAGTTTCAACCTGTTCGTAGGTGGCAGCCAAGGGTTATTCGGCGCAACGGTTCTGTTATTCAACTTCCCTGCTGGCGTTGAAGTCGAGATCATAGCGAAAGCCTGGTCGATCGGAGTCCTCCAAGCTTTTACGCTGATCTTTATGTTCTGGATGTTGAAGCGTGAGGATCCTTCAAGAGTAATTCCGGCGATGCAAACGTCACCAATCTACGTCGCTGTGTTGGCTTGGATTATTTTTGGTGAATCGCTCAATGTGCTGCAATGGACTGCAGTCTTACTTGCCGTCGGCGGAAGCGTGATGGCATCGATCAAAATCGGAACGTCGAGCGGTAAAGGCAACATAATTTTCCAGCCGCTCTTTCTGCTGCTTGCAGTTGGCGCCCTCTTGATGGCAAGCTCTCAACTAATCACAAAATCTATCGTCGACGATCTATCGACGCTGCATATTGTTTCGCTGAGAGGAACCGGACTTTTCACAGTCATGTGGCTTGTATTCGCTCGACCCAAAGCCCTTATTGAACTTGGCAGCTTTTTGAAGCGGCCTAAACAGGCTCCCTGGCTGATCATTGCCGAGGGTGTGATGCCGTTCAATGGGCACCTACTGATAACCTATGCGATTGGCAAAGGTCCTATAGCTCTAGTTTCATCACTTGGCGGAGCGAGGCCGATTTTTGTATTCAGTATGAGTGCGCTGGGGGCGAAGTTTACGCCCAAATTGATCTACGAAAAGTTCACGCGCGGTGACTTGATTCTGAAGCTCGTATCGGCTGGCATGGTTGTAGCTGCAGTCGTGATTATTTCAGTGAGCTAGCAACTAATTCGTGTCGACTATCGAACATCGTCCTCTCTCCGACAGTGGAAGAGAGGATAGGCAAGAACGAAACTAAACGAGATCAAAACCGAGATCGAGTTCTGCTTTGATCGACTCGAACCACTCGATTACTTCTCGGTGGTAAGGAATTCCGTCTCGCTTGCGAATTTCGACTTCTTCAGCCTCTGACAAACCGGCGTAAACGACGCGGTCTTGACCTGGAGCAGGCTTGGCGTTTCGTAGCCCGCTTAAGAACAGGTCCATGTCGTCTTTGAATTTATCAGGATCGGTGAATCCATCGATTTTGATCGCCTGAACGAAGTGGCCCATGATAGTTCGTGGGGTTTTGGGCATTAGAAATCCAGCACCCATTCCCGAGAGAATCGGTGCCATGATTTCGGCCATTGCCGCAAAGCCGTAACCCTTGTGCGATCCCTGCTCACGTGTGCCGCCGAACGGCAGGATGTGATATTCCTCGGGCAGTGGCCCTTCTTCCATGATCGGCGTTCCATTGGTATCGGTAATCCACGCAGGATCCATCGGAGCACCGATGCGTTCGGCGAGTCGCAGCTTGTTTCCTGCAACTTGCGTTGTGGCGACATCAAACACGAACGGTGCTTCGTTTCGTGCCGGTGCTGCCCACGCCCACGGGTTCGTTGCGAACATTTTTTCACTAGCGTGAGTCGGAACCATCGAAAGCGGGTTTCCGGCTGATGTGGTGATACCGATCATGTCGTGTTCAAGCGGCATCATCGAGTGGTAGGCAAGCATTCCAATGTGGCGAGAGTTGTGAACGGTCACGGCACCCATGCCGTGCTTTTCGGCTTTTTCGATAGCCATTTCCATAGCCTTTGGCAGGACATGGAGACCAAGCCCGGTATCGCCATCGAGGTTTGCTGTTACATCGGTTTCGCGAGTGACTCGCACGTTCGGGGTCGGGTTGATTTCCTGATCGCCGTACATCTGCACGTAGACGCGAAGCTGGTTCGACACACCGTGAGATTCGCAACCACGCAGGTCGCTCGTCATCAGAACTTCTGCCGAAAGAGCTGCATCTTCTGGAGACTGCCCGCACTTTTCGAAGATTTCGATAGTCGCCTGCCTCATATTCTCAGGCTGTACGATCACACGATCTTTTTCGGGAACCAGGAATCGTTCGAGCATATTTATCTTTTCTAAAATGAGAATGAGAATGAGGCGTTTGATTTGCGATGGTTGGAGGATCAACAACAACTACGAGTAGAAAGAATGAACCTTAGAACAGCTACTCGCAAGAGGCACATCTATGACGCGAAGGTCATCGGATATGTGACTGAAGGCTAATTTGCGCCAGAGTGATGGTGCTAGGCTCCGGCTCATTCTGAGTTTGAACGCGCTGTAGGCAATTTGCCGGGTGCGTATAAAGAATCGGTTAATTCATCGGGAGCTCAACAATGAAGATTAACGATATCTCTATCCGAGCGGTGGCTATTCCGTACAAAATTCCCTGGCGGAATCGCCACACCGAAGAAGCCGGAAAACCGATGACGCACCTGCGGTCATCGATCATCGAGGTTCGCACCGATAGTGGTGAAGTAGGGCTTGGTGAATTCAGGACAGATGGGCTCGAAGGTGATGCTGCGGAATCGGTGAACGGCGGATTGCCTCAGGCAACGTTGAATAAGTTGAAAGAACTGCTTTTTGGTGAAGATCCAACCGAGATTTCGAGATTAGTGCCGATACTTGAAGAACAACTCGGGCGAGGTGCGCTGGTTGCGGGGATCGATTTCGCTTTGCATGATCTTAAAGGAAAAGCGCTCGGTGTTCCGGTGTACCAGTTGTTGGGTGGCATGAGCCGGGCGAGGGTTCCATTGGTTTGGACACTCCCTTATTTGTCGGTCGAAGAGCAGGTGATGCAGGCTCGACAGCGAGTTGATGAAGGCTTCACCCACGCCATAAAAATGAAGGTTGGGGTACCGGGCGATACCGAACATATCTTGGCTGTTGTGCGAGAGATCGGTGATGTCCCAATTCGACCTGACAGTAACATGGGACATTCGAAAAAAGAGGCTCTCGATCAGCTGAGTGAACTAAAGGCAGCGGGTGCTACGTTCGAGCTGGTCGAGGATCCCTGCCCCACGGATTTCGATGATTATCAGGAGATCGGAGATGCTCTCGATGTTTCAATTTCGATACACGGTGGTTGGTCGAACTTCGACGATTTAACGGCGATCATTCGTTCAAATAAATCACGCATTGCGTGTGTAAACATCATGACCACGCACTGGGGACTTTACCGATCGGCGCAAATAGTTGGAGCGCTCGAAGCCGCTGGTATCGGCTGGACGCTTGGGACGAGTCACGATTCTTCCATAAAGATGGCTGCTGCTCTTCACTTAGGAACGGCGATGCCTAACAAAATTCACCCCTGCGATTTACTTGGCCCGCTGATTCATGTCGACGACATCGCTGCGGAGCCTCTGGAGATCGGCGGGGGGTTTGGCGTGGCACCTGATCGACCGGGTCTTGGAATCGAATTGGATGAAAATGTGATGTCGCGCTGGGCGGTCGGCGCTAATTAGGCGAACGAACGCCGAGTTTGACTTCAACGCGTAAACCGCCCCGACTGGATTCCAGCGGGGCGGTTCTATTAGCGATTACTAGCGAACTTACTTGTTCGGCTGCGGGGTTATACGCAGGTACGGCTTTACGGCCTCGCATCCCTTCGGGAACAGGGCATCAGCATCTTCGTTCGAAACTGTTGGCAAAACGATTACATCGTCACCATCTCGCCAGTTGGCAGGGGTGGCGACCTTGTAGCCATCGGTCAGCTGCAGTGAATCGAGAACACGAAGAATCTCAGCGAAGTTGCGTCCGGTTAAAGCCGGGTATGTTAGCGTAAGTCGAAGCTTCTTTGCAGGATCGATGATGAAGACCGAACGAACCGTCATCTTGTTGTCTTCAGACTGAATCATTCCGTAGAGATTTGCAACCTTCTTACCTGTGTCAGCCAGAATCGGGAAGTTGAGTGTTACGTTCTGCGTCTCTTCAATATCTTTGACCCAGCCAGCGTGTGAAGAAAGTTCATCGACACTCAGGCCAACAACCCTAGTGTTTCGCTTATCGAACTGACCCTTGAGTCCGGCCACGGCACCTAGCTCAGTAGTACAAACCGGCGTGAAATCGACAGGGTGAGAAAAGAGAATGCCCCAGCCCTCACCAAGAAAATCGTAGAGATCAATATCGCCGTCGGTCGACGCCTGAGTGAAATTCGGGACGGTATCCCCAAGTAGAAGTGCCATTAATCATTTTCCTCTTACTATCCCTGATAAGTGATTGCCGTGTTTCAAGCAGACAATGAGATGCGGCAGTGAGAAAAAGGATGCACTGAAGAGAGGCGAATCGACGACATATAGCAAGGCGTCAATCAAAATGTCTTCGTCGACTCTGGCGATGAAGTCCCGTTAAGTTCAGGAATCAAGGGCTTGAAGGCGATGCCGTTGAATCGATCCCGAACTTAAACGAAAACGCCCCTACATGGTTTACATGCAGGGGCGTTTTTTAGTTTTCTGTAATTAGTGCTTTACGCACCAACAGATGCGAGCTTCTTTGCGCCTTTATCGCGTCCACGCTTGTTCTGGTCGAGAACAATTTTGCGAACCCGTACGAAGCTAGGAGTAACTTCCAAGCACTCGCCATCCATCATGAACTCTAGCGCCTGTTCGAGCGTCAGTTCTTTATGAGTATCGAGGTGTTCCGCTTTATCAGCACCGGCAGATCGCATATTAGTCTGTTTTTTAGCTTTGACCATATTCAAATCCATGTCTTGTGGACGTGGGTTCTCTCCGACAATCATGCCTTCATAAACCTCTGTCGCAACTGGAATGAACAACTGTCCGCGTTCCTGCGCACTTAGCAGAGAGTAGGTAGTCGTTACACCGCGTCGGTCCGCAACAAGGCTTCCTGTTGGGCGTGATCGCATCTCACCCTGCCAGCGTTCGTAACCTTCGAACACGTGGTGTGCAAGTCCTGCTCCACGGGTCTCAACAACAAACTCGTTGTGGAAACCTATAAGTCCACGAGCCGGAATAATGAAGTCCATTCGGACTCGTCCTTGACCGTGGTTTACCATGTTCACCATTTTGCCCTTGCGGTGTGCAAGAAGCTGCGTAACAGCACCGAGGTGATCTTCGTTAATGTCGACTGCGAGTCGTTCCATCGGCTCGTGCAGCTTGCCATCGATCATCTTGGTAACCACTTCGGGCTTACCAACGGTCATCTCAAATCCTTCACGGCGCATGGTTTCAACCAGTACGGCCAATTGAAGTTCACCGCGGCCCTGAAATATCCACGAGTCAGGGCGATCGGAAGGCAGAATATTGATAGAAACGTTACCAATCAGTTCGCTCTCAAGGCGGTCTTTGATCATACGAGCAGTAAGCTTTTTGCCATCGAGTCCGGTCAAAGGTGATGTGTTGATGCCGATTGTGGCTGAAAGGCTTGGCTCATCGATGCGAATGGTAGGGAGCGGACGAGCATCATCCTGATCAGCGATGGTCTCGCCAATCGTGATTTCAGGCATTCCAGCTATCGCTATGATTTCACCAGCGCTTGCTTCGGATGCGGTAATTCGTTCAAGACCCTCAGTGATGTATAGCTCGGTGATTTTCGCTTGAACGATTGATCCGTCTACACGACAATGCGAGATGATCTGGTCCTTCTTGATCGTTCCTTGATGAATTCGGCAAATCGCCAATCGTCCAAGATACGGCGAAGCATCGAGGTTCGTAACGTGCGCCTGAAGAGGGTGCTCGTCATCGAATGAAGGTGGTGGGATCTTCTCAAGGATCAAATCGAACATAGGAGTCAGATCAGTCGCTGGCACTTCAAAATCCATCGTTGCGAGGCCGTCTCGTGCAACAGAATATATGATCGGAAAGTCGATCTGATCTTCAGTAGCATCCAGGTCGATGAACAGTTCGTAAACTTCGTCAATGACCTCGGCAATTCGAGCGTCAGGTCGGTCGATCTTGTTGATGACCAAAATTACAGAAAGGCTAGCCTCAAGCGCCTTACGCAGAACGAATCGAGTCTGTGGCAGAGGTCCTTCTGAAGCGTCTACGAGTAAAAGCACACCATCGACCATTGCGAGACCGCGTTCAACTTCGCCACCGAAGTCGGCGTGACCCGGAGTGTCGATAATGTTGATCTTGGTGTCTCCCCAACGAATAGCAGTGTTCTTGGCGAGGATCGTTATGCCCTTCTCCTTCTCAAGATCGGTGTTGTCCATAACTCGTTCGTCGAGCTCTTTGTAGGTTGCAACTGAACCGGACTGCTTGAGCATGGCGTCAACCAATGTGGTCTTACCGTGGTCTACGTGGGCGATGATCGCGACATTGCGGCGATCGTTGCGGAGGGTCTTCGACATTGTTTTACAGGGGGGCTTTCAGGCTCGTCGCAGCGAGATTCGTCTGCGCGAAACGACCCGGTTATTCGATCGGATCGGCTGTGGTTCTGTGTTTCAGCCCTTATATAGAGGGCAAACCATAAAAATAGGTATACATCGAGAATAACACCCCAACCCATTAAAGTGCGTTAACCGTTTGGTGCAGGTTTCGGCGAGGTTTCGTTCCATTGATCTTGAATTTCATACGACGGCTTTTCGAACTGATGTGACCTACCACATCCCTATTTGATCGACAGAATCAAATAAATGATCAGCCACGTAACAACTAGCCATAGGATCTGATCAATCTGGTAGTAACGATCGTGTCTCTAAACCTATTCGTCATCCCAAACTTGAGGTTCGTAAAACATGAACGGGCAACCTGAAAGCCTGACCAATGACCGGTTGCCCATTTGCACTAATATTTCGGAAAAGGTTTGCCCTTGGTGCTCATCCTTACCACCTACTGCGATCGCAACACCTTAAAACAGGCGTATGATCTCCCGACTTGCCCTGTTGAAGGGAGCGAACCAGAACAGCAGTCTTTGGAGATCGCAATGGCAGACGCAGTATTTCTTGGTGGCGACCGATATCACAAGGCTGAAGAGGCTCATGCTGGAATCGGTCCAGTTCTCGAAAAAGCAGGACTCAACGTTCACTACACCGCCGATTTTGCGTCGATAGACGCCGATCTGCTTGAAGGTGTGAAGCTATTGGTATTCCTACGAGACGGCATGGAGTGGCCAAACGGTCACGACGCCGATCCAGTTCGCTGGATGCAGCCTCATCAGGAAGAAGCTATCGAGAAGTTCGTGCTAGGCGGCGGATCATTCCTCGTTATGCACAACTCTGCATGGAACTACCCATTTGAGGGCGGTTACCGACGAACAGTTGCCGGTTACTTCCAGTTCCACCCACCATTCCAGCACTTCAAAGTCGATATCACAGACAACTCTCACCCAATTACTCAGGGCGTTGAAAGCTACGAAATCGATGACGAGCAGCACTTCATATGGTTCGACAACGATCGAGTCGATCTCTTTTCAGTAAGTCAGGGTGAAGATGGCAGGCAGTCCGCTTCAGGCTACTCACACGAATACGGTGAAGGTAGAGTCGCTTATCTCGCGAACGGTCACCGACTTAGCGTCCTGCAACAAGAGCCAGTACAAAAGTTACTTATAAACGCAGTGAATTGGTTGCTTCAAAAATAGCTCGTACCTTAGGTGAAAAAATGTCAGTAGAAATCAGAGACAAACGGTTCAGGCAGGTTGTTGGCGACGATGCTCCTTTGGAGCAGGTCGCCACTGGGTTCATCTTCACCGAAGGTGCCATGTGGAACGCGAGTACTAATGAGTTGGTTTTCAGCGACATGCCAGGTGATATTGTTCGCAAATGGTCCAAAGCTACTGGCGTTACGACGTTCAGGCAGCCGAGCAACAAACAGAATGGGCACTACTTCGACTTAGAAGGTCGGTTGATTTCATGCGCTCACGCTTCGAGCGATGTGACTCGTGAAGAGCACGACGGATCGATCACCGTGCTTGCTTCGTATTACGCTGGTAAAGAGTTGAATAGCCCTAATGACTTGATCGTAAAGTCGGACGGTGCGATCTACTTTTCAGACCCTACGTACGGTCGTATGGACGGCTTTGGTTTACTGCGCGAGCAGGATATGGATTTTCAAGGCGTTTACCGCATCGACCCTGTGTCGGGTGAGGTTTCGCTACTAGCATCTGATTTCGGTCAGCCAAATGGCCTAACGTTTTCGTTAGATGAGAAGCAACTGTTCATCAACGACACCGATCTCGGACATATCAGAGTGTTCGACGTAGCTGATGATGGAAGCATTTCGGGCGGTGACGTCTGGGCGGTTCCAGAAGGCTCTGGGAGCGGAGGTTGTGATGGAATGAAGCTAGATAGTGAGGGCAATATCTATTGCACGGGTCCGGGTGGGATTCACATTTATGCACCCGACGCGACGGCTCTGGGAGTGATTCAGGTTCCTGAGGTTGCAGCGAACTTCACTTGGGGTGATGACGATCTAAAGAGTTTGTACATCACCGCCTCGACATCGCTTTATCGCACTCGAGTGAACGTTGCCGGGCCCAGTATTTCTTAGCTACCTATCGTCGGCCGTCGGCATGTTTAGTCAACCGTCACAATCGAGATTCTCAAAATGATTACTCTTCACGTCTACCTAACTCCAAAAGATGGCAAAGAAGATGCCCTGCGTCAAGCGATAAACGATCCATGGATTTCGACAATGTCAGAGCAGCCCGGATTTGTTCAGGCTTCGATGCTCACACCGTTCAACGACGATTCTTCAGAAGACATCGAAGTAGTTTCGTACTGGAAGTCAGAAGAACTTCGACTCGAATGGGTAGCACGTTCGATTCACGATCAAGTCTTCGCTGGAATCATGGAAAACGCCCAGACCATTTCGCCAACCGTGAAGACAGTCAGCAACAAGTGGAACGTTTAGCTATCGCTCTGATTTAGGCAGCCACGATCGATCATCAGCAGGGCTGATTGGCTTGCAAACCTTGCAGGCTCGGAAGCCGTTTTGCTTGGCCTCGTCAACTGACGCGAAGTGAACACGGTTTTCAGGTTTAGTACGTCGACCCGGCGGACAATTCGTTCGACAGAAAATCTTGGTCGTCGTACAGCCATTGATTGGGATGCCACGCATCACCTAAACACCCAGTCGTTCAATCATTCCTCTAATGTACCGAGCCTGTCCTGCGTGCTGCGTGTTGTCCTGCACGACGCTCATCAGGCGAATTCCAGCTGTGACGTGGGGGTCGTAATTAGTGTCGACAATTCGATCTAGCTCTGTAGAGTCAACCGTTGGTAAATAGTCGAGCACTCTACCGGCTACTCGGTCGTGATAGCCCAATAAAATCGCCCGAGGTGGCCTAATCCCCGCCACTTCTTCAGGACCATCGCCGAAGCCAACTCCGGTTGAACCGGGAATTCCGAACCGTTCAGACCATTCTTCGGTTAACCACGCCTCGTCAAGTTGAACCACGTTTTTTAAATGGCTGTCTTGAATTCGAGTCAAATGCCACACCAGCCAAGCAATCGAATTCGCCCCCGACTCAGGTCGGTACGCAAGCTGTTCCTGCGTTAGATCGTCGGTAGCTTGATGAACAATCCGATTAATGTGCGAATACGCTTCAACCAATAAATCATTCGATTCCATCTTCGACTCCCGTACTTCCAAGTAGGCCACAGGACAAAATCTGCCGACCGCTAGATAATTACCGAATCTTGCCGGATTCTACAACCTGAATTTAATTAGTGTGTTGTCTTCGGTTTTCATTAAACATGCGGAGATTTTTAACGGCGAAAATGTTCACACATCACTCACGGAAACTCGGTCAATAATGCGACTGGTCGCTTATCATGCCGCTACGGTTCACATCGCATTAATCATCCGGTAGAGGTAACTCATGGTCACTGGGCTTTCCAGAGAACGACTTAAACGAATCGATACCCACTTTCAAGAAAAGTACATCGACACTGGAAAACTTCCCGGTGTGCTTACTCTTATCGCACGCCGAGGTGAGATCGCTCACTTCTCGGCACTCGGAAACATGGACTTAGAGAATAATAAGCCGACTACTGAGGACACCATCTACCGCATCTACTCGATGACTAAAGCGATCACCACGGTCGCATTGATGATGCTGTACGAAGAAGGTCGGTTCCAACTCAACGACCCGGTCCACAAATTTCTTCCAGAGTGGGAGAACACTGAAGTCTGGGAGAGCGGCGAACACCCTAATTGCAAGACCCGCCCGCAAGACCGGCCGATGACGATTCGAGATTTGCTCTCGCACCAGTCAGGGCTCTCATACGGATTCACCGATGCGAACGCGGTTGACCGGGCCTACCAGAAATTTGGGTGGGAAGAGATGGCCTCTACACCGCTCGATGAGTGGTCGAAACGTCTCGCTGAGATGCCGCTTTTGTTTTCGCCCGGGACCGCTTGGCATTATTCGCTGGCGACCGATTTGTGCGGATATTTGGTTCAAGTTTTAACGGACAAGAGTTTTGACGAATTTTTATCTGAAAGAATCTTTCAGCCACTCAGCATGATAGACACGGCGTTCGACATTTCGGACGACAAGATTGAAAGATTTGCGGCCTGCTACGTGCCAAGTCCTGAAGCCGGAATCAAACTACAGGATGCCGCCGCTACGAGTTCCTATCGCAAACCGACTCCGTTTAAATCCGGCGGAGGGGGGCTCATTTCAACTGCAACCGACTACTACCGATTCCTCCAGATGCTTGCCAATAATGGCACGTTCGAGGGGCGCCGTTACCTCAGCCGCAAAACAATCGAGCTCATGACTCAGAACCATCTACCAGATAGTAAATCTGTATTTGATCACGCCTTCATAACCCCAGAAGATGATTATCGGCAAGGCGAAGGATGGGGACTCGGATTCGCAATTTCACTCGGACAAAATAAAACCCAAATCACAGGCTCAAAAGGACAGTACAGTTGGGGTGGTGCGGCAAGTACCGAGTACTGGATAGACCCTGTGGAAGAAATAGTAGTGCTATTTATGACGCAACTAATGCCGTCCGGAACATATCCACTGAAACGCGAACTACAAGTTCTGGTCAATGCCGCCATCGACGACTAATAGACAGCCCAAATTCCAATTTCATCACAACAATATGGAGAACAATTATGAAAATCACAAACGTAGAAGCATGGGTAGTTGTGCCTGATCTTGGCGGCCCATCCGATATTTACGGCGAGTGGCAATGGACTTTCGTCACAATAGAAACAGATGAAGGAATTACTGGCTGGGGTGAGTCATCAAGTACTCCTCGAAATGGTTCACTACTGACCGGTGCCGGCGTTCGAGCGGTTCGTGAAGCCCTTATTGGTGAAGATCCTGCCGATATCGAGCGACTTTGGCACAAGCTCTTCAGGCGCTACACCTACATGGGTTCCAGGGGCTTTCCAACCACAATTATTAGTGGGATCGACATCGCACTGTGGGACATCAAAGGTAAAGCAACCGGGCGCCCCGTCTATGATCTACTCGGTGGCAAAATGCGAGATGATATTCGTATGTACGCGAATGCGTGGTTCGGGGGTTGCTCGACTCCTGATGAGTAC
>Ga0114999_10003237_pt1 | contig 20586 bp, 23 predicted proteins | sample ArcticOcean_MG_C_3_FD_89820 | JGI IMG/M metagenome (GOLD analysis project Ga0114999, IMG submission 89820) | Marine microbial communities from western Arctic Ocean - ArcticOcean_MG_CB8_126 | ecosystem: Environmental > Aquatic > Marine > Oceanic | place: Arctic Ocean: Canada Basin | collected...
CTTCGCGCGCCGCGTCTACGATCGGATGCGCGAACTTGACTACGAAGAATTCGGCGTCGTTGGATCCTTCAACTATCGCAATATCCGCCTCTCGTCCCGACCAACGATCCTCGTCGAACAAGCCTTCATGTCTCATGCGGTCGACGAAGAGCGCCTGGCAGATCCAGATCATCGACAAGAGATTGCCGAGAAAGTTCTCGCTGGCATTGTCGATTACCTGGCCGACCTACGAGCCTCAGAAGAAGAGTTGGGTGCCGTGCCTGAGGCATACATCGAGCCGGCGCCGGAGGCTCTCGATGACGGCTCTTGAGCAACGTCACGGAAGCAGACAGACGGCAAGCCAACAGAACGACCGGGAGCGGATCGACCCCTGGTCAATCCGCTCCCGAATTCTACTTCATTTTCAATCCAACGGCGTGCTCGTACATTAGCTCAGCGAGCCGTGCAGCGCATTCCAGTCATCGAGATTGTTGAGATTGACGGCGTCGAGAATCTTGCCCTCGTCCGCGATGCCCGCCTCACCGAGGATCTCGGCACGCGTGTCGTCATCGTGATTGTAACCACGAATCGCGGCATTGCTCGCCTCGATTTCAGCGGCAGGAATGCTGCCACCACGCTGCTCGAGGACCCAGGCCTCGAACTGTGCATACGTCGGCGCATTGCCCTTTACGAAGGCAACAGCCGCATCACGATCGACGCTCAGACCGTCCAGCACCATCTGGTCAAATCCACCACCGCACTCGGCGTAGCCGTCAGGCAATTGTCCCTTGGCACTCATGAGCAGCTTCGACCACAAGCGTGGCAGATGAATGGCGCCGAGGGGACCGGCAATATCAGAACTAATCGCGGGAGTGATGGCCACGAAGGGACCTCCTTGCAAGGTGATGTATTCAGTATTGAGTGCGAGGGGTGAGACTCACACCACTTTCGCGAACGATAGATAGTCCATGATCGCTGCAGCGTCAATCGTGGGTAGTTTCGTGGTCGCTATAAAATTGGCGCGTAGCACGTCAAAAATCTTGCGTTGATCAGTAAGGCAAGGAGCCCAGAGGCGCGAACCGGAGGCCAACGACTAAGACGACTCGCCCATCCAGGCGACTCCATCGATCTCGACGAGAATCTTCTTGTAGAGATCACCAGCACCTATGAGACGGCGCGTCGGCATAGGACAGCCGTCGAAAAACTCCATGTACGTCTCATTGAATCCATCTCGATCTTCCATATCGAGAAGGAAAACATTGACGCGCACCAGATTTGCCGTCGTCGCTCCCACGTCGTGCAGGGCACGCTGCACGGCGGCCATGGTGAAACGTGTCTGTTCAGCGATGTTGACGCCGACGACATCAAGATTGGCGTCGACAGGTCCAAAACCGGACAGATAGAGCGTGTCGCCGGCGCGACGCGTCGTACTGTAGAAAGGCTCCGAAGCGGTTGGTTGGTCAGCCATGACATCCTCTCCTCATCGCCCCGGTACCCAAAGCCAGTCCTGATCCTGGTTCGAGGCTCGGACGATCGTTGTGTGGTTGGCGGTCGTTGTGTGGTTGGCGGTTTCCTGCATTTTGCGAGATCTGAGGCCGGACGCGAATCCTGGCTCTGTACGAGCCGATTCCAGATCTCCTTAAAGGCCTGCGGCGAGACCATCCTTGCGTGGTTCCGACGCGGCACAGTAGCCATCGTCGAGTCGATAGATGATTTGCCCTCCACCAAAAGCCGAGGACGGCTCGACCTGGATCTGGTGTCCGAGCTGCTGCAGTCCTTCGCGCGTAGCCGCGGCCAAGCCAGCTTCGACGGCTACGTCGAGGCCACGATCAAACCGCCATCGTGGTGCGTCCAGCGCAGCCTGGGGATTCTGGCCTGAGTCGAAGATCCGTGTCATCATCTGCGCATGGCCCTGCGGCTGCATGTGTCCTCCCATGACGCCATAGCTGATCAGGGGTTCATCGTCGCGTGTGACAAAAGCCGGAATGATGGTGTGATAGGGACGCTTCCCTCCACCGACCTGATTTGGATGGCCTGGTTCGAGGGTGAAACCGCTCCCACGATTCTGCAGACTAATCCCGGTTTGCGGCACGACCACACCCGAGCCAAATCCAGAAAAATTGGACTGGATATAGGAGACCATTCTCCCTTCTGAGTCGGCCGCCGTCAGATATACCGTCTCGCCCTGCCCCGGCTGCCCAGACTCGTGCTCCATGACGCGCTGAGGATCGATCAATTCAGATCGCTGCTGCAGATAGGCATCATCCAGCAACGTCTGAAAATCGATATCGCGCGTCTCTGGATCACTGACGTAGCGAAAGGCATCGGCGTAGGCCAGCTTCATCGCCTCAATCTGCAGATGCAGACTCTGGATGCCGTCAGGATCGAGACGGGCAAGATCGAAATGACGGAGGATCCCCAGAGCAATCTGTGCGGTGATGCCCTGACCATTTGGGGGGATCTCGTGCAGCGACTGCCCCTTGTAGTCCAATTGAAGTGGCGTCACCCATTCCGGTTCGTGCGCCGCCAAATCGTCGACCGTCATGGCACCGCCACTGTTTGCAGCATGTTCAGCGATTGCTGTGGCGAGCTCACCATGATAGAACGCCTCTCCCTGTGAGGCCGCGATCAGCTCCAGTGTTCTTGCCTGCTCTTCGAATCTGAATAATTCACCCGCACGGGGAGCAGCACCCTTGCGAAGGAACGCCTCTTGCCAATCAGGCTGGTCAGCATATACGGACACAGCCTTTTTCCATGAAGCGGCTACCACGGGTGGTACGAGCCAACCTTCGCGTGCATATCCAATGGCGGGCCGGAACAGCTCAGCGAAGGGCAGCTTACCAAAACGTTTGGAAAGGGTCACCCATGCCGAGACACACCCTGGCACGGTCACCGCATCCCATCCTTTTGTTGGCATCTGGGTCTGACCGGCAAAGCGCTCCGGCCCCCACGCCGCAGGAGACCGACCAGAGGCGTTCAGGCCATGTAGCGTGCCGTCGGCATCGGAGAGAATGCAGAAGGCGTCAGAGCCGATGCCATTCATCGTCGGCTCCACGACAGTCAACGTGATCGCCGCCGCCAGGGCTGCGTCAATCGCATTGCCGCCTTGGGCGAGCATCTGCAGTCCCGCCTGTGAAGCAAGGGGTTGTGAAGTAGCCACGACCTGGCGCGCCATGACGGGCATACGTTGGGAGGGATAGTTGAAATCCCAGCTAAAGGACATGGATGGTACTCCTGAGGTCAGGCCCGTTTGGTTGGATCTATGATGTCGGAAGCGGACAAATGTAGGAATTAGCGCCCCTTAGAGCTGAACACCATGGCCTGTTGGGCTTAAGCCTACGCCGGGCAGGGCTTTTGTCATCCTATATGGTACTGTATTCTGGAGTCTGCTGGCTGCGGTCGGGCCGCCTGTGCTGGCATTGCTGGACCCGAATTTCGCTTACGTCCCGACGTTGCCGCAATTGCCCGGGAGATGTCGTTGATCGCCGCAAGGGAAAGGCCGGCCACTCGGGCTTCGGCAAGCGCGATGAAGATAACAAGATGCGAATTCCAGAAGACGCACACCCCGAGATGTCGCCGCCGACAAAGTAATTCGAGGACACACTTTGATGACCGAACGCCCGGCTGACCCCCTCTCGCTGTGGAACACACAGAGTCCTCGCTTGCATTTGGGCACACAGCGTTTCACAACCTCCGACGAAGACCTCGAGTTTCTCGCCCGCCATGGGGTGACTTCGATGGCAGTCAATCGCATGCCCGTCCATCGCGACATCGGTTGGGACGCACAGTTGCTAGGCAGCCAACGCGAGAAGGCGGCCGGCTATGGTGTTGACCTGGAAATGGTCGCCCTACCGATTGCCTCACTCAATGAGGCAGGGGGCTCCATCCCTGCTTATATGCTCGGGGACTTCAGTGCCGGTGAGCGAGAAATCGACGTCGTGCAGAAGATGGTGCGCGCTGCGGGCGATGCAGGGATCACCTCGATCAAGTACTACCTGTGTGAGATGGAAAATCAGCGCACTGAATCGCACCCACCGGGGCGCGGAAACACGCGGTATTCGACCTTCGATCTCAGTAAGGCCGACGCTGAAACACCGCGTTTCAACCAGCCACTCACGGCAGAACAGAATTGGGAGCGCGTCACTTTCTTTCTGGAGCGGGTTATTCCGGTTGCCACCCAGGCCCGGGTGCGGATGGCCTGTCACCCCTGTGATCCATGGCTGCCACCGGGCTTCAAGGGCGTCGACAGGATTCTCGGGGGATTTGATGGATTTCAGCAGTTCATAGAAATCTGTCCGAGTGACTACCACGGGCTGAATCTCTGCTTGGGCTGCATGGCCGAATCGGTGAAGAATCCAGCGCAGGAGGTTCCACAGATTTTGCGCTACTTCGGCGAGCGCAAGAAGATCCACCTCATCCACTTCCGCAATATCTTTGGTGGCCTATGCGATTTCCAGGAAGTGTGGCCCGACGAAGGCGTGATGGACATGTATGTGTTGATGAAGACTCTTCGCGACGTCGGCTATCCGCACATGGTTGTGCCCGATCATGCGCCAGCATCCGCTGCACCTGGCAGTCGCGAACAGTCCTTCGCCTTCCAGTTTGGCTACATACGGGCCATGCTGCAGGCGGTTGAATCCGTAGCCGGAGGAAGCTGATGCGTGTTGTCGTTGTCGGTTGTGAATATACCGGGGTCAGTACACTGATCTCTCAATTGGATAGCTGGGGTAAGGCACGTGGCATTCAGCACCACCTGGATGATCACTTCACGATCCCCGACGCCTTCCACTTGAGCGCCTCAGAACAGGAAGCGATGCTGACGATGCTGCCGGCGATCAAGGAGCGATTACAACGCTTCCAACTCGTGTATCACGTGCGTCTACTGCACCGATACCAGCACATTCTGATGGGCGGTTTCCATATTGAGGAAGCCATTTATGGACCTCGCTATTACTATCCAGGGAAACCTCAGCATGTCCGAGAATACGAGCCAGACATGCCGGATGACGTTTTGCTGGTTCATCTGAGCGCGACACCATCCTGCATTCGTCAACGGCTGCAGGATGCACCACATCCTCACACGCTGGTACCCGCAGAGGATGTCGAAGAGATTCTCGACGCATTTGCCCTCGAGGTTCGCCAATCCTGGATGCGACGGAAGATCGTCATCGACACGTCAGGCACGTCTCCCGATCAGTTGCTCAAAACATTTCTTGAGCGGTCCATCCCTCACCTCACCGCGGCTGACGCGGCAACGAGGATGCTGGCTCCATGACCGACTCAGCACCGGCACCAGTGTGCTTCGATTTCGAGCGGCCCGTAACAGCACGCTCGCAAGAGGACTTCCTGCAGTTGTGGAAGGAGACGCGCAATTTCCTGTTGGGGGCCGAACTGATACAGTTCGAGATGCTTTTTCCTGGCGCTGAAGAGATGGTCGACATTCTGCGCAAGCACCCGGATACGAAGATCAATTCGAATCAACTCGATGAAGAGGCTGCCGAAACAGACCTGGTCGAAAAGATGCGCCATGCACCACTGGAGCAGATCATCGATCTGCCCTTCAACATTGCCCTGTTTGAGCTGCACAACTTCTATGGCGAAGGGCACTTCCTGCAGACATTCCAACAGCAGGTCATGATTCCCTGGCGAACCTTTCTCGCCAGCTCTGGTCTGACGTGGCAGCGATCCTACCCCATCATTTTCATTTCTGGCAAAGGCTGCAGTTCCCAGTATCATGTCGACAACTCTCACGTAGTGGCATGGCAAATCCATGGAACGAAGTCATTTCATGGCTTTAGCGACCCAGGCAAATACGGCCCCGTCGAGGGCATCGTCGACGACCGCAGTCCCTACCGCAGAAAACATCCCCCCGAGCACTCTCCTGAGGATGTATTGACCTATGTCATGGAACCGGGGACCATGTTGTGGAATCAGTTACTGACTCCTCATTGGGTCGACGGCGGAACGAAAAGCATCGCTGTGAGTGTGAATATCTCCCATGGTGGAATCCAACACGCAGGACAATTCTGTCCCAACGAACAGGTGCTGCGAAAGCGCTGGGAGGACCACCCTGAGGAAGCCTGGCTCGTAGACCCGCGATACTAAAGGTGCATCAACCAAGGAGAGGCATCATGAACATCCGCGGTGCGGACTTCGTCTACTACCAGTCAAATAACATGGAGAAGGCGGTCGCCCTCGCCGTGGAGGATGTCGAAGAAACGGCGAAGGAACTGAGGCGAAGAGTGTGACCGTGACGGTTCAGACCAACGAGCGATGCAGACGGCAACACGATCTGGCTAACATTATCGCAAGGACGGCTCCGTCGCTGACTAACCTGGCCGCTATTCCAGTACCGCGTCTGGGGGCGACTACGGCGGCACCACGATGATGATCGGCGCCATCCGGACAAGGTCAGTCAACTCACTCTAGATGAGCGCTCACTCATGGGACTGCGTCACAATTTTTTCAGTTTTTCGAACTCGCCGAAGCTTACCGAGCGATCCGCCTCGCCCTGACACACGAGGCAGAGGGGAGTCAACGGATGTTATCGTCAACTCTCGCAATGCATTGAACATGCCTGCACAGGTATTGGCGCGGTTCATGTATCCAGATGTCGTCGTACGCGAAGAACTATCGGGAAATCAATCCCTCGTCGACTGGAAATCGGCCACGTCCATCGCTTTCGAAAGCCAGGTGGGGGGCGCGGCTTTGATCGACCAGACGCATGTGTCACCGTCGTCAGTTGACGCATAGATGTACGTCCTCAGCAAGAGACCTCACCGTTGCCGGACCGCGCTGAGGTCCGCTATCTTGGGCCGCCTCGAGACCCACCTTCTTCTGACACCGAGAGAATGAGATGGCGCAGAATCAGTCACAGCCCATTCGCGTTGGCATCATCCGCTGCGATACCCACGGTGCCTACTACGGTGCCTTGATGGACGAACATGACCCTTTCCGTCTCCAACGCCCCCTGGAGGAAGGCCGCCCGAACCGCTACTCCTGGCAGAGCGGGGGAGCCCATTTCTATCACTATACAGACTACGCGAATGCCGCTCGCATGACGGTTGAGGCCGTCGAGGGCTTCCGCATCACCAAGGTGTGGGATGAGCACCGGGACGCCGCTGAATGCCTCGCCGCGGTCTTCACCGAACCCCCACTCGTGTGCGATGGCTTCTCAGATGTTAGTGATGATGTCGATCTCGTCTTTGTCGCCGACTGCAATGGCGACGGTAGCGATCACCTGACATTGGCACGACCGGGGCTGGAGAAGGGCGTTGCCACCTTCGTCGACAAGCCTCTGGCATTCACTGTGGATGACGCTCGGCAGATCGTCGAACTCGCCAGGTCGAATGGTGCGCCACTGGCGTCGATTTCTATCCTCCGCGCCCTGCCAGATGCTGCTCTCTTTGCAAAGAGATTGGCAGAGGTCGGACCATTGCAATTTGGCTCCATTCAAGGCGGGGGGCCAAGTCTTGCAGGGCAGATCCATACGATCAGCCTCGCACAAAACATTTTCGGTGATGGCGTTGTGGCCGTTCGTGCAATCGGAGACGAGGGGCCCAACACGATCCATCTCGACTTTGGCGACCGAGCGGATCGACCGGCGCAGGGTGTGACCCTCAGCTGTGATGTAGGTCGTGTCTGGCACTGCGCTTTTCATGCGAGTGCTTTCGGTCCCGAAGGCGCCATCCACTCTCCCCCACTCGGAGACTTCGTCTTCCCTTTTGGGGCGGCCCAGATTCTGCAACAGATACGCGCAATGGTCCACACTGGCCAGTCTCCAGAGATGACATCCGGCATGGTCGAGGCCGTCGCCATTGCCGAGGCATCCCGTATGGCGCACAAGACGGGGGACCGGGTGATCGTCGAACGACAGGAGGACGGAGCATGACAATCAACCGCTGTCACCACCACGGCTTCACTGTCTCCGACCTGGACCGATCGGTTGCATTCTATCGAGATCTACTTGGACTGGAATTGGTGCGAATCTCGCCGCGCCGCAACTTACCCGAATACGATCACATTCTCGGGTATGAGAATGTCGCGCTCACCGTCGGTTTGCTGCGCCATCCGGCAGACGAGTTTCTCCTCGAGTTGATCCAATACGAGAATCCCGTGGGCACGACTCGCGACGTACAGAATGCCTTCGTGGGAGCCTCCCACCTGGCCTTCGAAGTCGAAGATGTCCAGGCGATCTACGACAGACTGATCGCGGCCGGATTTGGCGCCATCAACCCTCCCATCGATATCGAACGCGGTGGCAGCGTCGTAGCACGAGCCGTGTATGCCTTGGACCCGGACGGTATCAGTATCGAACTGTTCCAGGAATTCGGCGATGTCGTCAACAACTGACATGAGCGACCCTCCCTTCACCTTGCTGACCGGTGCCACAGGCGCGATTGGCCAAGCCATCGTGGAACGCCTGGTCAGCGACGGGAGACCTGTTCTCGCTGTCGATCAGAACACCGATGCCCTGCTCGATCTGCAGTCTCGTTTCGGTCGGGATTTGGTCTCAACGGTTGCATTTGATCTGCGGGACCTTGAGTCAACACCAGCACTGCTGGTGGATCTCACAGAGAGATTCGGTCCATTTCAGCACCTGCTGCTCAATGCCGGCGTCTGGCCCACGGCACCGATTGTGGAAATGTCAGACGAGATTTGGCAGGAAAACTTCGCCGTCAATGTGACTTCACCCTTTATGTTTCTTCGTGGCCTGACGCCGGCCATGGCGAAAGCCGGCGGTGGCGCCGTGGTCTGCACATGCAGTCGAAATGCACATCGATCAAGCACAAACAACGCCGCCTACGACGCGTCGAAAGCCGCCTTGCTGGCATTGGTAAGAACCGCAGCGGGCGAATTCGCGCAGGCTCGAATTCGCGTCAATGCCGTCAGTCCCGGTGTGGTATCGACACCGTCAACGGCTGCCATTGAAGAGGAGCCCTTCCGCTCCACCTATCTACGGCAGATACCGATGAATCGCTATGGCACTCCAGCGGACATTGCCGGCGCCTGCCTGTTTCTGCTCTCTGATGACGCGGGCTTCATCACGGGCCAGGATCTCATCATTGATGGAGGGCAGATCGCCTGCCAGGACTCCTCACGCCTACTCGATGCCCCCGAAGAGAGAGACTGATGGCACTGGACATTCCCCAATTGCTTGATCTGTCAGGTCAGGTGGCTGTCGTGACCGGCGCAGGACGTGGCATAGGACGAGCCATCGCCCAAGTGTTGGCGGCGGCGGGTGCTCGAGTTGCTCTTGCGTCACGAACCGCTCAGCAATTAGAGCAGGTCGCTGCCAGAATGCAGGCTGATGGCATACCAGAAGATGCCATTCTCGTGCTACCGACAGATGTCGCTCAACAGGAACAGGTAGAAGATCTAGCCAAGACCGTCATCGACACCTGGGGCCACATTGACATTCTCATTAACAATGCCGGCCTCATTGAGTTCGGCTCTCTTGATCAAATCGAACCCGATGGTTGGCAGCGTGTCATCGACGCCAATCTTACGGGTCCCTACCTCTGCTGCCGGGAAGTCGCCCCACATATGTCGAAAGGCGCAGGGGGCCGCATCGTCAATATCACTTCTGTCAGCGCGCAAACAGGCGGCGTCTCGGGAGGTGTCAACTACACCTCGTCGAAGGGTGGTCTGTCGGCGATGACGAAGACCCTCGCCCGTGATCTGGCGCCAGCAGGAATTACCGTCAATTCGATCTCTCCCGGTCAGATCGACGCCGATCCGAAGTTGCTCACAGCTGAGCAGAGAGAACATGTGACGGGTTTGATTCCTCTCGGACGACTCGGTGAACCTGAGGAAATCGCTTATGCGGCGCTGTTTCTCGTGTCCCCCATGGCAGCCTACATCACAGGTACCACAATCGATGTGAATGGCGGCATCCTGAAGCGCTGAGGAAGAGCTCTTAACCAGAGATCGATTTCGCCCCCGCCAGCTGTGCCAGCTGCTCGAGCACCTCGTAGGGCTGAGCTCCGACGACGGCACGGCCTGCCAGCTGAAATGTCGGCACGGCGGTGACACCCAATTGTCGACTGCGCTCCCAATCGGCCGAGACGGCCGCCCGCATGCGGGGGGCACGCAGGGCCCGACGAGCACCCTCTGGGTCGAGATCGATGCTCGCGGCGATCTCGACGAGCCGGTCTACGTCAGCCAGATTGGTATCCTCAACGAAATATGCCACGAAGAGTGCCTGGTGAATTGCGTCTCCCCCGTCGCGAGTGACTGCCCAGCTGGCCAATTGCTGCGCCCGTCGACTGTTGTAGGTCATACGTCGATCTGAGTATTCCAATCCCTCCGAACGCATGAGCGCTGCCATTTGTTCTTGCATTTGCTCCACGTTCACATCGCGGCCCGCGAACAGCTGCTGCATACTCTGCCCCTCATCAGGGGTTTCCAAATGCAGGGGATAGTGGGTGAGGCGAAAAGTCAGAGAGAAATTTTCAAGCAGTCGTTCAACACGGACCGTGCTGAGATAACACCAGGGTCATATGTAGTCGGAGAACATCTCCAGAACAACGGGATCCTCCGTCGACGTAGGTCCCGCTTCAGTCTCAACTCGATCGTCAGAATTCGTCAAGGCGCCGACTCCCACCTCACCGCGATACTCGCTGGCGACATGGCCCGATCATACCGCTACGGTGTATCAGCAGAGAGTGTTTCCTCCGCTTCTGGTTTTGTGATCAACTCGCGTGCAGCAGAGAGAAATCGAGGTAGTCGGTCTGCACAGTTAGGCGGCTGTCGGCGACGCGAGTCGGCAAACGCCCCAGGTCAGCGGGTTCTGCCGGTTCGTCAAAGGCTTGCAAAGGACGTGGCGCAGAGGTGCACCACCATCACCCATCGTTTCAGCTTACTTCAACTCCTGCGCCACAACTTCGCGCACCTGATCGACACGGAATGGCTTCGTGATGATTTGACGCACATTAGGCAGCCGTGCCGTATCCGGATCCATTCCTGTGATGACGATGACGCGTAGATCAGGGTCGTCCCTCTGCATCGATGCCAACACGTCATAGCCGGACATGCGTCCCAGACTCATGTCGAGCAGCACCAGGTCGACCCCTTTCCTCTTAGCATGGATCTGTACCGCCTCGTCGCCATCGCGAGCCTGCAGAATCTCGTAGTCGTCCCAAAAAATCGTCGCCAGCAATTCCAGAATTGCCTCGTCGTCATCGGCGATCAGAATCGTCGGGCGTTCGTCAGTCATTCGTGATGTCGTCACTCTCTGAGTCGATTACGCTACGTCTATCCATGGCACGGAAAGACTGTACAGCATGATATAGGAAACTGGGTGCGACCGGCCGAATCGAGACCTTCGTACGAGACGTGGGGCCGTCGTAGTGATTGAGTTGATAGGAGATCCAATCGACATAGGGCAAGGCGATGCGATGGACCTCGATGTCGGTGACGTTCATGTCTTTCTCGCTGGCACACCGAAAATTCTTGCCCCCACACCCTCCTCAACCCACCTTGGGGGCTCGATGCCTGATTCGCACTCGACGCCGACGGGGATAGGTGAAACAAGACTGGCACGAAAAGGAATTCGAGTGCCTCGTCGCCCTCGGCGAGAGCACGACGGCGGGAGGCTGGTCCAGCTCACGTGAACGCTGCTGGGCGTCTCGACTGTCTGCCCTGGTCAGTGACGTGCAGTCGCGCCCCGTGCGATGGATCAACTCGGGGATCGGCGCCAACGTCATCTCCACCCGCAGTCCCTCCTACGAGCACAGTGGCAAGCCGGCGGGCCTGGAGCGGCTCGAGAAGCACGTGTTCGACCACAGACCTGATCTGCTCATCGTCAGTTACGGCCTGAACGATGCTCGCGGTGGGACACCACCAACGCAGTTCGCCGAAGATCTATCGATCCTGGTCGGACGAGTCCGTGACAACTGTGATCCGGTGATCGTGCTGCCAGGACCCTACTTTATGACCAATTTCAGCGGCGGCGGCCAGGACTGGTCTCATGCGGACATCGATCTATTCGAGCAGTTTAACCGGCAGGTCGCCTCGGTGGCTCAAGCCTTGGATTGTTTGTTCGTCGATCTGCTCGCCGGGTATAATCGCACACCATGGCTCGTGCATCACGATGGTGTGCACGCCAACGACCTTGGCCACCTCGTCGTCGCTCATCGAATCTTCGAGAGACTCGTGCAGAACTGCTCCGGACTGGCACGCCACACGCAAGCTCTGGAGGAGTCGATCCCACCCTGGCGTGACGAATCCACTTTGCAGGCCGACTACGGCCACTGATCGGGGAAACATGCTCAAGCGCAGTTTATCGGGTGGCATTTATGTCCATCCCTGGGACATCACGTTCTCTCTTTTCCACCCGCACTTGAAGCGAGTCAGCGTAGGGGCTGCTGGTGACGACGACGAGGCTCGGCTCGCCAGCCTGAAGTCATCTCTGCAGGATGTGCCTGACTACGCGGAACCGGAGATCATGCACAATCAGCGTAGTTTTGACAGTTCTATCGGGTTGCAGAAAACCGTGAGGTTGGCGCGAGACGCCGGCATTCGCCATCACTCCTTTCACGACTACGGTATGAGCCGACGCCACGAACTGGCGTGGATCGGCGACTGCCGCGACGCTTGGTCTGAGGACGAACGATGACCCTGCCACATACAGTTCCCACTGATCCCGGGACGATCTGGACAAAAGACCCTGACCCCGCCATCGATACACCACCTGACGCCGAGACTGATCCTGCACCGGAAGATCGCTGGCCCCCCTCTGCTGCCCGCACAGGGATCTATGGTGTGGTGACGCCGCACGTCGGGCCGGCCCCATCCGGTGGTTGGCGGATGTACTACACGCAGATCCTTCCACGAGAAGGCCACCCCGCCGGGGCCAACGACTACGACAATGCGACAACGCGAATCGTGAGTGCGGCCTCAGCAGACGGCAGCAGTTGGTCTCCCGAAGCGGGGATCAAACTCACGGCCGCACAGGGGGGCGCTGGAGACTATCGGGTCGTGTCGCCCGAGGTCGTCCCCTTGAGCGATGGTAGCGGTCGACTGCGGATGTATTTCGAATGCAATCCCGGCGCCCAGTCGGTGGCCAGCTCGATCCGTAGCGCCCTGTCTGCAGACGACGGCTCAACCTGGACCGTCGAATCCGGCGAACGCTTCAGTCTCGGCGGCAGTTACAACTCACCGCGCATCATCATCCTCGACGACGGCCGTTGGCGGCTCTATTGCGGTGACCGCGGCGTGGGGATCGTCAGCGCCATCTCCGAAGACGGGGGTCTCACCTTCCAGCGGGAACCAGGTGAGCGGATCATACCCACCACTTCGTACGAAGCGATGACGAGTTTCGCCCCCGAAGTGCTACGCATCGCCGGTGGCGGCTATCGCATGTATTTCGCCGGCTACAGCGCCATGGACTGTGCGCATGTCCTCAGCGCCACATCACAGGACGGTCTTCACTGGGACAAGGAGCCGGAACCCGTCATCGCCCCTGGTGGCCCACTGGACCGCTCGAAGTGTTCGGAAATGTGTGTCATGCCCCTCGCACACCTACCTGGCAAGGCGCCTCGTTATCGGATGTTCTATGAAGCCTGCGATGGTACGGCCGCCAAAAAACGGGGTGTCTGGCGCATCGTCTCTGCCACATCTGGCAAGTAAGAAGACCCATCATGAGCGAACCACCCATCGCCGCCGGGCCACCGCGCAACCCCCTCCTGCTGCCTCACATCGATGATTCCCTGCTCGCCCGAGTTCTGCGTCGGCCGTCAGATGAGCTGGCAAAAGCGACACGACCAGACTTTGTAAACAATCCCCAATCTCCCGTCCAGTGGTCGGGCGACGATTTCGCTCAAATGGAGAGCAACCGCGAAGATCTACTGGATTGGCCGTCGGTGCTGAGTCAATTCGACGCAGAGGCATTTTTGCGCGATGGCGCCTGTGTTCTCGAACATGTTATGACCCCCAAAGCCATCGACGCCTGGAGCGAGGCCCTGCTCCAAGGTCAGCGATACAATGACCGGCTGATCTCGGGCGATTGGAAGGCGATCGACTGGGCCCATCTCGGACGCACGTCTCCCACGGCATCGATCGCCGCTGAGGACGTCAACAGGGCCCGCGGCGGCAGCCAGCTCATGCCCCAAAGTGACGATGAGGCGGGCGTGTTGACGCTACGCCAACACAGTGTCTTCGCCGAATATTTCTCCGCCGGGCACGTGGACTTCATCATGAATGTGATGACCCACCCGCAGATGCTCGACCTGCAGCGTTTGTGCCTTGGGACTCAGACGGTGTATTTCGACCACAACCAACTACTCTCGCGAGCACCTGGGTACGCGGGTGGGCGTTGGCACAGTCACAAGATTGGCGCGGGCAATGACGATGGCGTCGTCGTCGATCTCGAGGTCTATCGCCGCCAGCCGAATATCAATCTGACCCTCTGCTATCCCCAGGGATTCAGCGCCGACGCGGATGGCGGCCTGAAACTCGTCGCCGGCAGCCACCTGTTTCGTGATCCCACCGGCTGCCGTGCCGAGGATGATGCTGCCCTGCGCGCTGGCTGGATGCAGGGGCAACATCATCCCATAACGGGCAAACCTCTGGAGATCGAGCACCTCGACCTGCCACCGGGTTCGATCGTCTGTTGCCTGTCACACGCTGCTCACGCAGTCGCACCAAAAGCACTGGAGCGCTCTACGCGGTGGTGTTCGCTGTTCTGCTATAGCAAGGCTGACGAGGACAACGGCATCGTCCAGCCACCGCAGGCGGTCCCGCCCGTCTGGGCCTTGAAGGCACAGCGGGGTGAGCTACCAACGACGCTGACCCAACTACTGCAGCACAGTTTCGATCGGCAACTGACGGGTGGACGGCTTGGCAGCTACGACGAGTGACCTCTGAACTTTTGAACCCTGACTGAAACGAGCCCCATGTCTTCAGAAAAACGACCCCGCGTACTCACCAACGACGACGGCTGGATTTTGGGCACGTATCCGTCACCCATCTCCGTTGAACAGCTGCGCGACAAGATGGTGGCACCGCACGAGGGTTCACCTTTTGACACATTCATGTGGAATATCGGGGGCCGTGAGGTATTCTCCTACGAGACGCATGTCGGCGAACGCTATGCCGAGGATGTGAAGACCTTTTCCGACCCGGCAGCGCAGACCCGTGCTGAGAATCTTCGCCATTTGATCGATGCCCACGGCGGCCCCGTAACAGTCATCGCCCAGCTCTGCCACAATATCGGCATGAAGTTCTTCGCCTCCTTGCGGATGAATACCCACTACAACGTCGACGACGACTCGCTGGGATATGGACGCTTTCGACGAGAGCATCCTGACCTGCTCATCGGACGTCCAGGCGAAGATCTCCATCCTGGCGACCCACTGTGGGGGTTGCGCACCGGCAAGGACTACGCATTCCCCAAGGTGCGAGACTTCACTCATGATGTCGTCGGTGAGCTCGTCGAGAGACCGGATGTCGATGGCATCGAGTTGGACTTCATGCGCCATCCGGGCGGGTTTCGCCCGGATGAAGCGTACGCCAACCGTTACCTGCTCACTGACATGATCGTTCAACTTCGCCGTCGGATGGAAGCAGCAGGAACGTCTCGTGGGCAAACGTTGGAACTGGCAGTGAGGGTCGCCCCCACGCTGGCCGACTCTGTACGGCTCGGCATGGACGTTGAAGAATGGATCAAAGAAGGCCTCGTCGACTTGGTCACCGTCGGTCTTGGCTTCAATCCCTTCGAAGCACGAATCGCACAATTCGTCGCCGCCGCTGAAGGCACTCCGTGTCGGATTCTGGGTTGTTTCGAAGCACTGCGACCTGTGATGGATACAGAGGTCTTGCGAGCGATCGCCGCACGTTATTGGTCCGAGGGCGTCGACGGTCTCTACTTCTTCAATTTCTACAGTATGTCGCAAGAGTGGAAGCGCGATGTAGTGGGCGAACTGGCCAAGCCCGCGGCACTGGAGCGGGGAGACAAGATCTACGAAATCGACAAGGCCCGGGGGGGCTCTCCTGAGTCACAGATCGGCCACGCCTTTAGGTATTGTCTCCCCCTTGAGCAACTTCCCGTGCGTCTTGAGCAGGTGCGAACCGAGCGACCAGCATGTCTGCACTTCGAGGTGGCGGACGACATCGCCGCCGCAGAGCACAGCGGCGCTCTCGGCAAATGCGTTCTGGGCCTGGGATTCGGTCACTTGCAGGAGGGGGACGAGATCGCAGTGAGCCTGAATGGTGTGACACTTGCCTGGCAAGATCGACACGTACCTACGAACAAGTGGACTCACCAGATCTATGATGCAGACTGGAATCGATACCCGTCCAAACTCAGGTTGGCCGAATTTGAAAGCGATCCCGTGGAATTCGATCTGCCTGTGGGGAGTCTCAGACAGGGCCGAAACGAGATCCAGGTGAGGCTCGTCCAGCGTGCCGCAGACAAGGCCCAAACACCGGCGCCGGTGTTGGCAGATGTGCGTATCTGGATTCGCTACAACGCTTAAACCCGTTCACACAGACCTACTCACCCCCTCCCAATCTGTACTGCCAGCCTATCTGTACTGCTCCAGATCTCCCCGAAATGTCAGCCCAAGAAGCTCCTCGGTGCGCTCAACATTGCATGTGTCTCGCGCCTCGGGTGTACCGACCACGTGCAGTACCTCATGCCCGATCGTCGTCGATTCGGCGGCAAGCCGGCAGGCCTCGGCCAGGTCGTGTCGGCAAACGAGACCGTTACGATAGCTCCCTGCGAGCGACTCTCGATTGCGGCCGATCCCCGCTCGACTGTCGACGATATAGTCAGGACGTAATACGACCGTCTTCATGCCATAGGCATCGTGGAATTGTCTGCACATTTCCTCCTGCAAACGCTTCTGAATGCCGTATTGCGAACCCTCCATGCTGCGTGTTTCCCCCGAGAAGAACACGCCCTTCGGATGCGCGGCGCTACAGGAGCCCATGTGCACGACCCGCTCGATCCCGCGTCGCTGCGCCGACTCCAGCACATTCCACAGCCCCTTGAGATTTACCAGGAAGGACTGGGTATTGTCTTCTTCCCTGAGTTCGGAGCGGTAAGGAAAGTGCACGGCCAGGTGAATGATCGCGTCCACATCCTGAGTGGCTGAGTGGACAAAATCGAAGTCGACGATGTCCCCATAGTGCACGTCGTCTCCGGCCCACATGCCATCGATGTCATTCCACTGATCCCAGGAGTCCGGCGAGAACACGACAGCCCGGGTCTCGTGTTTGCCCTCCAGAGTGGACAGCACGGCACGCCCGCTCCAGCCCTCGGCACCAAAGACAGCAATCTTCATTCGGCTTCCTCCGCGAATGCTGCCCGTAGGTGCGCCGCCGCCTTGGCGATCGAGACCGGACGATCTTCCTCATCGTCACCCTCATAGACGATGGAGATGCAGCCGTTGTAGTCCACCGCTCTGAGCAGACGACCGATTCGCTCGTAGTCGAGAATCTCTTCTCGCCCACTGGCGATCTGGTAAATCTTGCATCGTACATAGCTGGCATACGGCAAGGTTTGTTCGATGTAGGCGTAGAGGTCGACATCGGGATCCACGTCGCCGAAGGCACCGTGCGCGCCACGCCACTGCCCGGTGTCCACGACGAGGGAGAAATTCGCATGGTCCACCTCCTCGCGGATGCGCAGCACGTCTGGTCCCGTCGCCGCCAGATTCCTGTTGTTATGATTCTGCAGCGCCACGACCACGCCGCGCTCTGCCGCGTAATCGCACACCTCACGCAGACATCGGGCCAGCGCCGCAAAGAGCGGCGCTCGCTCTTCTGTCTCTGTCGCAGACCATCCAAAGACCCGGATCAACGGCGCACCGAGGACCCGCGCCATATCGATGGCACCCTTCGCTTCGGCGATCTTGTCCCGCTGGAATTCTTCATCTCCAGCGAAGCCGCCGCCCATTCCCAGATACCCAACAGGTAACCCGAGATCGAGGCACTGACGTTTGAGGCCTAACAGATAGGCCGTCTCGTGCGACGCGAAGGCCCGTTGATGGAAATCGACGCAGTCGAGGCGTAGAGCGTGGCAGGTCTGGATGAAATCCTCGACGCTCGTCTCGGCCCCTTTGAAGCTGAGATAGTTACAGCCAATCTTGATCATCGATCTCTCGCAGAATTGGTTTCAGGATGCAGATTCGCTAGGGTTGTAGCCACACCGTTGCGACGATTGCGAATCTATAGCGACCAGCGTCGTCTAACCATCCGTAAATAGGGGGTCCCATGAGCCGCGACCACGAGGTCATCTTCTACACCGATGGCCGCCACTCCAATGTCTACATCTACGAACCGCCGATGGACAAGCGGCTCTACACAGCACCTATCGATGAACTCGTTGACTTAGGCGTAGATACGATCAACTATGCTGTCGGCGACTGTCGCGTGCTGCTCTATGACACAAAGGTGGGCGAGCGGTGGGGACACAACCTGCGACGGACGAATCACATCATCTGGTATCGCGCCGCCGTCAACGTGGAGCAGTTCATCGCCGATGGCAACGACCCACTGCAGGTCGTGTGCGAGCGCGCCCACGATTTGGGCTTCAACTTCATCCCCAGTCTTCTGCTCGGCATGCAGCATCAGGAACCAGCCGAAGTCAACGACTGCCGCTGCTCCGACTTCTGCTTCGATCATCCCGAATTTCAGGTCGGCGCCGAAGCAGATTTCCCGGCGGCCCGATGGGACGACCCTGCGAGATTTTCCTATGCGATTGCCGAGGTCCGGCAGAATCGCCTCGCCGTGATCGAAGAGCTCGTCTCCTCCTATGGCACAGACGGCATCGAACTCAATCTCGCCGACTATGCCCCCTTCCTGGCGCGTCGCGAGATTCCCGAACACACGCAGACCTTCACCGATTTCGTCGGCGATGTAAGACGCTTGTGCGATGCTGCAGCAAAACAACAAAATCGCCCGAAACGACTACTCGTGCGCGCTGCGGCGAGTCTGTCAGGCTGCAAGGCGATGGGCATCGATCTGGCCAGCATGATCGGTGATGAGATGGTGGATACCGTGATCGCCATGCCGCCGCACTCGACGGGGCGGATGGAGCAACACCCAGCGAGTGTCACCGAACTGACCGCGGCCGCCCGTGGCAAGAATGTGAAGATCGTCCATGGCATTTCCACGGAAGTCAATCACGACGCCTTCCGTACGGCGCCACGCGAAATGCTCGTGTCGCAGGCCGCCAATGGATATGCCGCTGGCGCCAAGGGCGTGTTCTTCTCCACCTACTATCCCAACGGCTATCCCTATGCAGATGCAGATCTGGCAAATCTGCGCCACATGGGGCATCCCGAATTGCTCACACGAAAAGACAAGTACTACGCCGTACGCCAGGGCCCCAATGGCCCCGACGACCCCCCCGGTGACTACGACCAGCCTCATCCTCTGCCGGTAGAGCTCAAGGTCGGTCAGCCAGGCGCGACACAAACCCTGTATCTGAGCGATGACGTGGCCGCCGCGAAGGATGCTGGAGAGTTGTCCCGCTGCGAGTTGCGTGTCCGGCTCGTGTCGCTCATTCATGACGACACTTTCGATCTGTGGTTCAACGACCAGCAAATTCTACGCCACGACCAGGAGTGGCACGACTGGACCTATACTGTGCGACCCGTGCCCGGCAATCGCCTGGGCAGCCACTACTGGATCACCGTCGATCTGCTGCGCCTGGGGCCGCTCCCCCTGCAGGGAGACAACGTGGTCCGCGTCGATCTGACACACCACGACCCACGTTGTGCCCCACCCGTGCTGTTGCACGACGTGGAATTGATCGTCCAATACAGAGATCGCCGACACGCCCCGCGCCGGGACGAGTGGGCCGCCGACCCAAGACAAGCTTGAGGGCCCCTTGAATGTCCTCGACTATCGTCGGTCCTACGTCATCAACACCGCAGCACAGGATGGCGTCGAGATGAACACCTGCCGCAGCCAGATTCTGGCCTCGTGCACTTTGACCGACGATTCGGATCAGTCTGCGGAGCGATCATTCACCTACTACCTGTGCAAAGAGTGTATCGGCGAGCACATGTACAAGGAGATCGGCATCGCCCAGGTGCCGACCGCCGAAGTGTGCACGATTGTCGGTGAACACGAATCGTCGCTGCAAAAGAAATTCGCCAACCACGACGATGACGTGATCCAATCGGGTGCCAACGATGTCCGCCGCAAGGGATTCGCCGGTGGGGTTGCCTACTGGACGGATCTGCAGTTTCTGCTGAAATCGATTGGGGCCCGCCCATTGACCGCCACCGAAGACATCATTGCCTCAACCCTCGCGGGCGAGACCATGATTGGCAGCACAACGCTGATCGATTCAGAGCGAGGCTGGAGGGCCCGCCTCGAGTACCCGATCCCCTACGTGAATGTGCATCCACCCGAGAATCGATTTCAGGTGGACGTGGGCCCGATTCTCCATCCAGATTTCACGTCGACGGAAGAACTGCTCGTCGACCGACTTCAGTTCGCCTACGTGATGTACAATCAGTTGGACGAGGCCGAATTCATTCTGCGTGTGCCGACCCTAGTCGACCAGAATCCAGTCGACCAGAATCCGTCGGCCGAGACATTGCATTACGCGAAGGTGGCCAAGGTGGCCGCTGTCAGCGAGTTGTTCGC
>Ga0114999_10003245_pt1 | contig 20555 bp, 17 predicted proteins | sample ArcticOcean_MG_C_3_FD_89820 | JGI IMG/M metagenome (GOLD analysis project Ga0114999, IMG submission 89820) | Marine microbial communities from western Arctic Ocean - ArcticOcean_MG_CB8_126 | ecosystem: Environmental > Aquatic > Marine > Oceanic | place: Arctic Ocean: Canada Basin | collected...
AAGCCATTCGCCTCGAGCCTCAGTTCGGCTTGGCTTACCTCAACAGAGGTATCGCGTACGCCAAGCTGGGCGAGCACCAGCGGGCGGTACAGGACTACGACGAAAACATTCGTCTCAACCGTCAGAACGCCAGGGCCTACTACTCGCGGGCTAATGGACCAAGGCGCCGTCACGACGCGAGAGACGGTCCTATACTAGCGGCGCGAGGAGAGCATCATGGCAAACGCGCGTATCGTCCGTCCCGACGATCAGCCCCAGATCGACCGAGGTAACGGCGCGGTGACCGTCCCTCTGCTGTTGAAGGAGACCGGCGCTCGCTCCTTCATCTCTGGTATCTCGATCTTCCAGCCCGGCGTGGCCGTCCCTCTGCACAGTCACAACGTCGACGAGATGGTGACCGTGCTCGAAGGCACAGGCGAGTGCGAGGTCGAGGGCGAGAGCACGCCTGTGCGGGCTTTCGATACTTCGTTCATACCGGCTGGCGAGGTGCACTGCTTCCGCAACACGGGGTCGGCGCCCATGCGCATCCTGTGGGTCTACGCGGCCACCGATGTGACGCGCACCTTCGCGGACACAGGCGAGACCGTGCCTCACCTGTCGGCCGCCGACCGCATCGGCCGCTAGGGCGGCGCGCTAGGCGCTGCGAGGCCGGGAGCGCGCCGCAACGCCCACCGGCATGGCGATGGCCCCTTGGGTCATGGCCAGCGGAATGAACGCTGCAAAGAACGTCGATAGTTCGTGCCCTGCGTAGTCGCGCTCGCCGCTCGCCAGGTAAATGAGGGTAGGGGCAACAACTGTAATGGCGCCGGCCAGCGCGCCCAGAACGTTGGCGCGAATGCCCATGGCTGCGCGCCCCAGCGCGATGCCGATCAGGAACGGGACGAAGAACCCGCAGGCGACCCAGATCGGCCCGACCTGATCACCAGCCCAAGGCTCGGCGTTGCCAAGTGTAACGAATGCCGTAGCAGCCATGGCTCCGACCAACGCGACGCTACTCGCGGTGCGGCCCGCGCTCATGCGCGTCTGGCCAGCGTCGGGGTGTGATGCGGCGGTGCCAATTCGCAATGCCTCCGTCGCCCCAGGACCCTCTGCGCCCCGTCGTTGTCGGGTCAACGGCCGTATGCTACCATCTGGCTCGCGCTACGCAGGGGCCCATCGTGCCTCACTAAACGTCCGAGTCGGACTATAACGACCCCGTTCGGTGAGTGTTCCGTTTGACCCAAACCCCGATTTCCACCGTCAATCCTTTCATCGCCGCCGCTGTCGCACGGGCGCTGGCTGGCGACGTCCTCTCCGCAGCGGACGGCTACGCGCTCATCCGTGCTGACGGCGTGGACCTGGTCGCCACCATGGGGGGCGCCGCTGAGTTGAATCTCCGTGCGCGGCCTCATCGTCAGGTCACCTATTCGCGCAAGGTTTTCCTCCCGCTGACTAACCTCTGCCGCGACCGTTGCGGCTATTGCACCTTCGTGAAGGGGCCCAACCAGCGTGGCGCCCACACGATGTCCCCCGACGAGGTGCTGGCTGTTGCGCATCGGGGCGCCGAGCTTGGCTGCAAGGAGGCGCTTGTCAGCCTGGGCGACCATCCTGAATGGCGGCACCCGGAGATGGCAGAGGCCCTGGCGAAGCTGGGCTACGACTCGACGCCCGCGTACGTCGCGGCCATGTGCCAACTCGTATTCGAGGAGACGGGGCTGCTACCGCACACCAACTGCGGCGTGTTGAGCGCGGACGAGCTCGCAGCCATCGCCCCGTGGAACGCCAGCATGGGCATCATGCTCGAGAGCGTGAGCCCGGCGCTGTTCGAACCGGGCGGACCTCACCATGGGACGACCAGCAAGGCGCCTGAAGGACGGATCGCGACCCTGGAGCGCGCTGGCGAGCAGGGCGTGGCCATGACCACTGGCATCCTCATCGGCATCGGTGAGACGCTCGATAGTCGTGTCGACTCGCTACTGGCCATACGCGGTGTGCACGAGCGGCACGGCAACATCCAGGAGATCATCGTCCAGAACTTCCGCGCGAAGGCCTCGACGAAAATGCGGGGCGAACCGGAGCCCACGACCGTCGACATGCTCCGCACGCAGGCGACGGCCAGGCTGCTGCTTGGGCCGTCGATGAACATCGAGTCGCCGCCCAACCTCAACGAGGGTGGCTGCCAGACTTACCTGCTGGCGGGGAACAACGATTGGGGCGGCATCTCTCCGTTGACCAAAGACTTCATCAACCCCGAGGCCGCATGGCCCGAGGTCGAGGCGCTCCGACGGCTGACCGCGGATGCGGGATTCGAGCTCCGAGAGCGCCTGGCGCTGTTCCCGGAGTACGTCGCGGCGAAGGGCTGGGCGACGTCGGATGTGCTGGCGCACCGGATGGCGGAGCTAACCGCGGACGACGGTTACGTCAAGCGCGAGCTGGAGGTCGGCTGATGCGGTCGGCGCGCAACCCCTCCTCACCGAGGAGAGGGCAAAGTAAGGACAGGAACGACATGAGTCAGTGTTCGCCACGCGGCGAGAAGATGAGGAGACGATGAGCGATATCAGCGAGCTTTCGCACCTGCACGAGGCCGTCGCCCAGATGGTCGATGCGGCCGACCCGGACGTCGCGCGAGTGCTGGACAAGGCCCTTGCCGGCGGCGAGGTCAGCGTTGACGAAGGCACACTCCTCTTCGGGGCGGAGGGCCCGGCGCTGTTGGCGCTGATGGCCACGGCCGACACGCTCAGACGCCAGACCAACGGCGACCTTGTCACCTACGTCGTCAACCGCAACATCAACTTCACCAACGTTTGTATCAAGCACTGCGGCTTCTGTGCGTTCAGCCGTGACCACCGTGAAGAAGAAGGCTACTTCCTCCCGCTCAACGAGATCATCCGCCGCGCCCAGGAAGCCTGGGACCTGGGCGCGACCGAGATCTGCGTTCAGGCCGGGTTGCCGCCGAAGATGGACGGCTCGCTGTACATAGATCTGACGCGCGAGATCAAGGCGGCGCTCCCCGACATGCACATCCACGGCTTCTCGCCAGAAGAGGTGCTGTATGGGGCAGTGCGATCGCGCTGCTCGGTGCGAGAGTACCTCGAATCGCTGAAGGAGGCAGGGGTTGGGAGCCTCCCCGGCACGTCGGCCGAAATCCTCGTCCAGTCGGTGCGCGACCGCATCGCGCCGGGCCGCATCACAGTCGAGCAGTGGCGCGAGGTCATCACCAATGCGCATGTGGTTGGCATACCGACCACATCGACCATCATGTTCGGCCACGTCGAAACCGACCGCGAGCGCGCCCTGCACCTCGACTTCGTGCGCGACGTGCAGAAGGAGACAGGCGGCATCACCGAATTCGTGCCGCTTTCGTTCGTCCACGAAGAGGCGCCGATGTGGCAACGCCAGTTGGTCGATGGCATTCGGCCCGGCGCCACGGGCGCCGACGTCGTGCGCATGCACGCCATCGGCCGCATCATGCTGCACGGATGGGTCGACAACATCCAATGCTCGTGGGTCAAAGAAGGCCCGAAGCTCGCGCAGGTGCTCCTCTCCGCCGGTTGCAACGACGTTGGCGGCACGTTGATCAACGAGAGCATTTCTACGTCGGCTGGCGCCTCGTTCGGGCAGTTGGTGCCGCCGTCCGAGTTGCGGCGCTGGGTGCGAGACATTGGCCGCGTACCGGTTGAGCGGAGCACGCTCTACAACGTGCTCCGCAGCTTCGAGGTCGAGCCCGCGGAGCCCGAGCCACTGGACATCGCCGCCAAGGAGCCGGGGCGTTTCGGCTCCTACCGCGAGCTTGTGTTGCTGGACGAGTTCAGGTACGAAGGCCAACGCGCGCCTCGGCTCGACGGCCCGACGCTGCCGGAAGTTCTGGCACGCCGCGCTGGCGCCGGCGAGCCTGCCAGCGGATAAGCGCTTGCCATGAGAATCGTCGTGCGCTTAAAGAACGGAAGGGGGTGGTGCTTCGTTGTAACCGGTAACCTCGCATCCGCGCCTGAAGAGAAGGAGCGGTTCAAAAAGGCGGTAGGCCGGTTTGGAGAACGCCCTCATGAATAAGCACGTCCTTGCCATCGCCGGTGGCGTCGGCGGCGCGAAGCTGGTCGTCGGCCTCGCGCACACGCTCTCGCCTCAGGAGTTGACCGTTGTGGTCAACACCGGCGACGACGAGACCTTCTATGGCCTCCACGTCAGCCCGGACCTCGACTCGGTCATGTACGCCCTCGCCGGCCTCTCCGACGCCGAGCGCGGCTGGGGTCTGGCCGGCGAGTCCTGGCGGACTCTCGAGGCGCTGGGCAGGCTGGGCGTCGATACGTGGTTTGGGCTCGGTGACCTCGACATGGCCACACACATCCGGCGCACCGAGATGCTGCGCGAAGGACACACGCTCAGCGACGTTACGCGTGAGCTCTGTGGAGCCCTAGGCGTGGACGCCAACGTTGTTCCGATGAGCGACGATCCCATCCGCACCATCGCCGTGACAGACAAGGGCGACCTCGCCTTTCAGGACTACTTCGTCAAGCGCCACTGCGAACCCCGGATCAGCGCGGTCCACTTCCAGGGCGCGGACGAGGCGAATCCAGCGCCAGCGTTCGCCATGGCACTCGATGGCTTCGAAGCACTCGTGCTGTGCCCGTCGAACCCGCTCGTCAGCGTAGGGCCAGTCCTTGCAGTGCCTGGCGTCTTCTCGGCCATCGAGCGGTTCACCGGCCCTCGGATCGCCGTGAGCCCCATCGTCGGCGGTCAGGCCCTCCGCGGTCCCGCGGCCAAGATGCTCGGCGAGCTGGGCGAGAAGGTATCCTGTGTCGGCGTCGCCCACCGCTACGTCGGCATCTGCGACGTGCTGCTGATAGACCGGGTCGACGCAGCCCACGCCGAGGAAATAACCGCGCTGGGGATCAGGCCCTACATCACCGATATCGTCATGAACACCGACAACGACAAGACCCGCTTGGCTGAAGAGGTCGTTTGGCTTATCGAAGGATGGAATGACTCCAGCCGCTGAGGCAGCAGGACTCCGCGTGCTGGTGCCCATGAAGCCTCTGGCATCGGCCAAGATGCGGCTTGCGACCCGGGTCGAGGACACGACGCGCCAAGGAGCCGCTCTGCTCATGCTGCACCACGTGCTTGGCGCCATCGGCGAGGCTGTCGGCGCCGACGCCTGCACGGTCGTCGGCGGAGATCCGCTCGTCAAGGAGGTGACGCTCGCGGCGGGCGCCAATTGGACGCAAGAGCGTGGCCATGATCTCAATTCCTCGTTGGCCCTGGCGATGATGAGTGCCTGGTCGGACAGCGCGAAAGCAGTCCTGGTCGTGGCCGCGGACGTCCCCATGATCGCGTCTGGCGACATCCTCGATATGATTGCCGCCAGCAACGGCCTGAGCCGTCCGGTTGGAGCCCAGGCCATGGCGGACGGAGGCACCAATGCACTGCTCTGGCCGGCGAGTGCCAATTTCCCCCCCGCCTTCGGCGAACGCAGCTTTGGCCGGCACCAAGCTTCTGCCGCGGCGGCAGGTACCCCGCTTGTCTCATCGGCGGCGGGCGGGCTCGCCTTTGACGTCGACAACCCCGGCGACCTCGACTACGCCCGCGGCGCAGTTCTCGGTTTCGCCGAAGCGCTACCCGAGTGGGGCAAGCGCGTCCAGCTATGGCTCGCGGCCAACGCACCCCGGCCCGCATGGGCCGACGCCTTAGACGAAGTGGAGAGAGACGAAACTGGAGGTCGGCTCGCATGACTGACGAAGGCACCAAGGTCGGGATCCTGTTGGCGACGCGAGGGCTCGTTATGCGCGCCCAGCGAGAGGGCAGACCTGCCGACCCTGGCGTCTTCCTGGACCTGGCCGAGCGAGCGGAGGCTGCGGGCCTCGACTCTGTCTGGGTCGGCGATAGCCTCGTTTCGAAGCCGCGACTGGAGCCTGTTGCCGCACTGGCCGCCATCGCCGCGCGGACCAGTCGCGTACGCATCGGCACCGCCGTTATGCTGCCGGCGATTCGGCACCCCGTGACCCTGGCCCACAGCCTGGCGACGGTGGACGTGCTCTCCCGCGGCAGGCTGGTGCTCGGCCTCGGCGTGGGCGGCGCCTTCACCCCCGACCAGGAGCGAGATTGGACGTCCGTGGGAGTGGCGCCTCGCAGCCGGGCGGCGCGGCTGGGCGAAATGGTGCGCTTGATGAAGCGTCTCTGGACCGAGGACGAGGTGTCGTTCCAGGGCACCCACTTCCAGGTTGAGGGCGTCTCTTTGCACCCGAAGCCCGTCCAGCCAGGGGGCGTGCCGCTGTTGCTCGCCGCGCACCATCGCACAGGCTCGGAGGCGCAGTACCGGCGCGCGGCGCGCTACGGCGACGGGATCATGGGCATCACCGACGAACCGGAAGAGTACGCCCGCGTGGCGCAGCGCGTAATGATGCTGGCCGCGGAAGAGGGGCGGGACACCACGAGCTTGGAGCGCGTCTTCTACATGACAGTACACATCGACGACGACGAAGCTGTGGCCCTGTCTGAGGCGGACGACTTCCTCATGGCTTACTACGGCGTCCGGCACTGGGCGGAGCGATGGGGGCCTTGGGGCCCCGCGAAGGCCGTCGCTGCGCGTATGCGCGCCTACGCCGACGCCGGTGCACAGCACCTCATCGTGCGATTCGCGTCCTGGGACCAGCAGGCGCAGTTCGAGCGCTTCGAGCGCGAGGTGCTGCCGGCTTTCCGCGCGATGCCCTCGGCAGCCAGCTAGCGTTCGCGGGGTTTGACCCGGATGCGCTGCGCGACGTCGACCCCGATAGAGACAGGAACGCCCTCGCGGCGTAGGTCAACCACACCGCGATACGGAGCGTTGTCTACGACCTCGATGGGCTGACCGGGCAGCACCCGGTTCTCGACCATGTACCGCAGCAACGGAAAATCCTCATCCGGGATCTGGACGATAGTGTAGATCCCGCCGGCCTCGGTCTCACTCAAGCGAAGCGTGCCGGGGTTGTCCTTGCGCAGCCTCTCCTCGCCGACCCCATAGATGGGACGTCCGTACGGGCACGTCTTCGGGTAACCCAGCTTCTCCTCGATCCGCTTCAATAATGCAGGGGAGATGGCGTGTTCAAGCCGGTGGGCCTCGATCTCCGCACGCTCGATGGGGACATCGAGCACGTCCACCAGCAGGCGCTCGGCCAGGCGATGGCGCCGCACAACGTCGCGGGCGATGAGCTCGCCCTCCGGCGTCAGTTCCACTTCCTTGCTGCGATTCACCTCGACCAGGCCCTCGCGTGCCATCCGGTGCACCATGCCCGAGACGGACGCCATCGTCGTCCCCAGCCCTTCCTCAAGAGGGATGTGGCGCAAATAGCTGGCCAGCTGCCCAACGTGTGGTGCGATGCCGTCCTCGTGGAGAATGGCGAGCGAGAGCAGGTAGTTCTCGGCGGCATAGGAGAGAGCTCGCGCGCTTCGGCCGCTGCCGGGAGTTTGAGCCGCTCGACGTCGTTGGGTGGTGGCCATGGAAACCTCGGAGGGCGAATAGGCCCTTCGGGGCATTATCCCACTGACTGCACTATCCCATCCATCGCATTTCTGCGGGCGCCTGGCCGCGGCGCGTATTGCCATTGAGCGCGGCACCCCTGGGTCGGGACCACGGGCGTTGAGAGGAGAGCTAACTGCAGCGAGACCACTGGGGCGAGTGCCTGGCCCGACGAGGACTAGCGGCCGTTCCCCCCCAGTACTAGACTGCCGCGCATGGCAGTCCTTGCTGGTCCCCAACGTCAGCCGCAATCAGGTGGCCCTCCTGACTCCATAGTCGTAATGCTCCACGGCCTCGGGAGCAACGGGAACGACCTCATTGGCCTGTCCCGGGCGCTCGCGGACGACCTCCCCAATACCGCGTTCTACGCTCCGGACGCGCCGGACCCCTTCGAGGGCGGCCCTACCGGCTTCCAGTGGTACTCCCGCAGCTCACCGGAGGCGCGCATCGCGGGCGTCCGTCAGGTAGCGCCGCTGGTTGATGCGTTCGTCGATGATCTGCTGGAGAAGCACGAGCTGGCGCCATCGCGGTGCATCCTCCTCGGCTTCTCGCAAGGGTGCATCGTGTCGTTGCATACGGCTCCGCGGCGCCAGCGTCCTTTGGCGGGTGTCGTCGGTTTTAGCGGGGCTATGGTGACGGGCGAAACGTTGGCGGATGAGCTCGCAAACCGAACCCCAATCCTGTTGGTGCATGGGGCCGACGACACCGTCCTGCCTTCGGAGCGCACCGAAGAGGCCAGACAGGTGCTCTCAAGCCTCGACGTGCCCAACGAAGTACACATCTTGCCGGGGCTGCCGCACTCCATTGACCAGAGGGGAGTGCAGTTGGCCGCCGATTTCATGCGGCGGCAGTTCGCTTAGGCTCAAGCTGCGACACGCTACGGGCCCTTGATTGACGAATACCCAGATCGCTTTATGCGAGGCACGGACTGGGTGGGTATGGATTGGAATTACGACGCCGATTTCGGTTTACTCTTGGCAAAACCCAGTAGAGCACCCATAGATAACCTGGGCTCATCCGGTCAAGAGAAGTTCGCATGCCAGAACGCCGAGAACTTGCTGCAATGAATGTACAACGACCCTATGCCGCAACAGGCAACGCCTGACTGCCAGGCCCAGGCTGGGTAGGCAAAGCTGCGCCAGAGTGAACCGCCGCTGACGTGACGCACGACCCCTGCGGGTGAGCGCCTGCCTGCTAGAATGCCGCCGCTCATCCCCTCACCCGGAGCACCGCATGAAGATCGCCGTCTGTGTGAAATGGGTACCCGTCGTTGCCCGTATGAAGTTCGATATGGAGACGAAGCGCATCGTCCGCGAGGGCGTTCCCAACGAGCTCAACGCCTACGACCAGCTCGCGGTGCAACGGTGTGTTGAGCTGAAGGAAGCCGACCCAGCGATAGAGATTGATGTCTACACTATGGGCCCCCCGGCAGCGGTTCAGGGCCTCCAGCAGTGCCTCGCCATGGGCGCCGACCGTGCGTTCCATATCGTCGACCCCGCGCTGGCGGGCTCCGACACCCTGGCGACGGCGCGGGCGTTGAGCCTGGCCCTGGCTAAAGGTGACTACGATCTGCACCTGTTCGGTGCGCATAGCGTCGATGCCGAGACTGGCCAGGTGGGCCCGGAGGTCGCTGAGTTTCTCGGGCTGCCGCAGGTCACCGGTGTCCGCAGGTTGGACCTCGCTGGCGACGGCTTGCTGCGCCTCGAGCGCGAAGTTGAGGACGCTGTCGAGACCGTCGAGTGCGTGCTGCCCTCCGTGGTCACCGTCGTCGAGGGGGTCGCCCCGGAGGTTTTTCCTGGGCGAGAGGCACTTCAGGCGGCGCGCGAACGTGAGATCCCCGAGATCACGGCGAAGGACCTTACTGACGACTTCTCGGTTTTCGGCGCCTCGGGTTCCCCGACCTGGGTCGAGGAGATCCAGTTCGTCGAGTCGAATCGCGAGCAGCGGGTGCTTGAGGGAGAGACTCCCGTCGCGCAGGCCGTGAAGGCCACCGCAGACTACCTCCAGGAGCGTGGTCTGCTTGACCCCGCTGTTAGAAAGCAGCGGCATGTCAGCGATCGGACCACGAAACCTACGGTACGCGAGGCCACCGGTCCTGCGATCTGGGTCGTGGCGGATTTCGCGGACAGCGGGTTGCGCACCGTCACCCGCGAGTTGCTGGGCGCAGCCGACGTCGTGGCCGATGCCATAGGCGGATACCTAGTGGGCGTGCTCATGGGCGGACCAGATACCGGGCGGCACGCTGAGGAGCTCGCGCACTGCGGCGCCGACATCGTGGCCCTGGCTGCGGACGACGCCCTGACCAGCTACACGTCTGATGCCTACGCCTCTACGCTCGCAGCGGCGATCGACCAGCGCCAGCCCTACGCGGTGCTCCTGCCCTCGACGGTGAACGGACGAGACCTGGCGGCGAGGGTCGCGGCGCGCCTGCGGCTTGGGTTGACTGGCGACTGCGTCGGCCTCGAGGTCGATGCCGAAGGTCGGCTTGTTCAGATGAAGCCTGCCTTCGGGGGTAACATCGTGGCCCCCATCCTTTCGAAGACCAAACCCTACATGGCCACCATTCGCCCTGGCCTGCTGGATCACCTGCAGCCGGCCCGGACACGCAAGGCGGACGTGATCGCGCTCGATGTGTTCGCCCCTGCCAACCCAGCGGTTCGTGTCTTGGGCCGAGCACTGGTCGAAGGGGGTGCTGGCACGGCGGGTATCGAAGACGCTTGGAGCGTCGTGTGCGTGGGCATGGGGGTCGGCGGGCCCGAGCAAATCGCTGCGCTCGAGCCGCTTTGCGCTTTGCTTGGCGCCGAGCTCATCTGCACGCGGGACGTCGTGGACGCTGGGTGGATGACTCGCCAGCGGCAGGTCGGCCTCACGGGACGCTCGGTGGCGCCCGCGCTCTACATCGGCGTCGGCGTTCGGGGCGACTTCAACCACACTGTCGGGATTCAGCGCGCAGGCACTGTCGTCGTGGTGAACAACAATAAACGTGCTCAGTTTTTCCGTACCTGTGACCTGGGCATCATCGCCGACTGGACCGAGTTCGTTCCGCTCCTAGTCGAGGAAATTAAAGCCAGAGTAGGCTAGGCCCCCCTCGGCCCGCGCCCAGGCTGACGGAGCTGGCCTTGCATCCTTCGGGAATGCCTCTGTCGTATCGGCTCATGCTGCCGACTGGGTTGCTAAAGAGCTCGGTGGGCGTGACAAGTGCAATAGTTCCCTCAGTTGGAATGATCTCTTCCCGTGTGGTGCACCTCTCGTAGTTGGAGCCGATTCCGACCCCAAGAGAATGCCTAGATAGTGTCCGGGCCGCCGCGCGGAGAGCCCGGCTCGCTAAGTGCCTTGCGTCAGCGGGGCCAGCAGCGCATTGAGCATATTGGTTATCGGCGTGGGGACCGCGCGGTCCTTGCCTCGGCGGCTCACTGTACTGACTAGGGCCTCGGTCTCGAGGCGCTTGCCCGCCTCCCGATCCCTCGCCATCGAGCTCGTTGCCTCGTCGGGGTAGCGCATGAGCGTCTCGAATGCGGCATCCATGGCATTCGCTGGTAGGTCCGCGCCTTCGGCCGTGGCGACGGCCACGTACTCGGCCATCACCGCGCGGACGAGCGCCGCGCTCGACGGGTCGCTGCGCAGCCGTTCCGCCGTCACGCCGGTGAGAGTGGTCGTTGCTGCGAACGGACCCAGGAACGCGAGCTTGGTCCACAGCTCTCGGAGCGGATGGGCTGTCAGCTCGGCGGGCCATCCGGCCGCGATGGCCTCCGCCAGGATTTCGCTTGCACGGGTGGTCGACGCCGGGGATAACGGACCGAACACCACGCGATTGACCGCGCCGGTCCGCCGGACGACGCCAGGCGATGCGATGGACGAGACGACGTAGACCGGCCCGGCGAGGACGTGGTCCGCGCCAACCTCGGCGGTGAGCTGGTCGCCCGAGTCCACGCCGTTCTGGAGCGAAAGCACCATCGTTTGCGCGTGGACAATGGGGCGGATGATCGCAGCCGCGGTTGCGGTGTCGTAGGCCTTTACTGCGAAAATGACTAGGTCGTTGGGCGCCCCTGCGACGGGCCGAGGCATGGCCTTGACCGGCACGGTGAACGGCGGCTCATCGTCGCTCTCGACGCGCAGCCCGTCGCGCTGCATCGCCTCAAGGTGAGGGCCGCGCGCGATGAACGTGACGTTGTGTCCCATGCGGGCCAGCAGCGCCCCGTAGTAGCCCCCGACACCGCCGGACCCCATGACCAAGACCTTCATTCACACTCCTCATTACGCCCCTTTTGCGCACCGAGGGCGCGCACCGTGCGGCGAGTGTATGGCGTTACGAAAGGAGAAGACAACAGGATAGGGAAAGGCCCCGCGTGTTGGCGGGGCCGTGGCGGCCGTGCGCTAGACGAGTACTCCCCATGAAGGTAGTGCGGCGTGTCCGCCTCCCACCTCAAGCGGCACCGGATTCCGGAGTTCTGGCCGCGTGACGTACTCGTGGGCGATGAAGCCGATGGTGGACCCTGCGACGGCGAGAGCCAACAGTCCTAGCGCGATGAGGAACGCGTAGACGATTTGTTGGCTTGAGCGTGGGGCGCTTTGAATGACCATGGCGTCTGCGCCCATTAAGGTACTACAGGGCCTTTGCGGGCGACAAGCCATGGGCGGGTACAATCACTATGTGGTCACCCCTCCTCTGTTCTCCCACCTCGAGGCTGCGGTTGAGGTACTACTGCACCGACCCGCCGGCCTCTTCGTCGACCTCGACGGCACCCTGGCAGACATCGCTTCGACCCCAGCGGAAGTTGAGGTGCCCCTGCGCGTTCGTGAAGACCTCGAGCGCATCGGCCGGCGACTGGCCGTCGGAGTGCTGACCGGCAGGGAGGCGGGCGACGCGCGGGCCATCGTCGGCAGCGACGAGCTGCTGTACGCCGGGAGCCATGGCGCGCAATGGTGGCAGGCAGGCCGTGCGTGGTTCGCGCCCGAGGCCGAGTCCTACATCTCGGCCATTCACACCTTGGCCGTGGCCGCAGACCGACGGTTTACGGTGCAAGACGGCTACATAGTCGAGGACAAAGGGGCGTCGATGTCGGTGCACTACCGGCTCACTGACGATCCCGCCGAGGCGAAGCGCGCCGTGTTCGAATTTCTGGCTGACTCGCCGGAGGCGGCCATGCTCTTCGTGTCCCAAGGCAAGATGGTGGCCGAGGTGCGGCCGTCCATCAGCCTCACCAAGGGCAGCGCGTTGCGGACCGTGGTGCAAACTAGGGGCCTCGCCGGCGCCATCGTCATCGGCGACGACACGACAGACCTTGATATGTTTCGCGCGATGACCGAGCTGCGCGCGACTGGAAGCTTAGCGGGCATCGCCATCGCCGTGCTGGGTCCCGAGGTTCCGCCGGAGCTGGTTGTGGCGGCCGACTACACGCTGCAGGACCCGCGCGGCGTGCGTCGATTCCTAGGGTGGCTTGCCGAGAAAGTGGAGTGAGGAACGGGCCCGCGACCGCGGCCGCGAGGCGCGCTACGCGCTGAGGGCCGCAACGTCAGCCAGTTGACTCATTAGCCAGTTGGTGATGTCCTCGCGCTCGATGGTCTCGACCATAGCGAGATTGCGCGCGGCCCGCTCATCGCTCGGCATCGTCAGCGCCTGGTGCAGCGCCCGCGCCGTGCCCTCGATATCCGCCGGGGCGACCGATAGGGAGCCGACCTTCAGTCGCTCGTGGGCGCCAGCAGCCTCCGAAAGCACGAGCACACCATTGCGCTCGTTGACGACCGGCCCCTCCTTGGCCACGAGGTTCATGCCGTCGATGACCGAGTTGACGATGAGGACATCGTACAGGCGCATGGCGGCGATGGCCTGGATGTAGTTGTTTTCGTAGTAGACCTGCACCGGCTGCCAGTCCTCGCGGCCGAAACGCCGATTGATGCGGACCACCACCTCGTCGACCTCCTCAAGATAGCGTTGGTACTGGCGTAAGTGAGTCCGCGACGGGACTAGGAATGCAAGGAAGCGCACGTCGCCTTGCAACTCTGGGTACCGGTCCAGGATCGTTTCGTAGGCGGTGAACCCGCGGATGATGTTCTTGCTTGGCTCCGCACGGTCGACTCGAATGATGGTTCGGTTGCCCAGCTGGGGAAGTAGGCGCTCCTGGTACTCGGCCGCGCGAGGCGAACGCGCTATCTGGCGAACCTCCTCGACGTTGATGGAAATGGGGTAGGCGCGGACCAGCGTCTCGCGGCCGTTCGTGCGGACGGTCTTGGCGTTGTAGTCGACCTGCGCATGGTCCAGAAACGTGCCGCAGCTATCGAGGAAGGCGCGGGCGTCGCGCTCGGTCTGAAAGCCGACAATGTCGGCCTGGCACAGGCTCTCGCAGATGCTCTGGCGCATCATGGCGGGCAGGAGCTCCCAGTAGGAGGACGCCGGCCAGGGTATATGGATGAACTGGTGGATGCGCGCGTTGGGTAATTGAGCCCGGACCATGCCCGGTACGAGGTAGAGGTGATAGTCGTGGATCATCACCAGCGGGCGCTTCGGCGTCGAGCGCGCCTCGTCCACGATGGCATCGGCGAACTCGCGGTTGACCTCGACGTAGCCGCTCTCCCAGGCGTCGTAGATGGCATGGTCGACCCGCGGCGTGTACGCCGAGCTCCACATGTAGTGCTGGAGGAACCACAGGAGCGGATTGCAGATGATGTTGTAGTACTTGTGGTACGCCCGGCGGCCCGTGGTTACGTAGCGCACCGAGACCTGCTGGCCGGCTAGTGGCGAGCGTATCGCCTTGCCGCCATTCGCCTCGGCGACGCGTCGGTCGCCTTCGCCCATGGCGCTGGCGATCCAAGTGAACTCAATCTGGCTGGTGAGGCCGCTGAGGGCAGTGACAACGCCCCCGCTGCCGCGGCGAGCCTGGAGTTCGCCGCCAGCGAGAACGTGGTATTCCATCGGCCCACGATTCGACGCCAGAATGAGGTGTTGCCCATCTAGCAGCTCGTCGACCAAACCCCAAACGCTGGCCCGATCGCCTTCGGCTGGCGTGGGTCCCTCCATCGCACACCGCCTTCCCCGTCCGCCGGATGTCCGGGTTTGTGGCGAGCCGACCTGGAGCACGCGCCGCTATGCCGTATGCAGAAAGGGGGATGATGCCGTGCGCGCCGAGCATCGATTCGCCCTGCTGGCGCCTTGCCAGCCTACGAACCAAGCATTCATCCTACCGGACTCACCGTTCCCCTCGACGGCAGGAAGCCTATCGAGCCAACGAATCAGGCACATATCACACTAGCATGGGCAGGCAGGGTCGTCAACGCTCGTTTTGCAGGCCGTTGCCTGCTGGAGAGCCAACGATCTGCCCTCGTGGCGACGCGCGCAACGATTGACACCGGCCATCCCCGCGCATACACTTTTCCTAGGCCGTGGAGCCTCCCACAGCCATTCCGAAACCCCGAGACGGCCGCCGCTTCATGACGACCGACCCACCCATGTCCGGCGACGATATCCGTGCCGCCTTTCTGGAATTCTTTGAGGTGCGCGGCCACCAGGTCGTCCCTAGCTCCTCCCTCATCCCTGCAGGCGACCCTACGTTGCTGTTGACCAGCGCCGGTATGGTGCCGTTCAAGCGCTACTTCACGGGCGAAGAGACACCGAGCAACCCACGCTTGGTTTCCGTCCAGAAGTGCTTCCGCACGACGGATATTGAAGTGGTCGGAGACAAGACACACCTCACCTTCTTCGAGATGCTGGGCAACTTCAGCGTCGGAGACTACTTCAAGCGTGACGCCATCGGATGGGGCTGGGAGTTCCTCACCCGGCGCCTCGGCATTGCCCCCGAGCGCTTGTGGGTCACCATCTACCTTGATGATGACGAGGCTCACGACATCTGGCACAACGAGGTCGGCGTTCCCGTGGAGCGCATCGTGCGCCTGGGCGACGCCGACAACTTCTGGGGTCCGGCCGGCACCGAAGGCCCGTGCGGGCCGTCTAGCGAGATCCACTACGACTACGGCGAGCACCTGGCCCCGGGCACGAAGGTCGGTGACGAGAGAGCGGACGACCGCTTCGTCGAGATCTGGAACCTAGTCTTTGTTCAGTTCTACCAGGATGCCCAGGGCGGGCGGACCCTGTTGCCCGCGCCCAGCATCGACACAGGTATGGGGCTGGAGCGCATCACTCCCGTCATGCAGAACACGTCCTCGGCCTACGACACGAACCTGCTGGCGCCCGTCGTCCGCGCCGTTGAGAGGGTCAGCGGCCGCGCTTACGGCCAGGACGATGCGACGGACTTTGCCATACGCGTCGTTACGGAGCACGTGCGTGCGGGAGTATTCCTCATCGCCGATGGGGTCGTGCCGTCCAACGAAGGCAGGGGCTACGTGCTGCGCCGCGTCATTCGCCGCGGAGTCCGCTTCGGGCGCAGCCTCGGCCTTGAGCAGGCCTTCATGCGGCCCATCGCCGAGACGGTCATCGAGCACATGTCGGCCAGTTATCCCGAGTTGCAGGAGCGCCACTCCTTCGTCTTGCGTGCTCTCGAGCAAGAAGAGGAGCGTTTCGAGCAGGCAATTGGCCAGGGATTGCCGCTGCTAGAGCGCGAGCTCATTCCACTCCATCGGTTGCAGCTTTCCAATACGGAGCGTTCCGGCGCTATAGCAGCGCTCTCGCTGCGTGTATCGGACGAGGTTCGAGAAGGGCTCAAGGAGGCCGCAGCGACCTCAGAAGGCCGGGATAGGCTCACCAGAGAAATATCCGGCCCGGAGGCTTTCTACCTCTTCGACAGCTTTGGCTTCCCGCTGGAGCTGACCCAGGAGATCGCCCGCGAGCACGGTCTGGAGGTCGACATCGCGGGTTTCGGGCACGAGATGGAGGCCCAGCGCGAGCGCGGCCGCGCCGCCGGAGGGAAGTTCGCCGGCGGGAGGGAAGCCCAGCGCCGCTACGAAGCCCTCGGCGCCGCGCCCACGGCCTTCCTCGGCTACGAGACCCTTGCCTCGGACACGACGGTGGCAGGCATGCTCAAGGATGGCGAGCCGGTGCAGTCCGCAGCGGCAGGCGACGAGGTCGAGCTGGTGTTGGCCGCCACGCCCTTCTACGCCGAGGGCGGCGGCCAGGCCGGCGACACCGGTGAGGTCACCGTGCCGGGCCTGCGCGTTGAGATCAGCGATACGCGGCGCCCCGTGCCCGACCTCATTGTCCACCACGCGCGCATTGTCGAAGGTACGCTCGGCGTTGGCGACACGGTCCGGGCCAGCGTCGATGCCGAGCGGCGCACAGACGTCATGCGCAACCACACGGCGACGCACATGCTGCATGCTGCGCTGCGCTCAGTGCTCGGAACCCACGTTCGCCAGGCTGGCTCGCTGGTCGCGCCAGATCGACTGCGCTTCGACTTCTCCCACGTGAGCGCCGTCACCGGCGACGAGATTTCCGCCATCCAGGACAAGGTCAACGACGCCATCCGTCGCGATCTTGCCTGTGCTAAATCGGAAGGCCCATACCACGACGTGACGGCGGATGGTGCCCTGGCCTTCTTCGGTGACCGCTACCCCGAACGCGTGCGGACGCTGCGTATCGGCGACGGGGCTGAGCGCTTTTCCTACGAGGTGTGCGGCGGCACCCACTTAGACCGGACCGGCCAGATCGGTTATTTCCGCATCGTCAGCGAGAGCGGACTCGGCACTGGCGTACGCCGTATCGAGGCAGTGACAGGGCGCGGAGCCGACATTTGGGTGACCGAGCAAGTCGGGCTGCTGGCCGAAGTGGCGGCCAAGCTCAACGCGCCCGCCCCCGACGCCCTCCGCCGCGTCGATGCGCTGCTCGCGGAGGTCGACAATGCCCGCACGTTGAGCGCTAGGGTTGAGCGAAGCACGCTTTTGGAGGAGCTCGAAAAGGGCATACAACAGGTCGATGCACTATTCCCGTTGGAAAACGGGACGGCGATAATTCTTGAAGTGAAGGCCACAGCCACTATTGAGGGACTCCGTGAAGCGGCAGACTACCTCCGTGCCCAATTCGGCACTGCGGTGATAGCTCTGGGGACGAGTGCCGGAGAGACACCGTATGTGTTGACTGTCGTCACGCCTGACCTGGTCGCCAAGGGTTTTGATGCCAGGGAAATTGCACGGCTCGCCGCTGCGCGGATGAAAGGCGGGGCCGGAGGGCGGCCGGAAATGGCCCAGGGCGGCGGTAAGGAACGTGACTTGCTCCCCTCGGCACTAGAAGCTGTGAAAGACTTCGTACGCCAGCGGGCGACCTTGTGAACATCGAGCGCGTGACTTCGCCCTCTCTTCCGCAAGGAGAGGGCATGGATGAGAATTGATGAAAGCGCTAGGCCTCGACGTGGGAGAGCGGCGCATCGGCCTGGCCGCGGGCGATTCGTCGTCCGGGCTAGCGGTTCCCGCTGGCGTGATCGTGCGCAAGGGCGGCGAGGCCGACTTCGCCGCGGTCATCGATGCGGCTGAAGACCGGCAAGCGGATACGGTTGTGGTCGGTATGCCGCTGTCCATGAACGGCCGTCGTGGTCCGCAGGCCGAAGTGACGCAAGAGTTCGTCAATGCCCTGGCAGATCGCACCGCCCTCACCATCCGTACGTGGGACGAACGACTAACCTCCGTGGAGGCCGATCGCCGCCTACGGGAGCGAGGCGGCACCAGGAAGGTCGGGGCGCAGGACGCCATGGCTGCGGCCATCATGCTCCAAGCGTTCATGGACGCCGAGCGGAGGGCGTAGCGTGCGGCCACTTCCTCGCCGCTACCAAGCCCTTGGCGCCGCCATCGTCGCAGCCGCAGTCACTGCACGCTACGCCGCGAAGTGGCGCCGTAGGCGCTCTCGGCGCCTGGGCGAGCAGCGCGAGCGTGGCGTCACAAGCGGCCGCTACTTTGTCGGCATCGACCTCACGGACCCGACGGTCGTTGCACCTTGCGCGTGCGACGTCGCTGTGCTCGATCCCAACCTAGTCTGCTCGTTCTCCTTGTGGGACTACCAGCAGGACGGGCTCGGCATTGTCCCCGACGCCGTGCTGGGTCGCTCCTTCGTGCTGGCCATCGACGGCCCGCAAGGGCTGGCCGGCGCACCGGAGGACACCGTTCGAGAGTCAGAGCGCGCGGCGAACACTCCGGGTCGTACGCCGTACGAACTCCCATCCAGCGAGCATCCCTACGCCGGATTCACGGCGGGAAGCGTCAGGTTGTTCCACGCGCTAGCCATCGGCGGAGCTCGTTTCCGGCTGCTCGGCCTCGGCGACGCGCCGGTCCGCGACGCCAACCTCATGGAAGTGTTCCCGGGCGGTGGCTGGCGCAGCCTCGGCGGCGCAGCTCTTCCCTCGAAGCGGAGCCTTCAAGGCCGTCGCCAGCGGCGAGCCATGCTGGTTGCCGAGGGTGTCGAGTTCCCGCCGGATGAATTGCCAACGGACGGCCAACTGGACGCGGCGATGGCAGCCTGGACTGCGTACTGTCTGTCTACCGGCCGAGCACGCCTTGAAGGCCAGGCGCCGCAGTTCGATGCGCCCGCCCGCGTGATACGCGAGGGCTACATCGTGCAACCGCACCAGATCGACGCTGCAGCCGATGTCGAAACAGGACTGGTCGCGCCGGTCTAGGCCGGGTATTGCGAGAGAGCCTACGCCTCGTCGTGGTGTACAATTTCCGCTGCTGACATGCACCTGGAGCAGGTCATTTCGACAGCGCGGAGCCTGTCCTAAGCCTGCCGAAGAAAAGGGAAGAATGCTCCGCTTTCTGACCGCCGGAGAGTCCCACGGGCCCGGACTCGTTGCCTATATCGAGGGCGTCCCGGCAGGCTTGCCCATCGACGAGACATACATCCGAGCCGATTTGGCCCGACGCCAATTAGGTCATGGCCGCGGCGGCCGGATGAAGATCGAGACGGACTACGCCGTGATCCAGACCGGCGTCCGGCATGGGCTGACCATGGGTAGCCCCATCGCCCTGCTTATCGAGAACCGCGACCATTTCACCGGAAACGGACCCGATGGCAAGCCATGGACCCACACCATGAACAAAGAGCCGGTGGACGGCGATGTCACGCCTATCCATCGCCTGCGTCCGGGCCACGCCGACACGGCGGGCATCGCTAAGTACGCGCAGGACGACGCACGGGATATCCTCGAACGCTCGAGCGCCAGGGAGAGCGCCGCGCGTGTCGCTGCCGGCGCTGTTTGCAGGCGCCTGCTCGAAGACTTCGGCATCGCGATCCATAGCCACGTCACCAATATCGGTGGTGTTCGCGCGGATGCCCCGATGGAATCAAATGGAGGTATCGACTGGGCGGCGGTCGCCGAGTCGCCGGTGCGCTGTGCCGACCTCGCCGCGAGCGAGGCGATGGTCAAGGCCATCGACCAGGCTCGAGAGAAAGGGACGAGCCTCGGCGGTGTCTTCGAGGTCATTGCGACGGGTGTTCCTATCGGCCTGGGTACGCACATCCAATGGGACCGCAAGCTCAGCACGCGCCTCAGTGCCGCCGTTGGCAGCATCAACGCCGTTAAGGGCATCGAGTTCGGCATAGGCTTTGGCGAAGCGGACATGCCTGGGCACGAAGTGCAGGACATCATCAAGCCGATCGAAGAATGGGAGCGCTCGTCCGACGGCAGATGGGCTCGGCCCTTCCCTCGGCGCACCAATAACGCCGGTGGCCTGGAGGGCGGGATGTCGACTGGCGAGCCTATCGTGGTGCGCGCCGTGGTGAAACCCATCGCCACGATGATCAACCCGCTGCCCTCCGTCGACCTGACTTCCGGTGAGCCCGATCAGGCTCACTACGAGCGCAGCGACATCACCTTCGTGCCCGCGTGCGGCGTCATTGGCGAGGCGATGGTCGCCATAGCGCTGGCGGAGGCGTTGCTGGAGAAGTTCGGAGGTGACCACGTGGACGAGACCAAGCGCAACTGGCGAGCTTACATGGCCACGGTTGGACCCAAGCCCGATGTTCCGGCCCACGGAGGCTAGGCCAGTGCCGGCCGGACGGGGAGCGCCGTGAGCGGTTTACGCATCTTTTTGACCGGCTTTTCTGGCTCCGGCAAGACCGCCGTGGGCCGCCGCGTCGCGCGGCTGCTGGGCTGGGACTTTGTCGATACTGACGAGCATATCGTCGAGCGAGCAGGCCAGCCCATCGAAGCGATCT
>Ga0114999_10003250_pt1 | contig 20533 bp, 20 predicted proteins | sample ArcticOcean_MG_C_3_FD_89820 | JGI IMG/M metagenome (GOLD analysis project Ga0114999, IMG submission 89820) | Marine microbial communities from western Arctic Ocean - ArcticOcean_MG_CB8_126 | ecosystem: Environmental > Aquatic > Marine > Oceanic | place: Arctic Ocean: Canada Basin | collected...
CTCGATGATGCCGACGGCATCCAGCGACACGCCGCGCTCTCCGACATGCTCGACGAGGCCGATCCGCGGGCGTCCGGCGTGCGCCCCGACGGCGATGCCGCCGGTCTCCTCTGCCGTCTGGAAGACCTCGGCGTAGGGAAGCGCGATGTCGCTGAGGTCGAAACGTCCGAGGAAGTCGGCGTTGACGCCGTAGACGAGCACGTGACCGACGTCCGTCTCCACCTCGATGCCGCGGAGGATCGTCACGTTGTATTGCTCGGTGAACGCGGTGTAGTCAGCGTCGTCGAGGTAGCAGCGGTGCTCGGTGAGCACGAATCCATCGACGTGGTAACCGTTCTTGCGCCTGGCCTCGACCCACTTGCAGTAGCCCTCGACAGTTCCGCCGGCGTCGTCAGAGCCGTCGGTGGAGTGGACGTGGAGGTCGAAATAGGAGTGATCGGGCAAGTGGGGCTCCTCGGCGTTGGCGACGCGGCGGGTTGGCGCTGGGAGGCGCGTGACCGGGCGAAATCCTGTCAGTGTTATGGCGATATTGTCAAAGGTGTTGGAGCCTCGGGATTGGTGAAGTCGAAGTGTGTGTGCTCAGTTGGGCGCGACTCAGGTTCGCGCCGATGCTTGGACGGGCCATGAGCCGGGCGCGTGGTCACAGACTGCCTTAGCTCGACGCTGCAAGGTTGTCGGGAACCTCGTCCCGCGTCGGAGAGCTCAATGCAACAGAAGTGGGCAACTGTGGCCGTGCCGATCGTCGGCTTGATTGCCGCCGCGTGTGGCGGCGGTGACGGGGACCCGACGGCTGCTGCACCGTCCGTCACGGGCTGGCCTGCGGCTGGGACCTCAATCGTGTCGTCGCCTGCGGTGAGCGAGAACGTCGCCCTGATTGACGGCCAGGGGCCGTGGGATTCGGCCGCCCTCGCCGATCGGGCATGGGACGAAACCGGCGCTCCCCTCACGCTCCAGGGGGTACGCCACCAGCGGCGTCCCGTCACCATCGAGGGAGATCCCCGGTTTCGTCCCATGCCCGATCGGCGAGGGCGGCACCTCGATCGAAACGCTTCAGCGCGGCTACCTCTACGGGCCGCTGGACATCGCAGACGTAGCAGAATCAACCATCCATCCCAGTCGCTCGGGTCGTGCTGTCGAGGAACTTGTGCGCTGCCCGTCGAACGAACAGGCTGTGCGGATGAGCACGCCAGCGTTCGGCCTGAAGCGCTTCGACTTCACGACGCCGGCGAACTTTGCTGCCGATGTCGCGCGCGCCGAGACCGCCGGGTGGAACTACGCTCTTGTCCCGGATTCCCAGTTGCGCCGCCACGATACCTACGTACTGCTCGCGTTCGCTGCCCAGGCGACGGAGCGAATCCGCCTCGGTCCGCTGCTGGCCAACCCGATCACGAGGCATCCGACCGTCACGGCCGGTTCGATTGCGACGGTCGACGAGGTCTCGGACGGGCGTGCGGTGTTGGGCCTCGGTATTGGCGCCACCGCGGTGCAGCTCGCCGGCCTGAAGCTGGCTCGAGTTGCGATCCTCGAGGCTGCGAGGACGACCATCCGAGCGCTGCTGGTAGGTGCGGACATCGAGGTTGGCGCAGAGCGACCTGCGCGGCTGCCGCACCCCCGTCCGGTGCCCGTCTGGATCGCCGCGGCCGGGCCACGGATGCTGCGAGCGGCCGGGCGTGTGGTGGACGGTGTCTTCATTCGCGCTGACGCAACGAGGCGGTGCTGCGCAACTCTGTCGCCGCGATCTACGCCGCGGCGGACGAAGCGGGGAGCGCTCAGGCGTCAGTGCGGCTGGGGCTCGTGCTGCATACCGCCCTCGAGGATGCCACCGAGCGTGCGCTGGCGGTCGGCAAGTCGATGGCCGCCGGGTTCTACGAGCACTCGCCGCACCTGTTCGAGGCAGCGGGACTGCGCTGGGACGGACCGGATGTACACCAGCCTATAGGCGCAGGTGCATCCCGATTTCCATCACCACCCGGACCTAGTGGAGTCGGGACGCGTGGTCGACTTCCTTCCGGAGACAGCAGCCGATGCATTCTCGGTGCGCGGATCGTTCCCGGAAGTCGCGGCGCAGCTCATCGAGGTGCTGTCGCTGGGGATCGATTTCGAGATCGTCGTTCTGCATCCGGTACCGAATCCACCGCCGCCCGATGAGGCCTCCGGCGCTACGTGCATGGAGCGGATGGCGCGTGAGGTGTTCCCGCTCGTCTGTGCCGCGCTGAGCTGATCTCGATCGCTTGCCGTGAAATCCGCGACGGATCGCTTGGACCGGGTTCACGGACGGGCGGTAGGCTTGCTTCATGACCACTGAACTTGGCATCCCACTCTCCGTCCTCGATGTCGCGCCGGTGTCCGAGGGCTCCACGCCGGCCGATGCACTGCACAACTCGCTCGACCTCGCTCCGCGCGTCGAAGCGCGCGGCTTCACCCGCTACTGGGTCGCCGAACACCACAACATGCCGGGCATCGCCTCCTCATCGCCTGCGGTGCTGCTGGCGCATCTCGCCTCGGTGACCTCGACGATGCGGATGGGATCGGGCGGCGTGATGCTGCCCAACCATTCGTCGCTGGTGATCGCGGAGCAGTTCGGGATGCTTGAGGCGCTGCACCCGGGACGGATCGACCTCGGGATCGGGCGCGCGCCGGGGACGGACCAGCTCACCGCCCATGCGCTGCGGCGTGCACAGACTTTGGCGGATGACTTCCCGAACCAGTTGGTCGAGCTGACCGGTTACTTCGATGGGGAGTGGCCGGCCGACCACCCGTTCCGCGAGATCATTGCCAACCCTGGTCGCGGGTACCGCCCCGAAGTGTGGATGCTGGGCTCTTCGGACTACGGCGCGCACGCCGCGGGCGTGCTGGGCCTGCCGTACTCGTTCGCGCACCACTTCTCAGCGGGGAACACGGATGTCGCCGTGCAGACCTACCGCGAGTCATTTCAGCCCGGCGGGCGGATCGAGGAACCGTACCTGATGCTCGGCGTCTCGGTGCTCTGTGCCGAGACGGACGAGCACGCGCAGTGGCTGGCAGCCCCCGGTCGACTCTCGTTCGTTCGCCTGCGGACCGGTCATCCCGGCCGCTTCCCTACGCCCGAGGAGGCCGCCGACCATGAGTTCACGCCGCACGAGCAGGCGCTACTTGCCAGCCGGACCAGCTCGCAGATCATCGGGGGCCCAGAGAAAGTGCGACGCGGCCTCGATGAGTTGATCGAGGCAACCGGTGCCGACGAGTTGATGATCACGACCGCGGTGCACGCCCACGCGGACCGGGTGCGGTCGTATGAGTTGGTCGCGGAGCTTGCAGGACTGGAGCGGTTCAGGGCCTCAACCTGATGGATCGAGCGCTAGGCGGCGGGGCGTCTCGAGATGAGCCAGCGCACCTCGACCTTGTCTTGATTGACCAGCGTCTGGCGTGTGACGACGTGTCCCTGTCCCAGCTTGTTCGACGGCTCCTGCTCGATGATCTCGACGTGGTGTTGGAAGCGGTCGCCCGGTCGGACCGGTGTCGGAAGTGTCATCTTGAAGTCGTAGCCCGCCCGCAGCGCGATGCTTCCCATGATCGGGATCATTGATCGGTACCACAACGAGATCGTGAACCCGCCACTGGCTACCAGACCCCCGAAATGCGACTTTGCGGCTGCCTCTTCGCTCGTATGAAACGGCAGCGGGTCATTCTTGAGGGCGTATTCGATCATCTCGTCGCGGTTGGCGGGCACCTCATCGCCGCTTAAGGCGGTTTCGACCGTGAGATCCTCCCAGTAGCTCACGGCTATGCTTCGGGTCCTCCGTAGTTCAGACGTGGGTCGATCGACTAGTGCCTCGATGTGGCCGGCAGACTAGCAGCAGCTTGGATCGTCGATGGTGACCGTAGCGGTAGGATCTGCGACCCGCGTCGACAGCTGATGGTTACGATCGCAGTCCACGCTCACGCGGACCGGATGCACTCGGACGAGCTGGTCGCAGACCTCGCAGGTTTGGAGTCAACTCCATCTTCCGGGTCTTCAGTCCGATCTTGAACGCGCACCGGAGTTAGATCCCGGCCCAGCCGTGGCGCCAGGGCGAAACGGCTATGTGCCTGACGTCGTCACTGAATCACCGAGTTCAGCCAGGGAAGGAGGTCTTCCTAGAAGTCGACCCGGTCGCAGCCGAGGAGTCCGAGGGTGATGCTGCAATCAGAGCCACCGTCGACCTCCCGCAGTCCGTGTTCCGTCTTCGGGTAGACGACGACGGTGAAGGAACTGCCGAACTCTTCGGCCACCTCGCGGAGGATCTGGGCGCTCTCTCGCGCGGGGGGATCCGATCCTGATCGCCGAGGAACCAGAGGCCAGGAGCGGTCATGTCCTCGATGAAAGGGCGAGGGTCGAAGTCGCCGGTTGGCGGATCGAACTGGGTGAGTCTGGCGGACAGTTCAGTGATCGAGGAGTCATCGTTCTCGGCAACGTCGGCCCAGAAGTTGTGCTGCGCCACGGTCACCGTCGACCCCGACAGGAAGATCGTGAAGGCGACATACTCCGATCGCGTCGACACTATCGGCACGATCCAGCCGGCCTGGCTCGAACCCATCAGACCGCCCCGCGCCGCGTCGATGCTCGGATCGCCGATCACAAACTCTAGGGCAAAGACGAGGTCGCCCCTCTTGATTCCTTGGGGCGGAGGCGAGATTCGAACTTGCGAGCGGGGAGGCCGCAGGCATGGCGGGTGCCTTGTTGAGCGGCAGTGGCTGATCCGAGTGCCTCCCGAGTTTCCGAGGACGACAAAGGCGCTCCACCGGAGCGCCTTTGTCCATCAAAATTTCTGGAGCGGAAGACGAGATTCGAACTCGCGACCCTCTCCTTGGCAAGGAGATGCTCTACCACTGAGCTACTTCCGCCCGGTTCGCCATCCCTGGTGATTTGGATGGTGCCCAGGATGAGATTCGAACTCATACGCCCTTGCGGGCACTGCCCCCTCAAGACAGCGTGTCTGCCAGTTCCACCACCTGGGCGCCGCACCGATTCACCAGCGAAGCTGTTGTGGCAGGAGTGGAGGGACTCGAACCCCCGACCGGCGGTTTTGGAGACCGCTGCTCTGCCAACTGAGCTACACTCCTCCGGCGAGCGCTCAGTGTAGCAATCAAGACCTCGCGATCAATCAGGTTCCGCCCCGCGAACTGCGTCCAATCACGGGCCGGAACGAACCACTCGCCGTCTGATCGAGATCAGCTCTCCCACGACCTTGAGCGCGGCGACGGGGCCCACCTTGACGTGTGAGCCGGTGATGTGGTGCCAGTCCACCGGCAGCTCCGTGATGGTCAGACCCAGAGCGCGCGCTCGTGCGAGCAGTTCGACATCGAACGCCCAACCCGAGGTCTCCGCCGCCGGAAAAAGGCGCGCCGCCGCGTCGCGGCGGAAGAGCTTGAAGGGGCACTGGGTGTCGGCGTACGGGAGCCCAACGATGGTGCGCTGGAGTAGTGCGAAGACGCGGCCGGAGAGCTGACGGCGCCGGGGCTGCGTCTTGCGCGCGTCCGCGCCGTCAACGACGACCCGAGTGCCGATCACGATGTCCGCGCCTGCCTCGATCGCCTCGACCGCTCGAGGGATGGCGTTGGGTGGGGCGGAGAGGTCGGCATCGAGGAAGATAACGTAGTCGCCGGTGGCCTCGGCGACGCCGGTACGGACGGCCGCGCCTTTGCCCTGGTTCCTCGGTAGTTTCAGCAGCCGGATGCGGGAATCGGGTTTCGCGGCCTGCGCTTCGACGAGGGCCGCTGTGTCATCCGAGCTGCCATCGTCGACCACGATCACCTCGAGGATGCCAAGCCGCGGCGCGTCCCGACGTAGGCGATCCAGCGTCGAGGTGATGCGACTGGATTCGTTGTAGGCGGGGACGACGACAGTGACGTCCGCGGAATGAGGCTCCGTCATGAGCGCTTGAACGCGAACTGCCGGTAGCCGACGTAGTTCCAGAGCATCGAGATACTCAGCGCGCCGGCTTTCGTGAGGTTGAGCGCGATGAAGTTGTCGGGCGAGGCGGCGGCGCGGAGCGCGAGCAGGGCCCCGTTGTGGATTAGCACGCCCATCACCGCGATCGCGAAGTAGCGTCCGAGGGCGGTGTTATCGCGCGTCGCCCGGAAGGTGAAGCGGGCGTTGAGTTGATAACTGACATAAGTCGCGACGGTGAACCCCGCTGTGGCCGCCGTTAGGAGGTGGTAGGTGTCGGGGTCGTATTCGCCCGCAAGTCCGACGTTGAACAGGGTGAAGTCGACGACCGTCGCCACGATGCCGACGAGGGCGAATCTCACATAAGAGGGTGCGGCGCGAATCCGGCTGTCGAGCTGCGCGATCACCAGGATCAGTCGTCCTGACGCTGGTCCTTGAGGAACCGCTCGAGGTCGGTGAGCAGATCCTCAGCCGATGGCAGATCCGGGCGCGTCTCCTGCGGTGCCGGTAGCGGTGGTTGGTTGGTGTCGAACTGCTCCTCGAGCTGCCGGACGTATCCGGCGGCCTCGTCGGAGTCAGCGAGTACGGAGCGCACCTGGTCCTCGAACTGTTCGGATTCCTCGCGCAGCGAGGTCAGGTCGGTGGTCGTGCCGAACGCGCGGTCAAGCATCTCGATCAGCGAGACGGCGACGTTGGGGTTCGGGCCGGCGGTGATGTAGTGCGGCACCATCGCCCACAGCGAGGCGTTGAGCCAGCCGCGGGAGCGCAGCGCGAGGTTGAGCACGCCGACGATGCCGGTCTGGCCCTGATAGCGCGACGTCGGAGCTTTGAGCCCGAACAGCTCCTCGAATGACGGGTCCGATGCTGACAGCGACACCGGAACGGGCCGTGTGTGCGGCACACCCGCTGGCTGCGCACCGAGCGTGATGCTGGTGGTGGAGCCGACGGCTTCGGCGACATCCGCGATCAGGCCGGTGAACTCGCCCCAGCGTAGATGTGGCTCGATGCCGCTCAGGAGTAAGAAGTCGCGGGTCGCGCCGCTTGGTCGGGCGACGTAGAAGCGGTTCTCGGGCCAGTCGATCTCACGCTCGCCGTCGACCAGAGTGACGCGCGGTCGTTGGACCGTGAAGTCGAAGAACGTCTCTGGTTCGATCTCGGCGAGCGGCTCGGCGTCCCAGACCTCTGCGAGGTGATCGACAGCCGTGAGGGCGGCGCCAGCCGAATCGGTGAAGCCGCTCAACGCGGCGATGAAGACCGGATTATCGAGCTTCTTGATCTCTGTGACCTGGCGCAGCGCGTCGTGCTCCATGCCTGCGCTCCTCTTCGTCGCCGGGGTCGATCGCCAACGCGTCGACCCACCGTGGAACCGTGTCTAGATCTGAGAGTAGCCCGAACCGACGCGATCGATGCCGGTGCCCTGCGCCTCGTCGATCCAGCCGAACTCTTTGAGGATCGCCTGGCTGTAGGTGACGCGACCGCTGACCTTGTCGGCAGCTTCGGTGGCGAGCAGCAGTGTGGCGCGTGCCATGTACTCCGGCGGCTCGCCGCGCGGGTCGTCGAGGCCATCGACCAGTTTGTGGAAGACGGTGCCCGGTGTGGGGACCACCTGCGAGGGCGACAGCGCCGTGACCGTGATGTTGTGCGCGGCCACCTCCTGCGCGAGCCCCTGCGTCATGCGCTCGAGTGCAGCCTTCGAGGCACCGTACATCGTCCCGCCACGGGCGGTCTGGTCCTCGTAGGGGCCGCTGCCTGGGCCAATTGCCGCGCCGGAAGAGATGTTGACGATCGCTCCGCTGCCGCGCTCGATCATGTCGGGCAGCACGAGCTTGGAGAGGATGAACGGTGCGTGCACATTCACGGCGAATGACCGGACCCAGCGGCTGGTCGGGTAGTCGACGATCGGGATGTAGTAGTTGAGCGCCGCGTTGTTCACGAGCACATCGACCGGACCGTAGGTTTTTGTTGCTGTGTCGATCAGGTGGACGTCGTCATCCTCTTCGGAGACGTTCGCCTGGACGATTGTGGCTTCGCCGCCGGCCTCTTTGATGTTGGCGACGGTCCGCTCGAGCGAGCCCTCGAGCATCTTGTGGTCGCCCTCGCCGACGGTACGCGCGGCACAGATGACCTTCGCGCCTTCCGAGGCGAACAGCTCGGCGATCGCCTGACCGATGCCACGGCTGGCGCCGGTGACGACTGCAACTTTCCCGTTGAGCTTGCCCATCAGATCCCCCGGTCGCTGGTCATCGCGGGCTAGCGGCCTCAGCGCGCTCAGCCCTAAGCACGGGGCGAAGTGTAGGCGAACCACGTCCTGTGCGCCCGAGGGTCTCCAAGCCACCGCGTATGATGCGGCCCAAGGACCAAAGGGAGCGGATAGGGGAGCCAGACGATGCAGATGACCGGCGGACAGGCGTTGGTGCAGTCGCTGAAGATCGAGGGCCTCGAGACGATATTCGCGCTGCCGGGAATCCAACTTGACTACGCGATCGACGCGTTCTGGGAAGAGCGCGACGCGATCCGGATGATCCATCCACGGCACGAGCAGGCCACCGCGTATATGGCTGATGGCTTCGCTCGTACGACCGGCCAGATCGGCTCTTGTCTTGTCGTGCCGGGGCCGGGGCTGCTGAACGCTGCGGCCGGGCTCTCGACGGCCTACGCCGCCAGCTCGCCGGTGCTCTGCGTGACTGGCCAGATCGCCTCGGACCAGATCGGCAAGGGCTTGGGAGCCCTCCATGAGATCAACAATCAGCTCGAGACCATCTCCTCGGTGACCAAGTCGGCGGAGCGCGCGATGACGCCCGAGGAGATCCCCGCGATGGTGCGGCGCGCGTACCAGGCGCTGCGCACCGGGCGTCCGAGGCCGGTCGAGATCGAGATCCCGCCGGACGTCCTCGAGCGTGTCGCCGATATCACGCTGCTGGAGCCTGACACCTCGGTGCGGTCGGAGGAGTCACCAGGCGACGCCGACCTGCTCGCGGAGGCGGCGAAGGCCCTCGGACAGGCCAAACGACCGATGATCTGGGCTGGCGGTGGCGTGTTGTCCTCGGGTGCGTGGGAGGAGCTGCGCGAGCTGTCGCGCATCCTCGAGGCGCCAGTGGTGATGTCCAGCAACGGGCGCGGCGCGGTCTCCGACCGCGACTACCGAGGGCTGAGCGGCACTGGGCCGACCAAGGAGCTGATCGATAGCGCCGATGCGCTGCTGGTCGTCGGTTCACGCTTCCTCCTGAATCCGCGGTTCGGCGTTTCGCTGTCGCCTGACCTTCCGCTGATCCAGATCGACGTTGACCCGGAGCAGCTCGGCAAGACCGCGAAGCCGACGATCGGCATCGAGGCCGATGCGAAGTCCGCGCTCGCGCAACTCGTGAACCTCGTCCCTCCCGCGAACCGCTCGCGCGGTTCGCGGGAGGCGGAGCTCGTGGCGCTGAAGGAGCGCACGCGCGAGACGATGGCGCAGGCCGAGCTGCAGTCTGCGTACGCAATGACGATCCGCGAGGAGTTGCCGGACGACGGGATACTCGTCAGCGAGAGCACGCAGGTGGGCTACTGGGCGCAGATGGGTGGCTACCCGGTCTACGAGCCGCGGACCATGGTGACCTCGGGCTACCAGGGCACCCTCGGCTACGGCTACCCGACGGCGCTCGGCGCGCAGGTCGGGAACCCCGACAAGAAGGTTGTCTCGATCAACGGCGACGGTGGCTTCTTCTACAATGTGCAGGAGCTCTCGACGCAGGCACAGCAGCAGATCCCGCTGGTGACGGTCGTGTTCAACGACAACGGCTACGGGAACGTGCGGCGGATGCAGGAGCTGAAGTACAACGGCCACAAGATCGCGACTGACCTCCTGAACCCCGACATGGTGAAAATGTCCGAATCCTTCGGCGTTGCGGCCTTCCGCGCCGAGACACCTGACGCCTTCCGCAGCGTCCTGCGCGACGCCCTCGCGAGCGACGCGCCCGCGCTGATCGAGGTGCCGGTCCCACCGGCCGAGGTGATTGGTACGTTCCCGATGCGGCAGGATGCACCGCGACCGGTGCTGGACCTCTAGCGGTCACGGTCGCGGTCGAGACGAGCGAGGAGGATCTCGATGGTCGATCCGAGAAGCTGCAGGTCGGCAACGCGACGCTAGTCGCGCTACAGGACAGTTGGGCGCCGATGAAGCCGGGTGCGTTCTTCGGCTCGGTCGAGGACGCCTCGTGGGAGCCGTACCGCGATTTGCTGAGCGACGACGGCACGTTCGCGCTCAACATCGGCGCGTGGTTTGTGCACACCGAGGAGCGGACGATCCTCGTCGATACGGGGATCGGCAATCGTCCGGTGCAGATGCCGCTGCAGGAGCCGCCCGCGCTGCCCTCGGTGATGGAGGCGGCTGGAGTCGGTACTGCTGACGTCGACACCGTCGTGCTGACGCATCTGCACTTCGATCACATCGGCTGGAACACCACCGAGGTGGGCGGGGTCTCGACGCCGTTCTTTGGCAACGCGCGCCACGGCGTGCAGCAGGTGGAATGGGACCACTGGACCGCGAGCGATGATTCGCGCCGTGTCGCTCGTAACGACGATGTCCTCGCCCCGGTGACCGACGCTGACCTGCTCGACATGATCGAGGGGAAACAGCCGATCACCTCGGAGCTGACGGCGATCCCGACGCCGGGACACATGCCCGGCCATATGTCGTTCGTGCTCTTGAGTGGCGGCGAGCGTGCTTACTTGCTTGGGGATGCCGCGCATCACCCGGTGCAGCTCAGCGAGCCGAGCTGGTCGCCGAACGCTGACGTGGACCCGGTGCTTTCACCGCAGACCCGGGCGGCGCTGTTCGAGCGCATTGAGCACGAAGAGGCGCTGATCGCGAGTGGGCATTTCGTGTTCCCTGGCCTCGGTCATGCGCGCCGTCACGACGGCACGCTGCGGTTCGAAGCGCTTGAGGGCTAGCGCGTCATCGAGTGCTCGGCCACCCGGAGCTGGAAGCGGCGCTTGCGGTGGTCCGGCATCCAGCGTTTCACCTCTGACCAGAAGGCAGGGGAGTGGTTGGGCACCGCCAGGTGCGCCAGTTCGTGGATCACGACGTAGTCCAGTAGTGCGGGCGCTGCGAGGACCAGCCGCCAGTTGAATCGCAGCGCCCCGTCGGCACCGCAGGTTGCCCAGCGACGCTTCTGATTCCGGATCAGCACGCGGCTCGGCTCGTGTCCGGTCACCGCACTCCAGCGCTCGACGCTCGCCGGGATCCGCTCCGCGGCCCGGTTGCGGTACCACGCCTCCAGGGCGTCGCCGATCGCCTCGCGACGTTCGTCGCCGACGAGGGTGGTCGGTACCTCGATGGTGAACGACCCGCGGAGCATGCGGACGCGGACGGTCGTGTCATCGCCGGGCTCGATCCGGATGCGAACGTCACGTCCGAGGTACGGGACCGTCTCGCCGCTGATGAACTGACGCGCCGCGGTCGAGACCGGTTGGACCGCGAGTTGGCGCTGGATCCAGTCCGCGCGCTTCCGAACGATGTCGTCGACTGCCGACGAAGAGAGCTTCGATGGGACAGCGACGGTGACGATGCTGCGATCGACGCGGACCTGGACCGTCTTACGGCGTCGCGTGCTGCGTCGGACCTCGAACGCGATCACTGCGCCGCCGACCTCGACAGCGCGACTCTCTGTCGTCGTCGAGGCGGCACGCTTGCGTTTCGATGGGCGCGGCCAGAGCTTCACCGCCTTGCGAATCCCGGGACCTGGCTAGAGCGACTCGACAAGCACGCCACTGCGCACCAGCTCGGGCACCTCGGAAGCCAGACCAGCCTCCTCGAGGACGGCCGCGCCATCGGAGCCGGGTGCCGACGCGGGCGCGCCGGGCTGCACGGGCGTGCGAGACAGCCGAGGTGAGGGGCCAGTCGTGCGGACGCGGCCCGGGCCATCATGAGGCCGCGTGATGCTGACGCCGCCATCGATCAGCCAGTCGCTCTCCATGTTCTCCTGCACGCCGCGGACGGCGTGGGCGCCGACACCCGCGGCTAGGAGCGCGGCGACCGAGGCATCGACGGTGCTTCTAGCGAAGTGGGCTTCGAGTGCAGTTTCGAGATCTGCCTCGGACGCCGTGACGCCGAGGGCTGATAGCACCGCTTCGCGCTGGGACCCGTGCGCGCCGAGGAAGAACCAGCCGTCGCTGGCCTCGTAGAGGCGCTGGAACGGGCCGAATCCAAGCGTCTCTGGCCCTCGAGGCTCGTCCCAGCGCTTGCCCTCGAAGGTTTGCATGAAGGGGGACTGGAGCAGCGTGCCGGTGTAGGCGAGCGCGGAGCGAACCTGCTGGCCTTCGCCAGTGAGCGCGCGATGGCGCAGCGCGAGCGCGACCGCGTAGGCGCCGATGACACCGGTGGCGTAGTCGTTGACCGGGAACGGCTGCAGCTCCGGGCGCGAATCGCCGAAGCGCATCTGCATGCCGGTGGCGGCCTGTGCGAGGTGCTCCCAGCCGGGACGGTCCTCCCACGGCCCGCCATGCCCGTAGGCGTTGAGTGACGCATAGATGATGTCGGGCTTGCGGGCGCGGACCGCCTCATAGCCGAGGCCGAGGCGCTCAAAGGCGCCCGCGCGGTAGTTCTGGAGGACGACGTCCGCGTCGTCGACCAACTGCCAGAACACGTCGCGACCGGCCTCGGTCTTGAGGTCGAGTAGCACGCTGCGTTTGCCGCGGTTGATATCGAGGTGTGACGTGACCCCGCCGTCACGAGAGGGATTGTCGATCTTGATCACGTCGGCGCCGAACTCAGCGAGCGTCCGGCCGCAGGTCGGACCGGCGAGAATGATGCAGAGATCCAGCACTCGCACCCCATCGAGGGCGGCGAATGGCGATGGTGTGGCCTCAGATGGGGTCTGACGCACGAGCGATGGATCGCTGGCCTCGGCAAGCACAGACGCGCGATCGGCATCGAGCCGCGGTGCGGGTGCGCGCACCTCGCCGGGGGTGGCGTCCAGTCGTGGGTGGATGCCCGGCTGGCGCATCGGACCGAGCTCAAGGTCATCGAGGTCGATCACGGCCTTCGAGGCGAGCGCGTGCTCGTTCTCCAGCCACTCGGAGGATTCGCGGCAGATCGCGGTTGGCGTCCCGGCCTCGTTGATCAGCGTTTCCCATTCCGCTGCGGGGCGGGCCTTGAAGAGGGCGTCCATCCGCTCGCCGAGCCGGACCGCGATCGAGTCGTCCTCGAAGAGCCGATCGTGGTCGAGTAGACCATCGTCGGCCCAGTCCTCGACGCCGGCTGCGCGCACAAACTGGTCGCGGTGGCGGATCGGGTTCGCGAAGAATTGGACCCAGCGGCCGTCGGCGCACTCGTACTGGCGGACCCACGGGGTCCCCATCAGGTTGCGGTTGGGTGGCGGCTGATCGAGCTGCTTCATCCCCGCTCCCCCAGCGGCGGTGAAGGTCGCGTCGAACAGCGGCACCTCGATGCGTTGCCCGACACCATCGCGGTATCGCGCATTCAGCGCCATCGCGATGCTCGTGACGCCGAGGAACGCGCCGTAGCTCGAGGAGAGCGGGAGGGCGGTGACGGCGGGACGCTCGCGCTGCGGGAATCCAACGCGGTTCACGTAGGCACCGCTCGCGGCTCCGAGGACGCCTTCCCATGCCGGAGTGCCGGCGCGTGGATCTGCCTCTGCGAAGCCAGGCAGTGAGCAGTAAACGAGCTGCGGGTTGAGCGCGTTCAGTGCCTCGTACCCGAGGCTGAGGCGTTCCATCACACCGGGGCGGAAGTTCTCGACCAGCACGTCGGCGCGTGCGGCGAGGTTACGCGCGACTTCGAGGTTGGCCGGGTCCTGAAGGTTGAGCGCCACGCTGCGCTTGCCACGGTTCCAGGTGGCATTCGCGGTGGTCTGCCAGCGCGGCCCGGTGGGTGGATCAATTCGGATGACGTCGGCGCCCTGGTCGGCGAGCAACATCGAGGCGAGCGGGCCTGCTACGTACTGCCCAAAGTCGAGGACGCGAATTCCGTCGAGCGCACTGGTCATCGTTGCTCCGTTCCATTCGTGGGACCGTACTAAACTGAGTCTGACCTCGGTCTCGGAGGCGGTTAACGAACACGAGCGCCTTCCGGCGCTCGTGTCACAGTTTCGAGGCTGGCTGGGGATCAGGGATTCGAACCCCGACCTACGGAACCAGAATCCGCTGTCCTACCATTAGACTAATCCCCAGCGATATTTCGAGCCTAGCAAAGGCTCCCGCTCACCGTCACGAGGGGTGTCCCTCGTTGGGCTGAATCGCGACGTAACCTGCTCGAGTTAGCTCGATCCGAGCTGTGTCGCAGCCGCCTCGAGGCGTTCGATCGAGAGGCCCTTGCCCACGATCGCCATCGATTCGAACAGCGGCGGCGAGATCCGCGTTCCGGTGATCGCGAGGCGCACGAGGGCGAATAGATCGCCTGCTCGGATCTCGATCTCCTCGGCTGCCGCGCGCATTGCGGCTTCGATCTCTTCGGTGGTCCACGGGTCGATCGGTTCGAGGAATTTCGCGAGTGCAGCGAGCACCGCCGAGGCGTCGTCGCCGCGGTTCTTCCACTTCTTCACGAGGAAGTTCTCGTTCGGTGGCGTCGGTACGTCGCTGCGGAAGAAGAACTCGACGAGTGGCGCGAGTTCGGCGAGCAGCTTGAGTCGCTCGCGAACGAGTGGTGTGAACTCCTCGATCAGTGCTTCATCGAGTGGGCGCGCGATGTCCGGCGCGAGGTCAAGCTCGAGGCGCTGGCGGAAGACGTCGACGAGCTCGTCCTCCGGCATCTCGCGCATGTAGACGCCGTTCATCCACTCGAGCTTCGTGTCGTCGAAGCCCGAGGGGTTCTTGCTGAGGTCCGCGAGGTCGAATACCTCGATCAGTCGTTCACGCGTGAAAATCTCGGTGTGGTCGTCGAGCGCCCAGCCGGTAATGCTGAGGAAGTTGAAGAGGGCCGCCGGGAGGTAGCCCTCGTCGGCGTATTCGAGGACGAACTTCGCGCTGTGTCGCTTGGACAGCTTGCCACCGTCCGGGCCGAGGATGATCGGGGCATGCACCCAGATGGGCTGCGCGTAGCCCAGTGCGTTGAAGAGCTGAACGTGACGTGGCGCCGAGGGGAGCCATTCCTCGCCGCGAGTGACGTGCGTGATCTCCATCGCGGTGTCGTCTACGACGTGGGCGAGATGGTACGTCGGCAAACCGTCCGACTTCAGGATCACGAAGTCATCGAGCTGCTTGTTCTCGAAGGTGATGTCGCCGCGCAGCAGGTCGTTGAAAGTCGTGCTGCCTTCGAGCGGTATCCTGAAGCGGATGACGAACGGGTCGCCTGCGGCGGCGCGGGCCTCGGCCTCAGCGACCGGGAAGTCGCGGTAGCGGCCGTCGTAGCGCGGCGGTTCTTTGCGCGCCTGCTGGCCCTCGCGCAGCGCCTTCAGCTCCTCGACGGTGGCGAAGCAGCGATAGGCGTTTCCGTCGGCGAGGAGCCGGTTGGCGGCTTCCTGGTAGAGCGCCCGGCGCTCGGACTGCACGTAGGGACCGTAGTCACCGCCGATGTCAGGGCCCTCGTCCCAGTCGATGCCCAACCAGCGGAGCGAGTCCATGATCCTACCGACTGCACCCTCGACGAGGCGGGTCTGATCGGTGTCCTCGATACGGAGGATGAACGTGCCGTTGTTGTGGCGAGCGTAGAGCCAGGTCCAGATGGCCTGGCGAATCATGCCGACGTGCGGATCGCCGGTTGGACTTGGCGCGAGGCGTACTCGTACGGGGCGGTTGTCGGTTCGAGCGGTGGTCATAGCGGTCCTCAGCCAGCGGCGACGTTGTCAGTCTCGGGGCGATGTCGACGTCGTAGCGTTTTCAGCAGCGCTTCGAAATCGGGCGGGAGATCCGCCTCGAACTCTCGCCACTCGCCGGTCGAGGGAAGAGTGAGTCCCAGCAATCGAGCGTGCAACGCCTGGCGGTCGATCAACTCGGAGGCATGGCCGTACATGTGGTCGCCGAGGACCGGATAGCCAATCGCGGCCATGTGGACGCGGATCTGGTGCGTACGTCCGGTATGGATGCGGACTGTCACAAGGGCTGCCTCGTCGTCGAACTGCTCGAGGACTTCGAACTCGCTTCGGGCGGACTGACCGTCCTCGACGACCGCGCGGCGGCGCTGGTCGTTCGGGTCGGCGCCAAGCGGCGCCTCGATGACGCCATGTGGCGGGTCGACGAAGCCCTCGACGACCGCGAGGTACCGCTTCAGCGTCTCGCGGTCTCGCCACTGCTGTTTCAGGGCGAATTGAGCGGCCTCGGACTTCGCGAGGGCGATCACGCCGGACGTATCGCGGTCGAGTCGGTGCACGATGCCGCCGCGCCCGGAGTCATCGATCTCGCGTACCTCGGGGTAGCGCGCGCGCACGGCGTTGATCAATGTGACTGCGTTCATGCCCGGACGGGGGTGAACGATGATGCCCGCGGGTTTGTTCAGGATCAGTGTCTCTTCGTCCTCGAAGAGGATATTCAGGGGAACGTCCGCCGACTCCCAATCGAGGTTCGGCACGATCGGTTCAGCGATGATGAGCTCGGTGTCGGGACGCACGGTGTACGAGGGCTTCGTGACGACGTCTCCAGCGACCTGGACGCTGCCGTCCTCGACCAGGCGGCGCGCCTGCGAGCGCGACAGCTCAGGCATCGCCTGGATCACGGCGCGATCCAGCCGCGCCACATCCTCTACGACGAAGTGGCGCACACCTGTCACTTGGCGACGCTATCTGATGACTGTTCGGTCGCGGGCTCGGATGCAGGGTCGGGCTCGTCGCGCTCGAAGAGCGTCATCAGGAGGAGCGCGCCGACGCCGATCACGATCGCGGAGTCCGCGAGGTTGAATGAGGGGTAATGGGTGGGGTCGATGAAGTCGGTCACTGAGCCTCGAGCGATTCGGTCCGCGAGGTTCCCGACCGCCCCACCGAGGACGAGCGCGAGTGCGTAGAGATGTGAGCGAGGGTAACTGCCGCCTCGGAACATCGTCAGCGCAATCAGCGCGATCGCGACGGTGGTGGTGACAACCAGCAACGGCCCAGCGCCCTGAAGGATACCGAACGCGGCGCCGCGGTTTTCGACGTGCGAGAAGCGGATCAAATTGAAGTCGGTAGGCCAGACCTCGCCCAGCGCGAGGCGACTGCGGACGAATGCCTTGGTGACCTGGTCAATGGAGAACACGGTTGCGGCGATCAGCAGCAGCGGCCCGGCGCGCCCAGCGAAACCCTCGGCAGCACTCGCTGTCAAGGCGGTGTGGTCTTCGATCGCCTGATCCATAGGTACTCAGCGTAGCCGACACCCTGCTCGGGGTCCGCCCGAGTTGGTACGATCGCGGTTCCTCAATCACACAACAGGAGGAGTTGCTGTGACCTTTGGCACTTTTGGACGTGGTTCGAGCCCGCAGGCGGACGAGATGTTGCCGGACGGTCGGCCGCGACTCCCTCCGGGCCAGCGTCTGGTCGAGGGTTGGCCGGTGCTGCATTACGGCGGGATCCCGCAGGTCGATCTGGCGGACTGGGAGCTGCGGGTGTTTGGCCTCGTGGGCGAAGAGCTTCGCTTCGACCTCGACCAGATCCGCGCGCTGCCGCAGGTGAAGCAGCGTAGGGACATCCACTGTGTCACGGCCTGGAGTCGGTACGACAACGATTGGGAGGGGATCTCCTTCCAGCACCTGATGGAGCTGTCGAAACCAACACCCGCGGCGAAGCACGTCGTCTTTCATTGCTACGGTGGCTACACAACCAACGTGCCGATCGAGGAACTCGATCGCGACGATGTGTTGTTAGTCCACACCCACGACGGTGAGGCGCTGACGGCTGAGCATGGCGCGCCCCTCCGCGGCATGGTCCCGCAGCTCTACTTCTGGAAGAGCGCGAAATGGATCAGCGGTATCGAGTTCGTGACCGACGATCGCCCCGGGTTCTGGGAGATGTACGGCTATCACATGCACGGTGACCCTTGGCGCGAAGAGCGTTACGGATAGCCGGGCGCCAAGCGCACGACGGAGTACTAGGCGCGAAGAGCGCTGCGCACTGCGCGCAGTCCGATAATGACCGAGGAGGTCGATATGGCGGCTGGTGTACTGAAGATCAAGCTCCGTTACTGCGTGGCCTGAAACTACATGCAGCGCGCGACCTGAACGGTCGCGGAAATCCTTGCGGAGTACCAGCACGACGTTGAGTCGTTCGAGCTTGAGATGGGTGAGGGCGGCGACTTCGAGTTCTCGATCGATGGCCCAGCGATCTACTCGAAGCGCGATACGGGCGAGTACCCCGACATCAAGCTGCTGAAGCAGAGTGTCGTCGACACGATTGAGGCTCGCGCCGCGGTCTGAGCGACACCGCCTCGGAGATCGAAGAAGCCTCGCCATCGACGGGGCTTCTTGTTGTGTCCTCGTTGGGTTCGAGGGCTAGACGAAGACCCGAGGCCCGAACTCCCGCGTGTTGCCGGAGCGAATCGCCTCTTCGCGCACCGCCTCGGTGACGCGAGCGACCACCTCGGGGTTGAACGGCGAGGGCAAGATGTAGTCCTCGTTGAGCTGGTCATCCGGGATGACGTCGGCGATTGCGCGCGCCGCGACGATCTTCATCTCCTCGGTGATGTTCCGCGAGTGCGCGTCGAGTGCACCTCGGAACAAACCCGGGAAGCAGAGCACGTTGTTGATCTGGTTCGGATAGTCCGACCGTCCCGTGGCGATCACTTGCGCCGCGCCCTCGGGGATTCGCTCCGGCAGGATTTCCGGTTCCGGGTTGGCGAGCGCGAACACGATCGCACCGTCGGCCATCTTGGGGAGCCACTCGGGCTCAATCAGGCGCGGGCCCGACAGGCCGAGGAACATGTCAGCGCCCTCGAGCGCTTCCTCGATCGAGCCGTCGAACCCTTCGGGGTTCGTGTGGTCGGCGAACCATTCCTTGGCGGTGTTCAAGTTGTCGCGGCCGGGGTAGATTGCTCCGGTCCGATCGAAGCCGATGACGTTCTTCACGCCGAAGTTCATCATGATCTTTGAGCAGGCGACGCCGGAAGCTCCGACGCCAAGGACGACGACTTTGAGGTCCTCGGGGCGTTTCTTGACGATCTTCAGGCTGTTCATCAGTGCGGCGAGCACCACCACGGCGGTGCCGTGCTGGTCGTCGTGGAACACCGGAATGTCGAGGTCCTGCAGCCGTTCCTCGATCTCGAAACACCGCGGCGCGGAGATGTCTTCGAGGAGAATCCCACCGAAGCCGGGCGCGATCGCGCGGACGATATTGATGATCTCCTCAGGGTCCTTGGTGTCGAGGCAGAGCGGCCACGCGTCGATGTCCGCGAACGACTTGAAGAGCATCGATTTGCCCTCCATCACTGGCAGCGCGGCTTCGGGACCGATGTCGCCGAGACCGAGGACGGCCGTGCCATCGGTGACGACGGCGACGGTGTTGGACTTGATGGTCAACGCCCAGACGGCGTCCGGGTTGTCGTGAATTGCCATCGAGACGCGGCCGACGCCGGGTGTGTAGACGTGGGCGAGTTCGGCGTTGGTGCGGATATGCACCTTGTTTTCAATTTGAATCTTGCCGCGCCGGTGCAGTTGGAACGTGCGGTCCGAGGCGAGGTCGATCTCGACGCCATCAATGGCGGAGACCGCGTCGGCTACTGCCTTCGCGTGCTCCACGCTGTCGCAGAGGACGCGGAAGTCGCGGACCATGCGGTCCGCGTGGGCCTCACGGATGTCGATGTCCATAATGTTTGCGCCGGCGTCACCCAGCGCAGTGGTGATGCGACCGAGCATTCCCGCCTGTTGTGAGCTCGAGAGCCGGAGCAGCAGCTGGTATCCGGCTGACGAATAACCTTGGACGGGGTTGAGAAACTCCTCAACCAACTCGCTCTGCTTGCGGTCTGGTGTTTCCTGCGTCGTCATGCGTGCAGCCTTCCCGGCACCCTACGGATTGTTGCCGACTTTAATCGATCTATTCGGTATGCGGGAGGTGCTCACGAGCCCTGAATCGCAGCTCGGATTTGGTGCGGCCATGGGCGGCCAGTCGGCGCTCAAACTTGGTCTCGATATCCGCCAGGGCGCCTGTGCTAAGATGTGGCGCTTCCGGTCGATCGCAGAGTTATCCACAGTGCCTCGTGCCTGCTCTCGATCTGCTCCAAGCGACCTCAGGATTTGCCCGTTCCTGCCTATTGGAGGTCGACAATGCGAGCCCGCCTGAGCCTGAGACCCTGCGGACCGCATCTGCCGTCTTGGCCGCACCTTCTGCAGTTCCGACCTGGACTCCGTCGTTCGCGCCGCCGTCGGGGAGCCGTGGCCGTGCTGTTGCTGCTGATCGCGGCCGGTGTTGCGATGTGGATGATGTGGCGCCGTCGCGACGATGAGTACGCGCGCTTCGTGAGCGAGCCGGACCGCCCGGATCTGATGCCCATGCCAATGTCGGATCTGCCACTCGCGCCCAGCGCTGACGAAGGCACAGAGCCGGTCGCTCCTTCGGCGCCATCGCTTCCGCCGCAGCCGGCCCCGATGACGGCCGCCATCCCCGCCAGCGCGATGCCGTCCGCGATGGTCGAGGAAGTCCGCGCCGAGCTGGATGCCCCCGAGACTGTCGAAGCCGTGCCAGCCGTGCCAGCCGTGCCAGCCGTGCCAGCCGTGCCAGCCGTGCCAGCCGTGCC
>Ga0114999_10003251_pt1 | contig 20532 bp, 18 predicted proteins | sample ArcticOcean_MG_C_3_FD_89820 | JGI IMG/M metagenome (GOLD analysis project Ga0114999, IMG submission 89820) | Marine microbial communities from western Arctic Ocean - ArcticOcean_MG_CB8_126 | ecosystem: Environmental > Aquatic > Marine > Oceanic | place: Arctic Ocean: Canada Basin | collected...
AAATAGTTATCATAAAACCCATGGGCATAAATTAAAAAACATATTCTTTGGAAATGTTTCGACTCTAAGTAAATTAGGGACACTATTTGCCCCTATTAGCAATTGGATTATGAAGTCAAAAGTCTCCAAAATATTATTAGAACAAACGATAGGGATTGACAAAAGACGTTCATTACCAGAATTTAAATCACAAACATTTGTCCAATGGTTTAATTCAAGAAAGACTCCTCCCACACCTTTAAAAACAAGCCAAGTAGTATTATATCCTGATACTACAACCAATTATAATCATCCAGAATTGGGTGTAGCAGCTGTCACTGTATTAGAAAAATTAGGATACGAAGTCATTGTACCGGATTTGAAATGTTGTGGCAGACCCAAATTATCCAATGGCATGATGGATTCCGCAAAACATGATATAGACATAAACATATCCCGTATTTATCCCTATATAGCTAATGGAGCTAAGTTAGTAGGGATAGAGCCAAGTTGCATCTTAGGATTCGTAAGCGATTTTCCTGATTTAGCTTCAGATAAAAACAAAGCAAATGCAATTTCTAAGAACACTATGCTCATAGAAGAATTCTTCTTATATGATTATGATAAAAAAGATCATATCGAATTTTCTAATCCTCCACAGAATATTAAAGCTTTATTTCATGGGCACTGTCACCAAAAAGCCTTAGTAGGAACATCTCCCGCAATGGCTGTTCTCGACAAGATCCCCGGATTGCAAACAACTGAAATAAATTCAGGTTGCTGTGGAATGGCTGGTTCTTTTGGGTTTGACAAAAAACACTTCGATATGTCTATGGACATAGGTGCGATGACTCTCTTTCCTACAATACAAAATGAATCGGATGGAATCCTTATCATCAGCGAGGGGGTATCCTGTCGTCAGCAAATCTATCAAGGAACTAATAAAAGCTCAAAACACATAGTCGAAGTATTAGCAGAATATCTTTAAGTATTAAACAGGCCCTTGTTCGGGTATAAGTCTGTCTATGTTGATGGCTTTATTCATTCTTGTGTATCTAACTTTAAGTGTTTCTCCTATCATCAATATTTCAAATGTATGCTGATCTACTGCAATTTTTTCCGAAGAAATATGTATCATATATTTTGATGTGCCGTCCAGATGCTCTTTGCTCTCAAGAAGTCCTTCAACAATTCTATAAGGTGGGGAAAGATCTATTAAATCACATAAATATTTAATCAAATAACGCTTAACATATAACAAATGGAAAAATCCTATAACAAAAAAGGCCTAACAAACATACTTAAAACTCTTGATTTCATTTAAATCTATTAAATACATTATCATATAAGTATTATTAAATTAGTAACTAATCACTGGAGACACCATGAAGATAGGATTTATCGGACTAGGATTGATGGGTAAATGGATGGCTAAAAACATCTTGTCAGGAGGACATGAGTTAACAATTAATGACTTAAATCCAGATCTTGGTAAAGAACTTACTAGTATCGGAGCCAAATGGAAATCCACGCCTTCTGAAGTTGCTGCAGAAAGCAATTTGGTTTTTACGTCACTCCCAAACCCTAAAGCTGTCATTTCCGTAACATTAGGAGAAAATGGAATACTTTCAGGTATAAATAGTGGAAGCTCCTATTTTGATCTTAGTACAACTGATCCCGATACTATAAAAGAAATTTCAACTGAAGCAGCGAAGAAAAATGTTTTCGTATTCGATTCTCCTGTGAGTGGGGGAACTATTGGAGCTAGAGAAGGAACACTTTGTATAATGGTGGGAGGGAACCTCCTTGAATACGAAAAATACAAACCAATACTACAATTAATGGGAAACCAAACATTATATTGTGGAGAAGTAGGTTCAGGCGCAACTTGTAAAATAGTTAACAATCTAATAGCTATGACATTAAAAGTCGTACTCTCAGAGGCATTAAGTATAGGCATCAAAGCAGGAGTCCCAACAATGAAATTATATGAAGCCATTTCAATGAGCACAGGAGACACTCAAATAATGCATACTTTCCCAAATGGATTATTTTCCGGGAATTTTAATCCCGGATTTAAATTAGCCTTAGGAGCGAAAGACTTAGGCTTAGCCATTAAATTAGCCGAGTCATTAGACCTTCCGACAGAAATAGCCCCAATAGTTCAAAGGAAATTCTTAGAGGCACTCGAGAGAGGTTGGGGAGAAGAATCCACTCATTCTGTCGCTAGATTACAAGAAGAATTATCCGGAATATTAATCAGAAAATAAGTCAAATGAAAAGAAGTTTATTAAAAAATGGAATTGTTATATTAACAGAAGAAATCCCTAATGCTTATTCTGTATCAATAAATTTAACGGTTTTAACAGGTTCAAGGCATGAATCAAAGAATGAAAGTGGTATATCTCATTTTATAGAACATTTATTATTTAAAGGAACTGAGTCTTTCCCGGATCCTATACTAATAACTGAAAAGATAGAAAGCACAGGCGGATTTATTAATGCTGAAACAACACATGAATCCACAAGTTATTGGTGTAAATTACCTCACGAACATCTAGCCAAAGGGTTGGGTACATTATTTGACATGATAAAAAATCCTCTATTTGAAAAAGAATCTGTCGAAACAGAACGGAAAGTCATAATCGAAGAATTAAACAACATTAATGACTATCCTAATGATAAAGCGGATTCACTTTTAGACAACTTAATGTGGCCAGGTTGTGGATTAGGACGCGATATAGGTGGTACAGAAAAATCGATAAATTCTATAAATCATCCCCAAATCGTAAAATTCTTTGAAAATAACTACATCCCCAACAACATTATAGTAAGTATAGCGGGAAAAGCTCTCCATCAAGATATTGTAAATATGGCAAGCAAGTTGTCAGAAGACATGAGATGTGCATCTATAATGCATGAAGATATTTTTGTAAGCACTCAAAAGACGTCCCAAATATCAGTTGTTCATAAAGATATAGATCAAGTTTATCTGTCAATGGGTTATTTAACTGTATCAAAATATAATAACAGCAAATACATATTGGACTTACTGGGCATTATATTAGGAGAAGGAATGAGTAGCCGCTTATTTAATGAAATAAGAGAGAAAAGAGGCCTTGCATACGAAATTGAAGCTAGTACGTCTTACTTCACAGACTCAGGTGTATTCCAAATATCTGCTGGGTTAGACAAAAACAAATACATTACAGCATTAACGGTGATATTAAGTGAGCTCGCAAAAATACAAACTAATTTAACAGAGAAAGAATTGGAAAAAGCAAAAAGTATCATAAGTGGAAGATTTAAGTTAAAGCTTGAAGAAACAAAATCAGTTACAGATTGGAATATTACAAAAGAAATAAGTGGACAACCTAACATAACAGATCAGGAAATATTAAATGCCTATAATTCAGTGGATTTATCTCAAATAAAAAATGCCGCCACCAAATATTTTAATCCAAATAATGCTAATATTATTTTATTAGGACCTTGCGTAAATGTGCCCAAAATGCATGAAATGATATTCTGATTTTGTTTAAAATTACTAAAATGTATCGAATCGATCATTGGAAAAATGTATAATAATGGAAATACGAAATGAATTATATGGATAATACTTATGAGTGTAACGATAAGAATACCTACGCCGTTAAGATCAATAACAAATGGTTCTAATAAAATCATGGTTGGAAGTGGTACATTAGAAGAAGTAATCGAATCGATGGAAAATAACTTCCCTGGAATCAAAGAACGTATTTGTGAGAAAAATGGAAATATACGAAGTTTTGTCAATATCTATATTGACGGAGAAAACATTAAATTCCTTAATGGTATAAATAGTACCGTGCCCGACAAATGTGAAATCAGCATTGTCCCCGCTGTTGCAGGTGGAAAATAAAAACCCTATCGCCTATTCCTCTTTTTTACTTGCTCTAACCTAGCTTTTTCATCAGCAGGTTTATATTTGGAAAGGAAATCTTGCCTAAATGAATTGAACCTCTTCTCTATAATTGCCAATCTCATTTTATTCATTAAGTCAGTCAAAAAATATAAATTATGTATAGATGCCAATCGATAAGCTAAATATTCTTTAGCTCTAAATAAATGATGGATATATGCTGTTGAAAAATTTTTACACGTATAACAATTACAATCTTTATCAATAAAATCATCTCTGAATTTGTATTTTGCACTAATGATATTTATTCTTCCATAATTCGTGAATAACGCTCCGTTTCGAGCAACTCTGGTTGGTAAAACACAATCAAACATATCTATGCCCCTATAAACACATTCTACAAGATCTTCAGGTGACCCTACTCCCATAAGGTAACGAGGTTTATCGACCGGTAAAAAAGACGCAGTCGCTTTTACCATGTCGTACATTTCTTTTTTGGACTCTCCCACACTAAGACCCCCAATTGAATATCCTGGCATATTGAGAGATTTCAACAATTCAGCAGATTTTTCTCTCAAACCTTCAAATAATCCTCCTTGAACAATTCCAAAAAGCATCTGATGTTTAGTTTTTTTGGCTTCCAGAGATCTATTCAACCATCTGAAGGTTCTATTAATTGCATTTTCAACATCATATTCATTTGAATCTGATGGCAAACAAACATCTAAAGGCATAATTATGTCCGAATTTAGTTTGGACTGGATTCCTATAACAGACTCAGGAGTAAGGTGATGCATTGACCCATCAATATGAGATTTAAAAACAATTCCATCTTCATTAATCTTTCTTAAATGTTCGAGACTAAATCCTTGAAATCCTCCACTATCAGTTAATATAGATGAATCCCAATGCATGAATTCATGTAATCCACCAATAGATTCCATCACTTCCATACCCGGACGTAAATATAGATGGTAAGCATTACTTAAAATTACTTGTGATCCAATCTCTTTTAAATCATCTGAAGATAACGATTTAACTGAAGCTTGAGTTGCAACAGGCATAAATACTGGTGTTTCTATAATGCCATGGTTAGTTTGAAGGATTCCTGTTCTCGCATCATTATCAGAATATTTAACGTCAAAATCATTCATTAAATATTAACGTTTTGAGAACCCCGAAAATTGATCGGGCCAAAAACCTTGTAGTATCAAATATATCCCCGTAATAAGAACAACAACTAATAGTATCTTCAAAATTACAGAACCTTTAACGAATTCCATAAGCCTAGCCCCAATCTGTCCCCCTATAATAATGCCTATTCCTGAATATACAAACGTAGGATACCATTCAACATTTCCCAGGAATACATGCATTCCTGCACCAATAGTTGCATAAATGGAAAGAGCAAATATAGATGTTGCGACAGCAATTTGAACAGGAAATTTAAAACCTGAAACTAATACAGGCGTTCTAAGGAACCCTCCCCCTGTACCAAAAAAACTAGAAATGAATCCGAGTAACAAATTAAATATTGTGGCTAAAGATTCATTAAATTTAAATTTAAATTCTTTTCCTTTAGATGAAATGATATGCCTTTCAGCAACAGTGAAGTTCATCCAATTAGGAATTTCAACATCATGTGATTCATCATTAGGAATATCTTTTAAATCTTCTGGTTTATCGCGTTCTCTCTCTCCTGGTTTAAATGCAATCAACATAGCTAATGAAATAAGTAGAAATCCAAATAATATCTTAAAAAGCGAGTCAGGCGCAGAATCCAACACTAGTGGCGCAAGGAGAGAACCAGGAATGGCAGCCATAGCAAATAACAGGCCGCTTCTAAAATCAATATACCCTGCCCGTTTATATGCTATAGTTCCAGAAATGCTGTTAACTGCCACTAAAGCTAATGAAGTGCCAGCTGCAATCGTAGGATCTATTCCGAAAAAAATCATCAAACATGGAACTAATATAACTCCTCCGCCAGCCCCAACTAAAATGCCATAAATCCCTGTTCCTATTCCTAGAATTAAATATGGTATTGCTTCTATTAAGTATTCCATTTTCCCTTCTTTGAATTTATTGTCGATTTAACATTTTAATCGAATCTAATATAATCTTTTCAGAAACTTCGCTCATAGTAACAGCATCACCAATAGAATCAAGGAATACCCAACTTATAGATCCATTTGATTTCTTTTTATCTCTACTCATAGCTTTAAATAAATCTTCGCTATCTATACCATGAAAAGTTGTAGGCAATTCATATTTCTCAAACAAGTTCTTTTGTCTTTGAATAATATTTTTATTATTTAAAAATCCAACTTGATAAGCAATATGCGCTGCTCCCATCATTCCTATGCTAACAGCCTCTCCATGTAAATAATCTTTATATCCTGTAACTGTTTCTATAGCATGTCCAATAGTATGTCCATAGTTCAACAATATTCTAATACCTAGTTGTTCTTTCTCATCTTTTGAAACAACATCAGCCTTTATTGCTACACTACGACGTATTATATCCGTAGCGTAATATGGGTCTAAGGAACGCAATTTATCATAATCATTCTCAAATATTTCAAATAAATGTTCATCCATAATCAATCCATGCTTAATTGCTTCGGCCCAACCGGAATTCAGTTCCCTAGTAGGTAATGTTTTAAGAATTGACACGTCAGACATAACAAACTCAGGTTGATAAAATGAGCCCACTAAGTTTTTGCCCTCTGGTAAATCTACAGCAACTTTACCTCCAATAGATGAATCCATCATTGCCAGTAGTGTTGTAGGAACATGAACAAGTGGCATTCCACGCAAGTAAGTTGCCGCCACAAACCCAACTAGATCCCCTATGACACCTCCGCCTAGTGCAATAATCAAATGTCTTCTTTCTGCTTTCATATTAGTTAGCCAATTGTAAATAAGGTTGACTGTCTTTAAGTTTTTTGATGTTTCTCCAGAAGGAACAATAAAAACATTTGTACGTATCCCTTCGGATTCTAAAGAAGTTTGCACCTTCCTTACATATTTTTGGACATTTTCATCCGCAACAACATATGCCACCGGAGATCCAATAATAGAATTAACACATTCCCCTATATCTCCTAAAATATCCCATCCTACAAAAACAGGATGCTCTCCTGATAAAACATTGATGGTTGCAGCCAAATCAGTGGATTTCATTTTAGTAAATCTTCTATTTCTTCAGCAATACTTAGTGGTGTTTTAGCATCAGTTTGCAGAATAAAGTCAGCTTTCATATAGTTCTCATATCGTATTTGCAATAATTCTTTTACTTTATTTAAGGAACCTTCACCCGAATACAACATTGGTCTATCCGCGATACTCCCCTCAGTAAGTTGTTGACGCTCAAGTCTCATCAATATAGTTTCTGGTGAAGCATTCAAGCATATGACTATACCTGATGAGTACATTAGTTGACGATTCTCAAATACAGACCATACCCCACCTCCAGTAGAAACTACTTGAGCGGAGCAGCATTTTTCGCTATTAGAATTGGATATTTTTTTTATTAAATCAGTTTCCATTTTTCTAAATACATCTTCCCCTACACTACTAAATATTTCTGGAATCGACTGTTGAGCATCTTCCGCAATCTTCGAATCCATATCAAGAAAAAAAGTATCTAAAATTCTAGCTACTTTTTCCCCTACGGTAGTTTTCCCTGTCCCTGAAAATCCAATTAAGTATATGATTGAATCACACATATTAAAAACTCTTAAAACAGATACTATACTTATATATATATACTTCAGTCTACAATAATTAATATTTAATACAATGATTAGGAACATACTTTGAGAATTGACCAAAGAAATAATAATGAATTAAGAGAAATCAAAATTGAAAAATCCCCAATGGAATTTTCCAGCGGATCAGTAATCATATCGACTGGAAAAACAAAAGTCTTATGCTCTGCATCAATTGAAAAGGGTGTCCCGAAATTTTTAACTGGGCAAAATGAAGGATGGCTAACGGCGGAATATTCTATGTTGCCTGGTTCTACAGCTCCACGAACCAATAGAGGAAATAATAAAAAAGGCCGATCCCAAGAAATACAAAGGCTAATAGGGAGATCTCTCAGGGCAGCTTTAGATTTTACAAAATTAGGTGAGAATACTGTAATGATAGATTGCGATATATTACAAGCAGATGGAGGTACTAGAACGGCTGCAATAACCGGAGGATATATAGCCCTTCATATTGCTATAAAAAAATGTCAAAAAGAAAACATGCTAAAAGAAAATCCTATAATAAATAAAATTGCCGCAACTAGCATAGGATTAATAGGAAATGATGTTTTACTAGACTTATGTTATGAAGAAGATTATAAAGCAGGAGCTGATTTCAACTTGGTTATGACAGATAATGGTAATATCATTGAGATACAAGGAGCGGCTGAAAAGCAAACATTCGACGTTAAAACGCTCAATAAAGTATTAGAAATTGGATCGTCAGGTATAAAAGAAATATTTGAGATCCAAGATCAAATCATATCTGATATATAAATTTAAATAGGAACCCCAATGACAAGAGCTATTGGATTAGTAATATTAGCGATTATATTTTTACTAATAGTAATTAGTCTGATTTTAACTTTAAGGGGATCGCCTTTACAAACAAAAAACGGGTCTCCTGAAAACATTATTCAAACATATATAGAATCAATAATAGAAGAAGACTTTGAAACTTCCTATTCTCTATTATCAGAAGAGTTGAAATCCGAATGCGCTTTTTCTGATTATGTTATGAACATTGAAAGAGAAATTGAATTATTTAACAGCGGAACAGTAAAACACAATAAAACATTGCCTCTAGAAGAAGATGTCCACGTGATCTTATATATAGATATATCAACAGTGATCACCGATGTTCCTTTTGGCACAGATGAGTACACCCGAGAGGAAAAAATCACATTGATAAAATCTGAATATCCTCTAGGTTCAGATTCATCGCATTTAATTGAATGGAGATGGGAAATATCTAAAACCAGTTATTTAAATAGCTGTGAAGAATTTATTAAAATGCAGCCACCAAAATTAAGATAATAGGAAAATTAAAATAAGTTATATATTTACATTCATCCCATTTTTAATAGTAGTAACAGTAATTGGAACAGCTATTTATCTAATGTTTTCTCGTAAAGATATATCTTCTGCTGATTCCACTGTTAGCACAGTCAAAAAGATATATTTTTATCTCGTGACTTTTATTGCATTAATAATGATAGCAATGGGTTCATCTCAATTAATCCAATTTATACTAGAAAGCATATTTGCCAGAAATATTATACAAACTAACGTAACTCTAGTCGCACTGGCAATATCTCTATTGCTGGTAGGTATTCCAACTTGGATAATTCATTGGCGCATCGTACAAAAGCAAATAAATATCAATTCTGCGGAAGAATTATCAGTTGTCCGAACAGTATTTATATATACGATTCTAGCCATTTCCATAGCAGCACTCACATCTTCGATAATTGGAATTTTGCAATTTTTATTAGGTGCAAAAGAATCTTCATGGTTACAGATTGCCGGAGTCCTTCCTTACTCTATTATCTGGGCGTACCATTGGGGTCTCAGTAAATCTAATGAATTAAATTATCCCTCAAGAAATCTTATACAAAGAATATATGTCTATAGCGCCTGTATATTTGGATTGATAATGCTTTCCACAGGTATTGGAGGAATCTTATATACGATATTGAAGTCTGGATATGAAGTTATTTTTAATGCTCCCATATTATTCGAAAACGAATCGAATATATGGGAATCTCTAAAAGATCCTTTAACATATTTAATATCTGGATTGTTTTTATGGTTATCACATTGGATGCTGTTTGGATTACAAGATAATGTAACTAAAATCAGATCATTTTATCTATATATAATAGCTATAGTTGGCGGAATAATCCCTATAACTACTGCCAGCATTTCATTATTATATGGATTGTTTCAATTCTTATTACAAGTAAATTCTGAAGATTCTATAATTCCCCAATTGCCAGGATCAATAAGTTCCATAAGCGTAGGCCTTATACTTTTTACATATCATTATTATTTCATCAAAAGCACCAAAAACAATAATCCTTCCCAATTAAATTCTCAAAAGAAAGTTTTTGGGTATTTATTGTCTTTTATCGGAATAATATCTGCTTCTATAGGAATCAGTATTTTAATTCAATCCATAATGGCAGCAATTGCAGAAGCATTAGGAAATACTATTTATAATGATTCTGAAACTAATCTAGATATAATATCTTTTGCTCTAGCGCTTATAGTAGTAGGAGGATTTTTATGGGGATATTGTTATAAAAAAATCCAGCTTTTTACAAAATCCGACCACAATGAATTATCTTCAATTAGAAGAATATATTTAATAAGCATACTCGGATTATCTACTGTGATTTCAGTCATTGTAGGAACATCGGGATTATTTGTTATCTTACGTGATATTTTATCAAATGATGTAGGAATTAATACTTTAGAATCTATATCTATTCCCATTTCTATACTTATCACATATTTTATCGTTGCTCCTTACCATTGGGTTTTATACAAACGAGAACCTTCTAATGACAAAAAATCTGCCCCCCCAGTTAATAATTCTATTAAAAAGAAATCTGTCACAATATTGTTGCCTGATAACAATCAATTTTTCTTAGGCCAATTAGAAGATGACATTGGATACTCTATAAAATCAGTTCAATGGGTAGATCCACACACATCTAGTATCCAATTAGACTTACATAACACTAAGGAAATCGCTGATTTAATCAAGAATACAACAGGCAATAATGTGATAATAATTCCTGAGAAAGAAAATGTTAGAATATATTCTTATGAATAATTCTTTTTAGGATAACCCATGACATCAATATACGTTTTAGGCGCAGGAACCCCAACCCCGACAAAAGATAGATTTGGGTCAGCTTTTGCTATAAAAATAGGTGAAGATCAAATAATGTTAGATTGTGGCCCGGCTGCAACTCACAAATTAGTTAAAGCAGGATTGTGGCCAACCGATATAAATCATATCTTTTTCACGCATCATCACTTTGATCACGATATAGACTATCCGTGTTTTTTATTATGCAGATGGGACCAAAGTATAGGTGTCGAAGACACATTGAAAGTTTTTGGGCCAACACTTACTGAAAAAATAACTAATGGAATTCTAAATGAAAAAGACGGCCTTTTTGCACATGATTGGATAGCTCGTATCAATCATCCTCTAAGTCAAAAGGTTTATGAAAATCGAGGAGGCACATTACCGAGAACTCCTCCTCATGTTATAGCAAAAGATGTAGGGCCGGGACCTGTATATACAAAATCCGATTGGTCAGTAACTGCAGCTCCTGCAATACATGTTCAACCCTACCTAGATTCACTTGCGTATCGATTTGAAACACCAGAAGGCAGTATCGTATTTACAGGAGACACGCAACCGTGTGAATCTGTAACTAAACTCGCAAAAAATGCTGATATGATGTTGTGCATGTGTTGGGACGAACAATCCGAAATGGATGAAAATGGGGAACACTTGGGACAATGTGGGACTAGTGGAGCCGCAAAAATGGCAGAGGAAGCAGGAGTAAAAAAATTAGTTCTAGTTCATATTGGACCTAATCTTTCGAATTCAGAATCTCAAATTAGAGGGAGAGAAGAAATAAGCAATATATATTCAGGAGAAATATTGTTTGCTGATGAATTAATGAAAATTGATTTGTAATACTTAATTAAAATCCCCATTCAGATCTATTGGCGTCCATTAAAATAAAGTCATTGCCACCTCTTCTAATAGGTCTCACAACTCCGAATCCAGCTCTTTTAAAAGATGCTTGGGCTCTATGATTCCATTCCAAAGTATGCAAATACACTTTCTCTAAATCCAATATTGTAAATAAATACTCAACCAAAATCCGGACAGCTTCAGTCCCGTATCCCTTTCCCAAATAATTCTTATCTCCTATCATTATTCCTAATTCAGTTTGTTTACTAGATATACTATAATCGTAATACATAAGATTACCTATATGGATATTATCGATAGTGTCTAAAGCTAATTTCTTAGATTTATAACTGGGGAATGTCATCTCTTCTTTTGAATATCTGAAAAAGTCATCATATGACATAGAAAGTGGTCGTGAAGCATCTAACCGAGATAAATCCTCATCAGTACGCCATGAATACTCATCCGGAATATCGTCAATTTTTTTTTCCCGAATATGAACTAAATCGCCTGTCAAATCAACATCGGGCAATTCTATTTGTGTATTAGCAAACCATGGGAAATTTTTCTTAAACAATTCTACCTCTCACTATGTATAATCGAACTTACATTATCTCATTGGAAAAAAAAACTAACATATAAATTTAGGTCTTAAATTATTGAAAGTATTCATAATATATGGATACAAGGAATTATATTTTGGATAATATCGTATTTGATTACGCCGTTGTTGGAGCTGGATTAATAGGTTCTGCAGCAGCCAAATATATCTCGAGAATCAATCCTAATACAGTTCTTGTAGGTCCTGACGAACCTGAAAACAAAAAATCCCATGACGGCATATTCGGCAGCCACTACGATGAAGGTAGAATAACTCGAATCTCTGACACTATGCTTGAATGGGCTTACTTAGCAAAAAAATCAATTGAAAACTATAAAACAATTGAAGAAAAATCTAAGATCAGATTTTACAATGAAGTTGGAACTTTATCAGTTGGTACAAAAGACTATTATGATGATTTGATTGAAGCATCCAATGAAATATCCTTTGATTATTTGACGCAAGAAAACTTCAATATTAATAATAATTACCAATATATGAATATCCCTAAAAACTCATCCTTCATATTTGAAACCAAAAACTCGGGTTATATAAGTGCCAGAAACTTAGTTCAAGCTCAAAAGAATATTTTTAAATCTAATAGAGGTGAATATATAAATGATATTGTTGTCGACATAAGTAAATCTAAGAATATTTTTAATTTAAAAACTAATAACAATTCCACAATCTTTGCCAAACAAGTGTTAGTGTGCGCTGGGGGATTCACCAATTTTACCAATATTTTGAAAACCAAATTGCCAATTGAGATAAAGGGTCGGACTATCCTTCTAGGAGAAGTGAAAAATCAATATATTAGTGAATTACAAAAATACCCAAGCCTTATACATAAACCAAACGATAGAGAAGACATCTATTGCTTACCTGCTATTACCTATCCTGACGGAAAAACTTATATAAAAATTGGGTGGTCACATTTTATTAATATTAATTCTTATAAAGAAGCAATCAGTTGGTTTAAAGGTGAAATGGATTCTAAAGAAAAGAATGGTCTTATAAATGAATTAAATTCAATTTATGACAAAAAAATTTTAAATTCATTCCACACAAATAATTGTGTGGTGACTTGGACAAAAACTAAATATCCAATAGTTGATGAAATTGAAAAAAATCTTTTTGTTTCGGTAGGAGGAAATGGCCACGCTGCAAAATCTTCTGATTACATCGGCAATATTTCAGCAAAGTATTTTACAACTGGGCAATGGGATCAGAACCTAAATAGAGACCTTTTCACTTTGGCATCAAATATTTAGTAAAAATATAGATTCACCCTTCAATTATTAAAACTATTTATATAGTTGAATAGTCTTTGCATAAAGTATATTATTAAAACACAATTGAATATTACCCTTTAAGCTAGTCCAGTGAGTCAAGCAAGGGAAATCGGTAGTTAGTTACATGAAACTATTTTGGTGATTCCTCTTGTCTTAGGCAGGAGGTTTTTTTTTGAAATCAAATATAAATAAGCACCATAATCTAATCATACTGTGACAAAGCATATTCAGTCGTCTTCCCAAATGCAAAGAGCAATAGCTCGAATATCGCATGAAATATTGGAAAAGAATTCTGGTACGGAAAACTTAGTTCTCGTAGGAATGCATTCTAGGGGAGTTCCTCTTGCTAACAGGATAAAAGATGCAATAAATCTTTTTGAAGGCGTCGAAATTACTGTAGGTGAATTAGATATAGGCCTATATAGAGATGACACTTCTGAAAGAGGAGTAACCCAAATTAAACCTACAAAAATACCTGAAGACATAAATTCTAAAACCGTTATATTAGTTGATGATGTCTTATATACCGGCAGATCAATAAGAGCTGCTATGGATGCAATACACGACTTAGGACGACCCAAACAGATTCAGTTAGCGGTTTTGGTGGATAGAGGCCATCGTGAAATACCAATAAGAGCAGATTACATTGGTAAAAATGTTCCTACATCAAAACATGAAGATATCCAAGTAAAACTAAAAGAAATAGATGGAGTAGACGAAGTAGTAATAACCAATACTGACAGTAGGAATATTCATGCAAAGTGAATCAACAAACTCCAATGTTTTTAAATTGGAAAACATGTTAGACGTTGATGCTTTAACAAAAGTTGACATTGAAACGATTCTTGATCATTCAGAAACGATGGAAGAGGTATTAAATAGAGATATTAAAAAAGTTCCAAGTTTACGCGGTAAGACAATTGTAACTCTCTTTTATGAGCCAAGCACTAGAACAAGAGTTTCTTTTGAACAAGCTGGGAAAATTCTAAGCGCCGATGTCATAAACATTAACAATAAAACAAGTAGCAATAGTAAAGGCGAGTCTCTTTACAATACAGCTCTCACCATTCAGGCTATAGGAGCCGATGTGGTCATTCTAAGACACCCACACTCCGGAGCCCCTTATTTTATGGCCAAACATATAAAAACAGGCGTTATCAATGCAGGGGATGGAACACATGCGCACCCTACTCAAGCATTGTTAGATCTTTACACAATAAAGAAAAAAATCGGATCTATAGAAGGGAAAAAAATCACACTAGTAGGCGACATACTATACTCCCGTGTCGCTAGATCGCATATGTGGGGGTTGAGTAAATTAGGCGCCGAAATAACAATATGTGGACCAGCAACTTTGATACCAAATGATTTCATTAAAGGATTACAAAATATAAAGGGACATCCTTTTAATAAAATAGAAATAACATCTAATATAAATCATGCTTTAAAAAATGCTGACATAGTTATGGCGTTACGACTTCAATTAGAGCGCCAGCAAAGCGGGCACTTACCTTCATTAAGAGAATACTCAAAAGAATTTGGGCTTACCGAAAAAAGATTGCAAAGTTCAAATCCAGGCGTGATCATAATGCATCCAGGTCCTATGAATGAAGGTATAGAAATAGAGTCTGCCGTAGCCCATGGAACAAATTCTATCATTGAGGAACAAGTCACCAGTGGGGTAGCCTTAAGAATGGCGTTACTAAACATAATGTGTTCAAAATCGTGATGACATATCTAAGGAGAAATGGATAGTGGCTAAAAAATTATTAATCTACGGAGGTAGAATTATAAATCCCAAAACTAATATAAATAGCCGTATGGACATATTGGTTTCAGGAAGCAAAATTGAAAATCTAGCTCCTAAAATACAAAAATCTAAAGATTACAATCTATTAGATGCTAGAAACTATTTCATATCTCCTGGATTTATAGATATCCATTGTCATTTACGTGAACCAGGCGAAGAATATAAGGAAACCATCGCCACAGGTGCAGCTGCCGCTGCAGCTGGTGGGTTTACAACAATTTGCGCTATGCCAAATACTATACCGGCAATAGATAACAGATCGGTTGTTGAATTTATTAAAAATAAATCAAAAGAAGAAGCAATCGTAGATGTTTATCCAATAGGTGCCGTAACAAAGGGTAGAAAAGGAAATGAACTAACCGAAATGGCGGAACTAGCAGAAGCAGGAGTTATTGGATTCAGTGATGACGGAAATCCTGTGGCTGACCCTAATATTATGCGTCAAGCATTAGCATATAGTTCAAGTTTAAATTTACCAATCATAAATCATTGCGAAGTCCCTGAATTGTCAAAGGGGGCTCATATGAATGAAAGCTGGGTGTCAACGCTACTAGGAATTAAGGGAATGCCCAATTCTGCAGAAGAGATCATGGTTGCAAGAGATATTTCACTTGCAAAATTAACTGGCGGACATATTCATATAGCACATGTTAGTACAGAGGGTTCCATTAATTTAATAAGAAATGCAAAAAGTGAAGGGATAAATATAACCTGCGAAGTAACACCTCATCATTTAACTTTAACAGACAAATCAGTGTTAGGCGCCAACAGTGAAACTTACGATTATGCACCGGTAACAATTAACTCTTACAATACAATGGCAAAGGTTAATCCTCCTCTCAGGTCTTTAGCAGACAAGAATGCAATGATAGCTGGCCTATTAGATGGAACAATAGACATCATAGCGACAGATCATGCCCCCCATTCAAAAGTCGACAAAATGTGTACTATGAATGAGGCCGCTTTTGGAATAAGTGTATTAGAAACAGCTCTTCCATCACTTATATCTTTAACTGAAACATCTGCAATTTCCCTTCCACTCTTAATAGATAAATTAACCGTAGAACCAGCCAATTTCTTAAATCTAGATATAGGGAGCATAGAAGTTGGCAAGATAGCTGATTTAACTATATTTAGTGCTACTGAGGAATGGAAAGTAGAACCAAATAATTTTTTATCTAAAGGTAAAAACACTCCACTAGAAGGCGATATATTAAAAGGAAAAATTAAAGCGACCATTAAAAAAGGTGTGACTATATATGACAAAGATAAGTAAGATGACTCAAAAACATGAATAACCCAGCATTTTTAATATTACAAGATGGTTCAATTTACCATGGAAGTCCATTCGGGTACGATGTTGAGTCTACATTTGGAGAAGTTGTTTTCAATACGTCTATGACTGGTTATCAGGAAATGCTAACGGATCCATCATATGCAGGACAAATCGTAGTACCTACTTACCCATTAATAGGTAATTATGGAATAAGTGAATATTCTAACGAATCAAACAAAATCCAAGTATCTGGATTAGTAGTAAGGCAACACTGTTTAGAGCCGAGTCATACAGATAGCGTACAAACTATTTCAGATTTCCTTAAATCTCAAAAAATTCCGGGAATTAGTGAAATAGACACTAGAGCAGTCACACGAAGAATACGTGAAAATGGAGTAATGATGGGAGGAATAGCAATAGGTATCTCGGAAAAAGATGCTATAAATATCCTCAAAAAAACTCCTCAATACGATGAATTAAATTATATGAATAAGGTGTCCACTAAAAAATATTATGCTTGGGATGTTGGGGTTAAAGATTCAAATTTAGAACCTCCTAAGTTGAAAATATTAGTTTCAGATTTTGGATTAAAATACAACATATTACGAATTCTAAGAACAAAAGGATGCCAAGTAGAAGTGTTTCCGTCTAACACGACAGCACAAGAATTACTAGAAAGAAATCCTTCCGGCATCATGCTATCGCCCGGACCCGGAAATCCAGAATTATTAGACTATACTGCCAATATGGCAAAAGAATTACTTGGCAGGGTTCCTATTATGGGAATATGCATGGGGAATCAAGTACTCGGAAAAGCTTTGGGAGGGAAAACGTACAAATTGAAATTTGGACATCGCGGATCCAACCATCCTGTAAAAGAAATATCAACAGATCGTATACACATAACTTCTCAAAATCACGGTTATTCTATCGATGCTGATTCCCTACCACAAGAAGTGGAAGTGACTCATATAAGTATGAATGACTCAACAGTTGAAGGACTACGGCATAAGTCTCTACCAGCTATGAGTATCCAGTATCATTCGGAGGCGTCTCCAGGCCCTAAAGACAATGAATATATTTTTGATAAATTTCTAGATATGGTAAAAGAATCAGGTTAAAAGTAGGTATAAAATTGGCAATTCCCATTTATAAAAAAATTCTAGTTATTGGCTCAGGGCCTATAGTAATAGGCCAAGCAGCTGAATTTGATTATGCAGGAACTCAAGCCTGTAAATCTTTACGTGAAGAAGGAATAGAAACGATATTAATAAATTCAAATCCAGCTACCATCATGACTGATACAGATATAGCTGACAAAGTTTATATTGAACCTTTAACGGTACCAATAATTGAAAAAATTATTGCAAAAGAATCACCAGATGCATTATTGCCAACCCTAGGCGGGCAAACAGGGTTAAATTTAGCCATAGAATTATATGATGCAGGCATATTGGAAAAATATAATGTGGAACTATTAGGTAGTAACGTTAACACTATAAAAAGTGCAGAAGACCGAGATTTGTTTAGGAAAATGCTCAGTGGAATAGGTGAACCCGTACCACCTAGTGTGGTTGCCAATAATAAAAAGGATGCATATTCAGCAAAAACCCAAATAGGATTACCTTTAGTAATAAGGCCTGCTTACACACTTGGAGGAACTGGCGGAGGAATAGCCAATTCAGAAGAAGAATTTGAAGAAATCATTACATCGGGGTTATCAGCAAGCCCTATACATCAAATTTTAATTGAAAAATCAATCGTCGGATGGAAAGAATTAGAGTATGAAGTTATGCGTGACAGTGCTAACAACTGCATAACAATATGCAATATGGAAAATATTGACCCAATGGGAATACATACTGGAGATAGTATTGTTGTCGCTCCTAGCCAAACCCTAACTGACAATGACCATCAAATGCTACGAAGTGCCAGCTTAAAAATAATACGTGAATTAGGTATTGAGGGTGGGTGCAATGTTCAATTTGCTCTTGCGCCAAATGACATAATTGCAAAAACTCTACCAAGTTACCCAGAATCCCCAAAACAATATTATGTGATTGAAGTAAATCCTAGAGTAAGTAGAAGTTCAGCATTGGCAAGTAAGGCTACAGGATATCCGATAGCTCGAGTAGCAGCAAAAATAGCAATCGGCAAAACTTTAGATCAAATTCCAAATACCGTTACACAAAAAACATTAGCCGCATTTGAACCATCTTTAGATTATTGTGTTGTGAAAATACCGAGATGGCCATTTGATAAATTTTCTACTGGTGATCGCACATTAAAAACGCAAATGAAAGCTACTGGAGAGGTGATGTCTATTGACAGAACTTTTGAAGCTGCTTTCCAAAAAGCTATTAGGTCGTTGGAAATAGATAATCGCTCCATACTTTGGGAAGACCCAAAATGGATGGACCCACAAGTCGCTAAAGGTATGGAAAAATCAGCACTCATGCCAAATGATGAAAGGTTTTGGGCAATTATGGCGATGCTTCGTAGAGGTAATGCTCCTGAAAAATTGTCAGAAATCACTGGGATTGACCCGTGGTTTATTAGATCTTTTCAAACATTAGTAACAATGGAAAAAACCCTATCTGAAACTGAAATGAGCTTTGATCTAATGAAAAAAGCAAAAAGATTAGGCTTTTCAGATCCCGATATAGCAAAATTAACTTCTACCTCAAGCGAAGAAATAAGACAATTGAGAAAACAATACGGGCTCCGTCCAGTATATAAAATGGTAGATACTTGTGCCGGAGAATTCGAAGCTATGACTCCATATTTCTACAGTACATATGAAGAAGAAAATGAAGCTGAACCATTAGAAGGTCCTAAGGCAATAGTTATAGGAAGTGGTCCTATCCGAATTGGACAAGGAATAGAATTTGATTATTGTTCTGTCCATGCAGCATGGGCATTACAAGAAGAAGGGGTGAAAAGCATTATGGTAAACTCAAACCCCGAAACAGTTTCAACAGATTTTGACACTAGTGATCGCCTTTATTTTGAGCCTTTAGATGAAGAAAGTATCAGGGATATTATAGAAAACGAAACTAACTCTGATGATGTTCCTCCATCTATTGTTCAATTTGGGGGACAAACAGCTATTAACTTATCTCAAACATTAGATGGATTTTCTTTGCCCATCTTAGGTTCTTCAGCTAAATCGATAGACACTGCTTCTGACCGGCATCTTTTTGAAGAATTTTTAGCTCAAATAGGAATCCCCAATCCCCCAGGAACAGCTGTTATGAATTTAGAAGAAGGTCTGAATATAGCACAAAAAGTTGGATATCCTGTATTAGTGAGACCAAGTTATGTTTTGGGTGGAAGAGCGATGGAAATAGTCCAAAATGCTACAGAATTAGCACGATATATGAATACAGCTTTTGAAGCTGGTGGAGGACGACGATTATTAATAGACAAATATTTAGCAGGTCGTGAAGTGGAAGTTGACGCAGTTTGTGATGGTGACAATGTTTTGATACCCGGTATTATGGAGCACGTCGAGCGAGCGGGAGTGCATAGCGGTGATTCAATGGCTATATATCCCGGATTAACATTATCTGAGCAAGAAGTTGCAACTATAGTTGATTACACTATAAAAATAGGCAAATCACTGAAAATAAAAGGCCTAATGAACATACAATATGTCATTGTTGGAGGTTCTACTTTTAGAAATCCTCAAGAAACCATAGCGCAAGCTGAAGAAACACAAATATACGTAATAGAAGTGAATCCTAGATCTAGTAGAACTATTCCATTTATATCAAAGATAACTGGAGTGCCAATGGTAAAATTAGCTGTAAAATCCATGTTAGGGAAAAAAATCACAGCCATGGGGTATAAAGAAGGTTTATGGAAAAAACAAAAATTAATAGGCGTTAAAGCTCCTGTATTTTCCATGTCTAA
>Ga0114999_10003252_pt1 | contig 20525 bp, 16 predicted proteins | sample ArcticOcean_MG_C_3_FD_89820 | JGI IMG/M metagenome (GOLD analysis project Ga0114999, IMG submission 89820) | Marine microbial communities from western Arctic Ocean - ArcticOcean_MG_CB8_126 | ecosystem: Environmental > Aquatic > Marine > Oceanic | place: Arctic Ocean: Canada Basin | collected...
AAGTGGAGCTAAATCTTATAGTATGAAAATATACGATAGATGGGGAGGAATTATATACAAAGGAGAAAATGAAGCTTGGGATGGTAAAAATATACCAAGCGGTCAATATTTTTATAGTATAGAAATTATTGACTACAAAAACAAAATAGAAAAAGAAATGGGTCAAGTTACTCTAGTAAAGTAAATGAAGAAAATAACGTTACTATCTGATACTCATGGATTTTTAGATACAAGATTCTTTCCGCATTTTAAAAATTCAGATGAAATATGGCATGCTGGAGATATTGGATCAATAGATGTAATAGATACATTAACTGCAATAGCTCCTACTAAGGCAGTATATGGAAATATAGATAATCATATATTAAGACGAAGTCTTAAACCTACATTGCTTTTTAAATGTGAAAAAGTAGATGTTATGATGACTCATATTGGTGGATATCCAAACAATTATGCTAAAGGAATAAAAGAGAAAATAAAACAATACGAACCAAAACTCTTTGTTTGCGGTCATTCTCATATACTAAAAGTTATGTATGATAAGAAATTTAATGTATTACATATGAATCCTGGGGCAACAGGTAATTATGGGATACATGAAGTCAAGACAATTATAAAATTTACAATTGAAGAGGATAATATTAAAGATCTAAAAATTATAGAGTTTCCAAGAAAAAACTAGCGTATTCTATCAGAATCACGAACTAATTTATCATCTTTTTTTATAAAGAAACTAGCTAAAAACAACAAAACAAAAGGTATAATAAAAAGAAAAACACCTATTTCTAAGCTATTATCTTCTCTAAAAAACAATAAGATAACAATATAGAATATAGTAATCATTAAGCGTGACAAGGAAGAAATAAATCTTTGTCTTAATCTCTTCTGGAATTGAAAAATAGCAAACAATGATAAGAAAACAGAGAAGAAAATTAAAAACCTAAGATATATCAAGCTATCGCTATCATGTAAATATAAATCACCAGTATCATTACTAAGAATTGGAAAATAAAACACAACACTTAAAGATATTAAGGAAGATAATAAGAACAATAAAGATTGGATTCTCTGAATCATAAATTTTTTAGCAAAAGTACCTTAATCTGTTATAAAAATATCCATTAAATTAAAAATTTGTATTATTGTATCGTCTTTCCAAAGATTTAATCTACAATCCAAACAAAACCTACAAAAAATACTGTGATAAAATACACAGAATATACTATTAAAAAATTATAAAAATAATGTACAAATTAGAAGAATTAAATAATGCAAAAATTTCAGAATTAAGAGAAATTGCAACAAAGTTAAATATTTCAAATCATGAAAAGTTGAAAAAACTAGAACTTGCATATGCAATATTAGATTATCAAGCTGAGCATAATGAAGCAAAAAAATCATCTGAAGATAAAAAAACTCCAGATGTTAAATCAAAACCAAAAAGCATTAAAAAAATTGTTGCTAAAAAAGAAAATAAACCTCAACATTTAAACAAAAAAAAGCAAGAAGATTTAAAAAATCAAAAGACAAATACAACTCAAGAAAAAACTAATAACACAGAAAAAAGCAATAATAATCCACAAAAACAATCAAATAATAATCATAGTAGTAATTACAAAGAAAATAAACCTGAAAGATTTAATCCAAATAGCAAACCTAAATCAGATTATGATTATGATTTTGATGGTATTATTGAAACAGAAGGTGTAATCGAAATCATGCCTGATGGTTATGGATTTATGCGTTCATCTGACTATCACTATCTATCATCTCCCGATGATGTTTACGTATCTCATTCACAAATTAAACTTTTTGGGCTAAAGACAGGTGATACTATTAAAGGAACTGTAAGACCACCAAAAACTGGTGAAAAATATTTTCCTTTAATAAATGTAAAAAATATTAATGGAAAAGATCCAGGAATAGTAAGAGACAGAGTCCCATTTGAACATTTAACACCATTATTTCCTAACGAAAAATTTCATCTTTTAGATAATGGACATAATAATATATCTACAAGAATGCTAGATATTTTTACTCCCTTAGGTAAAGGACAAAGGGGACTTATTGTAGCACAACCAAAAACTGGTAAAACAGTGCTTCTAAAAGACATTGCTAATGCAATTGCAGATAATCACCCAGAAGTATATATGATTATATTACTAATTGATGAAAGACCTGAAGAAGTTACTGATATGGAGAGAAGTGTAAATGCTGAAGTAATTGCATCAACATTTGATGAGCCTGCAAGTAGACATGTGAAAGTTGCAGATATTGTACTTGAAAAAGCAAAAAGAATGGTAGAATGTGGTCATGATGTAGTAATTCTTTTGGATTCTATTACAAGACTAGCACGTGCATATAACACAGTACAGCCTGCATCTGGTAAAATTTTAAGTGGTGGTGTAGATGCTAATGCCTTACATAAGCCAAAAAGATTCTTTGGTGCTGCTAGAAAGATTGAAAATGGAGGTTCTCTAACAATACTTGCTACTGCATTAACAGAAACTGGAAGTAAAATGGATGAGGTGATTTTTGAAGAGTTTAAAGGAACTGGAAACATGGAGTTACAATTAGATAGAAAAATTGCAAATAGAAGAATCTATCCTGCTGTTGATTTAGTAGCTTCTAGTACTAGAAGAGAAGACTTGCTTTTAGACAAAGATCATATTCAAAGAATATGGGTGCTTAGAAATTATCTTGCTGATATGAATCCTGTTGAAGCAATTGAGTTTATGAAAGATCGTCTTCAAAAGACAAAAGATAATAATGAATTTCTAGTTACTATGAATGGATAATAGAATAAAACTTATTCTTTATTAAAAATTCCATATATAACTGAACCTGTTCCTGTCATACTAGAATAAATAGCTCCCTGAGAATATAATTTTTCTTTTGCTTCTTTTAGAACAGGATGTATATTAAATATACTGCTTTCAAAATCATTTTTGATAGAATCTTTCCACAAATTAATCGGTTGTTTAATTAATTTTATTAATGATAAAGATTCATCTTTAGGTTTAATATTAGAATAAGCATCTATAGTGCTAATATGAATGTTAGAATTAATTAATTTAATATTATAATTTGATAATTCTATTGAAATATTTTTCATAACGTCACCTATTCCAGAAACATATTTAGGTTTATTTTGTATAAAAAATGGACAATCAGCACCTAATTTCAAAGCTAACTCTTCTAATAACTCATTATGAATATTAAGATTAAATAATGTATTTAATCCTTTTATTGTACAAGCACCGTCTGAAGAACCACCACCTAATCCAGAACCAATAGGAATTTGTTTGTGTAAATGAATATGAACAGAAGGAATCTGATATTTAACTTTCATTAGCTTATATGCCTTCTCACATATGTTAATGCAATCTGGCACATTAATTCCTGAAGAAGTAAAACGAAAATTTTCAGATTCTACAATCTCAAGTATATCAAAACATTGATTAATAGGATAGAAAACAGAAGAAATATTATGATACCCATCAGATCTTCTAGATTCAACATTTAAACCAATATTAATTTTTGCGTTTGGATATAATATCATAAAAATAGTTTTCAACAACAAAAATAATCAACGGTTTTTTTATATGTATTGACAAATCATTTTATTTATATTTGATACCCTTTTATTATTATAATTATTATGCAATATCTTGAATTTGAAAGACCAATAGAGAAGTTAAACAATAAATTAATTAAGGCGAAAGAATTAGCTAATAAGAAAAATGTAAATACTAGTAAAAAGATTATAGATATTGAAAATCAAATTCAAAAAACTAAAGAAAATATATATAATAATCTCACTGCATGGCAAAAAGTTCAACTATCAAGGCATCCAAATCGTCCATACTGTTTAGATTATATAAATGCCTTAACAGGTGGTGATTTTGTAGAACTTCATGGAGATCGTAATGTTAAAGATGATAAGGCAATGATAGGTGGTTGGGGAACAATAGATAATCAAACAGTGATGTTTATTGGGCAACAAAAAGGTAGAAATACAAAAGAAAGACAATTTAGAAACTTTGGAATGGCTAATCCAGAGGGATATCGAAAAGCTCTTCGACTTATGAGATTAGCTGAAAAATTTAATAAACCTGTCATAACACTAATAGATACCCCAGGAGCATTTCCAGGTTTAGAAGCGGAACAAAGAGGACAAGGTGAAGCTATTGCTAGAAATATCATTGAAATGACAAGGTTAAAAACACCCATCATTTGCATTATAATAGGAGAAGGAGCTTCAGGAGGAGCACTAGGTATTGGTGTTGGTGATCATGTGATGATGCTTAATAATGCATGGTATTCAGTTATATCTCCAGAAAATTGCTCTACTATTTTATGGAGAAGCTGGGACTATAAAGAAAAAGCTGCTGACTCTTTAAAACTTACAGCTAAAGACATGAAAAAAAATAGATTAGTAGATAAGATAATTAAAGAGCCATTATCAGGAGCGCATACAGATCCAGATTCTACATATAAAATTGTAAAAAAAGAAATAATCAATTCAATAAATATATTACAAAAAGTATCTATAAAAAAATTAACACAACAAAGAATGGATAAATTTTGTAAGATGGGGGTAGTTAAAAAATAATTATATGGCGAACAAAATAGGGAAAAGAACAATTAAAGCAACTTCAATTCAGAAAATTGATGGAAAACTACAACCTCAAGCTATTGAATTAGAAGAAGTTGTATTAGGTGCTCTTATGATTGATAATGAATCTCTTTCTGATACTATTGATAGTCTTCGGCCTGAGTATTTTTACAAACCTGATCACCAAAGAATATTTGAAGCTATTGTAAATCTATTTAACAATAGTAAGCCTGTTGACATTTTAACAGTATCTGAAGAATTAAAAAGAATGGATGCGTTAGAATCCATTGGTGGCATGCTATATATTAGTCAACTTACAAATAATATATCATCATCATCTAATACAGAATTTCATGCTAGAATAATAGCTGAAAAATTTATTAAAAGGTCACTTATAAGTATTTCAAATAATATAATAGGCGATGCATTTAATGATACGATAGATATCTTTGATTTATTAAATACAGCTGAAGAAAAACTATTTACTGTTACAGAAGGTACTTTAAGAAAGAGTTATGATAAAATGAGTACTCTTATTAAAGGAGCGCTTGACAATATAGAAATCTTACGCCAAAAAGAGGATGGACTTAGTGGTGTCCCATCTGGATTTACAAAATTAGATAGAGTAACATCAGGATGGCAAAAATCAGATCTAGTAATTGTAGCTGCTAGACCAGGGATGGGAAAAACAGCTTTTGCATTAAGTATGGCTCGTAATATAGCAATTAGTCATGAAACTGCTATTGGTTTCTTTTCATTAGAAATGTCATCAGAACAATTAGTTTCTAGATTAATTGCTAGTGAAGCAGAACTTTCAGCTTCTAAATTAAGAAGAGGTGATCTTCAAGACTTTGAAATGGTTCAATTACATGAAAAAATTAAACAACTCTCAGAAGCACTAATATATATTGATGACACACCAGCTTTAACAATCTTTGAATTGAGAGCAAAGGCAAGAAGATTAGTTAAAAACCATAATGTTGGAATCATTATCATTGATTATTTACAACTAATGAGTGCAGGTGGAAATGCTGGAAATCGAGAACAAGAAATTTCTACAATATCTAGATCATTAAAAGGAATTGCTAAAGAACTAAAGATTCCGGTTATTGCTTTATCTCAAGTAAATAGAGGTGTTGAAAATCGAACTGGAACTGGTAGCAAAAGGCCTATGCTATCAGACTTAAGAGAATCTGGCGCAATAGAACAAGATGCTGATATTGTTACTTTTATATATAGACCTGAATATTATAAAATCTATGAATGGGATAATGGAGATGATTCTAGAAGTCAAGCAGAAATAATTATTGCAAAACACAGAAATGGTGCTTTAGAAAATGTACGTTTAAAATTTACAGCTGAATTTGCTAAATTCTCTGATATAGATTATTTTGATGATTTATCAAGTGATATTGATAAGGAATCAATGATATCTACTGCATCATCAAGTATGAATCATGATAATGATGAACATGCGCCATTTTAAATCTGTTAAAAGATACCTTCTAACTATATTACTTTCACAAACAATATATTTATCACATGCATCATATATTCTTATTCCTATGGATGAAAACCAAACCAATCATTTAAAAGCATATGGGATCGCTTTTCTTGCAATTCAAAAAGAGATAAATGTCAATTGGTTATTAAATTATAAAGGAGGGAGTTTTTTAATAAAAAGCAATAACATAATAGAAAATGAATGCAATATTAGAAATGTCTCATATAATCTAATTGCAGACCTACAATCAAATAAAATTTTAAGAGATATTAGTAATAATGAAGTAAATCAAGAAGTTATACGTCTTGAAAAAACACCAAGAGTTGCTATTTACTCTCCTAAAAACAAACAACCATGGGATGACGCAGTAACTTTAGCACTTACATATGCAGAGATACCTTATGATATTATTTATGACGAGGAAGTACTTAGCAATCTGCTACCGCTATATGATTGGCTTCATCTTCATCATGAAGATTTCACTGGACAATATGGAAAATTTTATGCATCATTTAAAAATACTACTTGGTATAAAGATCAAAAATCATTATATGAAAAAAATGCTAAAAAGCTTGGTTATAATAAAGTATCTCAAGTAAAATTAGCAGTTGCAAAAAAAATTAAAGCATTTGTTGAAGGGGGTGGATTTCTTTTTGCTATGTGTTCAGCAACTGATTCATATGATATTGCATTAGCATCTGAAGGAATAGATATTTGCCAACATATGTTTGATGGTGATGCTATAGATAATAATATTAATGAAAAATTAGATTTTAGTAAAACTTTAGCTTTTAAAAATTTTAATTTAATTAGAGATCCCAACAAATATGAATTTTCTTCTATTGATGCAACTCAAACTAGAAGAGTCAAACCTAATCTAGATTTCTTTACTTTATTTGAATTTTCTGCAAAGTGGGACCCTGTACCTACTATGCTATGCCAAAATCATATGCAAGTTATCAAAGGTTTCATGGGTCAAACAACCTCTTTCAAAAATCAATATCTTAAATCTGATGTTATAGTTATGGGAGAAACAAAGGCAACAAATGAAGCAAGGTATATTCATGGGAAATTAGGTAATGGTACTTGGACATTCTATGGTGGACATGACCCTGAAGATTACCAACATAAGGTTGGAGACCCTAAAACAGATCTTTCACTACATCAAAATTCTTCTGGATATCGACTAATCTTAAATAATATACTATTTCCTGCAGCTAAGAAAAAGAAGCTAAAAACATAATTAACTATCTTTTAAAAATTAAAATTTTAGTAGAAAATTAAAGAACTACAACTTTATCTTTATCATACCACAATGTATAGTTTTCTTGATATTTCTTCTCTAATGAATTTCTTTTAATTTTCATAGAAGGTGTTAGTAATTTATTATCCACAGTCCATGTATCATTAACAACTATGATATTATGAATTAGTTCGTGTTTATCTAAACCTTGATTAACAGTATATATAGTTTTTTCTAATTTATTTTTTATATCAACTAAATAATTTTGTCCTATTTCAGATAAAACAACAAGAGCTATAGGTTGTGGTATTCCAGTACCAACTACACAAACCTGTTCTATATTTATATCTTCGGATAATTTCATCTCTATTGGTGATGGAGCAATATATTTTCCTTTTGATGTTTTAAAGATATCTTTTACACGTCCAGTAATCTTTAAAAAACCATTATCGTTAACTTTTCCTTCATCTCCAGTATATAGCCATCCATCTTTTATAATTTGATCTGTCTTTTCTTGATCTTTATAGTATCCAAGCATTAAAGCATCATGCTTAATTAAGATCTCATTAATTTCACTGAATTTAACTTGACAATTAGGTAAGGCCTGCCCTACATAACCAATTTGAATATTTTCTTTTAAAGTAACATGAGAATAACATGTATTCTCAGTCATTGCATAGGCTTCTTGAAGAAATATACCAAGTTTTGCAAACCATTTAAAAGTAGTAACTGGTGTTGGAGCAGCCCCTGTAAAAACATTAGTAGCCTTTATTAATCCAAGACTCTTTTTAATTTTTTTCTTAATTAAGGATGATATGAATGGTATTTTTAAAAGTATATCTAGTTTTTTCTGAGGCAACTTTAGTAAAATACCTTGTTGAAATTTAGTCCATATTCTTGGTACACCAAGAAATACAGTTGGACTAGCATATGATAAATTATCTCCAAAAGTGTCTAAACTTTCAGCAAAAAATATTTTTCCTCCAGAAAAAAGACTACACATCTGGACTAATAATCTTTCAGCAATATGACTTAAAGGTAAATAAGAAAAAAACACCTCATTATTAGAAATTTCTAAACTTTTACTTGCATTAACAGTTGCATAACTAAAATTGAAGAAACTATGCATAACACCTTTAGCATCTCCTGTTGTTCCAGAAGTATATATGATAGATGCTAGATTCTCTAGCGGTCTTATAACGTTATCACTTAAAGGATTAACATTCATAATAAGATCATCCCAAATTGGATAATCTTCAGAATAAAATGGATATGTGATACAGTCAATATTAGAGGGAATACCATCTTGCATTAATTTAAAATCATCTAATTTCCCAACAAAAAGTAATTGTGTTTCACTATGTATTAAAATTTTATTGAGAGATTCTTTATTTAGATTTGGATATAATGGAACAGAGATATGTCCAGATAACATAATAGCTAAATCTGACATTATCCAATGAGCACAGTTCTTTGAAAGAATACCAATCTTCGAGTTTTCTTCTAAATTTAATGATTCTATATAAGAAGCCATTTTTCTTACTTCTTGACCAACTTCATAAAATGTCCAATTATACCAAACACCATTAATTGGTTGGCTAAGATAAATTGATTGAGGCTTTTCCCTCTCCCATTTATAAAGCATCTCTAGTGGAGATAAATATTCCATTTTTTTTTTTGTTAAAGATAGTATAAATTTAATTTTATAGAATATAATATAAAAAAGCTATGCGTGCATAGCTTTTTTATATTATATTTGTTATAACTAAAGTATAAAGAATGGAACCAGAAGACACAATAGATTATAATATAAGAAAGACCTGGTTTAATATAACTAAAATGTATAATAGAACAGCTTCAGATTATATGGTAAGCATGTCTCTAGGAATGATTATTCTTAATATTGACATGTTTGAAGGAACTCCTTCAACACAACTTGGCCCAAATATGGGAATGGAATCTACTTCTCTATCAAGATCATTAAATAAATTAGAGGATAGTGGAGTCATAATAAGAAAACCAGACCCTAACGATAAAAGAAAATCAATTATACATTTAACTAAGATAGGTTTAGAATGGAGAGAGGTTGCTAAAGGTGTTGTGCTTAAATTTAATAAGAAAGTGTTTTCTCATTTTCAAAAATCAGAAATGGATACATTCTTTAACATCTTAAAAAAAATAAATAAAATTATTAATGAAGATAAATAAATATATTGAGAATGTTGCAATTATAGGATCAGGTATAATGGGTTCTAGAATAGCATGTCATTTTGCAAATATTGGCGTCAAAGTTTTATTGCTAGATATTATTCCTTCTAACCTTACAGATGATGAGAGAGAGAAAAAAGAACTTAAAAATTTAATAGTTAATAATGCACTTAAAGAAACGATAAAAAGCAAACCATCTCCACTATATACTCAAAAAGATAGAGAACACATAACAACAGGTAATATAGAAGATGATCTATATAAAATTTCTGAAGCAGATTGGATTATTGAGGTTGTTGTAGAAAAACTCTCTATAAAGCAAGAAGTATTTAAGAAAATTGAACAATTCAGAAAACCAGGAACATTAATATCATCTAATACCTCTGGCATACCTATAGAAAATTTAATTAAAAACAGAAGTCAAGATTTTCAAGAATATTTTTGCGGAACACATTTCTTTAATCCACCACGATACTTAAAGCTTCTAGAAATAATTCCTTCATCAAAAACAAAAAAAGTAGTTGTTGATTTTCATATGTATTATGGCAATAGATACTTAGGAAAAGACATGGTCTTATGCAAAGACACGCCAGCATTTATTGCTAATCGTATTGGGGTAGCAAATATTTTACATGTATTTCATACAGCAAATGAACTAGAATTAACAGTAGATGAAATAGATTTATTAACTGGTCCAATGATAGGTAGACCAAAATCAGCAACATTTAGGACTTGTGATCTTGTTGGATTAGATACTCTAATTCATGTAGCTAATGGTGTTCGTGAAAATTGTCCAAATGATGAAATGCATGAGAAACTGTCAGCTCCAAGTTTTATAAATGAAATGCAAAAAAACAATTGGCTTGGAGATAAGACAGGACAAGGATTTTATAAAAAAAACAAAGATGAAAATGGGATAACAGTAATAGAATGCCTTGATCTAAAAAAACTTGAATATGTAACAAAGAGTAAAAGAAAATTTCCGTCGATTTCATTAGCAAAGAAAAAACACTCATTAAAAGACAAAATCAAATTATTAATTAATGCTCATGACATAGCTGGTAAATTTTATAGAAAAACTTTTTACAACTTATTTTCATACATATCTAATAGAGTTCCCGAAATATCTAATGAAATATATAAAATTGATAGAGCCTTAAAAGCAGGTTTTGGCTGGGAGTTAGGACCATTTGAAATTTGGGATATCATTGGAGTAGAGGATTCTATCAAAAACATAGAAGAAGATGGTTTTAAAATTGCTCCATGGGTTAATATAATGATCAAGAAAAATAAAAAAACTTTTTATTCAATAGAAAAAGAGAAATTACATTACTATAACATTAATAAAGAAGAATATAACTTAATAGATGACATAAAAGATTTCATAATATTAGATAATATTAGAGAAGATAATATTGTATGGAAAAACAATGACTGCAATCTTATTGATATTGGTGACGGGATTGTTAATTTAGAATGGAATACCAAAATGAACTCTATAGGGGAAGGTGTTCTAAATGGTATCAATCAAGCTATCAATATAGCTGAAAAGAATTATAAAGGATTAGTAATTGCAAACCAAGGAGCTAATTTCTCAGTTGGTGCTAATATTGCTATGATATTTATGATGGCAATTGAACAAGAGTATGATGAAATAGACTATGCAATAAGATTATTTCAACAAACAACAGGAAGAATAAGATATTCATCAGTACCTGTAGTTGTAGCAACACATGGATTAACTTTAGCCGGAGGTTGTGAAATTGCATTACATGCAGATCATGTTCAAGCCTCTGCAGAAACATATATGGGTCTTGTTGAAATAGGGATAGGGCTTATTCCCGCAGGTGGTGGAACAAAAGCAATGGCTGAAAGAGCTTCTCAAAAATACTTTGAAGGAGATATTCAACTACCAACATTAAAAGAAAGATATTTAAATATTGGAATGGCCAAAGTATCTACATCAGCTCATAATGCTAAAGAATTAGATTTATTATTAAAAGATAGAGATACGATTACAATTGGAAATAATAATTTAATATCAGACGCAAAGATGTCAGCTCTAAACTTATTTAATAATGGATATACTAAACCGGCTAATAAAAAAATTAAAGTTTTAGGAAGACAAGCTTTAGGAATGTTTCTAGTTGGAGCCCATTCAATGCATGCTGCACACTACATAAGTGATCATGATAAACTAATTTCAGAAAAATTAGCATACGTAATATGCGGAGGTGATCTGTCAGCTGCTACTGAAGTTTCTGAAAAATATTTATTAGACTTAGAAAGAGAAGCTTTTTTATCCCTATCAGGAGAAAGAAAAACATTAGAAAGAATTGAATATATGCTAAAAAAAGGCAAACCATTAAGAAATTAAAAATGAATGAAGTATATATAATTAAAGGTTTTAGATCTGCTATAGGAAAATCTGGAAAAGGAATTTTTAGATTTTCAAGACCAGATGATATTGCATCATCAGTTATAGAACACTTGGTTAATTCTGTTCCTCAATTAGAAAAAGAGAGGATTAACGATATAATTGTTGGTAATGCGACTCCTGAAGCAGAACAAGGCTTAAATATTGGTAGAATGATATCTTTAATGAGTTTAGATACTCATAAAGTACCTGGAATGACAGTAAACAGATATTGTTCTTCAGGATTAGAAACTATTGCTTTAGCTGATGCTAAAATTAAAAATGGCATGGCAGATTGTATTATTGCAGGCGGAGTGGAAAGCATGTCACCTATACCATTTGGAGGGTGGAAAATAATTCCAAATTATGATATATCTAAAAAAAATCCTGACTGGTATTGGAATATGGGATTAACAGCAGAAGCAGTTGCTAAAAAATATAAAATTGATAGAGAAATGCAAGATAATTTTTCATACTATTCTCATCAAAAGGCTCTTAAGGCGATTAAAAATGGAATGTTTAATAATGAAATTGTACCTATAGAAACTAAATCAATATTTTTAGATGAGAATGAAAAAAGACAAGAGAAAATTATATTAGCAGATACGGATGAGGGTCCTAGAAAAGACACAACATTAGAAAAATTAGCAAAATTAAGACCTGTATTTGCAAAAGATGGATCAATAACTGCTGGTAATTCATCACAAACTTCAGATGGAGCGGCATTTGTAATACTAATGTCAAAAAAGATGATGTTAGAACTGAACTTAGAACCAGTTGCTCAATTAAAAAGTTACTCAGTTGCTGGAGTAGAACCCAAATATATGGGGATAGGCCCCGTAGAAGCTGTTCCTTTAGTGCTTAATCAAGCTGGTCTTAAAATAAATGATATAGAACAAATTGAATTAAACGAAGCCTTTGCTTCACAATCACTAGCTGTAATAAATGAACTAAATCTAAATAAAGAAATTGTGAATGTGAATGGAGGGGCTATTGCATTAGGACATCCATTAGGATGTACTGGAGGAAAACTTACTGTACAATTAATTCATGAAATGAAAAGGAGAAAACAAAAGTATGGAATGGTAACAATGTGCGTAGGTACGGGTCAAGGTGCAGCAGGAATCTTTGAAATTTTTTAAAACATAATTATGATTAGAGGCGGAGAATTTATTATTAAAGATCAAAAAAAATCAGAAATATTCATACCTGAGGAGTTTGATAATGATCAAATTATGATGGCAAATGCTACAAGTGATTTTGTAAAAAAAGAGCTTGATTGCTATAGAGAAGAATTTGAAAATAAAAATTACCAACTATGTGTAGATACATTAAAAAAAGCAGGTGATTTAGGTTTGTTAGGAATTAGTATTCCAGAAAAATATGGAGGAATGGGTCTGCCATTTACAACTTCTGTTCTTATATGTGACAAAATTAGTGGTGCTAACGGATCTTTTTCTACTGCATATGGAGCTCATACTGGTATTGGAACATTACCAATTCTTTTATATGGAGATGAAAAACAAAGACAAAAATATCTGCCCCAACTTGCATCAGGTAATTGGATAGGATGCTACTGCTTAACAGAACCTGGAGCAGGTTCTGATGCAAATGCTGGAAAAACAAAAGCAGTCTTATCAAATGAAAAAAAACATTATAAAATTAGTGGTCAAAAAATGTGGATATCTAATGCAGCATACGCTGATATATTTATTGTATTTGCTAGAATTGAAAATGATAAAAATATAACGGCATTTATATTAGATAAATCAATGGATGGAATAACTCTTGGAGAAGAAGAAAAAAAACTAGGTCTTAATTCATCATCAACAAGACAAGTGTTTTTTAATGAAGTTCTAGTTCCTATTTCAAATTTATTAGGAGGAAGAGGAAAAGGTTTTAAAATAGCAATGAATGCATTAAATGTTGGTAGAATAAAATTAAGTGCTGCTGTAATAGATGCGTGTAAACGAGCAATATCATTATCAATTCAACATGCAAATCAAAGAGTTCAGTTTGGATATCCTATCTCTAACTATGGTGCTATACAACATAAACTAGCAGAAATGGCATCAAACACATATGCAGTAGAGTCATCAACTTATAGAGCTAGTTATGATATTGAACAGAATATAAAAAACCTAATATCCGAGGGTTATGATGAGCAACAGGCTCATCTTAAAGGTGTTGAAGAGTATGCAATAGAATGTTCAATAACTAAGGTTCTAGGATCTGAAACAGTTCAATTTTGTACTGATGAAGGAATACAAATTTTTGGAGGTATGGGTTACTCAGCTGAAACACCAATGGAGGCTGCATATAGAGACGCCAGAATATCCAGAATATATGAAGGGACAAATGAAATAAATAGAATGCTAATAGTTGCTATGCTATTAAAAAAAGCAGTTAAAGGCAGTCTAAATATAATGGAACCTGCAATGAAATTAGTTTCTGAAATAATGTCAATTCCATCTTTCGAAGAACATGATACAAATGACCCACTCTTTCTTGAAAAATCATATCTTAAAAAATTAAAAAAACTTTTTCTAGTTGTTGCTGGAAAAACTATAGAAACATATGGATTAGAAATAGAAAAAGAACAAGAAATAATGATGAACTTAGCAGATATATGTATTCAAATTTATACTGTAGAATCATGTATCCTAAGGACAGAAAAAATAAAAAATAAAGATAAAGAAGCATATATCAACTTAACTCAAACATATATGTTTCAATCTATTAAAAAATGTCAGAATTCAGCTGAAGAAATAATTCTATCATTTAAAAATTTAGATGACAAAAAACTACTTCTACTTTCTACTAAAAGATTTACAAAAGGTTATTTAATTAATATTAAAGAAACCAGAAGAAAAATAGCAAAGAGATTAATTGAAGAAAACCAATATTGCTTTTAGTATATTTGCATAATGAAATTTAACAAACTCGGTCTAAGCGATCAATTAGAAAATGGCTTAGATATGATGGGTTTTGAAACTGCCACTCCAATACAAGAAAAGGCAATTCCTATAATTTTACAAGGCAAAGATTTAATTGCTTGCGCTCAAACTGGTACTGGAAAAACAGCTGCATTTGTATTACCTATACTAAGTATACTTTCAAATAAACAACAAGACAACAGAGTTAAAGCATTAATTATTGCCCCTACTCGAGAATTAGCAAAACAAATTGATATGCAGATTGAAGGTTTTTCATATTATACAGACTCATCCTCTTATCCAATATATGGTGGAGGAACAGGTCCTGAATTTGAAAACCAAAAACAAGCCTTAGTAAAAGGAACAGATATAATTATATGTACACCAGGAAGATTAATGGCACATCTTAAGTTTGATTATTTTGATACTAACTCAGTAGAGTATCTTATTTTAGATGAAGCAGATAGAATGCTAGATATGGGTTTCTACGATGATATTATTAAGATATCCAACAAACTTCCAAAAAAGAGGCAAACACTTCTTTTCTCAGCTACAATGCCATCAAAGATTAGAAGACTCGCCCAAGACATATTAATTAATCCAGCAAGTATAAGTTTAGCTATTTCTAAGCCAGCCCCAGGGATTTTTCAATCAGCCTATTTAGTAAATAATGAACAAAAAGTAAGACTAATCAGAGATATTCTTAAAAATAAAGAAAACGAAAAACCACTCAGTCATGTTCTAATATTTGCATCTAGCATTAAAAGTGTTAAGGAAATCAAAAAAACACTAAATAAATCAGGATTTAAATCCAGTGATATGCATTCAGAATTAAATCAAGATCAACGAGAAGAAACAATAAGAGATTTTAAAAGTAAAAAAATTAGAATACTTGTTGCAACAGATATTTTATCTAGAGGAATAGATATCAAGGGTATTGAACTTGTTATTAATTATGAGGTTCCTCATGATGCAGAGGATTACGTCCATAGGATTGGTAGAACCGCTAGAGCAGACAATACCGGTGAGGCCATAACATTTATTAATAGCAAGCAGGTACGTAATTTTATGGATATTGAAAAACTAACTGAAAAATCAATCACTAAAACTCCATTGCCAAATAATTTCGAAAAAGGACCAAAATATGAAGTCTTTAAAAAGAAAAAATGGCAAAAAAGATAATATATTTATCTTTTTAATACAGGAGCATGATGGAGCTTTATCCTAGCATCAATAATTGGAACAGAACATGAGAAATGTTTATTTTTTATAGACATATTTAACCCATATATATCATGAGATGGATTTGATCTCGTAAAACATACCCATAACCAATTACTAAAATGCTCTGAAACAAATAAGGCATCATCAACTAATGTAATTAAACCAATACCAGTCATATTATGATTTTCTAATTCCTTTATAAGATCTGCAACTCTACCTTTTCCATCAATAGCTAGTACTCCATCAATTACCATGCAAGTATTAATAAACTGTTTAGATAATTTTAGCTCTGGAACATTTTGTAATAAACTTCTTTTTTTTAATCCAGCAGCTGCAATAATTAACTTTGATCCTTCATTTAAACCCTCACCACTGTAATCTAATGTGTCAATAGTTGTTTTAGTTTGAAAATGTAGATCCCTAGACCAATCAACACGTTCAAGAAGATGAATAAAAAATGCCTCCTTATTATTAATATCTGGTGCATTCAACTCTTCAATAATCAAAAGATACTTTGCTAAAGATAATTGACCTGTTCCTAAGATATGATTTGCAATTGTTAAAATTTCTTGTGGAATTCTTGTTGGATTATAAGGGGTATATCTTTCACTACCTATTGCTAACAGTAATGGATGAACGCCAGATTCATCCACAGCATTAACAGCTTTTAATCCAGGAATTTCATTTTCCACAGCATTACCAGTCATATAGTGAATAAGCTTACTAAATTGAGAGTCTTCTTGTGGAGGACGTCCTACTACTGTAAATGGCCAAATAGCATCTTTCTTAGCATAAACCTTATCTATCTTAAGATATGGGAAGTCATGTACTAAACTATAATAACCTAAATGATCACCAAAAGGGCCCTCTGGTTTTAAATCAGCACTAATTTCACCACAAATTACAAAATCTGCATCAGCAGAAATTGTATATCCATCTTTAATAGCGTATCGAAATCTACGACCTTCCAAAATTCCAGCAAAAGTTATTTCAGACATATTATCTGGTAAAGGCATAACGGCAGCAAATGTATGAGAAGGTGGGCCTCCAACAAAAACAGATACCTTTAAAGGCTTACCACTTTTAATTGCATTCTTTTGATGTATACCAATTCCCCTATGAATTTGATAATGTAATCCTACCTCTTTATCATGAATATACTGATTACCATCTAACTGGATTCTATACATACCTAGATTAGAATTCATAATGCCCGGATTATTAATGTCTTCTGAGTAAACTTGAGGTAATGTTATAAAAGCACCACCATCATTAGGCCAACATTTAATTTGTGGGATATCAGATATTTTAATTTGTTCAAATTCTTTTGGAAAAGACACTTTTTTTGGTAGAGCTTTAATGGCATGAAATGCACTCTTCAAAGCTGAAATAGGGTTTTTAAATCCATTAATTGGATTTGATTTAAGATCAATTATCTGTCTAACTTTATGAATAGAATCTCTAAAGATAAAATTACTTCTTTCCAATGTGCCAAAAAGATTAGACACTGCGGGGTATTTACTTCCTTTAACATTTTCAAAAAGTAATGCCTTTCCCGATATTTTAAATTCTTCTAAATGTCGAGAAGCCATTTCTAGATTAGGATCAACTTCTTCTGTTATTCTTATTAAATAATCATTTTTTTCTAAATCCTTAATACAAGCTTTTAATGAAGAATACCCCATTTAAAAAAATCAACTATTTATTAACTAATTAAAAAATTATCTTCTAGATATATCTTTATATTCTCTGTGATTATGCCCCACGTATATTTGTCTTGGCCTACCTATAGGCTCACTATTCTCTCTCATTTCTTTCCATTGAGCAATCCATCCAGGCAATCTACCAATGGCAAACATAACAGTAAACATATCAGTTGGCATACCAAGAGCTCTGTAAATTATTCCAGAATAAAAATCAACATTTGGATATAAGCCTCTTGATTTAAAGTAATCATCATTCAAAGCCACTTCTTCTAACTTCATGGCAATATCTAAGACTGGATCATTAATTCCTAACTGTTCTAATACATCATCAGCTGCTTTCTTAATAATTTTAGCACGAGGATCAAAATTCTTATATACTCTATGGCCAAAACCCATTAATCTAAAAGGATCAGCTTTATCTTTTGCCTTATCAATAAATTTATTAACATCTCCACCTTGATTCTTAATGTCTTCTAACATCTCGATAACAGCTTGATTTGCACCACCATGCAAAGGGCCCCATAAAGCAGCTATTCCAGCAGATACAGATGCATATAAACTAGCATGTGATGAACCCACTATTCTAACTGTAGATGCAGAACAATTTTGTTCATGATCAGCATGTAAGATAAGTAATTGATCAAGTGCTTTCGCAATAACTGGATTAATATCACTTTCATGAGTAGGTAATCCAAACATCATATGTAAAAAATTACTTGTATAGTCTAAATGCTTTTTAGGATACATTACAGGCTGTCTCATTCTATTCTTGAAACTCCATGCAGCAAGAGTAGGAAGCTTAGCAATCAATCTAATAATAGTACCATTAATCTCTTCAAATGATCTATTAGGATCAAGAGATTTAGGATAAAAAGCTGTTAAAGAAGAGACTAATGATGATAATACACCCATAGGATGAGCTCTAGAAGGAAAACCATCAAGTATAGATTTTACATCTTCATGTACTAGAGTATGTGAAGATATATCACTAATAAAATGATTTAACTGACCTGTTGTTGGTAGTTCTCCATAAATTAACAAGTATGAAACCTCAAGGAAATTAGATTTAGATGAGAGATCTTCTATTGAGTAACCTCTATATCTTAAAATTCCTTCTTCACCATTTAAAAATGTGATAGAACTTTTTGTTGAACCAGTATTTTTAAAACCTTTATCTAAAGTAATTAATCCAGATTGTGATCTTAATTTACTTATATCTAAAGCCTTCTCCTTTTCTGTTCCTTCAATAACAGGAATTTCATACTCCTCACCATTAAAATGTAACTGTGCAGTTCTACTCATTATAATACTTTTTTATTTATGTAAATATACTATCTTATAAGGTCATTACCTAACAAACTTAAACCCTTTTCCTGTAAAAAGAGCGCGCTCTCCCAAGCTCTCTTCAATACGTAATAACTGATTATATTTTGCAACTCTATCAGATCTAGAAGCAGATCCAGTTTTAATTTGACCAGTTTTAAGAGCAACAGCTAAATCTGCAATAGTTGTGTCTTCAGTTTCACCTGATCTATGACTCATGACCGAGGTAAAAGAATTTTGTTGAGCCATCCTAACAGCATTAATTGTCTCTGTTAAAGTTCCAATCTGATTAACCTTAATTAATATTGAATTAGCAATTCCATTATTTATGCCTTTTGATAATCTTTTAATATTTGTAACAAATAAATCATCTCCAACAAGTTGTATTCTATCACCAAGCTTATCAGTCATTAATTTCCATGCATCCCAATCGTCTTCATCCAAACCATCTTCAATTGAAATAATTGGATATTTACTAACCCAATCTACCCAATAATTAACCATTTCGTTAGAGTTTAACTTTTCACCACTAGACTGATGAAAATGATAAACCTTTTCATCTTCATTATAAAATTCGGAAGCAGCAGCATCAATTGCTATATATATATCTTCACCTGGTCTATAGCCAGCAGATTCAATTGCTTTTAAAACAATTTCAATAGCCTCTTCATTAGAAGATAAATTAGGTGCAAATCCACCTTCATCTCCAACATTAGTAGAATAACCTTTACTAAGTAACTCATTTTTTAAAAAATGAAACACCTCTGTTCCCATTTGTAATGCTTCAGAAAAAGATTTAGCACCAATTGGCATTACCATAAACTCCTGAAAATCTATTTTATTATCAGCATGTGAACCTCCATTTAAAATATTCATCATCGGAATAGGCATTTCATATGATGTGTCAATGCCTAAATATTCATACAAATCTTGGTTTTTTTCTAAAGCAGCTGCTTTTGCACAAGCTAAAGAAACAGCTAACATTGCATTAGCACCTAATCTAGATTTATTATCTGTTCCATCTAGAGAAATTAATGTATTATCTATGTTTTCTTGATCATAAATAGATAAACCACTTAATTCATTATTAATTTCATTATTTACATTAGATACTGCATTTAACACACCCTTACCAAGATATATAGATTTATTATTATCACGTAATTCAACAGCTTCATGTTTTCCTGTCGAAGCACCAGATGGAACAGCAGCTCTACCAAAAACACCATTATTAGTAAATACATCTGCCTCAATTGTTGGATTTCCTCTAGAATCTATTATCTGCCTGGCATGAATTTTTGAAATACTACTCATTGTTTTTAAATTCATTTATTCTTGTAATAAATT
>Ga0114999_10003255_pt1 | contig 20507 bp, 18 predicted proteins | sample ArcticOcean_MG_C_3_FD_89820 | JGI IMG/M metagenome (GOLD analysis project Ga0114999, IMG submission 89820) | Marine microbial communities from western Arctic Ocean - ArcticOcean_MG_CB8_126 | ecosystem: Environmental > Aquatic > Marine > Oceanic | place: Arctic Ocean: Canada Basin | collected...
ATCCCGGCAACAACAGTCCACATTCCCGACCATTCAAGAAGTTGTTTCACGGTCTCTCTCCTAACTGGTTACTGGCCGGTTTCTGGCTGGCCACCGGTGAATTAAAGAACGAATTCACGATGATGCCTACGAGGTATTCCGACGGCCGCACAGCGGAATTTTCGTCCTCTAAATACAGTATCGACTGTCTGGACGCTCCAAACCAGATTGGATCGCTGTTGAATTTATGGTGTTTGACCATTTCAGATAAGTCGAACTTGCTATTAGACTTATCTACTGTGCGGTTTCATCCCGCAGCGTTGACACCTCTGCGGAGGGGTGGCAGAGTGGTTGAATGCGCTTGTCTTGAAAACAAGTGTCGTCGTAAGGCGACCGCAGGTTCGAATCCTGTCCCCTCCGCCATTTTTTGTTTTGCCCTGCGTTTTGCTCTGGCGCCCTCGGACGACTTGTCGCTTGCGGCAGGCTCGTCGCTATGGCCCGTAGCCTCTTCCCGAAGGAATGGGAACAGGACGCGAGCACTCTTGGGACGACCGGTCCCGCTGGATGTGTGACGTAGATGGGGTTTTCTGGGGAAGTACTTGTCGGTTACGAGCGGGACGACTTGATCGATTCTGTAATTTTCTTGGCGGGTGCAGCGACATTATCTGGAACCACCATTCCCTTGGTGGCACGCGGCAACTCAACTCGAATTGTGCTTCCGACACCCGGTTCACTCGTCGCGGAAACGGTCCCGTCGTGCAGTTCCGCTATTTTCTTGACGATCGCTAGTCCCAGTCCAGTACCTACCTGCACTTGCGTGAACTCACCAGATGAGCGGAAGAACGGTGTGAACATGTTCTCCAGAATTGTGGAGTCCATTCCGATGCCGGAGTCGGTAACTGAGAGCACCAGAATATCGTCATCAACCGAGATCCCCACTTCGATTTCGGTTCCGTTCTGAGACTACTTCGAGGCATTGCTCATCAGATTTGTGAGCAACTGAGCGATCCGGTCTCGATCGGCCAGGATGACCGTGTCTACCGTGGTGCCAGTGTCACTGAATGAGGATGACTGGTTTTTGGGTTCTAAAATCGGGACGAACGCCATTCGTATTTCGTCTGTCACGCCGACTCGTCACGCCTGTATATCATAGACACTGCCCATTGCCCTCCGTACGATGATTCGCGGCTCTACGCAATAAGGGCACACCCGCGTAGAACTATTTCAGCAACGTTAGCGGGTTCACGACACAAAAAAGCGAGTATCTAATCGTGAATATCCACGAGTACCAGGCGAAAGAAATCCTCGACAGGTTCGGTGTACCAACACCTCGAGCCGAGGTAGCGTCGACAGCCGCGGAAGCAAAAGAAATTGCGACCCGCATCGGTGGCCGAGTTGTGGTCAAAGCGCAGGTCCATGCTGGCGGTCGAGGCAAGGTTGGCGGGGTGAAACTCGTTGGGTCGCCTGAAGAGGCGGAACAGGTTGCCGCAGGATTATTGGGCACTCGGTTGGTTACCAATCAAACGGGCGCCAACGGTGTTCCGGTCGAGAAGGTGATGATCGCTGAGACTCTCGATATCAAGGACGAGCTCTACATCTCTGTCGTTATAGATGGCGATATTGGTGCGCCAGTTGTGATGGCAAGCACCGAGGGCGGCATGGATATCGAGGAAGTGGCTGAATCGAGCCCGGAAAAGATTTTCCGTGTGGCTGGTGATCCGCTACTTGGCCTGACTACTTATCACGCACGTGATATCGCTCTCGCGCTGAAGGTGCCTGCAAAGTCGGTACGGGCCACAACCAAGCTAATCACGGATCTCTACAGGGTGTTCATAGATAATGACTGCTCGCTCGTCGAGATCAACCCGCTGGTCGTCACAGAAGACGATCAGGTGATCGCTCTCGATGCCAAGATAAATCTCGAAGATGATGCCCTTTTCCGTCACCCAGATCTCGCAAAACTGCGTGACTCCAATCAGCAGGACCCGCTGGAGAAGCGGGCCGACGAGGCTGACCTGGCGTACGTGAAGCTCGAAGGCGGCCGAGTCGGTTGCATGGTGAATGGTGCTGGGCTTGCGATGGCCACCATGGATATTGCTAACGCTGCCGGTGCGCCGCCTGCCAACTTCCTCGATATTGGGGGAAGTGCGGATCAGGGAAGGATCGAAGAGGCGTTCAAGATCATCATGGCCGATGAGGACGTCGAGTTGATCCTCGTGAACCTTTTTGCAGGAATCGCTCGATCGGACATCGTCGCACAGGGTATTGTCGCGGCGGCAAAAGAGACTAACGACCAACTGCCGATGGTAGTTGCAATGCGCGGGACGAACGCTGAAGAGGGAATAAAGATTCTGGCCGATTCCGGGTTGAACATCACCGGGGCCCCAGATCTAGCAGGAGCGGCGGTAGCAATAAAAACCAAATTACAGGAACTGGAGGGGTCTAACTAATGTCTATTCTCGTTGGACCCGACACACGCCTGCTTGTTCAAGGACTTGGACGCGACGGAAGCTTCCAGGCGAATCGAACCCGGGATTACGGCACCGACATGGTCGCTGCTGTTCACCCCGGTCGAGACGGCCAGAAGTTCGAGGACGAGGTTCCTTACTTCTCTTCGGTAGCCAGAGCGGTTGAAGAGACCGGTGCAAACACTGGAATCATCTTTGTTCCCGCCCCTTTTGCGATGGACGCTATCATCGAGCAGGTCGATGCAGGAATCGAGCTCGTCGTGTGCATAACCGAGGGTGTTCCAGTTCTCGATATGGTCAAAGTCATGGCGTACATCAAGGATAAGTCAACTCGATTGCTGGGGTCGAACTGCCCGGGTGTGCTCAGTCCCGCTTCGAAGGCGAAGGTCGGGATTATTCCTGCCAATATTGTGCAACCCGGCAACGTGGGGGTTGTCTCACGATCAGGGACGCTCACTTACGAGGCGATTGCTCAACTCGTGCAGCACGGAATGGGTCAGTCGACCTGTGTAGGCATTGGTGGCGATCCGGTGCACGGAACAACATTCACTGATGTGCTTGAACTGTTCGAGGCTGACGATGAGACCGAGGCGATCGTGTTGATCGGTGAAATCGGTGGCATCCGTGAACAGCTTGCCGCTGAATACATCAGGGATCATGTAACCAAGCCGGTTGTTGCGGCGATTGCTGGCCAGTCGGCTCCTGCCGGAAAGCGCATGGGCCACGCCGGGGCGATCGTTACGGGCAAGGCTGCGCTGGCTTCGGAAAAGAATAAAGCACTCACCGAGGTAGGTGTCCACGTAGTGGAATCTCCGGCTTACATCGGCGCAAAGATGAAGGAAGTGCTCAGCTAGCCTGAGCCCCTCGCACGACATGACGTTTACCGAAAGCTTCGTTCATACCGGCCAGATCGCACTGAACGTGGCGGAGTGGGACGCGCCGTCGCCCGATTCTCCGAGGATGATCCTGGTTCACGGCTACGGTTCGAACTGGCACACGTGGGGCCGGGTGGTCGACAAGTTGTCGGCAACATTTCACCTGTTCGCACTCGACCTTCGTGCGATGGGGAGGTCGGGTCGCCTTTTACCGGCTTCAGAGCGCCAGACATCGGCCGACGATGTGACTGCGGTCATTTCCATTCTCAGTGATCGTCCAGTGTTTCTCGTCGGTCACTCGTATGGAGGGTGGATAACCGCGGCAGTTGCGGCCCAACACCCCGAGCTTGTGGCGAAAATAGTGCTGGTCGAGCCATACACGGGTGCGGAATCCGAAGTTCGGAAGCAAGAGCGAATGGAACGCCACGAGAAGCGTGTCGAGCGCGCTGGCCAGATAAAAGCCGCCAGAACTCCCGAGAATCTGATTCCGATGGTCGAGGCGCGTTACGGCGGTGCTTCGGAGGACAGCATCAGGCGAATTGCGCGGATGTACTTCGAGCTCGATCCGGTTATGGAGGCGGGTCGGCCGAATCCAAGGGAAGACAACGATACGTTCGACGGGATTTTCACGGTGATTGGGTGCCCGACGCTGCTCATTCGAGGTGCTGTGGAGAATGGCGGGATCATGTCGGACGAGGAGGCGGAACGGGTCATGGGTCTAATCCCCAATTCACGAGAATTGAGTTGGCCTAGAGTGGGTCACTCGCCACACATCGCCCGCAATCACGATTTCATACGAGCAATAAAGCGCTTCTGGGCCGAGTAAGTGGTGCCGTGGGCACGTTTTCTGCGGCGGGGTTGGTAGTGGTTGAGTCGGAATGCACTAGCCGCCGTTGAGTTGCATGTCGCTTCCCCATTCGCTCTCTCCAGTAGCACCTGACTGGTAACCTCTTGCCGATGATTAAGTACTCAGAACAGAAATACGCCGCCAACACGATCGAAGTGAACTATGTTGAGGGGCCAGACAACGGGCCTCCAATGGTGTTGATTCATGGACTCGGGAGTCGATGGACGGCCTGGGATCCGGTGATAGACCAGTTCGCTGAGAAGTGGCATGTGTATGCCGTTGATCTTCGGGGTCATGGTGATTCGGGGCGCGTTCCCGGCGGCTACGGATTCGTTGATTACCCGACGGACATACTGGATTTCTTGCGAGATGTTGTCGGACAGCCTGCTTATCTCGTTGGGCACTCATTGGGCGCGATAACAAGTGTTGGCATCTGTGCGGTGGCTCCAGATCTGGTCGCCGCGGCTGCACTCGAAGATCCGCCGCTGCATGTCGATGTCGCTCCGCAATTTCAGATAGTGCTCGACATTCGTAACAAAAACCTCAACGTGAACGACACGGCGGTTGAGCTACGAAAAGCCGATGCCGAAGCTTCCGACAGTGCGATCGCAAGGCGGGCGATTGCAGTGACGAAGGCTGATTCCGGAGTTTGGGAATCAGCTGTTGCCGGGCGGCTCGCAAGGGGCTGGGATCCGGAAGTGGTGCTCGCTGCCGCAGATGTACCGATGCTCCTATTGCAGGCCAGTCCCGACATGGGTGGGGTTCTAGCTGATACCGATGCGACCCGTGCGGCTGATCTGCTTCCGAAGGGTCGATATGTTAGGTGGGACGACGTTGGGCACGGTATGCACGATGCACAGCCGGAGAGGTTCCTTCAGTTGGTGAACGCTTTCTTAGGGAAGGTTTTACGGCCGCGCTGAGGTCGCTGGCGACTGTGGTTGTCATTACCGGACCGTCGCTGTATTTTCCTCGTCTCGACCGAAGTGGAGAGATGCAGGTCATTAGCGAATGTGCACGATCCCTCCGCGCTGATCGGGATGAGGTGGAGCGGTGGTCGGGAGTGAGGGTAAGCGCTGGTTCGGTATGAGGGTGGGCTGCTGGGATGTGGGGACGCGTGGTGCTACGTGAAGAAAATCAGCCGAACTGCGTTTAAGACGATCGCTCCGATTATTCCTGCGGCGATATCGTCGAACATGATGCCCCATCCGCCGGGCCATGCCTCGATTCTTCGAACGCCCAGCGGCTTCAGAATGTCCAGCGCCCTGAACACGAAGAACCCGGCGATCATCCACGGCCATGTAACCGGCAAGAACAGCACGGTTACCCATACGCCAACCCACTCGTCGATCACCCCTCGCTTTGGGTCGTGATCATCTTGATTGTCGATGTAATCGGTTGACCAAACTCCTGCGGCAGTCGTGGCTGCGATCAGCACGAAGAACCACACTGAATCGCCTTGACCGCCGTTTAGAGCGATATCCAGTAACCAGTAGACGACTAGAGCGGCAAATGTCCCCACGGTCGCTGGAGCCACGAACGGCCAGCGTCCTGAGCCAAAGCCTGTGGCAATGGTCTCGGCTATAAACGAGATGATCGGATTTTTCGACGTGGATTTGGGAGTGGTCAACGAATTATCCGGTGTTCTTCAGTCCGGCGGCGACGCCGTTGATCGACAACAACAGCGCCCGTTCGACAGATGGGTCGTTGTCGTCAGACGAGCGTCGTCTTGCCAGCAGCGAAACCTGCAGGTAGTTGAGCGGATCGACGTAGTACTCTCGCACGGCGAGGGTTCGCTTAAGCACGGGTTGGTGATCGAGGAGATTTTCCTGCCCGGTGATGCGAATCAACTCCCGAACAGCCCGGTTGCGCTCTTCTTTAATGCCTTCAAATATGTGGTGAAGACTTGGATCGACCAGCGTTGCAACGTAGCGACCTGCGATCTCCATGCTCGATTTCACGAGGGTCATTTCCACGTTCGAAATAAAGGTGTTGAAGAAGGGCCATTCTTCGTACATTTCTGCGAGTACGGCTTCCATACCCGCTTCTCGAGCATCAGCTAAGGCTCGCCCGACGCCGAAGTAGCCCGGGACGATCTGGCGGCTCTGCATCCATCCGAAGACCCAGGGAATGGCTCGAAGGTCGTCGATGCTGCGTGAGCCGTCTGCAGAGGCACGTCGTGCGGGTCGAGAACCGATGTTCATCCCGGCGAGTTCTTCTACTGGAGTCGAATCCATGAAGTAGTCCACGAAGCCGTCTGTCTCAATCAGACTGCGATATTTATTGAACGCCTTTTCTGAGAGCCAGTCCATCGCCGTGAACCACTCGTCGAGCTTTTCGTCGGTGTGGTGCGGCTCGGCGTGGAGCAGTGAAGCCTCGATCACCGCTGCGACTGATAGTTCGAGATGATTACGAGCCAGTTCGGGCAGCCCATACTTGTCGGAAATTACCTCGCCCTGCTCCGTGATTTTGATTCGACCATCTACTGTTGCGTGCGGCTGAGCCATGATCGCATCGTTGGTCGGGCCACCACCTCGGCCGACGCTTCCGCCTCTGCCGTGGAACAGCCGAATCGCTACGCCGTGTTTCTGACCCACGGTTCGTAGTTCTCGTTGGGCTTTGTAAAGCTCCCACTGCGAGGTCATGATGCCGCCGTCTTTGTTCGAATCGGAGTAGCCGAGCATGACTTCTACGATGCCACCTGATTGTTCAACCAGGGACTTTATTTCAGGAATCGACAGGTAGGCGTCCATCACTTCGTGACTGCGCCTGAGGTCTTCGATTTCTTCAAATAACGGGACTATCGAAATTCGTGAAATGCCTTCTTCGGATACGACAAGCCCGGCTTCTTTTGCCAGGACCAGTACAGCGAGAAGATCGTCGATGTCGCGAGTCATTGCGACGATCCAGCTTTCGATCACCTGAATGCCGTAATCGTCCTGGGCCTGTCGAACCGTTTCGACGAGGTCGAGAATTTCGGTTGTAGCCGGAGAGAACGCGGCCGCTCTCGAACTCAAAACACGTTTCGACTTCAGTTCTTCGACCAGCCTCGACGAGCGCTCTTCCATCGACAGGCTCCCGAACCCGCCTTTTATGGCGTCGACCCTGTCGATAAGTTCGTTCACTGCGCCGCCTGTCACATCGGCATGCTGGCGGATGTCCATCGTTGCAAGGGTCATTCCGAACGCTGATATGCGCTGCATCAGGCGTCGGACAGATCCGTTAGCCGAGGCGGTGCTTTCGTTTGCTCCGAGTGAATCGAGCATCAATTGAAGATCGGCGAGAAGCGGTTCAACACCCGAGTATCTGGGTTCGTCTTTACCAGAGTTTTCCGCAGCGGCGATGCCGTTTAGAAGTCGTTCGTATATGAAGGCACACTTCAGGCGGTACGGCTCATCCTCGTCGAGGTTCCAGAACTCGTCCCAGACTTTCGGAAGCTCTGAGCGGTCTTTTTCAAGTGATTTCGACAGCTCGTCGCTTATCTCGACGATTCTTCTGGATTGGCTCAGGGTCTGCGCCAGTGCAGCGACCGCTGGAGCAAACATTTTCAGTGATCGTTCGTGTTGTAGATACAGAATTTTGCGAGTTAGATCGTGGGTGACGTTGGGGTTTCCGTCACGGTCGCCGCCTACCCAGGTGCCGAATCGAAGCGAGCGGGTGGTTGGCGATTTCGATATGCCAAACGTTTCGAGCTGGTCGTCGAGTGCCTCTTCTACCTCGGCTATGGCGAATTCGAACATGTCTTCCATGTAGTACATGATGTTTCGGGCTTCATCGACCGGCTGCGGACGCGTGTGTCGTAGTTCGTCTGTCTGGAGAATCTCCTCGACAACTTCAGAAAGTCGTCGGTCGATCCTGCGTAACTCCGACTCGAGCAATCTAGGGTTCGAGCGTTCATTTAGCAGCTCTCCAACACGCTTGAGCTTGTTCAGAATCGAGCGCCTTGCTGCCTCGGTTGGGTGAGCCGTATAGACCGGCCGAACTTCGAGTCGTTCGATCACATCGCTTATTTCGGATGCGGGAATTTTCGCCTCTCGAATCCGATTGAATGCCTCTTCGAGCCACTCTCGTCTTGCACCGCTTACACCCTTGAACTCGATGCGATGGTGCTGTTCCGCCACGTTGGCGAGGTGAAAGTAGCTGGTGAACGCTCGAACTGTTCGAATGACCATCCAGAGATCGGATTCATCGAGTTTCTTGATTAGCTGCTCGCGAAGTTCTGGATCGGGTGATTCCCGGAGTGTTCGAGTCGAAACGCGAACGTACTCGACCAGACCAAACAGATCTTCACCCCAAAGGTTCCGCAGGGTTTGACCCAGCATGTCTCCCATACGTCGGATATCTGCTCGTAGATCAGCATCTTCGCTATCGAATGGGGCTATGTCTTGAGTGCTCAAATTCCGACCTCAGAATTGCTTCGTAAACTTTCGACAACGTCTAGAGCCAGGCAGAAGCCCAGCCCAATGTCTGTTCGGTATTTCCGCTGGGATTGTACTCACAGCCGACCCAGCCTTCGTAACCTATATCGTCCAAATGCTGCAAAAGATGGTTGTAGTTGATCTCCCCAGTGCCGGGTTCATGGCGGCCGGGATTATCGGCAAGCTGCATGTGCTTGATCGATGACAGGTTTTCTTTGATCGTGAGGGTGAGATCGCCTTCCATGATTTGCATGTGGTAGAAGTCGTACAGAACCGCCAGGTTCGGGTGATCGACTTCGGCAATAGCGTCGAGCGCTTGTTTGGTGGTGTTGATGAAAAAGCCCGGTCGATCCCGGGTGTTGATCGCTTCTACCAGTCCTATGACGCCGACTTTGGCAAGCTCCTCGGCGGCGTGCCGCATGTTGGCTATCAGGGTTACACGTGCTTCGTCTGGATCGAAATCGTCGATCTCGCCGCAACCAATGTTCACACCTATGCAGCCAAGTCCAGCGGCGTACTCTGCAGCCTGCGCTGTTCGTTCTTTATAAAGATCGACTCGATCGGCACGAAGCGAGATGTTGAGTCGGCCGGTGTCGGGATCGGCAGATGGCGAGTTGATGATTACGTGTTTCAAGTTATTGCGTTCGAGTCGTTCGACTATCTGTGGGATAGGCAGCGAGTAGGGAGCCTGAAGCTCGACACCCTTGAAGCCAGCTCGTGCAGCAGCGTCGTACCTGTCGATCAGGTCGTACTCGTTGAACATAAACTGCAAATTAGCTTCGAGCTTCGGCATCTTTAGTCCTTTTGGCCTTTTGGTCGTTTATTGACCGTGATCACGTGATTCTCGGATCTGGGGCGCATAAATTGAACGTCTTGTGCAAACGCAAATCGCCAACCCCCTCCAGCATCACCTTTTGGCTAGCTGTGGCCGACGTTGACTACTCACTGAGTCGGTTGTCTGTACGAAATACTAGAGGTACTTCGCAGCCCAGCCCAGACCGGCGACGGTGTCTCCAGCCGGCGCGTATTCACAACCGACCCAGCCATCGTAACCGTTCGAGTCGATGTGGGGCAGCAGGAAGTCGTAGTTGATCTCGCCGGTGCCGGGTTCGTGGCGACCCGGGTTGTCGGCGAGTTGGAAGTGCCCAATGACGTCCATGTTGGCCTCGATCGCACGTGTCACATCACCCTCCATGATCTGCATGTGGTAGATGTCGTACTGCACCTTGACATTGTCGGCCTCGGCGGCTTCGACGGCCGCCCTGCTCATGCTCGTCCGGAACACTGAGTATCCGGGGATATCGATCGTGTTGATCGCTTCGAGCAGAACAACAGCGTTCGTGTCTGCGACAGCCTTCGAAGCGAACTTCAAGTTGTCGATCAGTGTCTGCTGCATCGTGATGGCGCTCACCCCGGACGTTGCTTTTCCAGCGAGAACCGTAAGTCGGTCGCACCCAAGCACTTTGGCGTATTCGACTGCTTTGCCGACACCATCCTGGAATTCACCGACGCGATCGGGGAACGATGCGCAGCCGCGATCACCGGCGTCCCAGTCGCCTGCAGGGAAGTCGAAAAGCACCTGTGTGAGATTGTTTTGATCGAGTTTTTCTTTGATCTGTTCCGCCGGGTAGTCGTAGGGGAAAAGATATTCGACGCCCTTGAATCCGGCTTTCGCCGCCGCCTCGAATCGATCGAGGAAATCGACTTCGTTGAACATCATCGAAAGGTTGGCGGCTAGCTTGGTCATTTGGTGTGAGTCTTTCTATCTGATCGTGAAACACGCTGAAAAAACAGGTGAATCGTTCCTCGATTGGTGGCGTATGTTCCTGCGCAATTCGGGGCACTCAATTCAGGAGCGTATCTCGTGAGCGGAATAATCATACTTGTTGACCAGCTTTCAGATACGCAAGCCGCTGTATTCTGGCGGCTCAGTAGTGAATCGCTGTGCCGACTCCGCCCCCGGCTGCGATTCCGTCGCCGTTGATGGCGATTGAGAGCGGGGATGCCAGCATTGCTACGACGTAGGCGATATCTGAGGCGTCGATGATGGTGCGTGACGAGTTGCCCTGCGCTATCTGCTTTTCGATTTCGTCTTCGGACACCCCTGCCGCTTCCGCTTGACCGGCGATGACACCCGCGGTGGCTTCGGTTCGGGTTAGACCTGGGTGGATCACCGTGACGTTTATGCCTTTCGGGCCCAGTTCGTCGGCGAGGTTCTTGGTCATTGCTGAGACGGCCACATTTCGCATCGAGCCAACTACGGTTCCCGAGCTTCGGGAGGCGAGTCCAGAGATGTTTACAATCCGACCCCAACCCTGTTCAGCCATGATCGGAGCGACATCTCGAGCGCACCTTAGATAGCCCATGACCTTGATGTTCATGTGGTCGTTGAACTCTTCGGTGGTGATTCCTTCGAGAGTGGGAACTGTGCTTTGTCCTCCTGGGCGGGCTGCGCAGTTAACTAGTATGTCGATGCCGCCCAAAACGGCTTTTGCTTCAGCGATCAGGTTCGCGACGCTTTCATCGGAGCCGGTGTCGGCGACTACCCCGATGACGGTTGAGCCGGTTTCGTTGGTTAGCTCTTCGGCGGTGGCGGCGAGTGCGTCTTTGCCGCGTGAGGCGATGACGACTTTTACGCCTTCTTCAGCGAGTGTGCGGGCGATGGCTTTGCCGATGCCCCGGCTGCCACCGGTGACCACTGCTCGCTTACCTAGAAGTTTGAGGTCCATGTCGTTGGTTCCTTTGTAGGTAGCCCTAATCGACCACGCCCGGTCGTTGTTTCCAGAAGTTGGTCTCGCCCTCGAAGGCGCTTGCCAGTTGGAGGAGGCCCATTTCATCACGGGGACGTCCAACCAGCTGTAAGCCCACAGGAAGCCCGTCCTTGGTAAATCCTGCTGGAACTGATATCGCCGGCAGGGCGGTTACGGAGATTGTGTAGCACGGCCACATCCAGTCGAGATATGTCTCAAGCTCGATGCCGTTTACGTCTGTCGGGTACTCCAGATCGATCGAAAACGGCGGAACCGACGTCACTGGCATTGCGAGGAATTCGTACTTGTCGAAGAACTTCATCAACTGCTGGTACAGCTGGGTGCGCAACCCCTCTGCCTTGCCGAGTTCTGATGCAGATAGCTTCATTCCCTGTTCGGCGTTCCAGATCACCGTTTCTTTCAATTTATCGCGGTGGTCTCGCAGATGAGTTTCATGCTGCGATGCGAAAATATAAGCCCGGATGGTCTGGAATATTTGATCGGTGGTCGAAAGATCGGGCTCGTCATCTTCGACGATCATTCCCAGATTCTCGAATACGTGTCGCTGAGATTCTGTAACCCGACTATTTTCAGCATCGATGGGTCGACCACCGAGGTCCTTGCTCCATGCGATTAGAGCGCCTTTGAAATCTCGTTCAAGCGAACCGGCGAAGGCAGCGCCTGACTCGTTAATCGAAAGTGGCGATCTGGCATCGTGTCCCGCCATTACGCTCAACTGCAGCGCAGTGTCGTCGACCGTGCGCCCCATGGGGCCACCTGTGGACAGGGAGGACCAGCCGAGCCCTCCGATTACCGGAACTCTGCCCGGTGCAGGGCGTATGCCGACCACGTTCGACCAGGCGGCCGGGTTTCGCAGTGACCCGCCAAGATCGGAGCCGGTGGCAATCGTTGTCATGCCCGTCGCGAGGGCTACACCTGCACCACCCGAACTTCCGCCACACGTTTTCGAAACGTCGTAGGGGTTCAGCGTTGTGCCAAACACGGAATTGAACGTCTGTGATCCGGCGCCGAACTCGGGTGTGTTCGACTTGCCAATCACGATCGCTCCAGCGTCCCTCATTCTCCTGACGATCAGTGCGTCTTCGGTGGGTACGTTGTCCTTGTAGATGGGCGATCCCATCGTGGTCAGAATGCCGGCGGTGTCGTGCAGATCTTTCACGGCTAGGGGCAGGCCGTGCAGTGGGCCGAGTTCTTCACCGGCCATCTGGGCCATATCGGCCTCGCACGCCCGATCCAACGCATCGTCGGCGACCATCGTGACCATTGCGTTCACGGCAGGGTTCACCCGTTCAATCTGTCTCAGATGAGCGTTTACCAATTCTTCCGACGAAATCTCGCCAGTGGCGATCAGTCGAGCCTGCTCGCGGGCATTTTTGAAAATCAACTCGGAACCCAAAGAATTATCTGACAATTGCACTGACCTCAAAGGAAAATGTGCCAGTGGCACAACGACGCACAGTCCTATTCGTACTGCGGGTCGTGATACTAACTCTAAATTTGGTTATCCGGGAGGCCATCCGCCTACCACCAGGTTTTGCCTTCGATTTCCGACTGCTCGAACTTGTAGTCCTCGCCGTAGATGCCGGTCGACAGGTATTTCCAGCCGCCATCGGCGAACATCGCGACAATCTTGCCTTCACGGCCTTCGTTCGACATTTTCTGTGCGATCTTGCGAGCCGTTGCAAACGTGGCACCAGATGAGACGCCCACGAAATATCCGGCGTCTGTGAGCAACCGGCGTGTCCAGTAGAACGCCTCTTCGCCCTCGACGAGGATTCTGCCATCGAGCTTGTCGAGATCGAGAATCGGCGGTATGAAGCCGTGCTCAATTGAGCGCAGACCCTGAACCTTGTCATCGGGGTGCGGTGCTGTAGCAATGATCTGAACGTCAGGATTGTGTTCCCGGAGGGCTTTGCCGACGCCCATCAGGGTGCCACCGGTGCCGAGTCCTGCGACGAACACGTCGACGTCTGGCAAGTCACGGGCGATCTCGGGTCCGGTCGTCGAGTAGTGGGCTAAGGGGTTGGCCTCGTTGCCGTACTGGAATGGCATGTAATAAGAAGGATTCTCTTCGGCGATCTGCTTGGCCATGAGAATCGACTCGTTGGTGCCCTTGTCTTTGTGCGACAGAATCACTTCTGCGCCGAACGCCTCAAGCAGGTGGACACGTTCGGGTGGGACGCTCGCTGGCATCACAACCTTCACGTGGTAGCCCTTGATGCGACCGATCATCGCCAGGCCAAGACCGGTGTTACCCGATGTTGGTTCGAGAATCGTGTCTCCCGGCTTTAGCAGGCCCTTTTCTTCAGCTGTCTGGATCAGTGATCGAGCTGCGCGGTCTTTCACCGAACCGGTTGGGTTTACCGATTCAAGTTTGCCGTAGATCTTGATCTTGGGATCCGGGCTGAGGATCGACACATCGACCAGCGGTGTGTTGCCGATGGCGTGAAGTGCATCCTGTTTTATCGCCGTTGAAGGCGCGAAAAAAGTAGTAGCCAAGAAAAGTTATCTCGTTAGGTGTTTGGCTCTTTGGAGGGCAATCAGAGTAAGAATCTTAATTCCAGAAACCTGCCGAATGGCGGATGGCGAAGTGCCGGCCGATTAATCGGCCGACACCATCTGCTCTTCTATAGGTGTAGGTGGCAGGATGCCGCAGAAAATCTCGTAATCGATAAGTTCTGTAACTTCCGGGTTGGCTCCGCAAAGTTTGCAATCTGGATTCTGGCGAATTTTTATCTCGCGGAAGTCCATCGTCAATGCGTCGATGAGAAGCATGCGGCTGGTGAGTGTTTCACCAACACCCATTGCCAGCTTGATGACTTCCAGCGCCTGTATTGACCCGACCAGCCCTGGAAGCGCGCCGATTACGCCAGCTTCTGAACAGTTCGGAACTTCGCCTGGAGGAGGAGGCTCGGGGAACATGCAGCGGTAGCAGCCCTTGCCGGGCTGATAAGTGGTTGCCTGACCATCGAATACCAGAATGGCGCCATCTACGAGCGGCTTACCAGCAAGGAACGATGCATCGTTTACAAGATATCGAGTTGCGAAGTTGTCGGCCCCGTTCACGATGATGTCGTAGTTGGGGATGATGTCCATCGCGTTGTCGGAGTTAATCGGTTCCTCGTGGAGGATTACGTTTACTTCCGGGTTGTGCGTGTTGATTGTTTCCTTAGCGGAAATAACTTTCGGACGCCCGACGTCTGCATCTGTGTGCAGAATCTGTCGCTGCAGGTTCGAAACGTCTACGGTGTCGAAATCGACGATACCGAGGGTTCCGACCCCGGCCAGCGCCAGATACAGCGCTACCGGTGAACCGAGCCCACCTGCGCCGATGATCAACACTTTTGAGTCGATCAGTTTTCGCTGCCCCACGCTACCGACGCCGTCCATGATCAGGTGGCGGCTGTACCGCTGTACCTGTCCGGGCGTGAGTGGCGTGAAGCCATTGGTCTGTGCCATGTCCCTAAATTTTCCTCTTGCTTGACGTTTAACCGGTCGAAATTTGTGCATTTTCTTGCACTAATCGGGTTCAACCGGCGAATACGCATTGAATTCTACTCCGCAGTACGGCGCAAATCGCCATTTCGGTACAGGTAAGACGCGCCAGACTACGGGATTGAGCAGCTATTTGTGCAGTTAGATTCGATTATCAGGAATCATATGCAAGTGGTTATCAGGATACGATCCTAGAAATTCACTCGTACCGGCGCTGCCGCTGTCATCGCCACCTGCCGGTTCTTCAATTCACTGATTTTCACGTTGCTTAAGTGCTCTAGCAGCATTGCTTCAACATCACTCCAGAGCTCGCGCTGCGAACAAGCCCCGGAGAGCCTACAGCCCTCGGGCTCTTCGACACAGTCGATGGGTGCTAAGGAGTAGTCGACAGAATCCACAACATCGCTAACGGAAATCTGGTCGTCGGGTTTCGCCAGCTTGTGACCGCCCTGGGGGCCTCTGCGGGACTCTATCAACCCGTATTTTTGCAATTCTGAGCAGATCCTGAGCAGGTATGGCTCCGGGATGTGCTGCGCCTGTGCGATGTCGGACGTGGAAGTGAACTCGGTTACGTCTTGCTGCGCGAGGTAAACGAGGGTTCTAACCCCGTAGTCCACCTTCATAGGAACCAGCATGATGACTTCTCCAAGGACCGATTAACACTGCGGGTGAGATAACCCGGCTTGCCAAACGGCCGCATTCGGCCTGGACCGAAACGAGTTCAGTTCGAATTGAACTGTCGTGCTTCTCAATTATACCACCGGGAGCCGATTCCTGACCGCGTGTGTAAACATTATTTGGAACTCACCGACTATTCGCGGCGCGTTCGACGGTCGATCTGCAATCTCCGTTCAAATACGGCATCTGCGTGGTACGGTTAGTAGCTGTGGGTGACTCGGAAGTTGATTCCTCACTGCACGTATTTGTTCGATTGCTCGTCAGGAAAGACCGGTATTCGGTTCCCAACCCAAAGCCAATTCGGAGAAGATCGTTATGGATTCCGTCAATTTAAACGTCGATGTTCGCACTGCCTTCGGTAAGAAAAACCGGGCGCTAAGGCGCCAGGGCATCACACCCATTCACATGTACGGTCTCAACAAAGACTCTATGTCGTTGCAGGTTCCTAAGGCTGAACTCCGAGCCGCACTTCGAATTGCAGGACGCACCACACCGGTTACCTTGAAGGTTGCTGGTGGCGAGGAAACCGTGACGATTGTGCGTGAAATCGCACGTCACGCGGTTTATAACGATATTCAGCATGTGGATTTCCAACGAGTAGACGTACAGCAAGAAGTTGAAACCCCTGTACCAGTCACACTTACGGGTCAGGAAGACGCTCCTGGCACGGCTGGTGGAGCCGGTGTTGTGACGCAGGGTTCTTTCGAGATTCTTGTTCGAGCGAAGCCATTTGATGTGCCGAACGAAATCGTTGTTGACTGCTCGGGTCTGATGGAGATCGATTCAGCAATACTCGCAGGCGAACTGAAACTGCCGGCCGGTGTTTCACTTGCAGGTCCAGAAGACGAGCGTATCGCCTGGATCCAGCCGCCACGTGTCACCGCCGAAGAAGACCTCGTTGCCGCTGTTGATGGCGAAGAGGGTGAAGAAGGCGATGAAGCTGCTGAATCCACAGACGATGCAGATTCTGGCGAAGAAGGTTAGTTCTTTTTACAGAACAGCACTTCAACCCTGAAATAAGTACATTTCAAAACGCCGTAAGCTTTTGGTTGCGGTGTTTTTTTGTCGGGTGATTCGCTCTCCAAAAATCTGCGTTGAACTCAATTACCAGTTCAACTCCTTGCACGAATACGCTTCCGAACTTATTATTTAATGAGGCATCAATGATAAATATGGTTCATTTGGTGCACGAAAATAACCGAACTAAAAATCAAATACCAATTGGCTCAGGAGGGCACGGATGGACATTATCCCTATAGCCGTCCTTGTAGCCCTAGTTGCGGTTGTAGTTGGAAGCGGACTGGGTTTTCAACTTCACAACCTCCTTTCGGCAAAATCACAGCGAGCGGTGGAAGAAGCATCTGCGCAGCAAATGCGCAGATCCAACGCTCGAAGTAAGGAGATTCTTCTCGAGGCTAAGGAGAATGCGCTTCAGGTACGCAGCGATGCGTCAGCGAAGCTCAATGAGCAGAAGTTAGAAATACAACGCCAACAGAGTCGTCTCGAAGCAAGAGAAGAAACTCTGCAAGGTAAGACAGATTCAATCAAAGAACTTGAATTAGATCTGAAAACTCAACGAACCGATCTCGTCGATGAAAAATCGGGAATCGAAGAATTGAGAGAACTGGCCGGTGAACGACTCGAAACTATTTCGGGGCTTTCAGTGGCCGATGCCAGGCAACAACTGCTCGATCAGGCTGAAGAAGATATCCAGTTCGAATTAGCACGCCGATACAGGGATGCTGAACTAGAGGCACAGGACGAGGCAGACGACAAGGCTCGCGTAATTCTCGCTGCGAGTATGCAGCGACTCGCAGCAGAGGTCGTCGCGGAAGCAACGATCACAAGCATTTCGCTGCCAAACGACGAAATGAAGGGTCGGCTGATCGGACGCGAAGGCAGGAACATTCGAGCGATCGAGGCTGCAACCGGGGTCGACCTGATAATCGATGACGTGCCCGAGGCGATCACGATTTCATGTTTCGACCCAATACGACGCGAAGTGGCGCGTATCGCGCTCGGCCGGTTGATTCAAGATGGCAGGATTCATCCTGCTCGCATCGAGGAATCGGTTGAAAAAGCCCGCTCGGAAGTCGACGACACCGTGCGAAAAGCGGGTCAGAAGGCGATGTTCGATGCGGACGTGAAAGGTCTGCATCCCGAGCTGGTCAAACTGGTTGGCCGCCTGAAATTCCGCTACAGCTACGGAGAAAACGTTCTTCAACACTCGGTTGAAGTTGGGCTTGTGGCGGGAATGCTGGCATCACAGATAGGTGCGGATCCGCAGATCGCCAAGACAGCAGGGTTCCTTCACGATATCGGCAAGGCGCTGACTCATGAAGTAGATGGCCCACACGCCGAAATCGGTGCTGACGTTGCCAAGCGTTATGGCCAAAAAGAGCGTGTGATAAAAGGGATCAGGGAACATCACGACCGAGAGATGACAACGGTCGAATCGTTCCTTGTTGCTGCAGCCGATGCGATTAGCGCAGCCCGACCCGGTGCGAGGCACGATACGACGGAAAACTACATCCAGAGGCTCGAGGCGCTCGAAGAGGCGGCGCGAGGGTTCGAGGGTGTTGAGCGTGTTTTTGCTATCCAGGCAGGTCGTGAAGTACGGGTTCTGGTCGATCCAGAAAACGTGAATGACGTGACTGCTGCGGCGCTTGCACGGGACATCGTTGCGAAGATCGAGGAGACGCTCGCCTACCCGGGTCAGATCAAGGTAGTTGTAATCAGAGAGTCTCGATCTATCGAGGTTGCTCAGTAGCTGCACGATAACTGAATACGAGATAAGTGACTTTTAGGGGCCCGGCGATGTGATCATCGGGCCTCTTATATTGTTGCCCCCCGCTCCGGTGAGGATGACACCTTGGTGCGGTGCACTCCACTTGAATTCACCCACCACTTCCCGCATTGTTGAACGGGTGGCACGGGCGAACTGCTGCCGGTGCTTCTGAATTAGAAAGAATTTCATGCGGATATTGATGATCGGTGACGTAGTGGGCAACGGCGGACGAAAAGCCGTGACGGGCCTGCTAAAAGATCTGAGATCCGAGCTGGATATCGATTTCGTCACTCTTCAGGGTGAAAACCTTGCGGCGGGTATCGGGCTGACGGTCGAAACCGTTCAGGAGATGCTCGAGGCGGGAGCCGACGTAATCACCACGGGCAACCACGTGTGGGACAAGCGAGATTTCGTAGAACATCTCGACGACCCGTTTTTACCCGTCTTGCGACCACTAAACTACCCGCCCGGCACTCCCGGCCGGGGTGCAACAGACGATTCCGGCCCCGTTGCCGTAATCAATCTGATTGGGCGCGTGTGGGTTGGCGAGTTCGACTCACCGTTTGCGGTTGTCGACGATTTACTCGCAGGAGGGTTCGGACAGGGCAAGCCGATTATCGTCGATTTCCATGCCGAGGCAACTTCCGAAAAAGCTGCCATCGCATGGCACCTCGATGGCAGGGTGGCTGCCGTTGTTGGCACTCATACCCACGTACCAACTTCAGACTGCAAAGTGCTGCCTGAAGGAACGGGATTTGTTACCGATCTGGGCATGGTTGGTGCCGTCGATTCGATACTGGGAGTCGAGGTTGAGGGATCGCTTTCACGCTTCCTCACCGGCTATCGCCAGCGGATGCAGCCCGTTCGAAAGGGCCTGATCAACTTCAACTCGGTGCTGATCGATATCGATGACTCCACCGGTATGGCAACTTCAGTCGAGCGTGTAGATCGGCAGATCGAGGTTTGAGCGACTCTACGGGCCAGCAGGCCGAGGGCAGTCGCCACAACCATTCATCGCCAGCGATCAAACCCGAATGGCCTGTCGAGGTCGATCTGCACCTTCACACAATGGCATCCGACGGCACTCTGACTCCTCGCCAGTTGGTAGGCCAGATTGCAACCACTTCATTGCGAATTATCGCAATTACCGACCACGATTCAACCGATGGCTTGCAGGAAGCGATCACAGCGTCGGAGCCACACTCGCAGCTCACGGTAATTTCCGGAATTGAACTCGGGACCGCTGATGATGAATCGGAGCTGCACCTGCTCGGATACTTCATCGACGCGAAAAACGCTGAATTGCAGGCGAAGTTAGAACAGTTCAGAACGGAACGGGTCGAGGCCGCACGTGCGATGGTCGACCGGCTCGAAGAGTTGAAGCGGCCTGTTTCGTGGGAGCGTGTAGTCGAAATGGCGGGCGGCTCGGTAGGTCGACCTCACATTGGGCGAGCCATGGTCGAAGCCGGTCACGTAAAAACGGTTGCCGAGGCGTTTGATCGATTCATTGGTGACAAAGGTATCGCCAGGGTTCCGAGACCAAAGCTGCACCCGGCTGAGGCACTCGAAATGATCCACCGCGCAGGTGGCATCGGCGCTATCGCCCACCCGAGAACGGTGAACAAGCTCGATCATCTCGTGAAGAAACTCGTGGATGCTGGTCTGGCTGGCATTGAGGTTTATGCTGAAAAATACGCCAGCGACAGGCGAGACTCCTATCTCGATATCTCCACTCGTTACGATCTGGTGCCATGTGGTGGGACTGACTACCACGCGCTCGGGGCTGAGAATGAGACAACTCCCGGCATGAACGGGCCACCACCTAACACGGCATCGAAATTGCTTGAACGCGCTAGAAAGATGCACGGCGATCGCATCGGCAGTGTTCCCGCGGGGATGGCGTAGCGGGCATGTTTCTCCTGATACCCATCGGCATCGTCATCGGCGCTTATATCATCGGCTCGATCCCGACTTCTTATCTCGTTGGGAGACTTGCAAATGGGGTTGATATCAGGGAGCGCGGGACAGGGAATATCGGCGCATCGAACCTCACTTCGCAGGTGGGTGCGAAGTGGGCGGCTCCGGTGGTTGTGTTTGATGTGCTCGTGAAGGGCTCGCTACCGGTGCTGATAGTCTCTGAACGTGTTTTAGGTTTGGGGCTCGGGATGGAGGTTACGGTGGGAATCGCCGC
>Ga0114999_10003256_pt1 | contig 20505 bp, 20 predicted proteins | sample ArcticOcean_MG_C_3_FD_89820 | JGI IMG/M metagenome (GOLD analysis project Ga0114999, IMG submission 89820) | Marine microbial communities from western Arctic Ocean - ArcticOcean_MG_CB8_126 | ecosystem: Environmental > Aquatic > Marine > Oceanic | place: Arctic Ocean: Canada Basin | collected...
CCAGCGATTCTGGCACGATGACTGTCCGTCAACTGAGCGACTTCCGTCACTATGGCACGGGTGGCCCATCGATGGCCGCCCGCGTGCTCGGACTCGATGACGTCGGACCCGAATGGCAGCGCAGAGCCCGAAAGCTGACGAGCGGCGCTCTCGAGAGCCAGCGATGACCGACGACACCGAACTCCAATACTGGATCGCGTTCAGCCGCATCCCCACCGTCGGCCGTGTGCGGCTAGGGTTGCTTGAAGGGCAGTTCGGCACACTAGAGACCGCGTGGAGCGCTGGGGCGTCAGAGCTGCGTGCCTCAGGCCTGGACCGAAACGTAGTCGACGCCATCACCGAGCACAGAGGCACCATCGATCCCGCCAAAGAGATCGAGCGTGTCAAGACCGCGGGTGTCACCGTTCTGACGTGGCACGATGCCGACTACCCTGCGCTGCTCCGCGAGATTGATGACCTCCCACCTATCCTTTACATGAAGGGGCAATTCCCTCAGGACGACCCCGCCGTAACCATCGTCGGCACCCGTCGCCCCACCGCGTATGGCCGCGAGGTCGCGGCTCATCTGGCGGGCGAACTCGCCGAAGCCGGGGTCGCTGTGATCAGCGGACTCGCACGCGGTATCGATGGCGAGGCCCACCGCGCAACGCTCAAAGCAGGTGGTCGAACCGTTGCTGTGCTAGGGTGTGGGGTCGATGTCACTTACCCTAGCGAGCACGCGCAGCTCATGGAGCAGATGACGGAATCGGGTGCGGTACTATCTGAATACCCATTGGGCACCAAATCAGAGGCGCGCCATTTCCCCCGACGTAACCGCTTGCTCAGCGGACTGAGCGTCGCTACGCTGGTTATAGAGGCAGGCCACGGCAGTGGCACGTTGAGCACCGTAAAGTTTGCCTTGGAACAGAATCGAGAAGTATTGTGCGTTCCGGGGAGCATCTACTCTCCGGCCAGCACGCTGACCAACAAGCTCATCCAGGAAGGCGCGAAACAGATACTGAACGTGAGAGACGTTCTCGACAAGATCAGGGCGCTGCCGCTGATCGAGACTCAGCAGGCGCTGCCAGGCTTGATTCACGAAAGCACCGCCGAAGAGTCCACCATCTACGACGCGCTGGCGTATGAACCCCAGCACGTAGATGACCTGAGCAGGGCAACAGGGCTTCCCGTCACCAGCATCACGGGCACCCTGACGATCATGGAACTCCAGGGCAGGGTTTTGCAGGTCGGTAGAATGAATTACATCAGGGCGCGAGAATCCAAAGCGTCCTATCGGTCATCAGAGGAGAAGTAGGGGCACTCAGCCCACTGAAGGACGCATGGCGACAACAGCGACAGCAACCACCAAGACCAAAGCGGCGGCGACCACCAAGACTAAAGCAGCCGCGACGACCAAAACCAAAGCGGCCACGGCCACGGCGAAACGTGCACCTGCCAAGAGCAAGAGCACGGCCGCGACCAAGGCAAAGGCTGCGCCCAGGGCCAGGGCCGCAGGCGTATCGACGGCAGGTGTGCCAAAGGGCACACACCTCGTCATCGTCGAGTCCCCAGCGAAGGCGGTCACGGTTGGCCGTTTCCTCGGCAGTGCCTATACCGTTCGAGCGTCGATGGGACACGTACGTGACCTCCCAGACGGTAAGCTTGGCGTTGATACCGATGCAGGCTTCACTCCTGACTACCAGATCATGAAGGACAAGAAGACCGTCGTGGCCGACCTCAAGAAGCTCGGAGCCGACGCCGCATCTATCTTTCTCGCCACCGACCCAGACCGAGAAGGCGAAGCCATCTCCTGGCACCTTCTGGAAGCTGCGGGCTGGACCGGCAAACCCATCAGACGCGTGGTGTTCCACGCCATCACGCCAGAAGCCGTCAAGGAAGCGTTCGAGAACGCTCACGACATCGACATGCGGTTGGTCAACGCCCAACAGGCACGCCGCATCTTGGATCGCCTGGTTGGTTACCAGCTCAGTCCGCTACTGTGGAAGAAGGTCCAGAGGGGCCTCTCCGCAGGCCGCGTGCAGTCCGTCGCGCTTCGGCTCGTCGTCGACCGCGACAAAGAGATCGATGCCTTCGTACCCGTGGAGTACTGGACCCTAGACGCCGAACTCCAACCAGAAGGGGCCTCGGCCTTCACAGCGGCCCTCCACAGCCTCACTGGCGAGAAGAAGATCGAACTACCAGATCAGCTTGCCGCGACCAGGATCGTGGCTGACATCGAACGCTCGCCGTTCCGCGTCGACACCGTCACGAAGCGTGAGATCAAGCGACGCCCAGCACCACCATTCATCACCAGCACACTCCAGCAGGACGCAGCGCGTCAGCTCCGCTACCCAGCTCGTCGCACTATGAGCATCGCCCAGCAACTCTACGAAGGTATTGATGTCGGTGCCGATGGTTCTGTCGGACTCATCACGTACATGCGAACCGACTCCCCGGTGGTCACGCCAAGTGCCATCGACGAGGCGCGTGAGTACATCGAGCAACGGTGGGGCAAAGAGTACGTGCCCGACAAAGCTCGCGTATACGCGTCACGATCCAAGGTCGCTCAAGAAGCCCACGAAGCCATCAGGCCCACGGGGATGGCGCGATCGCCAGAAGCGATTCGTGGCTATCTGTCCAACGACCAATTCCGGCTCTACGACTTGATCTGGAAGCGGATGATCGCTAGTCAAATGACCGATGCCGTACTCGATTCCACCCAGGTGGCCATCGCAGTCAACGGTGAGTCAGGCCAAGGCTACGAATTCCGCGTGTCAGGTTCAGTCCTCAAGTTCCCGGGGTTCCGTACGCTGTACATCGAAGCACGTGACGAAGATGCGCCGGACGATGACGCGGACAAGCAACTGCCTGCTCTCATTGAGGGACAAGCGCTGGAGACCAAGGATCTGCTGCCTGAGCAGCACTTCACGCAACCCCCTCCACGATTCACCGAGGCGAGCCTGATCAAGTCACTTGAAGAGCGTGGCATCGGCCGGCCGAGTACCTACGCGCCTATCATCAGCACCATCGTAGATCGCCAATACGTGAACCGCGAGCGCACCTCCATGAAGTCGACCCTCTTGGGTCAGGTCGTGTCTGACCAACTCACCGCCCACTTCCCGAATATCATGGATCTCGACTTCACCGCCCAACTCGAAGAGCAGTTGGATGAGGTCGCCAATGGCAGGCAAGAGTGGGTGCCATTGCTGGACGAGTTCTACGGTCCCTTCAAGAAGGCCCTGGACGACGCCCAAGAGAACATGGAACGTGTCCGCGTAGAGGAGCCCACAGACGAGATTTGCGATGAATGTGGAAAGCCCATGGTCATCAAGCATGGTCGATTCGGCCCGTTCCTCTCCTGCACAGGCTTCCCTGAATGCAAGAAGAGCAAGCCTCTGCTCAAGAAGACTGGCGTGTTATGCCCGGAAGACGGCGGCGAACTCGTGGAACGCAAGGGCAAAGGGCGGACGTTCTACGGCTGCACCAACTACCCCACGTGCGCGTTCACGGTCAGCCGTCGACCGCTCAAGGTGGCGTGCCCCGAATGCGAAGGGCTGCTGCTGGCGGCAGGCCGAGACCAAGCGACATGCAACAATTGCGCCTGGAAGGGCACCGTTCCCGAAGAGGAACCCGTAGGCGCCGTCTAGGCGTCACGTATGCTGACCGCAACCCGGCACAGCGACGCTAGTAGCGAGGTTCCATATGCCCCGCTGCTAGCGTCTTACCGCCGTCAGTTGGAGACGTCGCGCGGGCTCTCTCCAGCCACCGTGCGCAACTACCTCGCCGACCTCCTACCTTTCTTCGAGTACCTCGCCAACGAGAACGTCAGTTTCGGTCGCGACGCACGTGATCTTCGTGCGTTCGTCCAGCACGACGGTGCCGCCGGGGTCAGCGTCACTTACCGGCAACTCATCCGCGATTACGTCTCGTGGCTAGTGGAGGATCGTCGGGTCACCAGCGGCAGGAACGCTGGCCAGCGGGGACACGCTCGCGCCAGCGTCGTACGCACGCTCGCGGCGCTTCGCGCTTTCATGCGCTACCTGATCGACCGCCACAAGATGCCCGACGCACCCTTGTGGCAGTCAGGGTCATCGATGATGCGGCGTTTCACACCCAAGCCCACGCGACGGCTGCCCGATGTCATCTCGACCCGCGAGGCGGTACGCCTGGTCGAAGCACCCGACCCGGCCACGACGACAGGCCCCAAACCGCATGCTGCAGCGCTACGAGACAGGGCCGTCCTCGAACTGCTATACGGCGGAGGGCTCCGCGTGAGCGAAGCGTCCGGGCTCAACCTCGGCGACGTCGCTCTTGCCAGCGGATCTGCACGGGTGTGGGGCAAGGGCTCCAAAGCGCGCATGGTGCCACTTGGTGGTCCTGCAATCGATGCGATCTCAGCCTATGTCCACGAAGCGCGCAGCATCCTAGCCGGTCCTGTTGCCAGCGATGCTCTCTTCCTCAACCAGCGCGGAGGCAGGCTCACGCCACGCTCAGTGCAGATGATGGTGCAGCGCTACGCTGCGTCAGCCAACCTCCGCCCCGGCGTCCATCCCCACACGCTACGCCACTCATTCGCCACACATCTCCTAGACGGTGGTGCTGACCTGCGGGTGGTCCAAGAACTGCTGGGGCACTCATCCCCAAGCGCCACGCAGGTGTACACTCACATCAGTCAAGCGGAAGCGCGCAAGGCATACATGTCGGCCCATCCGCTCGCCCAAAAGCCACCGGAAATCGACGAGCCAGCCTCCCCGATCCCATAGGACACTTCCATGGCCATCCTTGTGATAAACGGGCCCAACCTGAATATGCTGGGCCAGCGCGAGCCCGAGATCTACGGGTCAACGACTCTTGCCCAGATCGAGCTGAACATCAGTGCGCGAGCCTCCGAGCTTGGCCTCTCTGTAACGTTCTTCCAATCCAACAGCGAAGGCGCCCTGATAGACCACATCCAGCAGAATGGCCCGACCTCGGACGGCATCATCATCAACGCGGCCGCACTCACGCATACGTCCATAGCGCTGCGCGACGCCCTCGCCACGCTAAGCGTACGTATCGTCGAGGTGCATATCTCGAATATCTACGCACGTGAGGAATTCCGGCACACCTCGCTGACTGCCCCCGTCGCTAGTGGGCTCATCAGCGGCTTGGGCCCCCAGGGATACCTCCTTGCGTTGGAATACCTAGCGGCCCAGGGGAACATCAAGTGAGCAAAGCCAACCGCATAGACCGTCTCCGGGCAGCCATGGTCGAAAAGCAACTGGACGCATTCCTCGTGTCTTCATCCGAGAATCGCGCCTACTACTCCGGCTTCCGTGGGTCGGCGGGCTATCTCTGGATCACCGCGACCGATGCCATGCTCGCCACCGATTTCAGGTACACCGAGCAGGCCGCGATCCAGGCGACCGACTACCGAGTAATCAGGATCGCGGGCGGCTCCGGCTGGTTCGACGAAGCCGTAAGCGACTCAGACGCTCGACGTATAGGCATCGAAGACAGCGCCATGACCGTGTCCTTCTACAACGGGCTCCAAGCGAAGCTTGGAAAGCGCGACCCCTCCCCCGAACTCGTCACCACGGAAGGCCTCGCCTCACAGCTACGTGCCGTGAAAGAGCCCGCCGAACTGGAGATCATCCAGCGTGCCATCGACCTAGCAGACCAGGCCATGGAGGCGGTCGCAACCCAACTCAAGCCTGGCCTCACCGAACGCGAAGTGGCGTGGATGCTCGAGAAACACATGCGCGAGAGCGGCGCGGACGCCCTGTCGTTCGAGACCATCATCGCGTCAGGCCCCAACGGCGCCAAAGCCCACCACCACCCCAGCGACCGAAAGCTAGAGCTCGGTGACGGCGTCGTGATCGACATGGGTGCGCTCTACGACGGCTACTGCAGCGACATCACGCGAACGTTCGTGCTCGGTAAAGCTAGCGAGCAGTTTCGCAAGGTCTACGACATCGTCCTCGCAGCGCAGGAGACCGCAGAGGCCACTGCACGCGCGGGCATGACCGGCACCGACGTGGATGGCCTGGCCCGGGCGATAATCGCGCAAGCAGGCTACGGCGATGACTTCGGCCACAGCCTTGGCCACGGCATCGGCATCGCCGTTCACGAGATGCCTGGAGTCGGCCCGAACTCGCCAGGAACGATCGAGGACGGTATGGTATTCAGCGTAGAGCCGGGCATCTACCTCACCGGCTGGGGTGGTGTCCGAATCGAAGACCTGGTGGTCATGGAGAACGGCAGCCCGCGCGTACTGACCCACGCACACAAACGAGACTTGGTGGAGCTCTAGCGCTCCTTGGAACAAGGACAGGAGACAAGCGGATGGTAATGGAGTTCGGCGACCTTCGACGGGGATCCACCGTAGAGATCGAAGGAGTGCCCTTCAAAGTTGAAGAGTACTACCAGCAGAAGATGCAGCAGCGCGCCCCGGTGTACCACATCAAGATGCGCAACCTGCTCACCGGCCAACTGCTCGACAAGACCTACTCGGGATACGGGCTCAAGCTCCAGCGTGCCCCCGTCGAGAACCGCGACTGCACGTTCCTCTACGAAGCAGACGGCGTCTACAACTTCATGGACTCAGAATCCTTCGACCAATATGAATTGGACAAGAGCACCGTTGGCGACACCGTCAACTACCTCGTTGACCAGACCGCGTGCCAGATCGTCATGTTCCGCGACAAGCCCATCATGGTTGAACTTCCGATCACCGTGGATCTCATCGTCTCGGACACCCCTCCAGGCTACAAAGGCGACACCGCCTCCGGTAGCGGCAAACCCGCAACCCTCGAAACCGGAATCGTCCTCACCGTGCCCATGTTCATCGCTCCCGGCGAAAAGATCAGGGTCGACACCCGCACCGGCGAGTACGTAACGCGCGTTTCAGACTAGCCACTAGCCAAGGGCGGTGCAGGCGCGCCGCCCAGCCTGGACCTCCATGGAAATCTACACCGTAAGCCAGCTCGCGGACTACGTCCGGACCACGCTTGAGCGTGATCCGCTGCTTCGAGACGTGTGGGTTTCCGGTGAGGTCACCAACCTGTTCCAGTCCGGCGCAGGCCATGTCTACTTCGCCGTCAAAGACGCCAACGCCGCCATGAAATCGGTACTGTTCGCGGGCAACGCTGGCGCTCAGCACCTCACCGCCGGTGCTCAGATCAACGCCCATGGACGCGTGTCCTACTACCCCGTGCGCGGCGAAACGCAACTCTACATAGATGTCGTCATCCCCGCAGGTGCCGGTGAGTTGGCCGCCGAATTCGAACGCCTGCGCACCATGCTCGAGGCCGAAGGCCTCTTCGACCCCTCGCGCAAGCGTCCCCTGCCGACCTTCCCCACCACCATCGGCGTGGTCACCTCCGAGCAGGGCGCGGTCATCCACGACATCAAGAACGTGCTGGCCCATCGCTACCCGCTCGCAGACCTCATCCTGTACCCCGCAACCGTCCAGGGTGACAGCGCCCCTGCCGAGATTGCCGACGGCATACGCGCGCTGAACTCCCTCGGATTCGTCAGCGTGATAATCGTCGGTCGTGGCGGCGGCTCAATGGAAGACCTGTGGGCGTTCAACACCGAAGAGGTGGCTCGTGCCATCCACGGTAGCCACGTCCCCGTCGTCAGCGCAGTCGGCCACGAATCCGATTTCACCATCGCCGACTTCGTGGCAGACCTTCGTGCACCCACGCCGTCAGCCGCAGCAGCAGCCGTTTCGCCAGACGTGCGCGAACTGCGACGTGAGGTACTCAACCTCACACGCCACGCCCGCCAGCACCTCGGTGCGCGACTCATCCAGCATTCGCGTGCCGTCGAGGCGCTGGTATCGCGCATGCACCGTACGCTGCCCGACACCGCCATCCTGCGCCAGCGCATCGACGACGTCCTCGAACGCGGTCGAACCGGGTTGCGCACTCTGTTCAACACCCGACGTCAAGAAACGCTTGCGCTACAGACGGCGCTAAGCGCGCTCAACCCGGTGGCGGTGCTAGACCGTGGCTTCGCGGTGGTCACTAATTCATCTACAGGCACGACAGTTTCCTCTGTAGGAGATGTAGCCGCAGGTGATATCGTACGAGTGCAAGTTAAAGACGGATCCTTTGAAACTGATGTGCGGCCATAAGCAAACAAGACAAGACTCCCACGTTCGAAGACGCGTTCACTGAGCTCAGAGCCACCGTTGAATCGCTTGAAGGCGGAAACCTCTCACTGGAGGACGCCACCAAGCTCTTCGAGAAGGGGATGCAGCTCGCGAAGCAGTGCAACGAGCAGCTATCCAAAGCGGAGCTCCAGGTCACGCGCCTCCAACGCAGCTTCGGCGAGCAGATGGCCATGATCCAATCCGCCGAGTCTGACATGCTCGATGATGAACCTGACGACGAGGAAGACCAGTGACCCTTCGCGGCGATTTCCACATGCACACGTACTACTCGTTCGACTGTGCGAACACACCTGAAGCGCTGGTTCGCCGGTGCAAGCAGGTCGGCCTGAACTGCATCGCGGTCACCGACCACAATAGCATCGAAGGCTCACGTGCCGTCAGCAAGATCGCCGATTTCACCGTGATCCTTGGCGAAGAGGTCATGTCCACCTCAGGTGAGATCACCGGCCTCTTCCTCCAGGAGCAGATCGAGCCTGGCCTGAGCCCCGTTGATACGGCCAAGCGCATCAAAGAACAAGGCGCCCTTGTGTCGGTCCCACACCCCTTCGCGGGTTCCGGTCGCTCATCGTTAGCCAAGGGGGCTGTCCTCGAGATCCTGGACTACGTGGACATCATCGAAGGCTTCAACGCTCGCACTATGAGCCACGCGACCACCGATACGGGCCGCGCCTTCGCGGACGAGCACGGGCTGATTCGTACCGCCGTCAGCGACGCCCACACACTCCGCGAGCTTGGCGCCACCTACACCGAGTTCCCCGAGTTCGACGGCACCCCTGAAGGCTTCAAGCAAGCCCTCACCGAGGCAAGCCTTACCGAACACCCCGCGGGAAAGTTCGTGCACGTCTACTCCACGCTCAACAAAGTCCGTCGCAAATTCTGGGGCCCTCCCAAGAGTCCGCAAGCGTGACACTGCGTCTCGGTTGGTTCACGGCAGGCCGTGGCCCTGGCTCTCGTGGCATGTTCGAACGCACCCTCGCCGCCATAGATGATGGCTCGCTAGACGCCTCCATCGAGTTTGTGTTCATGCAACGCGAGCGTGGTGAAGGTGAAGGCAGCGACGGCTTCATCGACCTCGCCGGATCCCACGGCATCCCCGTGGAAAACCTCTCGTCCCAGCGTTTCCGGCGTCAGCACGGCGGCGACTTCGCATCCCATCGCGAGGAATATGACGCGCAGGTTGCGGAGATCATCGCCCCATACGATATCGATGCATGCGTACTGGCTGGCTACCTGCTTATCCTCAGCTCCGTCCTCATCGCCAAATCAACGTTCGTCAACCTCCACCCCGCCCTACCCGACGGCCCCGTTGGCCTATGGCAGCAAGTCATCTGGAAACTCATCGATCAGCGCGCAACCGAAACCGGCAACATGACGCTGATTGTGACCAACGACCTCGACCGTGGCCCCCAGTTGACCTACGACCGAGTGCCTATAACTGGAGAAGGATTCGACGCACTATGGGATGCGATTGGAGTCTGGACCGGGCCACAACTGAAAGAATCAGCGGGCGAAGATCACCCGTTGTTCAGCGCCATCCGTGCTGCGGCGGTGCGACGCGAGCCTGTCCTGCTGCTGGAAACGCTCAAGGCCATGGCCCAGGGCACGCTGAGCGCCGCCAACCCGCCCGAGACACCCATTGACCTCACTGACCAAGTGGAAGCCGCTCTACCGGGTCTTTAGGCAGTCGTCAAACCTGTCGCAACGGCCTCCGTGATCGGCTCAACTGGGTACTCGGCCTTCCACGCGTTCAGCCCACCCACCAAAGCTGCGGCCGCGATCCCGGCCTCTCGAAGCTGCTGCGCCACACGGGCGCTCGTTGCTTCGTTCGGTCAGGTACAGTACGCCACCACCTGCCTATCCAGCGGATTCTCCGACGCCCACCGGATCACCTCGCCCGGCCTCACGCGAACCCCACCCGGTATCCGTACTCCGTCCTTCTCGTACGTCGACCGTGACCGCACGTCCAGGATGATAGGCGGATCGTTGGCTTGCGAAGCCTCGTACAGCTCGGCGGGCGTGATCCGGTCTGGCGCGTCAACGTGGATGTTGAACAACGCGGCTGCCGTCGCCTCCCGCTCCTCGATCAACGTGTCACTCGCGACTTTGCGCCCGTACCAAGCGGCAGCCGGCAACGCGCTCCCCCCATGCAGAACCACAGACACCATCACCACAACCCCAACGGTTGCTAACAGAGTCTCGGCCCCCGGTACGTTTGCAATTACAACCAACAGTGCCAGCAGCAGAGAGTTCAGCCCACGCGGGCCGAACCAAGAGACGAACAGCCGCGCGGGCCAGCTCATACGAGCCCGGAGCAGCACCAACGCGAGCACCGGGGGGCGGATGAACAGCACGACGAAGAACGCCAACCCGATCGCAGGAACCCAGTCCACCAAGCCGTACAGCGTCGACAGCACCGCGCCGAACAGGATGAACGTCACCAGCATCGCCATCTCTGCAGTCGTCTCGCCGTACTCCAGGAAGCAACTGCACAGAACCTGGTTCAGCACCACAACCGCAAAGCCTGCAGCGAACGCGCCCAGGAATCCATCGCCACCCGCAGCCGTGGCTGCCGTGAACGCCGCCAACACCAACCCCACGCCGTACAGGGCCTGATACTCCGTCCGCACACCCATGTGCCTATCAGCCCTCGCCATCAGCCACGCGCCCGCGCCGCCGATGCCGAAACCGATAGCAGGGCCAAGGAGCAGTAGTTTCGCCAAGAACACCGACCACGCGGCAAAGGACGTCGCCTCCTCGTGATGGACAGCGATCAGCACCAACAGAACTGGCAGTACAACGATGTCGTTGGTGCCTGCCTCGATGCGAAGCACCTGCCGAACCGAGCGAGGAATGCGGTTGTCGCGCAGGATTTCGCGCAACACAACAGGGTCGGTAGACGCCAGGATCGCGCCGCCCATCAGCGCGATGATCCAACTGAAGCCGAACACCAGCGCGAACGGCACCGCGCCGATCGCAATGATGAGCAACGTGCCAGGGCCTAGGATGAGGAACGGGATAGCCCATTTGCGACCCAGCTCTTTAACGTCCAGCTTCACCGCGTCCAGAAACAGCACCAGCGACAATGTCAGAGTCGCAACGATCTCCAAGACCTCGTCGTGGGGGCCGATATCGATCACACCCAGACCGCCACCGCCCAACAGCAGCCCCAACCCCAAGAAGATCAGTGGAAACGAGATCGGCGAACGTTCAACGAGCCCCGAGATGAGTCCCGTGACGGTAAGTACCACCGCAACCAAACCGAATCCAAGAACGAAATCTGGCACTTGTCCTTCTATGCAGAAAGCCTCCTGGAATTCCGGAGGCTTTCTGGCCAAACATCTGAGCTAATAAACACGGCCGAGCAGAATCAGGCGCTTCTCGGCTCGCCCAACCCTGATATCTCAATCACCTGACCGTTCTGGGACAGCAAGCGTGGCTCGGAAAGCTTCTCATTCGCGTCGATGTCTACCACGCACTTGTCCACGTGATCGAGCGATGGCAACTCGAACATCACGTCGAGCAGCGCCTCCTCAATGATTGTCCGCAAACCTCGCGCACCGGTCTTGCGCCCAAGCGCTTGCGCGGCCGCCGACCGCAGCGCTGCGTCCGTGATACTCAATTCCACGCCGTCGAGCGCGAACAACTGCTCGAACTGCTTGATGACCGCGTTCTTCGGCTCGGTCAGCACATGAATCATGTCCTCAAGATCCAACGCGTTGAGCGCAACTACAACCGGCAAGCGACCGATGAGCTCCGGGATGAATCCATATTCACCCAGATCCTCCGCCATCACGGCCTGCCTGATCTCATCATCTGAGCCCTTACCGGTGTCGCCGGAGTGGAATCCGATCCGATGGTCAGACATCACCCGCCGGGCGATCACCTGCTCGATGCCATCGAACGCACCACCGCAGATGAATAGGATATTGTCCGTTTTTATCTGCAGGAACTCCTGCTGGGGGTGCTTTCGACCGCCCTGCGGGGGAACGTTAGCCACCGAACCTTCGATCAACTTCAAGAGCGCCTGCTGCACTCCTTCGCCTGACACATCCCGCGTGATCGACGCGTTCGCACCCTTACGAGCGATTTTGTCGATCTCATCGATGTAAATGATCCCACGCTCGGCCCGACTGATGTCGAAGTCAGCGGCTTGGATCAAACGAAGCAGGATATTCTCCACGTCCTCGCCCACGTAACCCGCTTCGGTCAACGACGTCGCGTCGGCGATGGCGAACGGCACATCGAGGATGCGAGCCATGGTCTGCGCAAGTAGCGTCTTGCCGGACCCCGTGGGGCCAACCATCAAGATGTTGCTCTTTTGGATCTCGACATCGTGGCTAACCGAGTTAGACCACACCCGCTTGTAATGGTTGTAGACGGCGACACTGAGCACGCGCTTGGCGCGGTCTTGCCCAATAACGTATTCGTCCAGCTTCTCCGCGATCTCCTTGGGAGAGAGACTCTTCGGGAGCGATTCTGGATGAGTCGCAGTCTGTGCGCTCTCTTCCGTGATGATCTGCTGACAGAGGCGCACGCATTCGTCGCAAATGAACACACGCCCAGGGCCAGCAATCAAACGCCTAACGTTCGCTTGGGGTTTCCCGCAGAAAGAACAAGTGTGCTCACTGCGGGTTGTCGTCGTACTGGACGAACTGCTTGGCATCGGTGATTCTTCCTCAGTTGGCAGTTAGCTGGCGCTCGCTTCGGGGGGGCCCTGTCCCAACACCTCATCGATCAACCCGTACTCTTTGGCTTCCAAAGCGGCCAGATAGTAGTCCCGGTCAGAATCCCTAGCGATCTTCTCGTAGGTCTGCCCGCTGTGTTGAACCAAGATTCCCCGGATGATGTCCTGCATCCGCAGGATCTCGCGCGCAGCGATCTCGATGTCCGCGGCCTGGCCTTGCGCGCCGCCGAGTGCCTGGTGCATGTGCACCGTGGAGTTCGGTAGTGCGAAACGTTTGCCAGCGGCTCCGCCCGCCAACAAGATGGTCCCCATGCTTGCAGCCATGCCAACGCAAATCGTGGACACGTCCGGCTTGATCAGTTGCATCGTGTCGTAGATGGCCAACCCCGACGTGATAACGCCACCAGGGCTGTTGATGTACAGGCTTATGTCCTTGTCGGGGTCTTCACGCTCCAAGTACAGAAGCTGAGCAACGATGACGTTCGACACCTGATCGTTGATCTGGGTGCCCAAGTAAACGATGCGCTCTTTGAGCAACATCGAGTAGATGTCGAATGCACGCTCGCCCCGCGCGCTACTCTCGATGACCGTGGGAATGATGTTCTGGATCTGATCCATGGAACCACCGCCTAGCGGGCCGTGGATAGGAAAGTTATTCATTAGTGCCTCGTGCCTCCAGAGCTACGCGCTCGTTGGTGGGGTCGTAGTGGTACCGCTCGCCTTCTTGGGCGCGGCCTTCTTAGCAGTGGGCTTCGCGTCACCATCGGCCTTCGGCTTCGCAGCAGCCCTCGCCTTGGGTTTCGCAGCCGCCCCTGTTGACTGGCTTGCAATGCCGGACAGGTACTGGAGCGTCTTCCGGTTCACCAGCACGCGACCCAGCGACTCGCGTCGGTCAGGGTCTTGGAATAGCGCTCGCACCTGGTCGGCGTCATCGCCGGAATCGGCTGCCATCACTTCGATCTCCGCGTCGACAGCCTCGTCGGTCGGCTCGATCCCCTGGCGTTTCGCCACCTCACGCAGAACGTGTGCCCGCTTGAGGCGTTCCTCCACCTGAGGGCGTGCCGACTCGTGAAGCTCCTCCTCGGACATAGCCTGCCAAGCGATCGCTTGCTGGTAGTCCTCGATGGAGGTGAATCGACCAGCCTTGAACTCGTCCTGGCGGTCGTGAACGTAATGCTCAACTTCGTGCTCAATGATCAGCGGCGACATCTCGAACGTCGCCCCTTCGACCACCTTGCCCAGTACCTCGTCCTGATGTGTCGCGTCGGCGTTGCGCTGATCCCGATCTCGCAAGTCACCTTCCACGCGATCACGAAGGGCCTGCATGGACTCGAATCCATCGCCGACTCCCTTGGCAAACTCATCATCCAGCTCCGGTAGCTTCTTGCGCTTCACCTGATGAACCGTAGCCTCGAACTGCGCAGTCTTACCCGCGTAGTCCTGATTCTCAAAATCCGCGGGAACTTCAACGGTGAATTTAGTCTTCTTGTTCTGTGGTAGCCCAACGAGTCCTTCGTCAAACCCAGGGATCGGGAATTGGGTGCCCGGACGGGGGATGTACTCGGTGTTCTCGCTCTTGACGACCTCGCTGCGTTCGCCGTCCTGATCGACCCAACCTTCAACGGTCAGTTCGATCAGGTCTTCCATCTCAACCTTGCCCTTGGCAGGTTCCCAAACCGCCTGCTCCTGTCGGAGCTGGTCAAGAACGCCTTCCGCCTGTGCAGTACTGTCCTCAGCAGGCTTCTTTTCCACCCTGATGGACTCAAGGTCGCCAAGATCCACAGAAGGCACGAGTGGAACCGTCGCCTTGAAAGACGGCGGATCGAAGTTCTCGATAGCGACCGACGGAATGCCGCCAAGCTCGAGGTTCTCTTGCTCTACTGCCTTATTAGTAACGTCCTGGATCATGCTGTCCAGGGCTTCATTGATCAGGTACTCGCGACCGAACATCTGCTCAACGATCCTGCGTGGGGCCTTGCCCTTGCGGAATCCAGGGATGTTCAGGCGTCGAACCGCTTGGCGGTAGGCCTGATCGAGGTAGGGCTCAACATCGGCCTCGTCGAGGTCGATGGTCAGCACTGCTTCTCTTGGGGGACGTTGCTCGGAGGTTACCTTCAATGTTCTACCCACGGTTTAGATGCGGAATACTTTTATAACACGCCTACGCGCGACTGCGAAAGACTTGACAAGGCATATGGCCTGGGTGCCAACACTAGGAATCAATAAAGAGCGTTTGGAAAGGTGGCCTGTATACGGTAAAGTTACCCTATCCCGGTCGGGGTCGCCGGTCGGGTCAACAGCTGGTACCAACGCCTGGAGGTTATCGGTGATTTCCCTGATCCGTTTGATCCTTAGATTCACCTGGTTGGCGCTCTTCGTTCTTGGTGTCCGGCGAGCCATGGAGATGATCCAGGGCGGAGCGGATCAATTCATCGACAAGATCGAGGAAGGCGAGAGCGAGAGCGGGAGCGCAGAGCGTACCCTTGCACGACTCCACGAAGCCCTCCATCACCGGCAATCGCAACACGCCGGAGGGGACGACCCCTTCGGCGAGATGTAGGGCCCGCCCCATCCCATCAGCCTGCCACCTAGTAGGCATATCCGAGGAGTTTCCGTGCTGAAGTCGATCGACTGCGGACTGCTACGCGCCGACCACAACGAGCAAGAAGTTACGATCGCTGGCTGGGTAAACCGCCGCCGCGACCACGGGGGCCTGATCTTCATCGACCTGCGCGACTCAACAGGGCTCGTCCAGGTCGTATTTCACCCTGACTCCCCCAAGATATTCTCAACCGCCGAGCGTTTCAGGTCCGAGTGGGTCGTGCAGGTCCGTGGCAAGGTCCGCATGCGCCCCGAAGGTACAGAGAACCCCAACCTTGACACCGGAGCAGTCGAAGTCGTGGCCACCGAAGCCACGGTCCTGAACGCATCCAAGACGCCGCCGTTCGACGTCAACCAAGACTCGCCCGTCGACGAACTACTGCGCATGCGCTACCGCTACCTCGACCTGCGCCGCACTCACATGCGAGAGAACCTCCTCCTGCGTCACCGCATCGTGAAGTTCATCCGGGACTACCTGGACGACCTTCGTTTCATTGAGATTGAAACCCCGATCCTCATCAAGAGCACCCCCGAGGGAGCCCGGGACTACCTCGTTCCCAGCCGTAATCACCCTGGCAGCTTCTACGCACTGCCGCAATCCCCTCAGCAACTCAAACAACTGCTCATGGTGGCCGGCACAGACCGCTACTTCCAGATCGCTCGCTGCTTCCGCGATGAAGACCTACGCGCCGATCGACAGCCCGAGTTCACCCAGTTGGATTTAGAGATGGCGTTCGTCGAGCCTGATGACGTCATCGACCTCATGGTCGACCTCTACATCAAGATGGCCCAAGCCCTCGCACCCCAGAAGGAACTCATCCTCCCGGTGCCAAGGCTGACCTACGCAGAAGCCATGTCCCGCTTCGGCAGCGACAAGCCCGATCTACGATTCGGGCTGGAGATCGGCGACCTCACGGACATCGTGGCAGGCAGCGAATTCCAAGTGTTCTCCAACGTCGTGCACGATGGCGGCATGGTCAAGGGCTTCAACGCCCCAGGCTACGGCGACATCACCCGCCGCCAGATCGACGAGCTCGTCAACGTAGCACGCACGTACGGGGCTGGTGGCCTCGTCACCATCGGACTCGACGCCGCCGCCGAGTCCATAGACGCCCTCACCACCGACCACGTGCGAACACCTGCCAAGGCGCTATCGATCGAGGAGATCAAAGCGATCGCCACCCGAGTGGGCGCCGTCCCTGGCGACCTCATCCTCATTGCTGCCGGCCCGCAGCCTAAGGTTGAGCCCGTACTCGGCCAGCTTCGCCTGAACATCGCTGAGCGCCTCGGCCTCAACGACCGCAACAAGTTAGCCTTCTGCGTCGTCACTGACTTCCCCGCCCTTGAGTGGCTGGAGGACAGCCAACGCTGGCACGCCATGCACCACCCCTTCACCGCACCCCAGGACGACCAGTGGGATCTCCTCGAAACAGATCCCGGTGCAGTGATCGCCAAGGCCTACGACCTCGCAGCCAACGGCAGCGAACTCGCAGGCGGAAGCATCCGTATCCACCAACGCGCTCAGCAGGAACGCGTGTTCGCGGCCCTCGGATACCCACAGGCCGAGGTCGATGAGCTATTCGGCCACCTTTTGGAGGCGTTCGAGTATGGCGCGCCACCCCATGGTGGGTTCGCCGGTGGCATCGACCGTCTCGTCGTAACGTTCTCCGACACCGCCGAGTCCATCCGAGACGCCATCGCGTTCCCCAAGACCCAGGCTGGCGTCGACCCCCTCTTTGGAGCCCCGTCCCCCGTGGCATCAGCTCAACTACACGATCTGCACATCGCGGTAGTCGCAGTCGACGAGCCAGAAGCCTAAGTGGCCTTCGCCCGATCCAAACCCAGAGCACGCCATACCGGTGCATGCCGTGCCCGTGCACGCCAAGGAGTCTGTCGGTGCTGCCAGAGCTAACGGCAGCTCAAGCCCTCGTGCTGCTCGCGCTTGGTCTCTCCGTGGGGACCTTCGGTGCCATGGTAGGCATCGGGGGCGGGATACTTATAGTTCCCGCGCTCCTGGTTCTCTTCCCTGACGTTGAGCCGTCAGTCATAACCAGCATGTCACTGACCGCCGTGATCCTGAACGCGCTCTCCGCGACCGTCGGCTATCGCCACCGTCACTGGCAGGACACGCGCACGGGGTTCGTCATCGTCGCAACCGCCGTGCCCGCCGCCATAGCCGGAGCGTTCCTCACTCGCACGGTGGATCGCGGTGGCTTTGAACTGGTCTTCGGGATCGCCCTCGTATCGGGTGCCGTCTACCTGGCCATGCGCGGTAGGAACCTGCCCTCGGTGACTGAGCCCTCGCAGCGTGGCGCGCCACGCCACATCGTCGATAGCGACGGCAACACCTACGACTACCGCGTTCGGGAACGCCTCGCCGCATCGATGGCCTTGGGGTCAGGATTGGTCGCAGCCTTCTTCGGCATCGGTGGCGGCATCATCAACGTACCCGTCATGATGCTGGTGCTAAGGATGCCCGCCAAGATGTCCGTCGCCACCTCGCAGCTACCACTGATGTTCTCGTCGATGGCCGCCGTCAGCGTCCACCTGGCCATCACGTTCGGCGAGTGGACTCCCTGGGTCTTCGGGCTCGTCATCGGAGCGGGCACCCTCACCGGCGCCCAGATAGGCGTACGCCTTGCCGGACGAGCATCTGGACGAGGAGTGCTGATGCTCATCGCAGCCATCCTCCTCGTCTCGGGCATCCGCCAGATACTCAACGCGCTCTAGCGCTATTTGAACGCAACGCCTTCCGGGGGTTGCCACGCCAGGCTGCGACCAATCTCGCCCACCAAGGCCGCTAAGTCGACCGCGGTCGCGCCAAGATCCAACGTGTTACCAAACACTGACCCCTGGCCCACGTACGCCACCATCTCTTTGGCAACCGGGATTGCAGCCGCGGTCAGTTCGTCATCCAACTCGACCGTCTGGCGTGAGCCCATCATCGCGTCCCAGCTATGCACGAGCTGGTCCATGAACAACTGAGAAACATAGTCATGCCCACTGATGTCGCCGAACGACACCCCATGGTGCGCCTCAAGCATCTCGGGCGTGATTGACGCCTTGGCCAGCTCGATCGAGGCCAAGTACGCCTGGATTGGATTATCGCCCACCAAGTCACCGTCAAACCTATCGCCAACGCCCGCCACCGTCTCCCCGCTGAAGACTGCGGCCAACCAATGATTCTCACCCGTGATGTGATTGACCAGCGCTCTCAGATCCCACTCCGCGCAGGGTGTCGCGTTCTGCCACTGATCCGGCCGGATTTCGCTGACTATCTTGGTCGTCTGCGCCAACGTGCGCAGGAAATACTCCTGAGAACGATCGCTTGTGGTCTTCATTGCGTTGGCCATATTGGACTCCTCGTAAAAAGATCGAACCCTTGCGCGATAGGTGAAACGTAAAGGCTAGACGCCTGCCGAGTATTGGGCCGCGCGTAGCGTGTTCATCAACAGCATCGCGATCGTCATCGGTCCGACGCCCCCCGGAACAGGCGTGATCGCCGACGCCTTCTCGAAAACTTCGTCGTACGCAACGTCACCCACGAGGCGATATCCATTCTTGCGCGTCGCATCCTCGACCCGGTTGATACCCACGTCGACGACGACCACGCCCTCCTTGACCATGTCCGCCGTGATCGCATTCGCCCGACCCACGGCCGCTACAACGATGTCAGCCTGGCGCGTGAACACTCCGATGTCCTTGGTCCCCGTGTGCACCACGGTCACCGTCGCGTTGGCGCCAGGGCTCTTCTGCATGAGCATCGCAGCCAAGGGCTTGCCCACGATGTTGCTCCGGCCAACTATCACAACGTGCTTCCCTGATGGATCGTTCCCCGTACGGATCAACATCTGCTGAACGCCAGCGGGCGTCGCTGGCAAGAATCGCGGGTTGCCCTCCAGCAGCAACCCCGTGCTGATGGGGTGCATCCCATCCACGTCTTTGTCGGGGTTGAGTGACTGGATGACCGTGCGCTCGTCGATCTGAGCAGGCAACGGAAGCTGAACCAGCACACCGTGGAACCGATCGTCCTCGTTCAGCTTGGCAACTAACGCCAGCAGATCCTCCTGCGTCGTGTCCGCTGGCAGATTGATCGTCTCGCTGAACATGCCTGCCTCTTCGCAGGCGATTCCCTTATTGCGAACGTAGATGGCTGATGCAGCATCGTCACCAACGAGCACCGCGACCAAGCCAGGCGTCACGTTGGTCTCAGCCTTGAGCTTCGCCACACCCTCCGCCACTTCGCCACGGATATCTATCGCCATCTGCTTGCCGTCGATACGAAGCGCCGTCACCATCTCACCTCACACGTTGGGATTGACGGGCATGATATCAGCCTCCCCCGCCCCCGAGGCCTTGCAACAACCGCGAGCGCAGCCGTGCCCATGACCTATAATCGGATAGTCCCTCATTCGTGATTCTTCCCAACCGGATACCCACGTGCAAGACATCTCCGTCGGCGTCGACATCATCGAGATCAGCCGTGTCGCGGCAACCGTCGACCGGTTCGGCGACCGTTTCTTGCAGCGCATCTACACAGCCAACGAGATCGCCTACTGCCGTGGTCGTGCACCGCAACTCGCAGCACGGTTCGCTGCTAAAGAAGCAGTCATGAAAGCCCTCGGCACCGGTACTCGTGGCGTGGGTTGGCGAGAGGTTGAAGTCACGCGCAAACGCACCGGCGAGCCTGGCATCGAACTGCATGGACGTGCCGCCGAACGCGCCAAGAAGCTAGGCATAGACCGCCTAGCCCTCAGCATCTCACACTCGCGCGACTACGCCGTCGCGTCGGTCGTAAGCAGGGTGGAATAGCAATGAAGATCGTCACCGTAGCGCAGATGCGGGAGCTCGAACGACGAGCTGTCGAGTCAGGCGTGTCAGAAGACTCCCTCATGGAAACCGCCGGACTATCCGTCGCCCGTAGGCTTGCGCAGATCACCGAGGGCATCCGTGGCAAACGGATCGTCGTTCTCGTGGGCCCCGGCAACAACGGTGGAGATGGCATGGTAGCCGCCCGCTACCTCGCCGATTGGGGAGGCCTCGTCACGCTCTACATGACCAGCGGCAGGCGGCGCGACGACAA
>Ga0114999_10003257_pt1 | contig 20504 bp, 10 predicted proteins | sample ArcticOcean_MG_C_3_FD_89820 | JGI IMG/M metagenome (GOLD analysis project Ga0114999, IMG submission 89820) | Marine microbial communities from western Arctic Ocean - ArcticOcean_MG_CB8_126 | ecosystem: Environmental > Aquatic > Marine > Oceanic | place: Arctic Ocean: Canada Basin | collected...
ACCAAGAAGGCCAAGGCGCACTCGCCGTGCAGCCCGACCAATTGCAAAAAACGATGGACATGTTTGCACCTTTAGCCGATCGCGCAAAAGAAGCCGAACTCATTCTCGGCTTTGAAAACTGTGGCACCACACCCGACGAAGTCTTTGCCATGCTCGACTTAATGAATGTACCAGAATGGGGATTGGCCTGGGACCCACACAACGACTGGGGCAGCGAAGCGCGTAAAAATGATCAAGACGGATACATCCAACGCACCATCGCAAAAACCAACATGATTCACGTCAAAGCCCGACACGCCGTCAAAGAACTGGGGGGCGAACTCATCGACTATGAACGCATACTCGAAGCCTTTTTAGGCCGCGGACTTGACGCCCCCGTCAGCGTTGAAACACACAACCCCGACCGCTCAGTAAGCAATGAAGAAATGTCCAAACGCACCGTAATGGCAGTACAACGCGCCTGGCCCACAGCCGCCCAAGGGGGTGTCACCGCACGCAAATCGGGTCGCGGTCTCCAACGTCCCTGGCATGATGATCCCGTTGGATTCGCTGTCATCGGTATGGGCATGGGCTATAACCGCGCCCGAGAAATCACCGAAACATCGGGCACGCGTCTTGTGGGTGTGTGTGACCTCAACGAAGAACGCGCGCAAAAAGCAGCTGGCGTTTTTGATGTGTCCTATTCAACCGACATCAACGACTATCTCAACAACGACGAAGTCGATGTTGTCTTTGTACTCACCGAAACAGGCAACCACGGCAAAGTGGCCATGCAAGCCCTCAGCGCCGGCAAACATGTCATGACCACCAAACCCATGGACGCCAATGTTGAAAACTGCAACGCCATGATCCAACTCGCCGAAGAAAAAGGCCTCATGCTGGCTGTTGATTTTGAAATGCGCCACACACCAGGGTTCTGTGCTTTGCAAACAGCCGTTCAAGAAGGCCACCTTGGAAAAATTCGTTCAGGCAACTTACAACTCAAAGTGCAACGCACAGAAGACTATTTCAAACACAACAACTCTTGGCGCGGCACCCAAAAATTAGATGGCGGCGGTGTTTTATCTAACCAATCCATTCACTACGTCGATCAAATTGCATTCACAGCAGGCGTGCCCGCAAAAGTGCGCTGCAACATTTGGAACCAAGTCCATCCTTATATCGAAGCCGAAGACTTAGGCTCTGCCATCTGGCTTTATGAAGACGGCTCAGTCATCACTTACAATGCCACCACAAGCTACCCACAAGCCACATGGTACTGGCAATATGAACTCCACGGCGAAAAAGGCGCCTTCTTTGAAGCAGGCGGTGGCCCTTTCGAAAACCAAGTCACAAAATGGTATTACGACAACGCCTGGCGCACCAACGCACCCGTTGAAGCCGAACCCGAATGGTTCAATTCTATGGACAACTTCGCCGCTGCTATTCGAGATGGTGCCCCCCTAACTGCCACAGGACGTGATGGCCGTGTGAGTCGCGCTATCTTAGACGCCATGTACAAATCATCCCGTGAAGCCAATGGTGATTGGGTGGACGTGCAAGTTTAAATGTGATCATTTTGCTATCAAATTTTATTATGAAAGGTACACCATGGACAAACCAGATTTTACCCAATATTTCCGCTACGATGTGCTCACCGAATTGTTGCGCACTTTTGAACAAGAATTCCCAAACCTCGCATCTCTCGAGTCCATTGGCAAAAGCTATGAAGGACGCGATATCTGGGCATTAACCATCTCCAACACCGCAACCGGCGACCCATTGGAAAAACCAGCATTCTACGTCGACGGTAACATACACGGCAGTGAAGTCACCGCATCTTCAACCGCACTCTACTTTGCGTGGACACTGTTATCTAACTACGGTGACAAAGAAGAGATCACCCGCTTGGTCGACGAATCCACCACCTATATCATCCCAGTCATCAGTCCCGATGGCGTCGAACACGTCCTCTCAAACACCGGACACGTGCGCAGTGGCACCCGCATGTATCCCCACGAAGAAGCGCGTGACGGCCTGCATCCCCAAGACATCGACGGAGATGGTCAAATATCATCCATGCGCATAGAAGACTCTGGTGGCGGATGGAAAATCTCTGAAAAAGACGCACGCCTACTCGTTCCACGACGCTTCAACGACACAACCGGCACCTTCTACCGTGTCTTTCAGGAAGGAAACATACGCAACTTTGATGGCGTAGAAGTGAAACCCGCACCCGCAAAACAAGGGCTCGATTTCAATCGCAATTTCCCAGCCAACTGGGAGCCACAAGTCAAACAAAGTGGCGCTGGAGAATACCCATTCTCTGAATCGGAAACTCGTGCCCTGGCTGAGTTTATAATAAGTCATCCAAATATCTGTGGCCTCCACGCACTCCACACCGGCATGGAATCCATCATCCGCGCACCCGCAACACAAACAGACAAAGAAATGCCCAGCGAAGATCTCAGCCGCGTCCTCGAAATTAGCCAGCTCGGTGTAGACGTAACTGGATACGTACTGTTTTCCTATCGCCACTTGAACGACGACATATACGTAGCCTACGGTGACTTTGCCACCTGGACTTACGAACAACTCGGTCTCATTGTCTTCTGCGACGAATTATGGGACGTCAGAGCCCGCAGCGGCAAAGACTACGTCGAGCTAAACAAGATGAACAAAGACCACGACCTCGATGGCTTAGAAGAAGTCGAGGCAGCAATCCTAAAATGGAACGACGAAGTACTACAAGGTGAAGGTTTCATAGAGTGGCATCCATTCGATCATCCCCAATTAGGGCCTGTAGAACTCGGTGGATGGAAACGCCTCTGGCGCAACAACGCACCGCCACAATTTCTCGAAGAAACGTGTGAGAAAATGTCCCACTTCTTAATCGCCCACGCCCAAGCCGCTCCAAAGTTGGGCGCAGAGATTCACCAAATCGAAGAGATCGGTGACAAGGTCTACCGCATCGCAGTTGCCGTTCGAAATGACGGTTACCTGCCCACGAACGTAACCCAGCAAGCTATTAAAATGAATCAAGCCAAACCTGTTGAAGCACAGATTCAGCTTAATGAAGAAGACACATTACTCATTGGAGATGCCAAACAAGAGATCGGACACTTAAGTGGATACGGGGGACGCCGGAAAGTAGAATGGACCGTGCGCTTTGCAAACGCACCAGAGGGAACCATAGAAATTTCCAGTAAGAAGGCAGGCACTGTGCGTCTAAAAATAGCAGACACATCGCATATGTGAAACACAAAACAGATCATCCAATGCGAATCATGGATATAGAGGTCTGCATAATTAACAAAGAATTCGGAGAATTTCTATGATAAAAACATCTTCCAAATTTATACTAATTGCGCTTTCAAGAGAGGTGGTTATAACCTCACTTAAAGTCTCCTTGGTCGTTGGCACCCTACTGGCACTCATCAACCACAGCACTGCTATATTTCACTTATCGTTGACGATAGGTAAAATTTATCAAATAGCGCTCACCTATTTGGTACCCTATTGTGTTTCTACATATTCTTCGGTAAAAGCAATACAAAACAGTACTGGCACAAACATCTAACAATCGCATCCATTAAAAACGTCCACAAACGCGCGCCTACTACGCGAATGTTATACGCGATACTGGAGAAAAAATGATAAACCCATACGAAGAAATGAACTGGCAATCCGCCCTAAAAATTGGGTCTGCAACCCATATGCACATTGCCAATCAAGAAACCTTAAACAATGGGTATAAGTATGGCATCAGGCACTTCCCAATCTCCAACTACTATCCTTCGGCCCCCTACAACTCAGAAACTAAAATCAGCGACTTCTGGTTGCGTCAGCACTGGGCAGCAAGAATGGATGATGGAACAATACTGGAACCACCCATCAACTGGAATCAGATCATCACGTGGCAAGATGACCTCGACGAACCGCACCGCTCACAACTCCCAGTCGTGGAAAGCGAACGGGTCTTTTCCAACATCCCTGAAGATGCCATCATCAGTCCCAATGCCGAACATCACGGGTTCAGCAATTCAAGAAGTCATATCTGCAGCCCAGGTTCGTCATTCACCTCTGGGAATATCGACCCCAAGGAACAATACCATTTGAAGAGACACGGCTTCTGTGTTGGTTTTGGCGGAACCTGGCAAGAAGGATTTGAAGGCATGATTGAGAACCTCGTTTATCCCGACGGTGGCGGTATCACGATCAACCATCCGACTTGGTTTTCACAGCTCTCAGAAGAACATGTATTCGAGATGTTGGACTTCGATGAAAGCGTTCTCGGAATCGAAATCTATAACGATTATTCCCAAAAAAGAAACTGGTTCGAAAATCCTAATTACAAAGCGCCTTCCGAATCTGAGCCTGGATTTTCTCTGAACCTATGGGATCGCATTCTGTCAACAGGTCGAAAATGTTGGGGGGTTTGTGTGCCTGATCACAGTGTGAAACAAGGCACCAATTGGAACGGAAGAAACATCCTTCTTGTTCCAGAATTTACGGAACACAATTGTCTCAAAGCCTATCGCCAAGGACAGTTCTATGGATGCCTAAAAGGCAACGGTCTCACAGTGAAAGATCTTTTGGCAACACCATCTACCATTTCCATAGAACTTAATGCGCCTGCAATCATAAAATTCATAACTGAAACTGGAATCGTATCTACAGTCAAGGGAGAACGTGCAACATATAATATCCCTCAAAGAGACGGAAATCCAAGTCTCATGTATGTGCGCATAGAAGTAGAAGATGATTCAGGAGAACGACTCTTTCTCCAGCCAGTCACATATAAATGAGTGCACAACAAACCGCACCACCGACCAATCATTCGGAGCAAAAATGAATATCGAGATCATATCTGAACCTTTAACCCTCACACTCTATGGCGTATCAGGCAAAGTTGAGAATCAAAACTACGGTGGCACAGGTCAACAATTGATGGACATTTTCGGGAAGGAAATAGGTGTTAAGAAGCTAAAGCACAAAGGAAAAAACCACTGGGTGTATGAAGAGGGGGATATGCTGTTTACCGGTGTTGAACTCGAAGAAACTTCCGACAGTGACTCTGGCTTGACACTCAAAAAAATATGCCTGACAAAATATGTTTACTGGAAACACATAGGTCCTTATCGCGAACTTGGCAAAGTCCACGCAAACCTGAACGAAGAGTTAAAAAGCAAAGGACTGCAACGATGTTTTCCCTCCATTGAGATATATGGTCACTGGACGGAAAATGAATCCAAATTAGAAACAGACATTATCATCGCCATCAATAATGGTATCGATTAGCAACACCTTTTTTGGAGATCCGATATGCAAGCATTCCTATCTAAAGACAGCGGAAACCCCAACACAAAAAACTATCAGGTCTCACCTGGGCATCCACCTTTTGAATCTCGCGCACGATTTTTAGGCGCATTAAAAGGGTCCTGGTTCGATCTCGGTTTTCAAGTTGGAAACCAAGCAGGAGACTTGGTGCGTTCGGTCTCAGATGTCTGGTGGAAAGGTCACAAAGAAGAATGGGGCTTCAACGAAACGGTAGAAGCACTGCCCAAGTACGAAGCCCAACTCGCCGCACTCAATCCCGAACTCATTCGATTTATGGAAGGTGTTGCCGAAGGGGCGGGTGAAGAACTCGACAAATCGCCCTTTGCCAAAGAAAGCAGTCACTATCACAAAGTGCTCAACACCAACATTTTCGACGCCTGGTCATACCGACATCCAACACCGACCCATGACAAAATTCGGCAGCGAATCGACCTATGAAGGCAGCACCGTCCGCTTCCGAACACTTATGTGGGATATCAAACACAACTATGGCAACATCGACCGCGGCCTGGCAATGACCCTCATGAAAGGGCACCACCAGCACGACCCAAATGGCAACCGCATCGAAGCACCACCCGGAGAACCTGGGCTTCAATATGAAGGCGACGTCACTTGCCCACACCGAGGCGGTTTTCCAGACACGTGCAGACAGGGCTCTGCCGATGCCAAAGTAACGGTGAACGGAGAGGACCTGCGCATCCATTGGACATTAGGCCGTCCCTGTGAATGGCAAGGGCCCTGGGACGAAGTCTTGTTAGATGGATGAACACACAACTGTTTTTTTATCACACCATGAATAACAAAAAAGGAACCCCATGAAACCCAATATCATCCTCATCAATTGTGACGACTTAGGATACGGCGACCTCGGCTGTTATGGCTCCACCGTTAACAAAACCCCTGCCCTCGACAAAATGGCCGAAGAAGGCATTCGCTTTACCGGCTTTTACATGGCCTCACCCGTCTGCTCACCCTCACGTGGTGCCATGCTCACAGGCTGTTACCCCTCCCGCATCGGATTCGGTTCATTCGAAGGCCGCTGGGTCCTCTTTCCCGGTCAAGGTGTTGGCCTCAACCCCGAAGAAATCACCATCGCCCGCCTGCTCAAAGACCAAGACTACGCCACCAAAATCGTTGGCAAATGGCACTGTGGCGACCAAAAAGAATTTTTACCCACGCGTCACGGCTTCGACAGCTACTACGGCATTCCCTACAGCAACGACATGGGCCGCCAACGCGAAGACGACAAAAATCCCCCGCTCCCACTCCTACGTGATGAAGACGTCATCCAAGCCCAACCCGACCAAACCAGCATCACCGAACGCTACGTAGAAGAATCCGTTCGTTTTATCCGCGACAACAAAGACACCCCCTTCTTCCTCTACTTCGCCCACATGCACGTACACCTCCCTCATTATCCACCCCAACGCTTTATGCCCGACTCCCAAAACGGCGTCTACGGTGCCGCCGTCGCCTGTATCGATTGGGCCACCGACGTCCTCCTTCACGAACTCAAAGACCTCGGCCTCGACGACAACACCCTCGTCATCTTCACCAGCGACAACGGCTCCCGTGCCCGCGACGAAGGCGGCAGCAACGCCCCCTTACGCGCCACCAAAGGCACCACCTGGGAAGGCGGCCAACGCGTACCCTGCATCATGCGCTGGCCCGGAAAAATCCCCGCCGGTCAAACATCCAACGAACTCACCCTCTCCATGGACTTTTATCCCACCCTCGCCCAACTCGGTAACGCACCCATCCCCACCGATCGCATCATCGACGGCAAAGACATCCGCCCCCTCATGTTCGCCGCCCCCAATGCCCAATCACAACACGACGCCTTCTTCTATTACAAACGCAACAGCATCGAAGCCGTACGCAGCGGCCAATGGAAACTACACATTCGCAAAGACGACGAAGAAATCAACGAACTCTACAACCTCGAAAACGACATCGGCGAAACCAACAACGTCTATGACCAACACCCCGACATCGTACAAAACCTCCTGGCAAAAATTGACACCTGCCGTCAAGACATTGGCGACGAAGCAGCAGGCGTTGCGGGCCAAAATATTCGTCCCATTGGACGAGTCGAAAACCCTGACACACTAACGCACTACGATCCGGATCACCCCTACTTCATCGCCATGTATGACCTCAAAGAGCGTGGATAACCATTTAGGCGATAGACTCCGTCCAGCGATCTCACAAACATCGTAAAGGATACAAAAAGTGATATTTCTTTGGGTCCCAACTTTTCCAAAAACAATATCCCGATTTATTCCAAATCCACACAGAAAAAACACACACCTTGCCCATATAGAAAAAAATGGGAAACCAATCTCAAAAGACTTATATTTAAAGACTTATATTTTAAATTTTCCTTTTCAAAATACAAAACCGCGACCTGTCTCATATTCGTATCTCAACAAGATCGGCATCCTCGCCAAAAAGCAACACACCTGTTCGTTTGCATCGATAGAGAGTTATGGCAATGACAGACATGCAATCCATTCAGAATCCCTTTCCAGGTCTGCGCCCCTTTGGTTATGATCAACGCCACTTGTTTTTTGGTCGGGAAGAACAGATTTCAGAATCGCTTAGGCAACTTCAGGAAACCCGTTTCTTAATGGTTGTGGGACCTTCCGGAAGCGGTAAATCATCGATGATTAACGCCGGACTCATTCCCGGCCTTTACAGCAGCGAAGAAACAAGCACCAACTGGAAGACAGCAACGCTTCGACCAGGAGACGACCCCCTCGGCAACATGGCCCAAGCGCTTAGCGCATCTGATATCCTTCACACAGATGATACAGACCAATTCCGCAGTGGCACTATAACTCTGCCCGACCTGGCGCAAAAAGCAGGATTGTCGACCCAAACACCTCTGCTTCTTTTTGTAGATCAATTTGAAGAAATCTTTCGATACGATGCGGGGGGCGCATTTAACGCCCAAGACGCCAACACCTTTATAAAACTCTTGCTCGATGCCTACCAACAGCCTGCCTGTCCGATCTATGTATTGCTGACCATGCGTGCTGACTTTTTGGGGCGATGTACTGTGTTTCCGGGGCTACCCGAAGCGATCAACGTCGGTCAATACCTCGTTCCACGCTTAACACCTGACCAAATTCAAGATGCCATCGTGAAACCCATTCAGGTAAACCAAGCAGAAATCACCGAACATCTCGTAGAGCGGCTCCTTAATGATCTAGAAGGCAACCAATCTCAATTGCCCATCATGCAACATGCACTCATGCGCACCTGGGACCATTGGGCCGAGAACCAGCAACAAACGCCCATCGATGAAACGCACTACGAAGCCATTGGCACCATCAAAGAAGCCCTCTCGCAACACGCCGAAGAAACCTACAATGACCTTCCCAATGATGAAGCCAGACACATCACCCAAATGCTCTTTAAGTGTCTGACCGACAAAACATCAAACGCCAATGGTGTACGACGTCCCACGCCATTGGGAGAAGTCAGCAACGCCGCCAACGTAGACCCCGAACAAGTCAAAATAGTTGTAGAACATTTCCGAGCCCCCGGCAGATGGTTTTTAACCTCCTATCCCGGCGTAGAATTGCACGAAGGAACCATTTTAGATTTGGTACACGAAAGCCTGATGCGGGTTTGGCAGCGGTTGCAAACCTGGTTAGAAGAGGAAGGTGCTTCTGCGGTCTTGTATTTGCGACTGGCCAACACAGCTGCGCTCTACCAAGAAGGTCGAGCCGGATTGTACAAAGGCCCCGACTTAGAGCTGGCATTAAATTGGCAAACCCAATATCAACCGACATCCACCTGGGGCAAACGCTATGACCCCACGTTTGAACGGGCCATCACATTTCTAGGCCACAGCAAAAAAGAGCACGACTTTGAAATTACCACCCGAGAAACCCAACAAAAGCGCCAACTCAAACGAGCCCGCGTATTGGCCATATCAGGCGGTGGTGTGGCTTTGATCTTTTTGTTGCTGTCCTTGTTTGCCTTAGACCTGTTCTTCGACGCTGAACGGCAACGACTCGATGCAGATAAAGCACGAAAAAATGCCGTCGAACAACAGCAAGTGGCAGATGAAGCACGGAAAAATGCCATCGTGCAACAGCAACTTGCCGTAGATGAGCGAAAAAAAGCCATCGAACAAAGACATAAAGCAGATGATGAACGCCTCAAGGCAGAAAACCAGGGAAAAATAGCAGTCGAACAACGGCGGAAAGCCGAAAAACAACAACAAATAGCGGTCGAACAACGGAAATTCGCAATAGAACAACAAGAAATTGCAGTGCAGCAACAACGCAAGGCAGAAAACCAAGAAAAAATAGCAATAAAAGAAAAAAACAAAGCGTATCAGCTCCGGTTGTTATCTATTGCGCAATCGCTGGCCATTCAGTCTGTTAAAATCCAGCGCAACGGTCAAACAGAACGCGGCGCACTGCTTGCACTTCAAGCCTTTTTATTTAACGAGAAATACGGCGGCTCAGCACAAAACCCCGATATCTATCAGGCTCTGCATTTGGCCCTGAGTGGGCTCGATGAAAATGCACAGCACATGTTGCGCGGTCATGATGGCGCAATACGCGATTTGGCATATTATCCCAACAGCACAACGCTGGCCTCAGCCAGTGATGATGGTCATATTGGACTTTGGGATATGCAAACACTCACACAAAAGAGCACCTTGCGCACAAGCGACAGCCGTGTTCGATCAATTGCAGTTAGCCCCAAAGAGCAATGGTTGGCCTCGGGAGGCACAGAAGGGGGCATTCAGGTGTGGAAGATAGACACCCCAAATGCACAACCCATTCAACTGTTGGCACCCTTAGAAGAAACGATCATCAGTGCCCTCACATTTGATCCCACAGAGACCTACTTGTCTGCAGGCAGTCTAAATGGCCAGATATGGACCTGGCACGTTGGACTATGGACAGAAATGACACCCCTCTCGCGATCTACCAACGAACGGATTCAGACCGTGGCGTTTACCTCAGATGGTCATACCCTGGCCTGGGCCGGTAGCAAGGGCGTCATTCATATGATAAAAGTACAAAACCCATCTCAAACAACGACATTTAGTGATAATCAAACGCCCATTTTATCAATCGATTTCAGTCCCGATGGACAACATCTGGCCTCGGGCAACACCAGTGGCGATATCTTAATTTGGGATGTACAAACACCCCAAGCAGAGCCTGTTCGCTTAATTGGTCACACCTCATCAGTGACGTCGGTTAGTTTCAATCCCGACAATCAGTTGCTGGCATCAGGCAGTCTGGACAAAACCTTACGTATCTGGAACATACAATATCCCGATGCAGAATCCATATCGATCGAACACGATCACTGGGTCTGGGCGGTAACATTCAACCCCAGCGGTGATCGGCTTGTATCGGGTAGTGCAAATCAAATTATCTACACCTGGACCACGCGAGCCGAAGCACTCGCCGAACAAGTATGCGACAAAATCACCCGAAATTTGAGTATAAAAGAATGGAAAACATTTGTGGGGGAAGACATCCCCTATGAGAAGACATGCCCGAGTCTGCCGGGAGATGAGCAGGTATTGGGAAACACCACAAATAAAAATTGATTTCCCAATCGAAGTCGGAAGGGGACAGGGATATGGCGTTGGGTAGGAGTTTTATCTCAGATCAGCAGCAGTCTTCAACCCATCTGGGATTTTATTATTTCATTATTTGCATCGTTCACCTTTTGTGCATCGCACCTGCATCGGCACAGCACGATTGCACACTCGCACTTATCGAAGCAGACAAAGCCTATCAAACTGGTCAATTCAACCAAGTGATCGACTTGCTCACCCCCTGCGTGGGTAGCAATATTTCGGTCAAAGAAAAAGTGGCCATCTACCGGCTTATGGCGCTCACACACCTCTCTACAGATCACACCGATCTGGCCGAAAACTTTGTCACCCGGTTGCTCACCATTAAACCCAATTTTGAAACCACCCTACAAGACCCCCCCCTGTTTACCGAAATAGTGGAAGAAGTCAAACTGGAATTGGCCAGCACACAGGTATCGTCCGTTTCAAAAAACAACGAAAGCCTCTTAGAAGCACCTGCTACAGTCATCCTCATCACCGAAGAGGAAATTAAGCGACGGGGTTATCAGGATCTCGAAGCACTCTTTCACGATTTGCCCGGCTTTGATATCTCGCGCGGCAATGGCGTACAATATTCCCTCATCTACCAGCGAGGGTATCGCTCAAACGGCACAGACAAAACGCTGTTTCTGATCGACGGTGTCGAAGAAAATGATCTGTGGACCAACTTCACTTACCTGTCTCGACAATATCCGCTCAGCAACATCAAGCGCATTGAAATCATCCATGGGCCGGCCTCCACCATGTATGGTGCAAATGCATTTTTGGGTGTGGTTAACATCATCACCAAAGAGCCCGGCAACCTCGTCAAAAAGGGCAAAAAGTTTGGCGCCAACATTCAAGTCAGCAACGGTCAGCTGACCACGCGCTATGTGGATGCAACCGTGGCAGCCCGGCATGAAAATATTGCCATGTCGGTCACGGGAAGGATTTTCAGATCTCATGAAAGAGATCTTTCAGATTTCCCAGACTGGGACTATCAAACACATCCACTGCCCTTCTATCAAGACAAATTGGCCATCACCGGAACCAATGAAGACGGCAGCTATCGCGCACAAACCTTTCTCGAAGAAAACAACGTCGATCCAGATCATCCCTATATCTCAATTGTGCGCGATGCAAACAATGTGGCACAAACCATCAACATCACAGAAACCGGCGCCCAACAAGCCCGCGATATCGACCAGGCAACGCTCAATCAAATAGTAGAAGGCAATCCTGTTCGTTATACCAACCACACCAATGACTGGCTGCTCAATGCCAAAATACGATCTGAAGGATTCACCCTCGGTTTTCAAACATGGCGACGGGCAGAAGGCACCATTGGTTGGTTTGTAGATGATCGAGAAGGGACGTCGGAAAATGGAGGGGTTTGGATTCCCCGCAATACGTTTTTGTATATGAAATACGACAAATCTATCAATGAAAATCTCTTTCTCACCTTTTTTACCCGCTACAAATCTCACTCGCTCGACAGTGACAACAAAATTGTAATCTTCAGAAGCTATGCCGGTGAAGGTCGTTGGGGGCTGAGCGAGTTGTTGGAAGACAGGCAGGGGTTTTGGTTTCCACTCTGGTTTTATCGCCTTTCCAAAGAATTGCGTATTGAGGCCAAAGGGTTGTATGTACCGTCAGAAAAATTCAATATTGTCGCAGGTATTGAAGCTCGAAATGGCCATATTCAGGGCAATTACGTCACCTCCATATCACCCAACCCTTCCGAAACAGGCGACCACAGCCCACAAGCAGGCGGCAACCATTTTGAAAACCGAGACATAGGTGTTTACGGGCAGGCATCCTACAAACCGCATGCAGAGATCAAACTGGTTTTGGGTGGTCGCATCGACAACAACAAAACCCGAGACACGCGCGGATATGGCACTGTGCTTAATTCACGTGCCGCAGCGGTTTACACACCCGCCAATTTTGTTTTCAAAGGTGTTTATTCCGAAGCATTTAAAGCCGCTTCCAACTGGGCCAAATATGCCACCTCACCAAGCCGAGGTATTTCCAATCCAGAACTACAACCCGAACGGGTCAAAAACATCGAACTCAGTGCGGGCTGGCAAATTCGCGATGGATTATTTGTCGATTTGGCCACGTATTCCGCCGCTTATACCGATGTGGTCGGTACCGCACAAATCACACAGTCCGATGGCTCAACGACCACACAAAATCAAGCCATTGGTCGCCTCGAAATTCGTGGCCTTCAGGCAAATACAACATGGAAATATGAAAACTATGCACTCTATGGCAACTACACCTATACCAACCCCAAAAATGTTGAACCCACAGACAGCGATGGCAACTTAATCACCGACGTACAGGGAAACCCCTTAGAAGTTCGCATTGGTGATATTGCCAGCCATCAGATCAATATCGGCGTCAATGCCAATTACTGGAATCATCTAAATGTAAACCTACGGTTGAATTATGTAGGTGCAAAAAAAACGGGTAAAAACACCACCGTTGAGGCCAACCCGCTCGATGAAATAGGGGCATATACCACATTAAATGGCGCAATAACCTTAGAAAATGTACTTCCCAATGCGTCCCTTCAAATTACCGCAAGCAACATACTCAACAAAGAATATGCCCATCCGGGTGCGCGAAGTGCCGATGGAAAAATTCTGGCTGCCATGTTCCCACAAAATCGGCGCAACATCATGCTGCGCCTACTGGCCGACTTTTAATTATGAGCCTCCGCCATACCATCACCGATGCACTCAATATTCGCCCAGGCGAAGGGGACTCCATTGCCCTGCTGTCAAGCTACTCTTTCCTTGCCGGTATTTGCTTGGCCTATGTCATTTCACTGGGCAACGCCTTTTTTCTGGTCGAATTTGGCCCCGAATATCTGGCGCCCGGTTATATCGTTACGGGTGTGGTTGGGTACATAACAGGATCGTTGTTGTCGTTCATCCAAAGACGTATCGCATTTACCAAACTGGTGCGGCTCATCATCATCTTCCTGTTTGTACTGACGTGCATGTTTCGCATTGGATTTTGGTTTGCTCCCGACCGCCCTCTCATATGGGGGTTTACGACAGGTCAATTGATGGCCGGTGGCATGTTTGTCAGTATCGGCACCTACATCATGCTGGTCTACTTCGTGTTTCGAAGCCTATTAGGGCGGCTGTTTAACCTGCGCCAAGGCAAACGCCTCTTTGGCCTCATTAGCACGGGCGATGTCATCTCCTCTATCATCGGGTTTTTTTCCGTTCCGCTGCTGCTTCGTTTTTTTCCTAACGCTGCCGACCTGTTGTTTATCGCTTCAGGGAGCCTGTTGCTGTGCCTGTGGGTGCTCTCTATGATCACCCGTCGGTTTTCTGCTGAACTCGATATGCAGCCAAAAAAACGAGATGTGCAGTTGCAAAGCGGTTTCTCCGATCTCATCAAAACTCGCTATTTTGTGCTCTTTTTTCTTCTCTCAGCAGCCTCGGTTTTTGGGTTCTATTATATCGACTATGCCTTCTTAGGTCAGTTGCGTGTGCGTTTTCCCGACAAAGCACAACTGGCCCAATTCATTGGCATCTTTTACGGCGTCATCCGCATTGTCGAATTTATTCTAAAAACCTTCCTATCCGGCTGGTTGATCAGCCAGTATGGTCTTCGTTTTGGGCTGGTTGTGCTGCCACTGCTGCTTTGTATCACCAGCGCCCTTGCCGCACTCAGCGGTACACTGCTTGCCAATGCCACCTCAGCAGTCTTTTTATTAATTGCATTGAGCAAACTGATCGAGCGCGTCATTACCAAATCGCTTTACGACCCCTCCTTTAACATCCTATATCAGTCTATAGATACAGATCTGCGGTTATCCGTACAAACCAAAATCGAAGGCATCGTACAACAACTGGCCGCCGTACTCGCCGGCCTTACGCTGCTTTTTTTCAACCAAGTAGGATCTTTCCAACTCGTCAGCTATGTCCTGATACTTATTTTTGCAGGTTGGGTTATCATCTCCATATTCATGTATCGTGCCTACAGAAACACCCTGTTGCAAAACCTGAGTCAACAAGTCGACGAAAACAATACATCGGCAGCGCTCACCGAAGTATCCAGCTGGTATTTACTAAATGAACAGCTCGACAGTGAATCGCCCGATCAAATCATTTCTGCGCTGGATATACTCGAAAAAATCGCGCCCTCATCCCTTGACCCAGTGCTCGAAAAATTGCTCTCACATCCCAGTTCGCAGGTTCGGCAACAGGCCATGCAAACGGTAGTATGTTTGGCCAGCCCAACGATGTTAAACACAGTGCAAAAATGCCTAGACACCGAATCTGACCCATCGGTACATGAATTGGCCACGCAAGCACTTGAAGTCTTGACCGACATTCGCACAGTTGGCCAATCACCACAAACCGTCGCCATACGTGCGCAATCCGACGGGATCACAGATCGGATCACAGCGAGCAAAGCACTCTGCACACCCCAAGCAGATACCGCACTGTTATCACGCCTGCTTGAAGACACCAACCCAGACGTGCGGCGCAAAGCACTCATCTCAGCAGGTCAAACCGAATATGCCGGATTTTGGCTTCACATGGTAAGCCATCTCTCTTCCCCCGCCTTCGGCAACTCAGCAGCTTCGGCCCTAGTGGATCTGGGCCCACGCGTCTTACCCATTTTGCAGGCCACTTTTTCAGAACCGGGACAAACACCGCAAACTCTTGCAAAAATTGTGCGCATTCACGGCCAAATCGGTGGCAACCAAGCTGTTTTATGGCTCGCCGACAGACTAAATTTTTGGAACCAAGAAGTACGCCACCAAATTCTGTTATCTCTCAAACTTTGCGGCTATCACGCACAAGATGAACAAATAGCACGCGTCAAAGAGGAAATCAAAGATGCTGTAGACAATGCAGCGTGGTGCATGTGGGCGTTGCGAGATCTGGGCGACGACAATACGCGTTTAGACCGCCTGAAATCCTTTTTGGGTACAGAGATCGACCAAAATCGAGAACGCGTATTTCACCTGCTCTCTTTAATCTACGATGCACAGCAAATTCGACTGGTACATCACAATTTCAAAAGTGGCAGCACCGATGGCAAAGCCTATGCTCTGGAGTTAATCGACCTGTTTATTGAACCAGAGCTGAAAGTACTTCTCATTCCACTGCTAGACGATTTGACCCTGGCCCAACGCTTGAAACGTCTCGACCCCTATTGCCCGCAACAACATCTGAATCTCGAAGGGCGTCTCAAAGATATCGTAAACAGACAACCGGCAAAAATCGACCGATGGGCCAAAGCCTGCGCCCTGCATGCCTTCCCCTCTCTACCATCGCCCACCGTTGCAGATGAACTCGTCGCCACATTATGCCATCCAGACCCTTTGCTCAGAGAAACGGCCGCCTCGAGCATTTGCGAAATTGACCCCATATTTCTCAAAACCTATATCCAGGGCTTACCAGAAAAAAATCGACCCAACCTCGACCAGGCATTCCAGATACCCGATCACCATAACGATGTATGGTTAACGATCGAAAAAGTCGCTTTTTTAAAAACTGTGCCATTTTTTGCGCATATTCCTGAACATATTTTGGTCACCTGGGCCTCAGCCCTTAGAGAGAAACACATTGAGCCAGAAGAAACCATTATTTTTGAAAGAAACACACAAAACAATATCTATCTCATTATAGAAGGACAGGTGCGTATTCATACAGGTGCAGAAACCGTTGCAACAGTTGAAAAAGGCGATGCACTGGGCAATGTGTTTGCACTGGGCCTTCATATGCCAGCCGAATCAGCCACAGCAAATAACGCCGTCAAACTGGGCATATTAGATCTGGATATCATATATGATTTTATTGCCGACCACGTTCAGGTGGCACAAGGAATCATTCATGCAACAAACACACAATCGGTTAATACCTAAAAAAAAAACCGTATAATAGCGCAGTAATCCATCTAATGAACCATTTCAAAGCAGAGAAAAAATGAACAGAATCTTCAAACGTACAATTGCATATGCATTCGTGTTCTTTCTTTTGGCCCCAGGCACACAACCATCCGTCAGGGCACAAAGTTTGGGGCACTGGTATACCTACGATGTAACAGACGGGCTGGCCAGTGGCAAAGTATCAGCCATTCTCCTCGACCAACAGGGTTATCTCTGGTTCGCCACCCTGGGGGGTGGGGTGAGTCGCTACGATGGTGAACACTGGACAACCTTTACCACAACCGACGGACTCGCACACAATTGGGTACACAGTATCTTCCAAGACCGCGATGGCAGCCTCTGGTTTGGCACAAACAATGGCGTGAGTCTTTATAAACATAACACGTGGACCACGTTTACCATCCAAGATGGATTGGCAAGCGATGCTATTTTGTCTATCGCGCAAGATCAGAATGGTGATCTTTGGTTTGGCACTGGCAGTAATTTTTCGGTAGAGGGAAAAGGCGTTAGCAAATTTGACGGGGAAAACTGGCACACATTTACCACACAAGATGGGCTGGCAAACAACACCGTTTATACCATCACCCCGGATCAACAAGGCAACATCTGGTTTGGCACAAACGACGGGGTTAGCAAATTTGACGGAAAAAACTGGCACACATTCACCACACAAAACGGGCTGGCAAACAATCAGGTACGATCTATTATTCAAGATCGCAGTGGCAACATCTGGTTTGGTACAAACGGTGGGGGCGTCAGCCAATTCGATGGGGAAAATTGGACCACACTTACCACAACTGATGGCCTAACACACAACTGGGTTGTTGCAGTTTTTCAAGACCGGGAAGGGCACCTCTGGTTTGGTAGCGACGGTGGGGGGGTGAGTCGCTATAGCGAAACGTTTAAAACTTTTTCAGCCAAAGATGGACTGGCAAACAATGTGATTGTATCTGCATTTAAAGATCGAGAAAATAATCTCTGGTTTGGCAGCGATGGCGGCGGTGTCAGCCGATTCGATGGGGAAAACTGGCAGACATTCACCACCATAGATGGGCTGGCAGGCAATGAAGTACGATCCATTTCTCAGGGCCCAGAAGGCAACTTTTGGTTTGGCACAGAACAGGGTGTCAGTCGGTTCGACGGCAAAGAATTCAAAACCTATACAACCCAGGATGGACTCGCACAAAACCACATTTACGCCACATTCTTTGATCAAAGGAATCGACTCTGGGTTGGCACAGGAAGCTTCGACATTTCAGGCCAAGGCGTGAGTCGATTTGATGCAAGCCGTTGGCAAACCTTTACCACAAAAGATGGGCTGGCAAACAATACGGTCTTTTCCATTGCCCAAGACCGAGACGGAAACCTCTGGTTTGGAACCCTCAATGGCCTAAGCAAATACGACGGCACTGATGTGCATACCTTCACAACAGAAGACGGACTCGCGCATAACCAAGTGCGATCCATTTTTCAAGACCGAGACGGAAACCTTTGGTTCGGAACCGAGCAGGGTGTTAGCAAGTTTGATGGAAAACAATTCACCAATTTCACAAAAAAAAACGGGCTGGTAGACAACCAAGTACGATCTATTTTTCAAGATCACGACGGCAATCTCTGGTTCGGAACCCTCGGCGGTGGTGTTACGCGATTTGACGGGCAGGTGTTTCAGAATATGACCCTCCAAGACGGTTTGGCCGCAAATGGTGTCTACGCCATCTTACAAGATAATAAAACCAACCTCTGGTTTGGAACCCTCGGCGGTGGTGTCACGCGTTATACGCCACCAACACCTATCCACCCACCGATTTTTATTGATGCCATTGTTGCTGGGCGTCGACACGAAAACACATCCGAATTGAGTGTGCCGTCTAGCATAGGCCTCATCGCATTTGAGTTTCACGGCATCAGTTTCAAAACCCGACCAAATGCCATGATCTATCGATACAGACTAAAAGGATACCAGAACAACTGGCAGGTTACCCACAACCAACGCGTAGAGTTTCAGGACTTGCCCACGGGTGATTACGTATTTGAAGTACAAGCTGTCGATCGCGATCTCGTTTATTCCAAACAGACCGATACAGCCGCACTCAAAGTCTATTACCAACCCATGTCCAGCTCCGTACAAATTGCCCAACTAGACATTCAAGATATATTCTCATCCTATTACAAAACCTATTCTGAGTTCTCCATTGGCACCATCGAAGTCTCCAACGACGACCCAAATCCCATTGAAGCCAAAGTGAGTTTTTTTATTCCCGACTTTATGACCCGCCCCACCGAGCAAACCGTGACCCTGCTCCCCCAATCTAGACAAACCATTCCACTGCGCGCCATTTTCAACCCAGATATACTCAATCTCAAAGACAATGTATCTGTTCAGGCCGAAGTGGCACTTTCTTGCGAAGTCAGCAACCACACGATCTCTGTTAAAAAGCTTCGAAAAACAAACATCTACGGACGCGGTGCACTCACCTGGGACGATCTGGGCAGAGCTGCAGCCTTTGTTACCCCCGAAGCACCCGACGTGTCTCGTTTTGCTCGAGGATTATATGACACCTATCGCCGCCAGATCAAAACGTCTGCCAGCGATGGCAATATTCCGACGGCCATGCTCATCTTCGAAGCCCTCAATGCACATGGCATCAAATATGCACAAGATTCCAGTACGCCCTACTCCCAGGTTCGGGCCAATCTTTCTGTTTTAGACAATATTCAATATCCCGCAGAGCTTCTGCAAAGCAAGCTCGGCGACTGCGACGACTGCACGGTTTTGTACTGCGCTTTGTTAGAAAACCTGAATATTCCAACCGCCTTCATCGACCATCCAGACCACATCCTCATGATGTTCGATTCCGGTGTCACCGCCCGCCACGCCTTCGGCTTTCGCATGGAAGAAAACCGCTATATCCTGCGTAACGGTCGGTTCTGGATTCCCGTAGAAGTCACCAAGCTGGGCGAAGGATCATTTATGGATGCCTGGGAACTCGGCCTAAAAATCTGCGACCGTCTCATGTCACAAGGTGAGCTTAAAATCACCGACGTGCGAACAGCATGGGGGCAATATCCCTATGCCATGCCGGATGTCACTGGAGAATGGGAGCACCCAGACCCAGAGGCACTCGAAAGATTTTTCTTGGCAAATATGCAGGTGCTCCAAACACTGCGCGGCGAGTATGTTAAACGAGAATATATTTTGCCACTCATCCAAAACCCCGATGATCACATTCGGCGCATCGAACTCGTACAGACCAAAATAGAAGCTGAAGATTTCAATGACGCCACCCTAACAGCCCTGCCACTTCTTACAACAGAGCATCGCGCATATGCCTATTTCCTAATGGGCTGTTCCTCTGCCGGACAAAAAGACATTCGCTCGGCTGTCACCTATTTTGAAAAAGCCCTCGAATACGATCCCGAAAACCCAGACTATGCACACGGCCTAAATGTGCTTAGAAAATTATTGTCCAAAGAGACTGGTCCATAACATATGAATAATTAAAAACCCCAAATATAGATCGTCTCGCCACACAAAACCTCAACTGCATCAACACCACCGCTTACACCCCCGTTTGCACCGCCTATCGTCCCTCTCTCTTCACCGGCAAATTCCAAAGCAGCCACGGACGGCCTGGACCCAAGATCGCAACATCATGCGCG
>Ga0114999_10003260_pt1 | contig 20500 bp, 21 predicted proteins | sample ArcticOcean_MG_C_3_FD_89820 | JGI IMG/M metagenome (GOLD analysis project Ga0114999, IMG submission 89820) | Marine microbial communities from western Arctic Ocean - ArcticOcean_MG_CB8_126 | ecosystem: Environmental > Aquatic > Marine > Oceanic | place: Arctic Ocean: Canada Basin | collected...
AAAGATCGGCCGGCTTATCGCGAAAGCCACGATCCATCTTGGTACTCGCCCGTTCGTTTAGAGTATTCCAACGAGGGCACCGGGCCTTGGCACAGCGCCTGAGTTTATTCGGCTGCAATTCAGTTAAGAATTGTTTGACTCTTCCTCAAGGGTAGGCCTGATGATCTGCGTAATGGAGGTGTAGCAAGCTGATGCTGATTCCAATTGGGCAGTTCTCGAAGATGACACGATTGTCGGTGAAGGCATTGCGGTTGTACGACGAGAACGGCCTATTAGCCCCCGCTCGCGCAGACGCGTCGACTGGGCATTCCATCTTGGCCAAGCGGATCGCACGGAGACCATTAGAGTCCTATGCTCGGTCGATATGCCGCTGGACGAGATCCAAATGATCCTCGATATCGACGATAACGAGTTGATCGGCCGGCGACTGATGAGTTAACCGGGCGGGTGCTTCAGCATCAGGCTCCCCAATGTTGGTGTACCACAACGTCATTGACCAAGAGGACGATGGTGAATTGGAAATCGCTGTGCCCGTCGAAGACGCGTTTTCCGACGACAGTGAGGTATATGGACGTCAGCTGGAAGGAGCCACCATGGCGACCACTCTCCACCACGGGCGTTATGAGGAGATCACACCGGTCAATCACATGGTGACCAGTTGGGTATCCCAGAATGGCTATGAAATTGCGGGCCCAACACGCGAAGTCTGTCTCAACGACTCGCAGATGGTTGCGCCGGAGTTGCTAACCCGGCTTGAATTTCCGATCCGTTCCAAAGCATGAGTGACGCAATGCCGCCGTGAACGTGTGTTGCTTCGCCTAACTGCGCCGTAAGAGCCTGCCCAGTGGTTCTCTAAACTGATCGAACAAGACCGCCGCCACGATCACCAATCCGGTGATAATGCGCTTTGATGGCTCGGAGACTCCAAGCTGGGCTAGGCCTGTTTGCAATACGGCAATAATCAGCACGCCAAGAAAGGAGTTAACCACTGAACCCCGCCCGCCGGACAAGCTAGTCCCGCCAATAACCACGGCAGCGATTGCGGCGAGTTCCAGGCCGATGCCTGAATTTGGATCCGCCGTTTGCAGATAGCCTAGCTGGAAGACGCCGCCCAGGCCGGCCAACAGACCAGCTAGTGCAAAAACCAGCACTTTCCAGAAAATCGGATTGACCCCGGATAGCCGCACGGCTTCTTCGTTAGTCCCGATCGCAATCATGTACCGACCAAACAGGGTTTTACTGAGAACCCATTGGGCAAAAAGCACGACAAATATGGCCGCTAACAGCGAAACGGAAACGCCAAGTCCGGCAATAGGGGCGCCAATAAAACCTACTGAGTCACCAAGATATTTGGTTTCTGAATTCGTCACGAGGTACGCGCCGCCTCTTGCGATCTCCAGCATACCCAGGGTCACCACGAAGGACGGGATGCGCCACTTGGCCGTGACAAAACCGTTCACGCTTCCGCAAACCAAACCCATCAACAACGCCCCGATTACGGCGATCGCAATGGGCATTTGCGAGTCCGCGATAAGGACACCCATGACTGCGGCACAAAGCGCCATTACGGAACCAACAGATAGATCGATCCCGGCAATCAGCAACACAAACGTCATACCCACCGCGATAACCGTCAGAGCCGGAACCTGGTTTATCAGCGTGCGAAACGTAATGGCCGAAAAGAAATATTCGCTCATGACTCCAAAGAACAGAATCAACGCCAGCAGCACGGCCATTAAACCAAAAGAATTCCAAGGCAGTTTGATCGGTGATTTACGCGCAGATATGGGCATGGGTTCAGGCGGATAGTCCTGCATCGGACGCATAAAAACGAAAGCTCGCTGCTAGCAATTCTTCTTCGGATAGATCGGGGCCGCTGAAGATGCCAGCCAAGCGGCCATTCGACATGACGGCAACGCGGTCAGAGATCTTAAGTAATTCTTGTGTTTCGCTGGAGACGACCAGTACCGCCTTGCCTATCGCGGCCTGCTCACGGATCAGATCCTGGATCCGAGCTTTGGCGCTGGCATCCACGCCTCTGGTGGGTTCATCAAAAAGCAAGATAGATAGATCGTTAGCCAACCATCGTGCAATTAGCGTTTTTTGTTGGTTGCCCCCACTCAGCGACGAAACCGGTTGCTGCATGGAATCGAATTGAATGCTGAGCTTGTCGCACATCGTCAGAGCGAGCTGTTCCTCAGCCGACACGTCAACCAAGCCGAGTCGATTAGTTAGCGTTTCTAGCAACGTAAATGAAATGTTGGAACAAACAGATCCAGTCAAAAATAGCCCCTGAGCTTTGCGGTCTTCCACCAGCATGCCTATTCCCTGGGAAATGGCTTCGGCGGGAGAACCCATGAGCCTTGGCCGATCAAACTTGTCTGATGCAAGTCTTAGGCAACCGCGGTGCGCGACGTCGGCACCGAAAATTGATCGCAAGAGTTCGGTTCTGCCGGAGCCAATCAGGCCACCAACGCCAAGTACCTCTCCAGCACGCAGCTCAATGCTGACATCAAGAAAACCAGTGTGTCCACCAGACCGGCTTGTGACCCTACGACTCAGGTTCTCTACCTTCAACAATACCGCATGATCTTGTTGATCAGGCATTTTAGGGGCGAGAGCATACTCATCCTTCGCAACTTCTCCCGCCATCAGTCCGACCATTCGGTCTACATTCATATCGGCAACCGCTTCGGTCGCGACCAACCCGCCATCACGCAGAATCGATATTCGATCGGCTATACGGCTGATTTCATGCATCCGGTGGGATATATAGACGACCCCGATCCCTTGCCGCTTAAGTCGGCCTATTTGCTCGAACAGTAGGTCTATTTGCGGATCGGTCAGTGCGGCTGTGGGCTCGTCCAGGATCAATAACTTTAGAGCCCTGGGCGCGTCGGGCCCGGACGCGCGTAATCGTGCGTGGGATGTCGCTGGGCCTATCGAGGTGGTGGTGCGTTCGTCGGGGAGAGCGCGCTGCAACACGCTGGCGATCTCGACAAGCTGCTGCTGGCCCACACCTAACTCCGCGAGAGGCTGGGCCGGATCGATATTGGCAAGCCCGACCCCTCGCAGGGCTTCTTCAGCCCGCCGCCCAATAGAGTCGTGGCGCACAATGCCAAATCGATCGGCCATGGTACGGAAAAACAGATTCTCAGCGACGCTTAGCGTGCCGAATAGATTCAGTTCCTGCATGACCATGCAGATTCCCAATGCTTCTGCCGCTTGCAACGAGCTGGGGGCATAGGGCTGTCCGGCGAACTCGAAACTCCCAGAATCCGCTGCATGGATTCCGCAGATAATGTTACACAGCGTGCTTTTACCGGCCCCATTGCTGCCCATCAAGGCATGCACTTCGCCCGGATTCAGCTCGAAATCGAGGTTCGTAAGTACCGGCGCTGTAAAGGACTTGGATAGCCCAGTTACCCGCAACAACGGCTGATTCATCGGCGCATTTTCGTTGAATTATTGGGCGGCAATCAAATCGACAGGCGTCTTTCGGTCTGCGGGTGCCACGCCGCTGTCGAGGATTTGTAGTGCGTATTCGATACCAAATACCGCGAGCTTTTCCCCATATTGATCGGCGGTCGCTAACATTTCACCGGACATCACCAAATCATTGGCCGCCGAGATGTTGTCAAAACCGACAACCAATACCTCACCGGTGCGTCCCGCTTGGCGTACCGCCGCAACCGCACCCAGGGCCATGCTGTCGTTAGCACACAGCAAGGCTTTCAAATTCGGGTTTTCCGATAGGATGGCTGCGGCTACGATGGCTGCCTTGGACTGCTCCCAATTGGCAGCTTGGATGCTGACAACGTCGGCGCCGGCCCGGGTCATGGCGTCTTCAAACCCCGCTTGGCGTTGTTGCGCGTTAAAAGCGCCGGGGATGCCACCAATAATTGCCACTTCATCGGAAGCCTTTAAGTGTTTGGCCAGTTCTTGTCCGACAAGCTTCGCTCCTTCACGATTGTCCGGGCCGACGAAAGGCACAGAAATGTTCATCTGCTGCAAAATGCCCTGATCAAACCGGTTATCGATGTTAATAACGACGATGTCTTGATCGAGTGCTCTCTGCACCACCGGCAGCAGCCCCTTTGAGTCCACGGGGGCCAAGACGATTACGTCAACTTGCGCTGCCATCATTTGCTCTACCAGCGCCACCTGCTGCGCGAGGTCACTTTCGTTCTTGATGCCGTTCACAATCAACTCGTAGCGAGAGGTGTTGTCCAGTTGATGGGTTTTAGCGCCTTCGGCCATGTTGGTAAAAAACTCGTTGGCCAGAGATTTCATGACCAGCGCGACCCTCGCCGGTTGAGGGGCAGTAGACTCGGCGACCCCCTCGGTTGGTGAATCGCAAGCGGCAAGCGCGGTGAGCGCGAGTAAACTCACTACCAGGCTTCGGATGACTCCATTTTGAGCGTTGTTATGCATTCTTATCTGTCTCTGCGGTCTTTCGGATTCGCCTTTTGCGAGCGACGTCGATCGCCAGCTTCCACCTCGAAGTTGATGTCGGTAAAAGAGTAAGCCTTGATCTGACATAAAACACAGCGCCACACCGCCTTCGGCTCGCACAATAGCAGCGCTTTCGACAGCGTACTCGATTTTTATTCACGTCACATATGGTTCAATATGCTCCGATCAGAAAAAGCTATGTGCGCTGCCGAAAACACTACTCTTGCGCGTCATCATGGCCCGATATTTCGGATGCGTGTAGGGTGATCCCGGCACTGGTGTGGCTGCCCATCTTGGGTGATATCGATTGTGGGGTTTTGCTGAGATTTATCACTTGGAGACGAAAACATGAAGATCAATTCCCTGAGGACTCCGATGCCAAAGGGGTTTCGTTGGGACCTTCTAACAGTAGAAACACATGTATGTAAAACAGGGTGCCAATGAGTGAGAAGGAGACGGCCGATCAAGCTGTGGTAGCGGGCGAGAACTCAAGCGACGACGCGTCTTCAGACGCGTCTGATTCTGCAAGCAATGTCACGATAAGAAGCCGCGTCATGGCGCGCGGTCCCTGGTTTACCGTCGGAGTGTTGACGACGGCCAGTGCTTTCGCGTTTCTCGACCGGCAGATCTTGGCGCTTCTAATCGAGCCAGTTCGAACGGATCTAGATCTCACCGACACCCAGATCAGCATATTGATCGGATTTGCGTTTGTGATTTTTCACGCTCTCTTTGCACTCCCGATTGGGCGATGGGTCGATTCAGGCCCGCGTCGGCTCATCGTTGTATGGGGGATTGCAATGTGGAGCCTGTGCACGGCGGCATGCGGTCTTGCGCGGTCCTTCTTTGGTCTCTTTGTAGGTCGAGTCGGTGTTGGGGTCGGTGAGGCTGCTCTTGGCCCGGCTGCAACCTCTATGATTGCGGATCTGTTCCCACCCGAACGTCGCGGTTTCGCAGTCGCGGTATTCGTAACCGGATCTGCGATCGGTGCTGGATTCGCGACCGTCATCGCTGCAGTCGTCTTTGATGCGCTTGAGGGGTACGGACGAATCGAACTACCGTTGGTTGGCGTGGTCCAGCCTTGGCAGGTCGTATTCTTCGTCGTCGGTTTGCCTGGATTGTTGGTTGCCGGTCTAGCATTGCTCATGCGGGAGCCCAGGCGAGGTGACCATCAAGCCGGGGGCGTTCCCATTGCTGAGGTGTGGCAGCATATTCGCGGCCAAGCCGGATTGTTGGTTCCGCTCATCATTGGCTTCAGTCTGTTGGCGGTGAAATCCTACGGAATCGCGTCCTGGATCCCTACCTTTTTGATCCGGACGCACGGATGGACGGTGGGTGAAGCCGGCATCTACTTTGGATTGACACTGACGATAACGGCAGTGTGCGGCGCGCTCATGGGCGGGCGCTTGGCTGACTGGCTTGGAAAAAGGGGAATGGCCGATGCCAAAATCGTGATCGCGATAGTTGGGAATCTGCTGACCTTGGTACCCATTGTGATCTTTCCGTTGGTTTCTGATGGGGTAACCGCGATGGTGTTCATCGGGACGTATTACGTGACCGCCGCTGCGACAACCCCCATGGGTGTGGCGATCATGCAAGAGATCACGCCGCCGCGAATGAGGGGCCAACTGTCGGCAGTCTTCGGCTTTTTTGGGGTGTTGGTTGGCATGGGTCTGGGACCACTTTCTATCGCACTTATTACGGACTATGTGTTCGAAAACCCCGCGGACTTGCGTTATTCACTTGCGATTGTCCCGGTGTTTACGGTAACCGGGGCGTTAATCCTGCTCATGCGGGCGCGGGCTAAGCTAAAGTTGTTGCCCGAACTTTTTTGACTGCCGCTTAAGCTATTCGTGTGCTTGAGCGCTTGGATATTTGTTAGTTAGAATGCCCAGGCTGGTTAACCTAGGGAAACGCTGATGGCCGATCCACAAGTAGATGCTGCACCCTATGCGGTGAGCGAAACGATGGCTACGACCGCTCAAGAGTTGGGGCTGGAGGAGCACTTGCGCCAGCTTGTCGAGCACGGTTATGCGGTGATTGAAGATGCCGCGCCGCCAGAGTTTATTGAGCGGTTGCGCAACACCATTCTCGAACATCAGTCGCGCGTCAAGACGAAAGGCAGCGGACCGCGTTTGCTGATCGGCAAGGACCCTGTATTCAGTGAGGCCATGATCAATCCCAAGGTCCTGGCGATTGTCGAGTTCATGTGTGGCACCGGCGCCTTGGCATATCAATTGACCGCTAGCGTACGAAGCCGTGGCGCGCGCGCTATTTTCTTGCATGCCGATCATGGGGCGAGCATTCCCGCTCCTTTTTCGCCGCATAACTACATCCTCACTGCGTGCTGGGCGTGCGATGAATACACCAAGGAGGGAGGCTCAACGCTTGTAATACCGGGTACGCAAACCCGCTTGCGCCAGCCAACGGCCGAGGAGAATGCGACCAAAGAAGGCGCGATCGCGGTGGAGTGTCCGGCTGGGTCGGTCGTTGTTTGGGGAGGCTCGGCCTGGCATAGTAACTGGCCCCGCACATTGGATGGTGAACGTGTCGTCTTGCACGCGTCGTACTGCCATCGGGCGCTGCGCACGATCGATGTTTATGATCATTTGGGCGATGATTTCATCGCGGAGGGGGGCCCGGCGATGAAGACGTTGTTGCGCCGCGACGCCGGACTGCTGGAGGGCACTACGGTTGATAACGATGAACTCGATCTCAGCGGTGTCCTAGATACGTAAGAGCGTCGGGATTCGGAGTCTCGACGGAAACCCAACACAACAAACGAGAGGCGAGAATCCATGGACCTAATCGAAAGCATGATGACGCAGAAGAGTATCCGGCGTTATTCCGACGAGCCCGTTACTGATGACGAAATCATGGGTTGTTTGCGCGCTGCCGTGCAAGCACCCAATGGTGGTAATTCCCAGCCGTGGCAGTGGCTAGTAGTCACCGATGCGGACAAGCGCCGTCAGATCGGCGATATTTACCATCGATCGTGGGCGCGCTATTGGCGCGCTATGCAAGCGGCGGCCGAACCGCCCGCATCTGCCCCGTCCGAACAGCAGATCGAGCAGGGTCAGCGTACACTCGCCTCTGCGATGCACCTTGCCGAACATATGGGTGAGGCGCCCGCACTGGTTATGTTGATGGGCCAAGCGTCCTACAAGTCACATCAACTCATGGATGATGAAGGAGCAGTCGATATAGGGCACACCTACTACACCTCGTTGGTGCCGGCTCTGCAAAATTTCATGCTGGCAGCGCGAGGTCTGGGGATTGGCACGTGTCTCACGACGATGTTCAGGATCTATCAAGACGACGTGCGGGCGGTGTGCGGTGTTTCCGATGAATACGAAATCGAAGCCCTGATTCCGATGGGTAGGCCGCGGGGGAAATTCGGCGTCGCGCCAAGACGTCCAGTCGAGGAGGTCACGTCCTGGAATACGTTCGGTGAATTCCGCGACGAAGGCTAGCAGTGATCGTGAAGGGCGTGTCGCGAAGCGAGTTTTTGCAAGCCTAATAGTAGCCGGCTTGACATCTCCCTGGTACGCCGTCGCGTCCAGACCCAGGAAGTGCAAGCAATCGCTTGACAAGTGGGCGAACGCTTTTCGGGAATCAGGGCCGACCGCTTAGCTGTAAAAAGGTCGGATGGCGCCACTACCTGATATACACCATGATTAGCGGGTCATCCTGCAGGAGCCGTACATGGGCGATGATTCTAAAAGCGTAACCTATCGCGAACCCGAGGCGGGCTACTTCGATAACCGCAGGCTGAAAAAGCATGCGGGCGTATTCTCGCTATGGGCGCTTGGCGTTGGGGCTGTTATTTCGGGGGACTTTTCCGGTTGGAATCTTGGCGTCGGTCAAGCCGGGTTTGGCGGATTCCTTCTCGCCGTCATTATTATCACAGTGATGTATGTGGGGTTGTGTTTTTCTATCGCCGAGATGTCGCCTGCCTTACCGCATACGGGCGGTGCGTATTCGTTTGCGCGCACAGCGTTGGTCCGTGGGGTGGGTACGTCACGGGATTGGCGGAAAACATGGAGTACATCATCACGACTGCCGTGGTTTGCTACTTTGCTGCGGCGTATCTGCAGAGCATTTTCGGCACACCGGATGCTGCTCAGCCGCTATGGTGGGCGGGTCTGTACGTCTTCTTCGTGGGTTTGAATATCCTGGGTGTCGAAGCCTCATTCCGCTTTGTTGTAGCGATCACTCTGATAGCGCTGGCCATTCTCGTGATCTTTTTCGTCAGTGCGATCCCGCATTTTTCATGGGACAACCTGTGGAACATTCCTCCTGAACCGGGTGAGTCGAAGTACTTGCCGATGGGGTGGGGCGCGATCGGTGCGGCCATGCCGTTCGCGATTTGGCTATACCTGGCCATCGAACAGTTGCCACTCGCAGCCGAAGAGTCGGAGGATGTTAAGCGCGACATGCCGAGGGGCTTGCTCTGGGGCCTCGCTACTTTGGTGGTCACGGGTGTTTTGATCACGTTCCTCAACATGGGAATCGGTGGCGGTGCTGCCTATTTTGGTTCGCAGACAGAAGAGCCTTTGTTGGACGGCTTCAAGATTACCCTCGGGGTGACGAGTGGAACGCTGCTCGGCCTTGTCGCTGTTGCCGGTCTTGTGGCGAGCTTCCATGCGATTATCTACGCTTACGGGCGCAACATCTTCTCGCTCAGCCGTGCGGGCTACTTTCCGTCCTGGATGTCATTGACGCACCACACGCGCAAAACGCCCCACATTGCTCTTATCGTTGGGGCTGTGGTGGGTTATGGCGTGTTGCTGCTCTTGTATTTCCTGGGTGACAGCGGTGGGTTCGGCGGAGTGATATTGAACATGGCGGTTTTCGGCGCAGTGATTGCTTACGCCATGCAGATGTGGTCCTACGTCATGCTGCGGCGTCGCTATCCCGACATGGAGCGCCCGTATCGCAGCCCGCTTGGCAATGTGGGGGCGGTCGTTGCGCTCGTGATTGCTCTGTTCGCTTTGCTGATGCTATTTGCGAATCCCGATTTTCGTCTCGGGGTGATCGGTGTTGCGATATGGTTCGTAGCGGGTTTGGCCTATTTCGCCCTGTACGCGCGTAGACGAATGATCCGATCACCCGAGGAAGCATTTGCAATCGACCAGGTGCAGAACCATCAAGGCTAGGCCCGCTCCCTGAGGCTGAATGATGACATGAGCTTTGTGCGTTAGACGGCCGAGGCGCATTATTCTTGTCCGAAGAAGTTGCGGTGATCATAGTGTCCTGGTTGGTTAATTCGTGGAATTACAGCGCGTCCCACAAGCTCTGTGGTTAGGCGCGGCCTGCAGGACACAGGGTCCGAGGATACGGCTGGACCTTTCCAAAGGCGCAACAGAGCCTTCAGCGGGGAGTATGGACAGGCTTGTGTGGCGCGCCCTTCGGGAGGCCCAGATTCGACAATAAACGCGTTGTGTCCCTTGCTAATGTTTTAACATAAGCTGCGGACAACACGGCCGCAATCTTCGATTGCGGTACGGAAAGCTTCGCTTTCCGCCCTTGTCTCGTGACGAATCTGGGCACTCTGTAGTGCAACGAATTAACCAATCAGGACACTAGGGGGCAGATGCTGGAACGTTTGAGACTGGATGGACGGGTCGCCGTCGTCACGGGCGCAGGGCGCGGTTTGGGGCAGGCGATGGCGAAAGCGCTTGCCGCTGCCGGTACGCGTGTGGTTTGCGCGGCCCGCACGCAAGCGCAGATCGACCAGACCGTTGCGGAGATCAGGGCGGTCGGTGGCACAGCGATCACACAAACGTGCGACGTGACGCAATCCAAACAAGTCGATGCCTTGGTCGATCGCTGCATCAGCGAATTCGGACGGATCGACATCATGGTTGCGAACGCGGGTGGTGGCGGTGCTCCGGTGGACGCGGAGTTCTGGGATTACCCGGATGATGCTTTCGATGCGGTCCTCGCCACGAACCTGAAAAGCAATTTCTACAGCTCCCGGGCAGCGGCTCGCCACATGGTGAGTCAAGGTGACGGCGGATCCATCATCAACGTCGCGTCCGGGACGGCGCTGCGCGGCAACCGGACATTTGCCTATCCAACCGCAAAGGGCGGCGTCATTTCGCTGTCCAAGTCAGCCGCGAACATGCTGGCTCCGCACCACATTCGTGTGAACACCATCGTGCCGGGGTTCGTTCTGCAAGCGCCGCCGCAGGGCGACGTTGCGGAACAAGTCGCCGCACAGAGGGGGTCGCGGATACCGGTGCGACGGCTTGGCGAATGGTGGGAGCTAGGCCCATTGTGCGTCTATCTTGCTAGCGATGCGTCCAGCTACGTCACCGGGCACGCATTCACCATTGATGGCGGCGGACTCGCCGGCGGATTGGGCCCCGTCGACTTCGTTCCACAACACGAGCTGGGAGCATGAGATGGCTGGGCAATTAGAACATTTCGACCTGACTGACAAACGTTGTGTGGTGTTTGCGGCGGACAAGCCAGCGGGCGCGTCGATTGCGACCGCATTTGCAGAAGCCGGCGCGACACTGGTCCAGCTGGACACCGTCCCGGCAGCAAGTGTTGGGCAAACCGTGACCGCGGCAATCGAGTCGCTGGGCGGGATCGATGTCTTGGTCTGGGCCTCGGATCTGTTCTTGGCGAAACCCTTCGTGGATGTCGCGCCGGGCGACATCGGCGAGGTGATGATGGGCAACTTCGCATCGGCATTCAACGCCGCGCAGAGCGCAGTGGCCAAGATGCTTGAACAGGGCGGCGGCGGCAACATAGTCTTGGTTACCCACGTCCTCGGCGAGCGCGGGTTGCCTAACACCACCGTCTATTCGGCTGCCCATGGCGCCGTGCATAATCTCGTGCGCGCGTTAGCCCAGGAGGTCGCGCCGTCGCACATTTCGGTGAATGCGATTGCGCTGGGTTGGATGGATTGGATGTCGGATCGGCTCGACGAGAATGATCCCGAGGCGGCACGGGCCGTACGATTCACCATGGCTAAACGCGCCGGTGACGGGCAAGACTTGGGTCCGATGGCCGTCTGGTTGGCCGGGAGCGGTGTGGGTTTCGTCACGGGGCAGATCTTTCCGCTGGATGGTGGCTTGACCCAGCATCTGTAACAACCGAGCGTATGAGCAATTACAATTACAATGACGATGAGTGATGCATCCTGGTGGCAGGGTTCTGCGGCGAGTACGCCGCCAGCGTCGTACCCGATTGCGCCACGATGCAGCCAATATCTGCTGCTGAAGGATGGAACGCGGCTTGCGGCGGACCTCTTCCTGCCTAGCGGAATTGGGGAGGAGCGTGTTCCAACGGTGATTTCGCTGACGCCATACGTGCGGGGAATGGACTTTCGGTTCCGTTTTGCCGAGCGGCTCCTTGCGTGGCTTGGCCTCGAGCAAGAGGAGTGGGGGCCGGCGTTCGCGCAATACGGTTACGCATTCATGGCCGTGGAGATTCGCGGTGCAGGGGCGTCGTTCGGAACCAAAACGTCCATTTTCCACGATCAAGTTGCACAGGATGGTGGCGAGGTGCTGGACTGGATCATCGCTCAACCCTGGTCTAACGGTGCGGTTGGAGCGACTGGTATTTCTGCCCTGGGACTGACTTCAATGTTTCTCGCGACGGGTCGGCACCCGGCTCTGAAGGCGATCGCTCCGCGGTTTACCGTATTTGATGTGTTCCATAGTGTGCACCCCGGGGGTTTGCTCACTAATCGTTTCTTGACGGATATCGGTGCGAACCTACGCGCGATGGATTCGAACCGTCTTGCGGACGCCATCAAACCTGCGGTTGCGCGGTATTTGATGCGTATGTTGGTGCGTGGCTTGCGTGGCGTTGACGAGGACAAAAGTGGTTCGCTGCTCGCTGCCGCCGTTCGAGACCATGCGGAAAACGAAGGCTTCGATCGCGATATTGCAGCCGTGCGCTATCGGGACGATCAACTGCCACACTCCCGCATCGAGGCGACCCTCGACACTCAGAGCCCGCATACGTTGGCCGATGCGTTGCGCGCGAGCGGTGTACCAATCTATGCGTATGGCGGTTGGTTCGACGGTGCGTTTCAAAGGGACATGATCCATCTCTATTTGAATGCCACGAATGCTGGCAGCCGGTTGACCATCGGCCCGTGGGCACACGGCGCACGTTGTTATTCCAGCCCGGTCATAAAGGGCAAGCGCAAACCCGATTTTGACCAGGCCGCCGAGCTCGTGCGTTTCTTCGACTTGCATCTCAAGGATATCGATCGAGGCGTTTCGGAAGAGGCATCCGTGCATTACTTTACGATGGTCGAGGAGCAGTGGAAGGAAGCCACGTCATGGCCGCCCCCGGGGACACAACTCCTCACCTACCATTTGGCCGCGCAAAACCGGCTATTGGCCGAACCTGAAACCAGCGCCCTTGACCGGTACCAGGTTGATCGTAGCGCAACGACAGGCGCCTGGTCGCGCTATGGAAAACATCTCACCGGCGGGTTCGGACCCGCCCACTACCCGCATCGCAAAGCGATGGATCGCAAGCTATTGGTCTACAACTCCAGCCCACTCGAACGGGATATCGAGGTGACCGGGCATCCGCTCGTCGTCCTCACGTTGTGCTGCGATACACCGGACGGCGCGATTTTTGTCTACCTTGAGGACGTTGCGCCAAATGGGCACCCACTTGTTGTTACCGACGCGTGCCTTCGTCTGAGCCAACGGAGCGTCCCAACGACAGTGCCGTACCAGCATCTCGGCATCTGGAGGTCGGGGCGTCGTACGGACCTGCAGTCAGTTGTCCCGGACCAGCGGATGCAGATAGAACTCGATCTATTACCGACCTCCTGGTTGTTCCAAGCAGGACACACAATCCGTCTCGCGATCGCCGGCGCGGACGCCGACAACTTTGTGATGGTGCCGGAAAGCGCCTCTGCGCCGACCTTTACGTTCGAGCACGGCGGCGAGCAAACGGCGCGAATCGATCTTCCGATCGTGCCTTCTGAGCCACTGGCGGCAACTTAATAAGAAAACATTCCTGTTTGGCTATTGGCCAATATAGATTATGCTTAGATCCATCCACTCAGCAGGGGTCAAGGTCATGTCGCCACAGAATGAATCTTCCACGAATCGTCGTCTATTCCTCAAGCTGCTTGGGCTGCTGGGAATAAGCAGCCCAAGTTTATTGTCAGCCACCGCCGCGCATGCGGACAACGAGGATCTGTCAGTTGACGGTTGGCCCGCGATGGCGTATCGGACACTCGGTCGAACTGGGTTCAATGGCAGCCGGCTGGTGTTCGGCTGTGGCGCGGCTTTGTCACGAGGCCAGGTCAATCACGTGTTGGAGCCTGCGTTCCGCGCGGGGGTCAACGTTTTCGATGTCGGCTACAGCGACTACTACGGCGACGCAGAACGCAATCTCGGCCCATTCATGAAGACTCGGCGCGATGACTTGTTCGTGATCTCAAAAGCGCCCGCTGGGCGCCTTAACCCAGATGACAAGCTGTCCTTGCAGGGTGCCAAAGACGCCGCCAAGAATTGGCTGCGCGAAATGGACAAGAGTTTGCAACAACTCGGGACGGATCACGTCGACGCCTACTACTTGATGGCCGTCAGCAATACATCGCTCATCAAAAGCGACGAAATCTATGCGGCTTTCCAAACCGCTAAAAAAGCTGGTAAAACGGACTACTTCGGAATTAGCTCGCATGAGAACACCGAAGGCTGTTTGATGGCTGCGGCTGAATCCGGTTGGTACGACCTGGCACAGATCGCGATTACGCCGGCCGGATGGTATGACTGGAACAACAAACAGGTCCTCGAAGGTAGCGCCGACATGGTCGCAATTCGACCGGTGCTCGACAAAGCACGGGCCGCCGGCATCGGTCTGATCGGTATGAAAGCCGGTAGGCACCTAGCCGGCCGTTGGTATACGGGCGGGGGCGACAATGATGCGTTTGACAAGCACTACAACGCGAAGCTCATGGGTGCGAAGCTCAGCGAGTTTCAGCGATCCTATGCCTATGTGTTGGAGCACGGCCTGGATGCCGTCAATGCGGATTCGCAGTCGTTTCCAATGTTCGCTGAGAATTTCTACGCCACGGCGACTTCGAAGACTTACTTCGCATAAACGAAAGGGCTGGTGAGCCGCTGTGCAATCGGCTTGTTGGCTTCCCCACGCCATTCGTGGCTCGGCTCAGTAGTCCGTCTTGAATTTCGAGAAAGGTAGCTGCAACAATTACCCTAAGTTGCGGTTGCGGCTGCCATCCAACACATCCAAACCATATTCGATCTCGGACAGATCCGCGTAAGCATAGGGTCTAAACAGACGGTCCCACAAAGACGGGTTGTTCCGATCGTTGCGATTCGTCCACGGGCGCTCGAGGTGATGATGCACTTTGTGCATGTTGGGGGTCACCAGCACCCAAGACATGGTCGATCCAGCCCGGTAATCGAATGTTTGCGTGCGTGTAGTAGGAGAAGAACGGGGTGATAAGCCGGTGGAGAAAGTAACCAGCGATCGGTAAGCCGAGCACCGCTATTGTCACGACCACCAGCACTTCACGGAACAGGAAATCGCCCGGGTGCAAATGCGTACCTGTAGTCGCGTCCCACTTCAGTGTCTCTGTGATGCACGACAAGAGAAACCGCTTCGCTCGGCGGTTGAGAGGCCATTTAGGAGTTCAACAAACCCGTCTAGGAGTTCAACAAACCCGCCCATATCGCAATAGGATACCTTCAACCATCACGCGAGGTATCCTCTAGCTGCCGTCTTGCTTGGCAGGCATCTCTATACCGAACTCAGCCAGCACCTGCGCATTGTGCGCACCCAGTGTGGGCGGTGGCTGATACAGGGTGGTTGGCGTTTCGCTGAACTTGATCGGGTTGGCAGCCAGGGTGATGTCTGGGTTATCGCCCCCGGGGTCACAGGTTTCCAGCATCTGGCGGGCTGCAACGTGTGGATCGCGAAATATGTCGTCCATGTTTTGGACGGGGCCCGCAGGGATGCTGCCGTTCAGCTTTTCCATGACCTCCGCGCGGGTCAGTTGCGTTGTCCACGCGCAGATTTGTTCCTCGACCCAATCGACGTTCACCAGTCGAGCGGCATTGCTGGCGCTGCGCTCATCCGTCATGAGGTCGGCACGCTCCATCGCCGCACAGAGCAGGTCCCAGTGGCGAGGCTGGGCCACCGCAATTGAGACGCGTCCGTCCTTGGTTGGGAAGAGGTCGAATGGGTAGATTGTCATGGCACGCTGCAGCCCTGCTGAGTTCGGCTTGCCGGTGAAACCGTATTGCGCCACCGCGCTCTTTTGGAAAGCCATCATCGCGTCGTACATCGAAACGTCGAGGAACTGGCCTTTGCCCGAACGCTCCGCGTGGTGGATTGCCGAGACGACGCCAAGCGCCATCAGCGTGCCTGGGAAGATATCTGCAATTGCCGGTGTCACTAGGCCGTCATTCGCATGTACCAAGCCACCGAAACTCTGCGCCGCAGCATCAAGGCTCGGCCATTCGGCATAGGGGCTCTCGCCCGTCCGTGGATCGCCAAACCCACGAACACAAGCGTAGATGATCTTCGGATTCCGCTTCGCGATGGCCTCGTAACTTAAGCCGAGGCGGTCCATGACACCTGCCCGCATGTTTTCGACGATAGCATCAGCCTGATCGCAGAGTTGCAAGAAGACGTTCTTGTGGCCTTCGTCTTTGAGATCGAGGCATACGCTGCGCTTGTTGCGGTTGACCGATGCGAACGGGGCCCCAAAGTCGGTACCCGCATCGCGCTGTTCATACGGCGCCGCATGGTCGGGGAGAAACGGTGGAATGTTGCGGTAGCCGTCACCCGATGGTGATTCGATTTTGATGACCCGCGCGCCGAGGTCAGCGAGGAGGCCAGCGCCAAACGGTCCAGCAAGTGCCCGTGTGCAGTCGATGACGGTCAGATCTTCGAGCGGGCCGCAGCGTGCAGTGTTGGTCATGGTGCTAGGTCCGATTGTTGTTCAGGCGCTCTAAGTAGAGGAGTTATGAGTGCACGGGTCAAGGTGTACCGCAGCCTACCAACCAAGGGTTAACAGTGAAGCGGCAAGCAAGGCGTCATTGATTGCATCGAGGCCCCCGACGTTTGCCAAGATCCTCGGCCGCATTCGCTTAATAAACTTCCAACATCGCCCGCGTTGTGGGTTTTAGTCTCGTGTCTTTTTGAACGAAGTAGCCATCAGCTAGATTTCGCTTGCGAAGCGCATCGAAAACCCCGTGCTGCATGCCTTCGAGGCCACAGAGATACAGGAGTGTGGCGTCGTCGCTCAACAAAGGTTCAAAATAGTCGTAATTCGATTCGACTACGTCGCCGACATACTGCGGATCGGATTCGCGGCTGATTGCTATGTGGTAGTTGAAGTTTTCGAATTTGTCGGCAAGCTGCCGAAACAAATCGTCGTACAGAAGGTCGCTTGTGTACGGCGTGCCCATGATCAAATCAATCCTGGATGTCGAAGGCTTCGAACCTGCGAGCAGCTCAAGCGCCATCCCGCGAAACGGCGCAATACCCGTTCCGGTTGCTATGAATAGATAGTTGTGTTGATCGACTTCGGCCGGCAGCAAGAAACGTTTGCCTTGCGGCCCGGTTACCAGCACTTCGTCGCCAGGCCGCAGATCGCAAAGGTAATTGCTGGCCACACCGAGAAATAAGGAATGTTCGCGGGTGTCATCTCCGGGACGCTGCGCTCGGAATTCGTCGATGAGACGTTTGGGGGTCGTCGAGACGTGGTCCACCACGCCGTCCTCGCCCCAGCTCGGATTGGCGACGGAATATAGACGAACCTTGTGCGCCTTTCCGCGCTCGTCGACACCCGGCGGGATGATTCCGAACGATTGTCCGGCGCGAAACTTGCCGGCCAGCGGAGTTCCTGCGATGTCGATGACAGTGTGATTCACGAAGCTCGCGGACTTCCCATGCATGCAGGACGCGTTCGAAACGATCTTGCCGATCACGGGCGCGCTAGGCCGAACGAGGTTCATGTAAATGTCGGGGAAATCGGGCATATCAAACCCTAAGGTTCAGCCCTGGTGACAAGGGGACTCGCGGTGGCACGAAATTGGGCGAAAATACGTGTCTTGAGCTGCAACTCAGAGTGTGTGACATCAATGCTCACGAAAACGTCAGAGATCCTGCATAGTAACCGGCAGAGCTCGGTGTGGAACAGTGCTGACAATGATAATTACAGCCGGGTCGCTGCAGTTTTCCAGGGTTTCGGTTTCGTGGTTGAAACGTCGCGCTCACTATAGTGGCAAGGGCTGGTCCGTAGCGGCTCAGTCCGTTGTGGTCACAAAACACTTGCGGGTCTGTTCAACGGTGTGGAACAAACCCGTCCATTCCTTTGGCAGCAGACAGCTTTGTCCTGGCCCCACAATGGTATGACACTTGCCCAACCCTTGCGCCTCATGGGTGCACCAGGCTCACCTTACACTCGAAAAATGCTGGCCTACATGCGTTACCGCCATATCAGCTACGAGTTCATGCTTGGCGACCAGTCGACAAGTCTAGGTTTACCCAAACCGAAAGTTGAGTTGTTGCCGACGTTCTATCTACCGAATGATGACGCAGAGATTGAAGCTGTCGTCGACTCGACGCCACCCATTAGGCGATTCGAGCAGGCATTTTCGGGACGAGAAACAATCCCGCCCAATCCCGCGCTTGGCTTTATTAACTACCTGATCGAAGACTACGCTGCTGACATCAAGAAAGCTGGCAGCATTCTGCCCCTGTGGCGTGGTCTGCAGATGGACAGTGAACAGCATCAGAAGCTTTCGACGTTTGTCGCTGAGAGGCAGATCTCAGGCCTTGACGTAGTGGGCTCCAATGACGTGACGGCACCGGTGATCGAAGCCAGCTAGCGAAGATTTCTGGAGATTATGGACGCGCTGATTGCTCGCCAGACATTTGTTCTGGGTGCACGCCCGTCATCGGCGGACACTGGTCTCTACGCTCAACTGACCCAACTCGTAAAGTTTGATCCGACCCCTATGGCAATCTGCCTCAAAGATGCGCCACGCGTATACGCCTGGAGCGACGTGGTCGATGACCTGAGCGGACACGTCTGTGAGGTAGATGGATGGATGTTCATAGACGACGTACATGATGTACTCCGCCCCCTGCTGACAGAAATCGGCCCGGTGCATGCCCCGGCGCTGATCGCCAATGCGAAAGCTATACAGGCGGGCGACAAACACCTGGAAACGACGACCGATGGCAAACGCTGGTAGCAGCCCACCTTCCCGTATCAGGGACGCTGCCTCACCTGGATCAATGAGGAATACCAGAAACTTAACCGCGAAGACCGGGCGCGGGTTGACAGTCTTCTGCCTGGTACAGGCGGTGAAGAGATCCGGCGATGAAGATTCTACGAACCCCGGATGCATATTCTGAGAAACTCAAGGATTATCCCTTTGAGCCACAGAACGGACCTGTTTCGATGCTCAGTATGCTGCCCGAATACGCCTGTTATAATCCTTATACTCAGCATGGCAAAAAGGGCCTGCTATGGTCGACTATCTTTCTTCAGTCTCGACTGACTCCGATGTGCAGGCGATCGCGAACGCGCTGCAGAACGATGGGGGCGTCGTCATCGACGCGCTCGTGGTCCCCGAAACCATGGATACTATCCACGCCGAGATTCAGAGCGGGGTTGCACCCGAAGATCAGAAGGGTACGGGGCATCTTTGGCCCGAGGGCAATAAAACGGTTGGCGGTTTGGCGGCGGTCAGCCGCACTTTCGTGGAAGAGTTGCTGACTCATCCGAAGATTCTCGCTGTCGCGGATGCAGTGCTTAAACCAATGCAACCCATGGCCCCGGACCCTCTGCAAGAGGGCACACTTCAAGCAACTTCCCGGCAACCGGCTACGTTGCAGGATCTTGACGACGGCGGCTCGCAACTAGTCTGGTCGCCCAGTGACGCCGCGATCAAACGCAATTGCCATCATTACACGACCGGGGTGTGTGCGATGCTCGAAGTTGGTGGCGCCCGAGAAGAGCATCAGTATCTGCACCGCGAGAACGGCATCTACCAACCCTACGTTGGCCGCCTCGATATGCCGGAATTCATCCTCTCCGCCATGTGGGCAGGCACCGACTTCACAAACCAAAACGGCGCGACAAGGGTCGTACCTGGCAGCCATCGATGGCCGGAAGAACGACTGGCGAAGACTGAGGAAATCAGTCAAGTGGCCATGGCGAAGGGTTCGGTCGTGCTGTGGCTCTCTCGCACCCTGCACGGTGCTGCTAAAAGCTTCGTTGATGAGCGCCGTACCGGGTACTTCACCTCCTACATCGCCGATTGGTTTCGACAGGAGGAAAACCAGTACATCACCGTGCCACCCGATGTTGCGCAAACGTACTCAGAGCGCGCGCGCCAGATCCTAGGGTATTGCTGCAGTGACTCGCTCGGGTGGGTGAAAGGCCGGGATCGCGACGATTTGCTGAAGCCTGGCAAGTCCGGCCAGCTATAGCTCGAACCCCACCACGCAAGGCGCTAGGCTTAACTCCACCGACGTGGTCGATGACCTGAGTGGACGCGTCTGCGAGGAAGATGGATGGATGTTCATAGACGACGCACATGATGTACTCCGCCCCCTGCTGACAGAAATCGGCCGGGTGCATGCCCCGGCGCTGATCGCCAATGCGAAGGCCCTGCAGGCGGGTGACAAACAAATGGAAACAACCATTGATGGCAAGCGCTGGGAACAGCGGACCTTCCCTTATCAGGGACGTTGCCTTGCGTGGATCAACGAGGAATACCAGAAGCTTTCTAGTGACGAACAATGCCAGGTGGATGTCATCCTGGCTGGTACCGGCTGTGAGGAAATGCTGCAATGAAGAGATTTTTCACCCTGGCTAATCTACCGGAAACCAGGCACGAAACGGCTCTTTGGAATAACTACGGACCAGAGGTTGTTGATGACAATCTGTGTGACGTCAGCCCATATGGCACCACACAGCCCTGATTGCTAAGAGACACTTCTGTTATTTTTAACAGCAACAGAGGAGTCTCAAAATGAGCTTGTCAAACACCGAAAAGCACGTCAAAGA
>Ga0114999_10003262_pt1 | contig 20490 bp, 15 predicted proteins | sample ArcticOcean_MG_C_3_FD_89820 | JGI IMG/M metagenome (GOLD analysis project Ga0114999, IMG submission 89820) | Marine microbial communities from western Arctic Ocean - ArcticOcean_MG_CB8_126 | ecosystem: Environmental > Aquatic > Marine > Oceanic | place: Arctic Ocean: Canada Basin | collected...
ACGGGTTGCACAAAAAAAGCCGCCTGAGTAATCACACTCAGACGGCCCATTTCATTTACGAAGCCCCGACGGGGCGTTTATTTCAGTTCGGTACTGACGATCAGCGAAACCGCTTGTAGGAACAAACTTTTACTTGCCCTGGAACGACTTTCGTGACTCGAAGTTCGACTTCACGTCGATCAACACAGTTCGTCCTTCGTCGTTCAACTGACGGGCTTTCAGGATCGCCGGTCCCAGCTCTTCTGGCTGCGATACCGGGATACCAACTCCGCCCATGCCCTCGGTAATTTTGGCGTAGTCGCCTTCCATGAACGAAACATCGTACTGTTCACGCGCAGTTGGGAATCCGCCAGGGTATGTCGCCATGCCACCGTTGTTCAGGAGAACAGTAGTGATAGGCAGCCCCGATTTCGCCGCAGCAGCAGTGTCGGTACCCGACATGCCCCACGCGCCGTCTCCCATGTAGTTCAGGCAGAACTTGCTTGGGTCAGCGAGTTTCGCACCAATCATCAGAGGGATCCCAAAGCCGAGGTGAGTCGTCTTGCCCCAACCGATGTAGCTGTTAGGCGTGGTGGCTGTGTAGAACGGCACCATGCAGTCACGCGGACCACCAGCATCGTGAGTCACAACGCTGTTTTCCTGATCCAGGTTCTTGTTGATCTCATTGATCACGCGGTAAGGGTTCAGCGGTGCTTCGTCAGAATTGAGAATCGGCAGCCATTCAGCCATCCACTTCTCTTTCGAAGCTGCGATATGCGATGCAACACCGGTGTCGCGTCCGCCTTCGCCGATCTGAGCCTTCACCTCTTCGATGAGAGCCTGAAGAGTCAGCTTCGCATCCCCGACAAGACCGATATCCGATGGAGTCGCTTTGTTAATCTCATCCGGGTTGATCGTGTTGTGGATGATCGTGTTTTTGCCTTCAGGAACCTTACGGGTGTAGCTGTTGTGAGAAAGGCTGGTACCGAGACCGATGATTACATCGCTCTCGTTGATCCACTCGTAAGCCTGCCCTGTCGTAGCACCACTACCTGCACCCAGTGAAAGGGGAAGACGCTCGTCGTAAGCCGACTTACCTTCCATCGTGGTAAACACAGGGATGTCCGTAAGTTCGGCGAACTCAGCAAGTTCCACCGTTGCCTGGGCCTTAAGTACCCCGGATCCGGCCCAAATCATTGGGCGGGCTGCTGCGAGAAGCGCCTTTACAGCGTCTTGAATATCGGTCTTGGAAGGGACCGACCTGCTGACAACCGGTGACCGGTAGCCAAGAGCGTCTTCGGGAACTTCCATTGCACATACGTCGAGCGACATCTCGACAACCACCGGACCACCATTGCCGTTACGCAGAGCGTGAAACGCCCGTCGCATCACATCTTTGATCTGAGACGGTGTGTCGATTGTCTGGACGGACTTAGTAACACCCTTCCAGTTGTCTCTTGCAGAGAAGTTAGGCCTTATGTGGCGCTGTTCAAGTGGGTATCCACCGGGAAGAACCAGAATCGGAACATTGTCGCCAAATGCCTGCGAGAGGCCACCCATCGAGTTTTCTGCACCCGCTGCGTGCTGCATAGCAACAACACCAAACTTTTGACCAGCGTTGATTCGGCTGTAACCGTCTGCGGCCATGATGGCTCCGCGTTCATGCCTGAACATTACAGGCCGTATGCCCGCCTTAGCAGCTTCCTCGATCAAGGCATTGCTTGGGAAGCATGTCATTTCACTTACGCCCTCTTGTTTAAGGATCTGGGCGATGAACTGTGTTCCGTTCATTCAATAATCTCCGTTTGTACCCCGGCTAAATCCGGACTGGAATCGTGTAACGCCACGAATCATGCTTGTCCGGGGCGTGGCGATTCTAGTCCTTCCGTGGCACGACTTCAAAACTCTCCGTGAGGAATTTGCATGAACAACGAGTGTTACAAGTGGGCGAAACACCCTCTATTTGGGCGGTTTTCTACTCAAGTGCGCCTTTCGGCTCCTTTTTAGTGGGGGCGCAGTACGCTCCGGGTGGTAATGAAATTACCCATCGTCAGGTTCGGAATTACGTGAATGAGGTCTGGGTCGTTACCTACCATGCTGTGACCGGGCGAAGCGATGATTATGAACTAGATACAGCTCCTCACCTGAACAGCCTAGAAAGAAAGCAAATGCTTAACTACAAACCAATTTCAGTCGATCGCGCACGGATGCAGTACTTTCAGGCTGTCGAGGCTGTCAAATTCGCAGGCAACGAGATTGAGCGTGACGTTGCGAAGTCGGGCATGCGCAAGGCAACACAGGTTCTGCAGCACGCCCAGCGGATGGATCGAAACAATAAAGTTGCAATGGCGCGGGCGAAGACCCGACGCCGCGTCGACTGGAACGTAGCAGTCTTTTAGTCAACGGCACTCACAAATGAACAAAGGCCAGATGAATCAACCGATTCAACTGGCCTTTTTTATTGGCTCAACGTAACTCGTTGACCTAATTACAGCCTGTTTTGGGCGTACCATGCATCCCGAAACAAAACCGATTGTTCTTTAATTATTCACTCCAAGGGAGACCGAATATGGGTGCCACGACCGGCCCACTGTCTGAAGAGCTGCTCGCTCAGCTCAGGAAGATCGACACACCGACCATTGCCAACGCGTTGGAACTGATGGACATCATGCCTCGTACCGAAGGCTTTATGCGACCAGAAATCAAGTCGCAATCTCCGGTAACCGAAACTTTCGTCGGCTATGCCGTCACGGGCGTGATTTCAGCACGGCAAAAATCCCCGCGTGCCCTAGAACGAACCGACTACTATCAGGCGATTCTGGATATTCCTTCACCGCGCATGATCGTATTCCATGACCTCGATTATCCGGCAACAATCGGATCCTACTGGGGCGAAATACAGGGCAATATCGCCCTTGGGCTCGGTTGCGTCGGGGTTGTAACAGACGGCGGGGTTCGAGACCTCAAGGAAGCAGAAGAGATGGGCTTCCCGTTCTGGGCGAAAGAAGTTCTCGTATCACACGGATTTGTACACGGCCTCGCGTACAACGTTCCTGTAGATGTTGGCGGTGTGTACGTGCAACCCGGCGACCTGATCGCTGCCGATCTACACGGTGCTATTCAAATTCCAATCGACGCCGCAGAACGACTACCCGCAGCCGCTGAAGCGCTTGCAAGTCAGGAAGACGCCGTCATTAGCGTTGCCAAGTCTGGCAACGTCACTGTCGACACTCTGGCGGAAGCCTGGGCAGAGTCGGCACGGCGAGGTGCCAAGTCCAGCTATTAGTCGGCTAACAGCCATCTGCCTGCCATTGCGGGCGACTATACGGGCGACTATACGGGCGACTATAAAAGCGGTTTCAGTACGAGGTAAAAGAGAGGGTCGGGCATTTTCGCCCGGCCTTCTTCGTTTAAGTGCTCGAAACGTTTAGCTCTACAGGTGATGTAGCTTTGGAGCCCATCGTATTGGAACCGACGTGCTGCATTCTGCGGCGCTATTAGCTCTGATCAAGTGGTCGGAGAGAATAGATAGACCTGTACGTTCCGTCTACTCATCAAGTTCAATCACACCGCTACTTCTCTGGAAATACTCTCAGGCTAGTTAGTGATAGCCGACACACAACCCCTACGAATGTAGTCGAGGTTTTTTTGGGCTTTAAACCATTTTTGACTACGCAACATGCTGGGCTTTCGCCACCGGTATCACGATTGATTTATCCGTTTGGCTAATCAGTTGTGAGCCTTTTGTTTAGGCGTTTTTACCTACGTGTAAATCCTGACGTTCATTAGCGTAGAACGCAAGATAGTAAGCAGTGCGCGTGATGAGCCGAAATGGCTGGGGATAGTCAGCGCCGAAGCGATGATCGCTACCGCGGTCGTCAGACGGCAGGTACAAGTTATATGAGCTTCGTACGATCCCAAAGTGGATCATTTAAAATTCTCGCAACCGTTGGAATGGTGCTGTTTATGGCATTCTTCTCGGCGTGCGAAGTCCTGGCGACCGAGGGCGCACAAAGCGCCATCTCTGGTGGGAGAGAAATCCGAGCGCTTGAAGATGAGCACTTGGCTCCTCTCGAACAAGAAATGAACGATCTCTACGCCAACGAAATCGAGCCACGAGAGTCTCAACTGGAAGATCTTCGGTACGAGCTCCGGACGCTGGAATAAGAGATGCGCCCCCTCTGGGAGAAACAGGACGATATGTGGGGCCCCGGCGGTGCGGCATCGGAAGTCCAAATTGCTTTCGACGAGCGATACCGCGAACTTGACTTACTGCAGAGAGCCATCGAAGTTGAGCAACGTGAACTCGAAGTAGCCTGGCAGACTGTCTGGGACAACGGCGGCACCGGCGATGCTGAATTTCAAGCACTCGAAGATTTACGGTACGAAAAGCAACGCGAACTCGATCGAATCTACAGGTTTGGCTACCGTCCTGTTGAAGATATTTGGGACGAGATCAACGAACTGAACTCTACTCAAGGATGGGCGAACACCGATTCACAGATTGAGTCGGAACAGATCAATATTGAACTGCGTCGCCTCTGGGATCTTCAAATGGAGATCCAAAACGCTGAAAACGAAGTTGCCAACCAGATAAATAACGAAATAGCCGTTTACAACGATCAGCTGAATAATCTCAACAACTTCGGATGGGACCCAATCTACGAACTCCATTCCGAGATCGATAGGCTCGAGGGCGAACTTGTCTCGTCGATAGCCTCATCGAACTCAGACGGAATTTCAGCTCAGATTGCCGACCTAAAGAACTTGAGAGACTCGTATGTGATCAACCGAGACGCCGAGATCGCCGCCTATAAGGCAACTCTTGCCGCTCTTGACGATGGGACCACTGAAGCAGCACCAGCACCAGTTGCAACTTCAGTTGAGCCATCCGATTCTTCTGAACGAATCGCCGTGCTTACACAGCTGATCGCCGGTCTCCAGATCGAGGCTGCCGCACTCACCGGATCCAAGAACGCTGAAATCGACGCCCTGAACGTACAGGTCGCAGATAAAACAGCGTCTTACGATGCTTTGATCGCCACAGCCCGTTCCGACTCACAGACTTTATCTGACAGTTTGTCGACTCAGATCGCTGACCTCAGCACGCAAATCACCGATCTAACGACGGCCGATGCTGAAGCTAACGCTGATCAAATAGCCGATTTACAGGCACAGCATGACGCAGCACTTGCACAACAGCAGGCTGAGTCAGGCGCACTAGAATCATTGATCGCAGGATACGAGGCAGATCGAGACGCTGAGAACGCTGAACTTCAACTTTCCATCACCGCGATTCAAGCTTCGATCAGTAGTGAACTCACCGCATCGATAGACGCTCAGATCGCCGAGCACAACGCCGAACTGGCGTCGTTACAGGCGGTTTCTACGGACATCGTAGACATCCCCGTGGTTACCGTTTCAAACACGCAATCGGCTGACGACATTCTGGCGAGTATCGAATCGAGCGAGAACTACTGGAATGGCCTCATCGCTGATATCGAATTCGAGATCAACGATCTCCAGTCCCAATCTTCGGAAAGTTCGTCTGCTACTGACAACACCAACTCCCGTATTGACAGCCTGAGGCTGCAAGTTGCGGAGCAAGAACAGGCGCTGTACGACGAGTCCTCAAGGCTTGAGGCTCTGATAAACGACGCCTACCAGCAGTCCAATAACTCGACCGGCAACGGTTCTGGGCAGCTTGTCGAGGTTCAGCGACAGATCGACGACTACAACGCAAAGCTTGAAGCCGTATGGCAGCAGGATTCTTCTGATGCTCTCAATGTACTCAAGTGAGTACAGGAGCTTGAGAAGCAGGCGCGAGTTCTCGAAGATGACAACAAACAGGTAACAGATCTTCTTGAAGAAGAACTATGGGATCTGGACGACAAGTTGAGCCTGTTCCACAAGGATCAAAATTCAGGAAGCAGTGCCCGACAAATAGAACTGGAAGCCGAAGCAACCGCTCTACAGCAGCGTCGATTCGACATCGAAGAGCAGCGCTGGGCGATTGAACAAGAGCAGCAGCTTGCGTTCAAAACCATCGAGACTGAAGTACGCGAGTCTGAAGCCGAGATGAAGCAGATCGAAAAAGAGACCTTTGGAGTAATCCGCGAGCAAATGCGCGAACTGGCTCTCGAACTTCGAGTGTTCCGAGCTCAGGAACGTGACATCGAGAAGGCAATGCGGGAAGCAGGAAAGATCATCGATACGAAGAAGCGCGAGCTTGAAGATGAAATCTTAGATGCTCTCGAACAGGCCGCCGGTGTTGCCGACGATCTGGGAGCAATCCGTGACATTGAAGAATTCGGCGAATTCATACCGGAAAGCATAGAAGGCGACGTCTTTGCCAACAACGACGAACCGTTTTCTGGCTCCGAGGAGTTCGTACCTGAAAACTTCGAAGACAACATCTTCGACAACATTGACGAACCGCTTCCTGAGTCTGGCGACGGCACCGACCCGGTGGATGAGGTTGAGCCACTGATCGAGACCGCAAACTAACTCAACTGCACAACAGTTAGTTCGATAAAGACGTCACGGTTTACGCCGTGGCGTCTTTTTGTTTTAACGCCTAACAAAATCCACTACCAATTTTCGGTGTGTATTTGAGACACTTAACACATATTATTTTTTATGCTCACCCGATTTGTAGTAACCGCCTTTCATGATCGTTGTCGAAAATCTAACTAAATCTTTTGGTGGCCGAGATCTGCTGTCTGCAGTTTCGTTCACCGTGTCTTCCGGCGAGAAAATTGGCGTCGTGGGACCGAACGGTGCAGGCAAAACCACACTCCTGAAGATGATCGCCGGTGACGAACCCACCAGCACCGGGCAGGTCAACATTTCAGAAGGCGGACTGGCTTTCCTTCATCAGGAGTCAGATGTCGACCTCGCAAGGACTCTCAATGATGAGATGTGGTCGGCACTTCCTGAGCTGGATATGTTGCGATCCCGGTTGGCAGACATCGAAGAAACACTGATGATCGATGATTCAGACGCCGAGAACCTAGTCGCTGAGCTGGACGACGCACACGATCGCTTCAGAGTCTTGGGCGGAAACGGCGTGGACGCGTCGATCGCAAGAGTCACTGCGGGATTAGGTTTCTCAACTTCGGATATCGAAAAATTGTGCGGTGATTTCTCGGGTGGGTGGCGCATGCGAATATCGCTTGCCAAAATTCTGATCAGGCGTGAGGAACACCTGTTGCTCGATGAGCCAACGAACCATCTGGACCGAGCTTCAAAGAGCTGGCTCGCCGAAGAACTCGCCCACTATCCCGGCGCAGTTCTCATGGTCACGCACGATGGCGACTTCCTCGAGAAAGTATCCACACGGGTGCTCGACGTGGAACGCGGGCAGGTGGAGTCGTATCCGGGCAGCTTCACCAATTACCAACGCACCAAGCAAACACGCCAGGACCAGCTCGACGTTCAGGCTGGTCGGCAGGAGCGCGATATAGCGCGCCAAGAACAATTTATCGACCGATTCAGGTCGAAAGCTACGAAAGCTCGTCAGGTACAGAGCAGGATAAAAGCGCTGGATCGGATGGACCGTGCTGAGCGGGTGGTCAGTTCTAAGGCGACAAAGTTCCAGATCAGGTCATCAGGGCGGGTCGAGCGCAAAGTTCTAGAGGCAAAGTCCATATCTCACGATTGGGAGGACTCTCCGGTGCTGCTGGACGTGTCCTTCGAGGTTGAACGCGGCCAGAAGGTGGCACTAATAGGGCATAACGGTGGTGGGAAAAGCACTTTCCTGCGGATTCTCGCCGGGGAATTCGAACCAACTGAAGGTGAAGTGGCGTGGGCTGAACGAGCCAACCGCGGATACTACGCACAACACCAAGACGAATCGCTCAACCCAAATTCAACCGTACTTGAGGAGGTCCGCGAGTCTGCGCAAGATCAAGCCGACGGCGTGCTGCGGGGCATACTGGGTCGATTCCTGTTTTCGTCCGACGATGTGTACAAACTGGTCAGAATGCTGTCGGGTGGAGAAAAAAGCCGTGTGGCGCTGGCAAAGTTCTTAGTGCAGCCCAACAACGTATTGCTTCTCGATGAGCCGACGAACCATCTGGACGCAGCTACAAGAGATGAACTACTGGGTGCATTGGGTGACTACGACGGCACAATTATCTGCGCCAGTCACGATCCGGCCATCGTCGAAGAGATTGCGACCCACGTTTATATCGTAGAAGACGGTGAAATTACGCTCTCAAGCGTAAATGCCTGATCGTCTACGACGCCCGTTCAGATGCGGGTAGAGCCGACCTGACCCGAATATGGGTTCCGGGGTCTCAACCGGGTGGCTGGGGTGCTCCTGCGCTTCCAGCGATTCCGGCACACCTTCGGGACCCGAAGCAACCATGCCGGTCGGAATCGTGAAGCTAAATCGTGTCCCCTGTCCGAGCTTGCTCTGAACGGCAATCACGCCACCGTGGGTTTCGATAATCCCCTTGGTGATCGACAGGCCAAGACCCGTACCACCAACTGAACGGGTGGCTTCGTTATCGACTCGGAAGAACTTCGTGAACAATCGTGCCTGGTCATCATCCGAGATACCTACACCCTGGTCGGTAATCGCCATCTGAAGGTTGTTGTCTGTGATCTTTCCGTCCATCGTGATGCTGGTGCCGTCGGGGGAGTACTTGTGAGCGTTGCTGACAAGGTTCATCAGCACCTGCAATATCCTGCGCTGATCCATATCGACCTTCTGGTCATCGATATCGCCTTCAAATACAAAAGTCTGTCGCTTGGAACCAAGCAGAGGAGACATTGCTTTCTGAACCTCGTCGACGATATCGCGAATCGCAAACACTTCACGTTCGATTTTGACTTCACCAGATTCGAGTCGTGAGTAGTCGAGCAGATCGTTGATGAGAGTGAGGAGGTGTTGTCCGCTCTTCTTTACGATATCGAGCTGGTCGAGGTTCCGTTCTTTTTTCTCGCCGCCCTGATGCTTCTTCAGAATGTCTGTGAATGCGATGATGCTGGTGAGAGGTGTCTTAAGTTCGTGCGACACCGTTGCGATAAATTTTGTTCGTTCTTCATTGATGCCCTGAAGTTCCCTGTTTACGAGGTCGAGCCTAGTTGCAGAGAGGTCCTGAGCAGCGAGTTTGCGCTCGTGGAGGATCGCTTTCACACGGTGGCGCCACAGCCTAATGTCGACGATCAGTACAGCAGCGAGCAAAACAGCGAAACCGAGTCCCAGACTGATCATCGTTGAGCGGAATATCACCGATCGTGACTGACCAATACCTTCAGCTAGCTCACTTGTTACATCGCTCGTCACACTGAGCACTACAGCGGCCAATCCGCTCTGTGCATCCATGAATGGAATAAATGTTTCAACGACGTCAGCGCGGTATGAACGGGCACTGGCCGGTTCGACCATGAAGTCGCTGATCAAACCCGATGCGATGGTGCCATCAGACGTTGTATTGAATATCGGCAGTCGAATTTCATCGACGTCTATACGTTCGTGCGTTGAACTCCATATGAACCGAGCGTCTGGTGAGTACAGGTTCAAGCGAACGATGTTCGACTCCGCGAGCAACTCGGCTATACGCTCCGATGAGTTGCCAGCACCCGTGATCGCGGAGATCCCCACCGATTCCGATTGCTCAAGAAGATCGGATACAACCTCGGCCACGCCCATCGCTTGCTTGACTGAACGCTCCGTTGCGAACTCAACGACCCGATTTTCTTCCGATTTGGAAGTTGAGAAGTTGATTGCAACTGCGACACCAAGAAACGTAAACCCGGCAATTATCAAGAACAAAGCCGTAAGCCTGAACTTGCCCATGCCAAACAGCCCAGCTGTCTGGGCTGCGGTCCTCGTTCGTGTGGCTTCTAGTTGCATATCAAATTAGATGTAACTGGTCGGCACCAGCGTTTCCGCTGATGCCGACCAAATTACTTACTTGTTTTTCGACTTTCCGTTGCTGTTGTCGTTGCCATTTCCGTTACCACCGGAATTCGAGTTACCCGAATTGCCAGAGACTTCTTCATCAGCTTTCTCAGCGGCTTTCTCAGCATCGGCGGCAGCTTTCGCAGCCTCTTCAGCTTCTTCGGCAGCCTTCTCGGCAGCTTTCTCAGCGGCTTTCTCAGCATCGGCGGCAGCTTTCGCAGCCTCTTCAGCTTCTTCAGCAGCCTTCTCGGCAGCGGCTTCATCAGCGGCGGCCTGTTCGGCAGCAGCTAGAGCAGCAGCGGCATCAATGGCAGCCTGTTCAGCAGCTTCAGCATTTGCCTTCTCAGCGTCCCTAGCAGCCTTCTCGGCGTCCCCGGCAGCCTTCTCAGCAGTTTTGGCAGCTTCTTCAGCGGCTTTCTCAGCTTCTTCAGCAGCCCTATCGAGTTCTTCCTGATCTATTTCAGGTTCGTCCTCGATAATCGGTTCGTCCAGAACTTCAGGCTCATCATCGACTGGTGTTTCCACTATCGTTACGACAATTTCTACGTCGTCGTTAGATGAATTGCCCTTGCCATTGCCATTACCGTTTTCCTTGGCATTCGAGTTACCCGAGTTGCCAGGAGCTGAGTCGTCTTCCGGCTCATCAGCTGGTTCATCTGCGACTTCGGGATCAGCAACAAACGGTGCTTCAACTTCCGTTACCGGAGTCACAACATCGTCGTTCGATGATTTGCCGTTACCGCCTGCGTTCGAGCTACCTGAATTACCAGGAGCCGGAGCAGGTTCAGATGTTCCACCGTCATCGCCAGAATCACCCGATTCACCAGAATCAGATGAAGATGAGGAAGTGGACTGACTCGACTGTCCGCTGTTGCCAGAGGAATTCGAGTTTCCAGATCCCGAGTTGCCGTCGCTACCCGAATCGTCAGAAGGGGGCGAGAAGAAGGCTACGACGAGAGGTTCATCCTCAACATCGTCAACCACTTCAGGCTCTTCGTCCTGCTCAGGCTCAACAACTACTTCAGGTTCGTTTTCTACAACTACATCGTCTTCATCTTCGAATTCGAAGATTTCAGGCGGTGTCGGATCGGGTTCGGAACCGCCACTGGCGTTGCCGCCTGATGACGAACTACTACCCGAGGTACCAGCTGAAGATGACGAACTGCTCGATGAACCCTGACCGATCGGTGCAGATCCTGAAGAGGAACTACCGGTGTCAGCGCTACCCTGAGCGTTCGATCCGCCCTGAGCGAATGCTCCAGACGAAATGCCCGCAGATGACGCTGCAGGACTTTCTGTGCCATTACCCGAACCAGAATCTCCAAATAGGTTGCCGGCCGACGCTAGGAGTAATCCATCGTCGGGCTGCTCAGGCATAAGACCAAGTCCCGACGCAATAGACGCCAGTACTTCTGTCCGCATACCTGCCTCTGGAACGTGGTTGCCGCTGTCGGTGGAGACATTGAAGTCTGATACAGCGCTAACCTCGTCGTTCGAGTAATTGTGTGTTTCAACCGCGAGCTTTTGCCCTTCGGAAAGCACTTCCAACTTTGCTGACATGTTGGTGTCCGCATTAAACGAATTCCCGCCAGTGTTGATAGTGAATTTCGAGTGGCTCTTCTCGTCGGGTTGGTATGGCGTCACACTCGCAACGTGTGCGGTGCGGGCAACAGGTGCACATGCAGTACTAACTGCAAGTACAACTAGGCCCAGTGGTGCTGCATAACGTGCCACTGCTTTGGCGAACCGCCGGGTGGGTGGACCCAGCGATAAACCAAAGCCGCGACCGCTAGAGCGACCACCCGCTTTCGTTCTAAATGTAAAGATGCTCATAACCCCAAGCTTCTCTCGTCGTGGGGGTCAGTGGCACAGGGTTATTTTCCCTGTTGATGCATGTCCCGCACGTACTGCATCCACATTGGCGCATCTTTAGTGGGTGGAGTCACTTAGCTGAATCGCGGGCAACATTCCATAGGGATCATTCGGTGACCCTAGAGGCTCGCTGCGGGGTAGGTGAAACTACCCAGTCCACTCTCCAGAGAACGGATTGGGATTGCCTCAGGTGTGCCGAAGGTTTGCAAGAAAAAGCTGTTTTTCCGGGGTGCCGACACCCCGTTGGCGGAGCATCTATTCAAACGGCGAATTTGTGCTCGACCGACTCGACGGGATTCACTGTTACCCGGTGCAAGGGAACGTCGCCGGTGTTAATGAACTGGTGGCGAATTCCGCCTGGTACAAGTACAGCATCACCGGTTTTTACCGGGTACTCCTTGCCTCCGCAGACCAAAATGCCTGAACCCTCGGTAATAAACGCCTGGTGCTCCCATTCATGGGTGTGATCGGGGCTCGATTCTCCGGGGCCGTGCTTCACGAAAAGCATGACGTATGACGAAACGCCATCACCGGGTCCAAGTAGTGGGTTGGAGCTTCCTTGTTCGTTACGGATTACGGGTTCCACTCTGTTCACCTCGCTGTAGCTGTGAGTATTCTGCGTCGAATCGAGATACTACTCAACACAAGAACGAATTTCAGGGCGGACCGGCATCAGGCGAGGCGAAATTACGAATTTTTCGAACTAAGAGCCCGAACAGCAACGTTTTCCCGAATGGCCGTAGTTTCAGAGAATTCATATAAATCGTTAGAAACGGGCGTTTCAACGAGGAGCCGATATTCATTCGTGCACCGGCGGGTCCTCGTGATGTCCTTTGCCCCATGGCACGAGTTCCCTAACTACGCACAAGTATGACTTTCACGTGAGAGTGGCAGCGTACGCGTGCATGCGTATCTGTAAATCGCCCCAAATTATCGAACCGGGTTGTATGATTTGCCGGCTTCAGCAAATCCAACAGGAGAAACAATTGAGCGGCAACGTAACTGTCACCGATGTGAAAATAAAAAATCTACGAACGGTCAAACATGTAGGTGATCTCGAACCTGCATGGAGCCCGGGTCGCAGCATGTCGTTCGATGTTGGTGGTGGGTCGTTCACTGAGGTGCATACCGATGCTGGAATCACTGGTATTGGGCCGGGCATGCACCCGATGCTGCTCGATGCTGTGAAGCAGTACCTCGTTGGAAAAAATGCGTTCGAAATTGAGCAGCATGCCGCCTCGCTGAATTACTACGTTCCGAATTTCAACTACAACGGGATCGCCGGCGTCGACATGGCGCTGTGGGACATCATCGGTAAAGCCGCAAATCTGCCTCTGTACAAACTCTGGGGCGGAGTGAAAGACAAGGTCATCCCGTACGCGAGCATGGTTTTGTTATCGACTCCAGAAGAACGAGCTGAGATGGCGAGTTCACTGCGCGACGAAGGCTGGCAGGCGATGAAGGTTCGACTTCATCACGAGACAATTGCTGAAGACATTCGAACTATCGAAGCGATTCGTGATGCCGTAGGCGACGATATGACCATCATGGTCGACGGTAACCAGGCGCAAGGAAGTGGTGACTGGCAGCCGGGTGTTCGCTGGAATTTTCAGCGGGCGTACGAAACGGCTGTCGAGTTGCAAGACATGAACGTGTTCTGGTTGGAAGAGCCGCTTAGCCGTTACGACTATGACGGTCTCGCCGAGCTAAGCAGCAAGGTAGAAATGCCGATAGCCGGGGGTGAAAACAACCCCGGACTCAAAGAGTTCGTCCAGATTTGCGAACAGGGCGTTTACGGAGTTCTCCAGCCCGAAAGCATGGTCATGAACGGCATGACTAATCTGCGCAAAATCGGCGTGCTCGCCGAACTTTATGGCAAACAAATTGTCCCGCATCATGGCGGCGGCAACATCGGCGTAATCGCCCACATGCACCTAGTTGCCTCGTGGCGACACGCTCCGTTCATGGAACTGCTTAATGACCCGCCGATTGGCAGCTACAAGAACAAATTCTCGATCATGGCGAACGCTCCTGAAATCGATTCAGAGGGATTCATGGCGCTCCCTCAGGGACCGGGTCTTGGGATTGAGATAGACACTGACCTGATTCTCGACGACTAACAACCTACATTTCATTTATATATTTTCAGCACCTCAGGAGAGATCAAAAATGGCAAGCGACCAATTTGCGTTTATCGGAACTTACACACGGCTCGGTGCCGAGGGAATTTACACACTCCGTCTAAACGGCGAAACCGGTGAACTGACACAGGTATCGGTTGTGACCGGACTCGAGGACCCATCTTTTGTAACGCTCGATTCCTCGGGCGACCACCTTTACGCTATTAGTGAAATCAGCAGCTTTGATGGTTCGGGTGGTATCGCTGCATTCAACGTCAACAAAGACACCGGTGAACTTACGCAGATAAATAAGGTTTCGACCGGCGGCCCGGGGCCATGTCATTTGATGGTCGACTCTACCGACTCGATGGTGATCGTCACCAACTACGACGGTGGAAGTGTTTCGGCGCATCTGCTCGGTGATGACGGATCCGTTTCCGAGCGGACAGAGTTCATTCAGCACGAAGGCACGTCCGTAGAAAAGGGCCGACAAGAACGTGCCCACGCCCATTCGGTCAACATCGATTCATCCAACTCGCGAGCGTACGTCTGCGATCTCGGGATGGACCAGATTTTGACGTACGACATGGATATCGCCAACGGCAAGCTTTCCCTCGCAGCAGCCGTCGATGAGGTCACTACCGCAGGCCCGAGGCACTTCACCTTCGATACGTCGGGTAACTACGCATACTCGAACAATGAACTTGGGAACACCGTGACTGTCTACGATCACGACAGCGCAGGGATACTTAGCCCAAAGCAGTCTGTATCGACGATTCCGGAGGGCTGGGAAGGCACTAGCCATACCGCCGACATACATGTTTCTCCCGATGGCAAGTTCGTTTACTGCTCCAACCGAGGCCATGATTCGATCGCTATCTTCGCGATAGATCAATCAGATGGCACGATAACGTTGATCGGCAACGAGTCGACTCAGGGCAAGAACCCTCGCAACTTCGCTATCACGCCGGACGGCAAATTCTTGCTCGCTGAAAATCAGGACTCCGACACAATCATCACGTTCAAACGTGAAGATGACGGTTCACTGACACCCACGGGGGCAGTGGCGAACGTCCCGGCACCTGTTTGCCTGCAGTTTTTGGCTATCGGCAATTAATTCTGGTGGTTGCTGATTCCGTAAGAGTAAAAACTTGAAAATTACTGAAGTCAAAGTGTTTCGAATGGCGAGCCCGGTGCACAAGGCCGCCGGTACAAACTGGCCGTTCGTCCGAATCGATACCGATGCCGGTATTTCAGGGTGGGGCGAGAAAGAATCGCTCACCCGGTAGGACCTTGGCGATAGAAATTAAATGACACCCGGAGAAGCAATTCAAAATGGCGATCAGTTCGACGTAGTTGTCGTCGGAGCAGGAAACGCCGCCCTCTGTGCAGCCCTCGCAGCCCGTGAGCAGGGCGCTTCAGTGCTCGTTCTCGAAAAGGCAGCCGAACATGCCCGAGGTGGTAACTCCTACTTCTCTGGTGGTCTTTTCCGCTTTCCGTTCACTGGCCTCGACGACCTGGAAAACGTCGTCGGACAAATGTCGCAGGCCGATAAAGATCGCATCGAGATCGACCCGTACTCAGAGGCCGATTTCTACTCCGACCTGATGAAAGTCACCGACGGCCTTTCCGATCCCGAATTGGCTGGCAAGTTAGTTTCCAGCGCTTCCGACACCGTGAAGTGGATAGAGAAAAAGGGCGTTCGGTTCGTACTCGCATATGGTCGGCAATCCTACGAAGTAGACGGCAAGTTCAAGTTCTGGGGCGGTCTCAACGTCGAATCAGTCGGAGCAGGCGTCGGCCTGGTCGATTCACTCTTCGACACATGCGAGCGGGAAGGCATTTCTGTTGCGTACGAAACGATGGGCTCCGAACTCAACATCGACCAGAAGGGCGCCATATCTGGAATTACCACTCGATCGCCAGAGGGCTTCCGCACGATATCGACCCGCAACGTGATTCTCGCCAGCGGCGGATTCGAAGCCAATCCCGAGATGAGAGTGCGATACCTCGGACCCGCCTGGGACTACGCCAAAGTGCGAGGCACGGCCGCAAACACCGGTGATGGCATCAACATGGTAATTGCCATCGGTGCGCAGGCGTTCGGGAACTACAGCGGTAGTCACGCGGTTGCATGGGATGCCGGGGCTCCGCCGTTTGGTGACCGCCGAATTGGTGATCTGTTCCAGAAGCATTCGTACCCGCTCGGACTAATCGTCAACCGAGACGGCGTTCGCTTCGTTGATGAAGGCGCCGACATACGGAACTACACCTACGCCAAGTACGGCAAGGAAATTCTGAATCAACCGGGGCGTGTTGCCTTCCAGATATTCGACAGTCAGGTATACGACCGCCTTCGTGACGAATACAAAATCAAGGAAGTCATGAGTGCGACGAGTGACCGTCTTGAAGAGGTTGCCACGGAGCTTGGAATCGAGCCCGCCGTATTTACGCAGACCATCTCGGATTACAACGAGTCGGTCAACGATGGGCATTACGATCCTTCAGTTCTCGATGGGAAGGGAACTACGGGCATTACACCACCGAAATCCAACTGGGCGCTCAAGCTCGATCAACCGCCGTTCACCGGCTACGCGGTGACGTGCGGAATTACGTTCACGTTCGGCGGTCTGAAAGTCGACCCCAGCGCCCGAGTGATCGACACGCAGGGCTATCCAATCCCAGGTCTATTCGCAGCTGGCGAACTGGTCGGTGGACTTTTTTACGAGAACTACCCCGGCGGCAGCGGACTCACAGCCGGGTCAGTGTTCGGGCGAATAGCCGGCAACGGTGCCGGGAATAACGCCAACTCTGGCAATCAGCCTAAGCAGGCTTAATAGCTGAGAGACGTTTCTTCGTCTCGGCATCGGCGAATCGCTCGACCGCTTCAACGTCGTTGAATATCCCGCCAGTACATGTTTCGACCGTCTGCATGGCAACGAGAACGGCTGCCTCGACATAGCTGTCGGGTGGTGGCATTGGATTGGCAGGAGTGTCCCCACCGATCTGACCCGGTGCACGACCTAAACGCACTCCGGGGGTGTCGATGGCTCCAACTGGTTTCAGCGCATTAATCGCAATTCCGTCGGCTTCCACATCTTTAGCCATCCCGAGTGTCAAAGCCTCAATGGCCACTTTTGTCGCCCCGTAATGTGACGTCATACGATCAGCTGCGACCGACGAAATATTGATGATGTTTCCGGATTTCTGTTCGGTCATTGCTGGCAGTACAGCGCGTGAACAGTGGAACGGACCGTGGACGTTGATTTTGAACTCAAGTTCCCAGTGGCGAGGTTGAATTGTGTTCATGAATCCCGGTGGTTGAACTGCCGCATTGTTCATGAGAATGTCGATACGACCGTACTTGTCGAGCACCGTATCGACCATCGCCTGAATCGAGCCCGTATCGGCCACGTTGCAAACGACCGGGAACGCCTCACTTCCAGCCTCTTCGACCATTCTCACCGTGTCGTGGATGGTGCCGGGAAGATCAGGATTCTGCACCTGCTCAGTACGAGCGGCGACAACGACTATCGCACCCTCTTTGGCGTACTCGATCGCGCAGTACTGCCCGAGCCCGCGACTGGCCCCAGTGATAATCGCAATCTTGCCCTCGAGTCGTCCTGCCATACGGGTCTCCATCGCTTGGTGAATGTTGGTGGGAAGCCTACCAGCGGAAAGCCCATGAAATTTCTCAGACACCGTCATTCTGAACTTGATTCAGAATCTCGAACGCCAGCGATATACGCACAATGAAGCCGAGATTCATTCAGGCCATCTACGATAAATTCGCCCGCTGTTCGAGATCCTGAATCTAGTTCAGGATGACGGTATTGGAAGTGAGTTGGCGGAGTTGATAGGAAACGCGGAGGGCCAGAATCGGAAGAACGAAGCCTACTCGACTATCGCCCGGCGTTCCGATTCGACTTCTTCGAACCATGTTTCGAGTTGTGTGAGCATTTGTGATGCAATCACCGGATTGGGCGCCGCCACGTCGTTCGTCTCACCGGGATCGACTGAAATATCGTAAAGCTCAGGCGCTGGTGGCTCCGAAACTATCTTCTTCGGCTCAGGCCAGTCGAACTTCTCGGTGAAATTCTCGGGGTAGTACTTGTACTCGATATCTTTGAGGATGTAATCATCAGCCAGCTGTTTGTCCGCATCCGAAGCGTATGCAATATCAAGGGCAGGGCGGACCAGCTTCCAATCGCCGTGCCGCATCGCCGCGTTTGTGACCCCAATCGGCGAATCACCGTTCCATTGCCAGAAACGCCTCGGCTGCTCGTCTGGTGAATCTCCCCGCAGCACGGAACTCACATCGTGTCCGTCTATGGGCTTATCGCCCACATGCGAAGAACCAGTCAACGAAAGCAATGTGGGCAGCCAGTCTGTGAAGCAAATCTGGTCGCTGATCTCGATATCCTGTGGCAATCCATTCGCCCAGCGAGCGATCATCGGCACCCGGATACCGCCTTCATAAACCGATCCCTTCGCACCGGCGAATCCGTTGTTGTAGCGAACGCCGTCCAGAGAAACACCGTCCGGAACCTGATCGTATCGATGGCTAAACGCCGGACCATTGTCACTCGTAAACATGAGCAGAGTGTCATCTTCGATCCCGGCAGTTCGTAGCGCCTCACGAACTTTCGCTACACCACGATCCATCACCTCGATCATGGCGTAAATGATCGCAATTCCACGTTCAAATCCGGCATCAACGTACTTCTGCGTAACGTCTTCCGGCGCCTGTAGTGGTGAGTGCGGAGCGTTCCACGTAATCATCAGGTAGAACGGCTCAGATCCTGACGCACTATGGCGACCAATAAAACCCGCAGCTTCATCGGCCAGCACATCGGTGAGATAGCGACCGTCTGATTTCTCAAGAGTTCCGTTGCGGTCGAGGTTCCAACGGTAGTAGTCGGCCCAACCACCCCTGAACCCGGCAAACTCGTCGAATCCTCGGGCATTTGGATGAAAACGAGGATCAAGCGCCCCGTTGTGCCACTTGCCGATCATCCCGGTCGCATACCCGGCAGCCTTGAACGAATCGGCGATTGTGACCTCGTCCAGCGCGATTCGGTCGTTGCCAAGAACTTCTTGCGGCGTGATTGCCCCGGTACGAATCGGATACCGACCCGTCAGCAGCGCAGCACGAGAAGGCGAACATACCGCCGACCCGGCGTAGTGCTGAGTTAGCCGAATTCCCTGCGAGGCCAGTTCGTCTAGTGCAGGAGTGTGAACTCTGCCTTCCGAATACAAACCAAAATCGCCGTACCCCATATCGTCGGCGACCATCAGAACAATGTTTGGACGGCTCAAAGTGGTGTCTCACATCCCAGCAACTAGCGAAGTTCGGTCAAATCAGCCAAATAAGTACGTACAGAACGCAATGTAGCAACATTCCTTCCGCAACATACCGTGCTCCGCTACGTTCTGGCTGGGGATGCCAATTTGGTCGCAAGCGGGTATCGTGGTCGCCATATCTGAGATCACACGAGATAGGGGCACGAAACACATGGCGATGGAAACAAAACGACTTGGCAAAACCGACCTCGAAGTTGGTCGACTTGGAATAGGCCTGTCCGAAGTTGGCTTCAACCTCGAACTGACCGACGTCGATCAGGTTCGTGATGTCATCAACCAGGCCCTCGACAGCGGTGTGAACTTCCTCGACACGGCAGCCTGCTACGGCATCAGTGAAGAACTACTTGGGATCGTCGCCTCTGAGCGGCGCGACGAGTACGTTCTTGCCACCAAAGCTGGTCACTTCCTTCCTCGAAACGAAGGCGAAGACTGGACGTACGATCTCATTATCGAGTCGATCGATCGTTCGCTTGAATTGATGAAGACTGACCACGTCGATCTCGTGCAGCTTCATTCGTGCGCAGTCGAAGTACTCGAACGAGGTGATGTGATCCGTGCGCTTCAGGACGCAAGAGCAGCCGGTAAAACACGATTCATCGGCTACAGCGGAGATAACGAAAACGCCAAGTGGGCGGTCACCAGTGGGCTGTTTGACACTCTCCAGACGAGCTTCAATCTCGTAGATCAGAACGCCCGTACAAACCTCTTTGCTGATGTAGAAGAACGTGACATGGGGCTCATCATCAAGCGTCCGATCGGCAACGCCGTTTGGGGAGCCGCTGCTGATCCTAAGCCGTACAACCACCTATCGGACTACACCGAGGAGTACTTCCGACGCGCCGGTGTGATGGGTGAGGAAGGTCCGCTCGCCGACGATCCGGACGACCGTATCCGGCTAGCCCTCGGATTCACATTCGCCCATCCAGAGGTCGACGTTACGATCGTTGGTACCCAGCGACCCCATCACATGCAATCCAATCTCGAGATGGTCTCGAACCCGATGGGCATTACTGACGCCACAGTCTCCGACCTTCACGCACGGTGGCAAAAATTGTCATCCGGTTGGGAGCAACGGGGCTAGCCCAGACGGCTCGTCACTGCCTACAATGGTTAGCTGTTCGCAACGCCCCAAGCAACTTGGGGAGTCACCTTTTTGGGGGAGTGGCGAAATGGCAGACGCGCATGCCTTAGGAGCATGTGCCCTAACAGGCGTGTGGGTTCGAATCCCACCTTCCCCACCAT